>ERZ1370068.8386-contig-7244_pt1 | contig 56926 bp, 65 predicted proteins | sample MGYA00561227_ERZ1370068 | MGnify/ENA primary metagenome ERZ1370068 (study PRJEB38410, sample SAMEA6850437) | metagenome | study: Metagenomic assessment of the ecological functions of the soil: analysis of the soil microbiota associated with the... | reverse complement strand
TATGCACTTCGTTCAGTTACGTATTGCTCAAGAGGGGAACGCGCAGCAGAGGCGCCTCGGCCTGGCGGCTGCTCACTGCGGTAGCTCAGGGGGTTCGGCCAAAGGCTGCTGTGGGCCTGTGCGTCGGCACGACGACGTGAAGGATGCAGCTCATCGGAACCTCAGCTTAGGTGGGAAGCTTAAGGTCGGCTCTGGAAAACTCAGGTAAGTCGTTGATTCCGCGGAACTTTGGTGCCACCGCTCGCATGTTGTGGATAACTTTGTTGATACAACCCTCCGCCCGGAGAGCAAGAATGCCCTGGAAAAATCAAGGGCGCTTGGCCCAGCCCCCGCCGGCCCGGCGCCTCTTTGCCGGCCTATAAGAGATCAAGGACTTACGAGCGCTAGCCGAAATCGGAGTCGGGCTGCGGGCCGGCGGTAACTGCCCATCGGCTGCGCTCGCAGCACGTCTGTGTGCATAAGTCAATACAGGGCCCGGACGATATCTCCCGCCTCCGGTCATCTAGGGAACTCCCTGATGCGGGAATTCACAGTGCTGTGGCGCACCCCGTTGCCGCGCCGAATGCGAATGCACGGCTTCCTACCAGTGCCTGGACGTGGTCCGGCGGCGTGTGCTGGCTGATGCCGTGCCCGAGGTTGAAGATGTGCGTGGCCCCGGTGCCCGCGCCGGTGTGCGGCGCCGAAGTCGTCCAGCACCCGCCGGGCCTCGCTGGCCACCTGCTGCGGTGGCGCGAACGGCACGGCTGGGTCGAGGTTGCCCTGCAGCGCCTTTGCTGGCGCCGACGCGCACGGCGCCTGCGCCAAGGCTGACCGGTCAGTCCACGCCGAGCGACTTCGCAGTCGCAGCCGGCCCATCTGCTCGCAGCCAGAGCCCGCCGCCCTTGGTGAACACGATGCGCGGCACGACGCGCGCCGTCGCGCTCGCGCTGCAGCGCTCGACCAGCACCTGCCGCGTGTAGTCGAGGCTGAACGGCGCGAAGGCAGTCGTCGCGCCAGCGCGCCGCCCCACGAGTCGAACACCATCACCGGCCTGCGCGCCGGCGTCGATCTGCGCATTCGAGGTAGGCGCCGCCACCGCCTTGCGCATTGATCGGCCAGGATGCGGTGCAGCAGGTCGGGCCGCGCTGTACAGCATGCTACTTGACGCGCGCGCCAGTCGTCCGAGGAGCCGCGCGCCTTCGACCATGTAAGCAGGCCAGCGTCCACGGGCTGCCTGAAAATCCGATCAGCGGCACGCGCCCGGCCAGCGCGCGGCGGATCGACGACGACGGCATCGAACACGTAGCGCAAGTGCGCCAGGTCCGGCACCTGCAGCGCCGTCGACCGCCTTCGTCGCGCAGCGGCCGCGCGAAACGCGGGCCCTTCGCCGCTCGGCGAAGCTCAGGCCCAGGCCCATCGCGTCGGGCACGGTGAGGATGTCGGAGAACAGGATGGCGGCGTCGAGCGCGAAGCGCTCGAGCGGCTGCAACGTGACCTCGGTGGCGTAGCGCGGGCGTCTGGTGGCCAGCCCCATGAAGCTGCCGGCGCGCGGCGCGCGTGGCGCTGTACTCGGGCAGGTAGCGGCCCGCCTGGCGCATCAGCCACACCGGCGTGTACTCGGTCGGCTGGCGCAGGCAGGCGCGCAGGAAGGCGTCGTTGGCAAGCGGCGCGAGATCATCCCGCGATTGTCGCAGGGCCTATCATCCCGGCTCGATCGGAGACCCATGGACCGCACGCTGGAACAGGCGCGCACCCTTTTCCTGGAAGGCGTGGCGCATTACCGAGGCCGGCCGCCTGGAACGAGGCGGAGCTGCCAGTTCGCCGCCGCGCGTGGCGCTGGCGCCCGGCCGCCCTTCGGTGCTGACCGGCACTGGGGCCGTACGCCTCAAGCTCGGAGCCGCGCGGCAGAGGCGCTGCCTGCTGCAGCGAAGCGCTGGCGCAAGAGCCCGGCAACGCCGAGGCGCTGGCGACGTTGCGCGCACCGCGCTGGCCGAACTGGGCCGCCCGGGCGAGGCGCTGCGCGCTGTTCGACCAGTCGCTGGCCTCGATCCGCGCCCGGCCGCGTGTCTGGATGTTCCGCGGCACGCGTGCTGCGGAACTGGCCGCCCGAGCAGGCCGCGGCCTCCTGGCGAAGCGCTGGCCCGGGCGGCGATGCCGAACTGCTGCACTACTACCCGGCCGGCATCGAGGGCGGGGCCGGCGCCGCGCCGTGCCCCGCGCCAGTACGTGCAGGCGCTGTTCGACGGCTATGCCGAAGGCTTCGACACGCCACCTGGTGCGGACCCTGCGCTACGAGGCACCCCGGGTGCTGGTCGAGCGCCAGGTGCCGCGGGGCGGCGCTTGCGCCACGCGCTGGACCCCGGGCTGCGGCACCGGGCTGTGCGGGGCGCTGTTGCGGCCGCAGGCGGAGCCGGCTCACGGGTGTCGACCTGTCGCCGCAGATGCTCGCAGGCACGCGCGCTGGGTGCCTACGACACGCCGGTTGCAGGCGGACGTGGTGACCTGGGGGTGCGCAGGACCTGTTCGACGCTGGTGGTCGCAGCCGACGTGTTCATCTATGTCGGAGTGCTGGACGACAGTGTTCCGCCTGCTGGCGGCGCGCATGCCCGCCGGCGGCGCTGTTCGCCTTCTCGGTGGAGGAATGCACGAGGCGGAGGTGGTGCTGCGTGACAGCCTGCGCTATGCGCACTCGGAGGCGGGCCTGCGGCGGCTGGCGCCGAGCATGGATTTCGCGTCGAAGCGCTGGAGCGGCAGGCCGGTGCGGAAGATCAGCGGCGGCCGATTCCGGGATTTTCTTCTGGCTGGAGAGAGGCTGGCCGTGGCCGCTGGCCAGCCCAGCCTACCTGGGCAGCGCAGGCTGGGCTCGCGCGCGACCCCAGCGCTTGTCACGCCACACGCCCTGCGCAAGGCCTCATGAGTCCCACAGGATGTCCTCGACATCCTCGATGCCCACTGACAGCCGGATCACGTCCGGCCGCACGCCGGCGCGCGCCAGGCTCCTCCTTCGTCCAGCTGGCGGTGCGTGGTCGACGCCGGATGGATCACCAGCGTCTTGGCGTCGCCGATGTTGGCGCAGAGTGGCTCAGGAATCTCGCAGGCGTCGATGAAGCGCTCGCCAGCCTGCACCGCGTCGTCGGCGCCGTGATGCCGAAGGTCAGGATGCCCGAGGCGCCGGGGCAGCCGTCGATGGCGCGGAACTGCTTCTTCGCCAGCGCATGGTGAGGCGAGTTCTCTCCAGACCCGGGTAGTTCACTCCAGCTCACCAGCGGATGGTCGCTGAGGAATCTGCGCCACCTGCAGCGCGTTGCGGCAATGCGCCTGCATGCGCAGGTGCAGAGTCTCGATGCCCTGCAGGATCAGCCAGGCGTTGAACGGCGACAGCGCGGCGCCGAAGGTGCGCAGTGTCTCCATGCGCGCCTTCATGGTGTAGCCGAAGTCGCCGAAGGTCTCGTGGAAGCATGACGCCGTGGTAGCCGCGCGACGGCTCGAGTCATCCCGGGAAACTTGCGCAGCCGTTGCCCCAGTCGAATTTGCCGGACTCGACGATCACGCCGGCCATGGTGGTGCCGTGGCCGCCGATGTACTTGGTCGCCGAGTGCACCACGATGTCGGCGCCGCACTCGAACGGGCGGCACAGGTAGGGCGACGGGCACCGTGTTGTCGACGATCAGCGGCATGCCGGCTTCGCGCGCGATCTCGCGCGACCGCCTCGATGTCGACGACGTTGATCAGCGGATTGCCCAGCGTCTCGGCGTAGAGGCGCTCGGTGTTCGGCCGGATCGCGCGGCGGAAATTCTCCGGGTCGTCGGGATCGACGAAGGTGGTCTCGATGCCGAGCTTGCGCAGACCGATTCCAACTGGCCGCGCGGTGCCGCCGTAGAGCGTCGAGGCGCGCGACGATGTGATCGCCCGCCTCGCAGAGATCGTGCAGCAGCGCCGTCATCTCGCGCGGCCATGCCCGGTGGCGCAGTGCGAGCGCCGCGCGCGCCGCCCTCGAGCGCGGCGACGCGCTCCTCGAGCACCGCCACCGTCGGGTTGCTGAATGCGGCGTGTAGACGTTGCCGAAGGTCTGCAGGTTGAACAGGCTGGCGGCGTGCTCGGCCGAGTCGAACACGAAGCGTGGTGGTCTGGTAGATCGGCACGGCGCGCGCGCCGGTCGCCGGAGTCGGGGATCTGCGCCGGCGTGCATGCGCACCGGGTGCCGATGCCGTACTTGTGGTCAGCTTGTCGCTCGTGTCAGTAGGACAGCTGCTGCGGCCGGCGCGCTGGAGATGACCTTGGTGTTCACGCCGGCACCAGTTGAGGCCGCCGAACAGGCGCGCGTGCTCGATCTTGACGCAGCGGTCCATCACCACTTCGAGGCCCGCGGCTCGGCTTGCGTCCGCCGCCGCGTCGTTGATCACGCCGATCTGCAGCCACAGGCACTTTGCGCCGATGGCGATCGCTTCATCGGCGATCGGCGGGATGTCGGCGCTTTTGCGAAAGCAGTCGACCATGTCGATCTTCACGCCGTCCTCGCCAGCGGCGGCCGCGGAGCTGACCGTAGCATGCGCGTTGTCCAGGATCTCGCGTGGCCGAGGGTTGACCGGCACGATGCGGTAGCCGTGCTCCTGCATGTACTTGGCGGCGAAGAACTGGGCCGGTGCCATTGCGGCGACAGGCCGACCGACCGTATCGTCCGGCAGGAGCCGAAGGGATGCGGCGCAGGTCGCTGATGGTGCTCATGCCGGGTGTACGGCGCCCCCGGTTCATCGGCGGCCGAAACTGGCGGAATAAAAACTGGTAGGTTCCCGCAATCAGGGGAATCGGCGTGGCACAAAATTCGGCCAGCGGCGACCTTGTCCTCGCGCACCATCTTGTACTCGGTGTTCGGGCCCAGCCACTTGGCCCAGATCTGGTTGATCTCGCCCGCCTTGTCCATCGCCAGCAGCGTCGCGTTGACCTTGGCCAGCAGCGCCGGCTCGTCCTTCTTCATGCCGACGCCGATCGGCTGGAAGGCCATCGGCTCCGCGATCATCTTCAGCTCGACGCCGCCGGTCTTCGACTGGTTGACGAGCTTGGTGATCGTCATCGTGTTGGCCACCATGCCGAGCGCCTTGTTCTGCTGCACCGCCATGTAGGCCGAGCCGGTGTCCTGGAAGGTCACCGGCTCCGAGCCGTTCATCTTGATCGACAGCTCGGAGGTCGAGCCCTTGGTCGACGCCAGGCGCTTGCCCTTGAAGTCGGCCTTGCGTGGTGCCCGGGTCGCTGACGCCTTGACGGCCAGCATTTCCTTGGCGAGGTAGTACGGGTCGCTGAACTGGATCTGCTCGGCGCGGCCGAGCGTGTAGGCCAGGTTGGCGACCGTGACGTCGACGCGCCCGATCTTGACCTCGGGCACGCGCGCTTCGACCGACAGCGGCGTGATCTTGGCCGCCAGCGCCGAGGCGCTTGGCCATGCGCGTTGCACAGGTCGACGTCGAAGCCGACCATCTCGCGCGTCTTCGGGTCCGGTGCGGCGAACGGCGGCACGTCGGCGAAGGTGCCGCAGCGCAGTTCCTTGCGCTGCTGAATGTCCTGCCAGCTGGTCGGCGCTGGCGACGCAGGCGGCAATGCGCAGAGGCCAGGCGACGCAGCCAGGCGAAGGCGAGAAGTCGAAGCGGTCATGTGCGGACTCCGGCTGGTCGAGGCGAAACGGGGATGCTCAGTGCGAGCGCAGGTCGGACAGGAAGCGCTGCGCGCGCGGGTGCTGCGGGTTGCGGAAGAAGGTCTCGGGGCTCGGCCGATCTCGAGGATGCGGCCGGCGTCCATGAACCAGCACGCGGTCGGCGACCTCGCGCGCGAAGCTCATCTCGTGGGTGACGCACATCATCGTCATGCCGTCGTCGCGCGAGGCTGCGCATCACGGCCAGCACCTCGCCGACCATCTCGGGGTCGAGCGCGCTGGTCGGCTCGTCGAACAGCATCGCCGGCGGCTCCATCGCCAGCGCCCGCGCGATCGCGACGCGCTGCTGCTGGCCGCCCGACAGCTGCGCCGGGTAGCGACAGCGCCTTGGCGGCCAGGCCCGACGCGCTCGAGCAGCTGCATCGCCTTGTCGCGTGCCTCGGCGCGCTTGACGCCGCGCACCGCATCGGCGACAGCATCACGTTGTCCAGCGCCGACAGGTGCGGGAACAGGTTGAAGCTCTGGAACACGAAGCCGATGCGGCTGCGCAGCTGGTTCAGCTCGCTGCTGCTCATCGGCGCGTGGACGTCCTGCGCCGTCGAACAGTCAGCTCGCCGGACTTGATCTCCTCCAGCCGGTTGACGGTGCGGATCAGCGTGGACTTGCCCGAGCCCGACGGGCCGCAGACCACCACCACCTCGCCCTTCTTGACCTCGGCGTTGATGTCGTTCAGCGCGTGGTAGTCGCCGTACCACTTGTTGACGTTCGAGAACGCGATCATGTCGGTGGCTCCTGGTCGCGGTTCAGCTGGTCAGCGGCTCGGCCGCGACGGCGCGGCGCCGACATGCGGCCGCGGCACGGCGCGGCCGTGCCGGCGCGCTGCGGCGATGCGCCGCTCGAGCGCAGTGCGCCAGCTGGGTCAGGCTCCAGCAGACGACGAAGTAGATGACCGCCAGGATGAAGAACACCTGGAACGGCTTGGTCAGCAGCTGGTTGTTGATCTGGTTCGGCCGCGAAGGTCAGCTCCGGCACGTTGATCACGTAGCCCAGCGTGGTCTCCTTGATCGTCGAGACGAACTGGCTGAGCATGCTCGGCAGCATGTTGTAGAGCGCCTGCGGCAGGATCACGAGCCGCATCGCGCCCGAGGTGGCTGTGGCCGAGCGCGCGCGCGGCCTCCATCTGCCCTTGCGGCAGCGCCTCGATGCCGGCGCGCACGACCTCGGCGAGGTAGGCGCCTTCGTAGATCACCAGCGTGCACAGCATCGTCGTGAAGCCCGAGACGTTGCGGCCGATCAGCAGCGGCACCAGGAAGTAGACCCACAGGATGATCATCAGCAGCGGCACGCCGCGCGCGACGTAGACCAGCGCCGTGGCCGGCCAGTTCAGCAGGCCGCCAGCGGCGACAGGCGCGCCAGCGCCAGCAGCACGCTCAGCGGAAAGGCCAGCACGATGCCCAGCACCGACAGGATCAGCGTGCAGGCGATGCCGCCCAGCGGGCCGTTGGGGTACTGGCCGACCAGCAGCAGCAGCCAGTTGTCGCGCAGGATGTCGAAGATCGGTCGAGCATGGCTCTACCTCGCCGCGGCGACGCGGTAGCGCCGGCCGAGCCAGGCGCCGACCGCCATGATCAGCAGCGAGATCAGCCAGGTACAGCACGCGTCGCCAGCAGGTAGGACTCGAAGGCGCGGAAGCTCTGGCTCTCGATCTCCTTCGACCGCGTGGGTCAGTTCGGCCGCGCCGATCGCCATCGCCAGGCTGCTGTTCTTGAACAGCGACACGCTGTGGTTGACCAGCGCCGGCAGCGCGTTGCGGATCGCCTGCGGCATCAGCACGTAGCGCATCGAGCCGATGTAGCTGTGGCCCAGCGCGCGCGCCGCCTCGGCCTGCCCGGCGGGATCGAGCGCAGGCCGGAGCGCAGGTCCTCGCTGAAGTAGGCCGCCTGGCACGAGGCCGAGGCGCGACGATCGCGAACAGCGCCTCGCCGCTGTGCTCGCCGAGCCAGCCCTGCAGCGCGTCGGGCAACAGGCTCGAGATGCCGAAGTACCAGAGCATCAGCTGCACCAGCGTCGGCACGTTGCGGTGGTAGGAGACATAGCCCGCCACCGCGCGCTCGGCGATGCGGCTCGGGCGTCAGGCGCACGACCAGCAGCACGACCGCCAGCGTCATCGCCAGCAGCCACGAGCCGGCGGCGATCATCAGGGTCATCCGCAGGCCGTGCAGCGAGCATCGCGCTGAACTCGGGGTTCAGCAGGATCGCCAGCAGGTCAGAAGCCCTTCATGTCGCGCTCCGGTGCTGGTCGCGGTGCGGCTCAGGCGCGCGGCTGCTTCGGGCCGCGCGGTGGACGAGGCCGCCGGGCACCTGCAGCGTCGGCGTGATTTCCATGTGGCCGATGTTCACCGCGACCGGCGCCGCGATGGCGAACGCGATGGCGTTGGCGATGTCCTCGGCCTGCGGCAGCTCGAAGCCTTCGACGAAGCGCTCGTAGGTCTCCTCGGAGTCGCCGTGCACGTGCGCGAAGATGTCCGTCGCGACGCGGCCCGGGCAGATCTCGGTGACGCGCACGCGCTTGCCGAAGGCAGTCGATGCGCAGCTGGCGCGACAGCATGCTGACCGCCGCCTTGGTCGCGTGGTAGGTGCGAGTTGCCGCCGAAGTTGTAGGCCGCCGGCGATCGAGCTGATGTTGACGACGTGGCCGCGGTCGCGCGCGACCATGCCGGGCACCGACCAGGCCGGCACAGGTGCAGCACGGCGCGCAGGTTCACGTCGACCAGCAGGTCGATGTCTTCGGCGCTCGGCCTTCAGGATCGAGCGCGGGCGCGATCGACGCCGGCGTTGTTGACCAGCACGTCGAACTCGACCTCCTGCGTCAGCGCGCGTGACGCCGGCGAGGTCGGTCACGTCCAGCGCGTGCGCGATGCAGCCGGTGCGCTCGGCCAGCGCGGCCAGCGCCTTCGGCGCTGCGCGCCAGCGCATGGACCTGCAGGCCTTCGCTGCGCAGGCGCTCGACGACGGCGGCGCCGATGCCGGACGAGGCGCCGGTGACGAGGGCGGTCTTGTAGTCGGAGAAGGGCATGGTGTGCTTCCTGGTGCGTTGGATTCAATGTATCGATCGCGGCGCGGCGATTGCGCCAAGACGGATTGACTGTGGCGGGATAAGGCTCTCTTATGTCGGCGCGAACCCGGGCATCAGGCTCGAGCTGCGCGCGAGATCGGCACGATGCGACCGCCGGCCGCGCCTCGATCTCGCCGCGGACCGTGCGCGCCAGCGCCACCGCGCCGGGCGTGTCGCCGTGCACGCAGGATCGAGCGCGGCGCGCATCGGCAGCGCCTTGCCGCTGTAGGTGAGCGACGGTGCCGTCTTGCGAGCAGGCGGCGCACCCGCGCGAGCACCGCGGCTTCGTCCTTGATCACCGAGTCCGGGCAGCTTGCGCGGCACCAGCAGGCCGTCGTCGTCGTAGGCGCGGTCGGCCAGGAAGGTGGTCGCGCACGCGCAGGCCGCAGCGCGCCGCCGCATCCTCGATGGCCCGGCTGCTCGACGAGCTGACGATCAGCGTCGGGTCGAAGTCGGCCACCGCGCGCACCAGCGGGCCGGCCAGCGCGGCGTCGGCCGCGGCCATGTTGCCGAGCGCGCCGTGAAAGCTCATGTGCGTCATGCGGTGCCCGGCGGCGCGCGCGATGCCGGCCAGCGCGCCGAGCTGGTAGATCACCATCGGCGACGAGCTTCGGCGATCTCGATCTGCATCGGCCGGCGGCCGAAGCCCTGCCGGTCCGGAAAGCCCACGTGCGCGCCGACGTCGACGCCGCGCTGCCAGCGCCAGCGCGCACGGTGCGGTCCATGATGAGCCGGGTCGCCGGCGTGAAAGCCGCAGGCCACGTTGGCCGACGAGACCAGCTCGAGCAGCGCCTCGTCCTCGCCCATGCGCCAGGGCCGTAGCCTTCGCCGAGGTCCGGCGTTCAGGTCGATGTCCATCGCGTTCTGCCTTGCTCGTCAGAGGTCGAGTTCGACCAGCGGCGTCGCCGTAGCCGACCGCGTGTCCATCGGCGCCGACGCAGCGCCGGCCGACGATCGCCGGCCCGCGGCGCCGTCACCGGCAGCAGCAGCGGCGCCGATCTGCAGCAAGGCCGATCGGCTGGCCCGGCCGTGCACGCTGCGCGCCGCGCGGCGCGAGCGGCGGCGCGGCTGCAGCGGATGGCGTCGTACAGGAACACGCCGACCGAAGGCGCGCGCGTCACGGCCGTGGCGAGGCGCATGCGTGGCCGGGCGCGGGCGACCGCCTGCGTCGCACTCGGCGCTGTCGCCGCGTCGGACCGCCGTCGCCCAGGCGCAGCCGCAGTCGCCCGGGCCGCGCAGCTCCAGCAGGCGCGATGTCGGTCGTCCGCCAGCCACGCCGACGAGTCTGCCGGAGTCTGAGTCAGACGCTTCATTGCTCACGCGTCCTGCTGGCGCGCGGTGCAGCGCCGACCATGCGCGCCGCACTTCGTCCAGCCAGCGCTGCAGTCTGCGTCGAGCGCGGCGACGGCCTCGTCCCAGGTGGTTTCGATGAAGCGCATGCGGCTGCCGATCGGGCGCCTGGCCCGAGCCGCCACAGATCGGCCTCGATCACGGTGCCGAACTTGGGATAGCCGCCGGAGGGCTGGGCGTCGCGCATCTGGCACGATCGGCTGGCCGCCCGAGCGGCACCTGGATCACGCCGGGCACGATGCCGTGCGAGCGCATCTCCATCGGCGCGACGGGCTCGCAGCGCGTCGCCCGCCAGCCGGTAGCCGTAGCGGTCGCTCTGCGCGGTGATCTTCCATTCGCCGCGCCCAGAACGCCTCGCGCGACGCCGGTCGTAGTAGCCGTGTATTCGGCCGCCGGCAGCACGCGCATCGCGGCGCACGCCATCGACCTGCAGCGGCAGCGCGAGCGCGGGCGGCACCAGGCCGAAGCCGGTGCGGCATTGCTGCGCGGTCAGCGTGCGCGGCGCGCAGCACGTCGCCCTGGCGCAGCGCGCGGCCTTCGATGGCCGCCGAAGGCGCCGCGCAACTGCGTGCTGCGCGAGCCGAGCACCTCGGGCACGTCGACGCCGCCCGCGCAGGCACAGGTAGGCGCGGCTGCGCGCGCAGCGCCCAGCCTGCGGCAGGCCCAGCGTCAGCACCTGGCCGGCGCGCGCCTGGCTGCGCCCACCAGGGCAGCAGCGGCTGCGTCGTCCAGCCGGCGCGGCGCAGTCGGCGCCGGTCAGCGCGAACGCGCAGTCCTCGCTGAAGCGCACCTGGAACGGAAACACCGGCACCTCGATCGCGGCAGCGCCGTCGTCGTTGCCCAGCAGCAGGTTGCCGGCGGCCAGCGCCAGCGGATCCATCGCGCCCGAGGTGCCGACGCCCCAGCGCAGGCTGCCCAGTGCGCCCGCAGGTCCTGCACGGTGGCGAGCGCGCCCGCGGACAGGATCTCGATCATCGGATCACCTTCTCGACGCGAAAGCGGATGCGTGTCGCCCGGCTGCAGCAGCGCCGGCGGATCCTGCGCCGGATCGAAGAAGCGACATGCGCGTGCTGCCGATGGTGTTCCAGCCGCTCGGGCCGGCCGAGGCCGAGACGCCGGTCTGCGCGCCGCCGATCGACACCGCGCCGCCCGGGATGCTCAGCACCGGCACCTTGCGGCGCGGCGTGGCGATGCGTGGATCCATGCCGCCCAGAGTAGCAGTAGCCGGGATGGCTGCCCAGCGCATACACCGGATACAGCGGCGCGCTGTGCAGCTCGACGATCTCGTCGACCGCACAGGCCGGTGTGCGCGACCACGTCGGCCAGGTGCGGGCCGCCGTCGCCGCCGTAGACCACCGGCAGCTCGACCACGCGGCCCTCGCAGCGGCAGCGGCGTGCGCGCCTCCCAGGCGGCGCGCAGCCGCGCCTCGCAGCGTCGACGCAGGTCGCGCGGCGGCGCGCACGAAGCTCAGCATCAGGTTGTTCATGCCGGGCACGGCCTCGCGCACCTCCGGCCAGGCCTGCGCCTCGCGCGCCAGCGCCCAGATGCGCTGCTGGGTCGGAGGTTCATCTCGCCGGGTGCTTCGAACAGTGCGGTCGTGCCCAGCAGCTGAAGACCGCGTATCCGGTCGTTCGTAAACCTCCGTGCTACGCACTACGTCTCGATCGCGTCGACCGTGCCGGCGATCAGCGGGCCAGAAGGCGCAGCGTAGCCCGTCCGCGAGCGCGTGCTCGCCGGCGCGGCGCTGCGCGAGCGCCCGCGTCCGATCGCGTCGTCCTGTTCGTGCACGGCGCCGGCACTCCGGCCGAGGTGGCGTTCGACGTGCCGTATCAGGACTACAGCTGGATGGCGTATCTGGCGCGCGCCGGCTTCGACGTCTTCTCGCGATGGACACGACCGGCTACGGCCGATCGACGCGGCCGGCGCGCGATGAACGACCCGTGCAACCTCGCCGAGGATCGGCAGGCGCTCATGCGAGCCTGAAGCCGCGTGCGCGCCGAGCTATCCGCATCAGTTGACGACGATCGCGTCGGACTGGAACGACATCGGCGCGGTCGTCGATCACATCCGCGCGCGCTGCGGCGCGTCGACAAGCGTCAGCTCGTCGCCTGGTCGCTCGGCGGACCGCGCGCCGGCGGATTACGCCGCGCAGCATCCCGAGAAGGTCAGCCGCGTCGTGCTGCTGGCGCCGGCCTACAACCGAACCGCGGCTCGGCGGCAGCGCCGCCAGAAGATGCCGCCGGACGGCGTGCGCGATGAACACGCAGTCGCGCGCGGAGTTCGACGCGAACTGGGATCGTCAGGTCGGGCTGTCCGGATCAATGCGACCGCGCGGTCAGCGATGCGGTGTGGTCGAGCATGCTCGCATCGGATCCCGTCGGGTGCGACCTGGGGCGCCGGCGTGCGGCGCGCGCCACAGACGGCGGCGTGGGGATGGAACCAGGCGGCGGTCGGAAAAACGATGGTGCCGATGCTGGTGGTTGCCGGTGCCCACGACAAGCAGGTGCCGCCCGATCGCGTGCGCGATCTCTATACCGACCTCGGCGCGCCGAACAAGATGTTCGTCGGACCTGGCGTGCTCGTCGCACAACGCGGCGTGGGAGAGAAACCATCTGCTGCTCTTTCCGTGCCTCGCTCGAGTTCCTGACCGCGGGGACGGTGAACGGGACGAAACAGGGCATGCTCGAAGCTCGGGTATTCGGCGCCGGGTAAGCTGAGCCAGCTCGGCAGCTGCGTCAGCGGTCCGCCAAGCGCAGCGTGCAGCTTTAGCCGGACGGATAGGCAGCGATGTTGCAGTGCTTGCTTTCATGATGGAGCAGCCATCGATGCCTGACATTCATCGTCCGCCGGACCCGATCGACAAGCCGCCGCCGGACATCAAGCCGGTGCCGCCACCGGACATTCCGCCGCCGGCCGGCCGCCGGATATTCAGCCGCCGACGGCGTCCCTGAGCGCGGCGACGATCCGCTCATCGCGTGACGCTCGCAGCCGAGCGCCACGCGCAGCAGCGCATCCGTCTGCGCCGCGGCACCCGACGAGCTGGAGACCGCACGGCAGCCCGGCCGACGTGTGCGCCGTCTGGCAATGAGATCGCCGGGTGGCCCGTGACGTTGAAGAGCTGTGTGAGCCGGAGCATGACGTTCCGCACCGGCTCGGCTCGCCGTTCCCACCTTGACGGTCGTCGCGCCGATCGAGCGGCGCCGGAATCGGCAGCGTCGGCAGCACGAGCGCGTCGTGCTGGGCGAGCGCCGCGTCCACCTCGCGGCGAAGGACGTCGCGTCCGGCGAGCGCCCGCACGTAGTCTTCCGCGAGCACGTATCGCGCCCATTTCCAGCCGCAGCCGCACGGGCGGCGTGTACCGATCGGGCATCGTCTCCAGCGTGGCCGCGTGGTATGCGGCCGCGTCCGCCAGCACGATGAGCAGGTAGATCGCGGCGATGATCGCCGGCGTGACGCAGATCGACGTCGGCGACGTGCGCGCCGGCGTCCCGCAGGCGATTCGAACGCTTCTTCGAAGCGCGCGCGCACCTCGTCGTCCAGCAGATCGCAGAAGTAGCGGCGCGGCACGCGCCAGCCGCATGCCCTGACCGGCATCGGCGCCGGCGGCACCGCGGCCGGCGTCGCCAAGCAGCGCGTGATAGACGAGGCAGGCGTCCGCACGCCGTCTGGGCGAGCGGTCCGGCGTGATCGAACGTACGCGACAGGGGAACGATGCCTTCCGTCGAGACTTCACCGAGCGACGGTTTCAGTCCGACGATGCCGCAGGCGGCGGCCGGGATGCGGATCGATCCGCCGGTGTCGGTGCCGAGCGTGGCGAGCGCCATGCCCGCGGCGACGCTCGCCGCCGATCCGCCGCTCGATCCGCCGGGCGAGCGCGACGGATCGTGCGGATTGCGCGCCGGACCGAATGCCGAATCCTCGTTCGTCGTGCCGAACGCGAACTCGTGAAGGTTGGTCTTGCCGACGAACACCGCGCCGGCCTGCCGCAGGTGGGCGATGGTCGGGCGCGTCGCGCTGGGCGATGTGCCCTCGCGCACCCGTGATGCCGCGGTCGTCGCCGTGCCGCGGATGTCGTAGAGATCCTTGACCGAAATCGGCACGCCGTGCAGCGGCCCGAGGTCGTGGCCGGCCGCGAGCTCGACGGTCGGCCTCGCGCGCCTGCCGCCGCGCTTCGTCCGCCATGACCAGGATGAAGGCGTTCAGTCGCGGGTTGTCCGCTTCGATCCGCTGAAGACACTCCTCGGTCGACCTGCGCGGAAGTGACTTCGCGCGCACGGAACTCGACGGCCGAATTCCTCGATCGGTCATCGGCGACTCGTGGCCCGGCTTTCGCGTCGGACGGACGCGTTGACGCGTTGAAGTCGGCGGCACGGACCGCGGCGACGGACTTCGCCAGCGCCTCGAGCAGCGGTTTCAACTCGGGCAGCCCGCGCCGCTCGGCATCGGCGACCGCACACTGCAACCACGCATCAATCGTCATCATCGGTCATCGTCTGGCTCACCAGCCTGCTGTTTAGCTAGCCGCGAGCACCCACTGGTGACACTATCGCGCTCAGCCCCTACTGTCCGTCTTTAGCCGGACTTTCGAGATCGAGACGCCGTCGCGCAGCGGGACGATCGCCGTCTGAAGCTGCGGATGGGCCGCCAGCCGTTCGTTGTGCATCGCGCGATGGCGCGGGTGTCTTCCGGATTCTGCTCGGGATGAGCGCTGAACCCGGGCACGACCTCGCCGTTCCACAGACATTGTCCGTGATCAGCAGCCCTCGAGGCCGCAGCAGGCCGACCAGCGCGATCGAGCAACGGCGAATACAGCTGCTTGGCGCCGTCCTGAAAGATCAGATCGAACGGCCCCGCCACTTTGGAGATTTTCAGCTGCGCGTCGCCGACGATCACGCTGGTCCGATCGGCAAGCCCGGCGCGCGCAAAGTTCTCGCGCGCTTCCCTGGCTCGTGTCTCGTCCAGCTCGAGCGTGATCAGCATCCCGTCCGGCGGCAGCGCGCCGGCAAGCCAGATGCCCGAATAGCCGATCGCCGTGCCGATTTCCAGAATCCGCCGCGCGCCGAGTGCGGTCGCGAGCACGCGGAGCAGCGCGCCGACCTCGGCATCAACCAGCGGCAGGCCGCGCGACTCGTTGTCTCGGCGCGATGCGATCCGAGCACGTCGTCGCTGCCGCGGTTGAGTGTCGCGAGATACCCTCGACTGCATCCGGCACGATCAGACCCATCGCGATATTCTAGGGTTCTATCGGGTTCGACAGGGTTCTATGAGTTCGGGTTCGCACCTCGGGAATCGGCCCGAACGCCCAGAACCCGAACACGAACGGTACGAACTCTAGAAGCCTACGAACCTTAGAACACGAATTTCGAATGCGGCACACCAAGATCATCGCGACCGTCGGGCCCGCTTCAGTGATTCGGACGACATGCTCGACGCGCTGATCGCCGCCGGCACCGATATCTTCCGGCTGAACTTTTCGCACGGCACGCACGAGTCGCAGCGCGGCGACGTTCGCCGCGCATCCGCGCGGCGGCCGCGCGCGCGCCGGCGCGAGGTCGCGGTGCTCCAGGACCTCGGCGGTCCCAAGATCCGCACCGGCACGGCTCGAAGGCGGCACGGCCGATCCAGGTGAAGGCCGGGCGACGCGCTGCGCGATCGCGACCGGCGACTTCGTCGGCGGACCGGGCCGCGTCTCGACGACCTTCGACGGCGCTCGCGCGCAGCGTGCGGCCCGGCGATCGGCTGCTGCTCGCCGACGGCCTCGTCGAGCTGCGCGTCGACGGCACCGACGGCACCGAGATCGAGACGACCGTCGTCGAAGGCGGCCAGATCGGCGAGCACAAAGGCATCAACGCGCCGGGCGTGCCGCTGCCGGCGTCGGCGATTACGCCGAAGGACATCGAGGACCTGCAGTTCGGCCTCGACGCTCGGCGTCGACATGGTGGCGCTCAGCTTCGTGCAGAGCGCCGCCGACCTCCGGCAGGCGCGGCAGCTGCATGGCGCGACGCCGCACGCGCGCGGACGTGCCGCTGATCGCGAAGCTCGAGCGGCCGCAGGCGCTCGAGCACCTCGACGAGATCCTCGACGTCGTGCGACGCGGTGATGGTGGCGCGCGGCGATCTCGGGCTCGAGATGCCGCTCGAGCGCGTGCCGCGGGCGCAGAAGGACATCACCCGCAGCGCGCCGGCGCCATGGCATTCCGGTCATCGTCGCCACGCAGGTGCTCGAGTCGATGACGCGTCGAGGCGCGGCCGACGCGCGCCGAGGTCAACGACGCCGCCAACGCCGTGGACGACGGCGTCGACGCGATCATGCTGGCCGGCGAGACGGCGGCCGGCGCGTATCCGGCGCGCGCCGTGCAGACGCTCGACGCGATCATCCGCGACGCCGAAGCTGAGCCCGCGCTGGACGTCGCGAGGCGGCGTCGCCGACTCGCGGCACGAGCGATCACGCGCAGGCGCTGTGCGAGGCGGCGGTCACGCTCGCCAACCGCGGCGACGCGCAGGCGATCGTCGCCGTCACGCGCGGCGGCGGCACGGCGCGGCGGCTTGTCGGCGCTGCGGCCGCGCGGCGCCGATCATCGCGGCGACCGAACGCGACGACACGGCGCGGCGGCTGGCGCTCTACTGGGGCGTCGTGCCGCTCTGCATCGAGCATCGGCGACAACCTCGATGCGGCCGAGCGCGCGCGTCGGCGCAGCAGCTCGTCGAGCGCGGCGCTCGTCGCCGCCGGCGCGCCGTCGGTCTTCGTCAGCATCAGCGCCGACCTGACGCGCAGCGACGCGAACTACCTGAAGATCCAGCGGCTCTAGCGGATGCCCGACATCCGCTACACCACCGATCGGCGCCGTCGTGCTGGCGTTCGTCGTCGCCGCCGTGGTCGTCCGCGTCGCGCACGCCGTCATCCATCGCGCTGCTCGGCGCGCTCGACATCGTCGGCGCCGAGAACCGCGCGGCCGTTCACGCGCGCGCCGCAGCAGCTGATTCGCGCGCGCTGACGCTGCCTCGCCTACGGCGTCGCCGCGCATCGCGAGCGTCTCGCTCGCGCTCGACGCGATCTCGGCGTCAACGAGGCCGGCGTGGGATCCGCGCGTCTGCTCGGCACTGGGCTGCGTCACGCACGGCGTCAACCTGGTCATCATCCTCGTCGGCGCGTTCATCGTCGTCCGCGCGGCCAACCTGGCGATCGAGCACCTGCAGTTCAAGCTCGCGCGGCGTCACGGCGACGACCGACCTCGAATGGCAGCGGCGTGCCGCCACGCTCAGCGGCATCCTGACCAGCCTGGTCACGGTCACGGTCGGCTTCGTCGGCGATCCTGATGCTGCTGCGCGAGCTGACGATCGACGTCGTGCCGATCCTGACCGGCGCCGGCATCGCCGGCCTGGCCATCGGCTTCGGCGCGCAGAACCTGGTGCGCGACGTCATCTCGGGCTTCTTCCTGATCCTCGAGGATCAGGTGCGCGATCGGCGATCTGGCGCGCATCAACGGCGTCGCCGGCACCGTCGAACAGATCAACCTGCGCACCATCGTGCTCGCGCGACGGCGAAGGCGCGGTCCAGGTGTTTCCGAACGGCACGATCACGGCGCTGGCAAACCTCAGCAAGCAGTTCGCCTACGCCGTCGTCGACATGCGCGGTCGCCTACAGCGAAAACATCGATCGCGTGATCGGGCACGATCCGGGAGGTCGGCGCGTCGATGGAGCGCGATGCCGTCGTGGGGGCGCTCGTCCTGCGCGCCGCTCGACGTCGTCGGCATCGAATCGCTGGCCGACGGCGCCGCGACCGTCCGCGTGAAGTTCAAGACGCAGCCGCTCAACCAGGGCCAGGTCGCCAACGAGCTGCGGCGGCGGCTGATGGGCGTGTTCGTCGGCGCGCGGGATCCGTCCGTATTCGGGATGAACGGACAGTCTGAAATCCGCAATTCCAATCCTGCAGTCCGCAATCCTGCCGTCCTGCAATCTCGTCAAACCCCTATGCTAAAGTCACGCGTCTATGCGCAAGATTCTCTCGTTCGTCTGCCTGGCCGCGCTCACGCTGGCGACGCCTTCCGCGCAGGCGTCCGCGTTCGACGACGGCCGCCACTTTCTCGGTGCCGGTCGTCTACCGCAAGCTGCCGAACGGCCTGCGCGTGGTGATCAGCGAGAACCACGCGGCGCCGGTCGTGGTCGTCGAGGTGATGTACCGCATCGGGTTCCGCATCGAGCCGCGCGAACCGCACCGGATTCGCGCACCTGTTCGAGCACATGATGTTCCAGGGCTCGGAGCACGTCGGCAAGTTCGAGCACGTCCGCATCGTCAACGAGAACGGCGGCACGCTGAACGGATCGACGCGGTTCGATCACACCAACTACTTCGAGGTGATGCCGTCGAACGCGCTCGAGCTCGCGATGTGGCTCGAGGCGGACCGGATGCGGTCGCTGAAGATCACGCCCGAGACGCTGAAGAACCAGCAGGACGTCGTCAGCGAAGAGGTGCGCGTCAACGTGCTGAACCAGCCGTACGGCGCCTTCGAGTGGCTCGGCCTGCCGCAGAAGGCGAACACGAACTGGCATAACGCGCACAACTTCTACGGCGACCTCGCGGATCTGCAGGCGGCGAACGCTCGAGGACGTGAAGAAGTTCTTCGACACCTACTACGCGCCGAACAACGCCGTGCTGGTCGTGACCGGCGACACGACGCCGGACGAAGTGATGAAGCTGGCCGAGAAGCACTTCGGCGCGCATCCCGTCGCGGCCGCTGCCGCCGCGTCCCGACATCACCGAGCCGCCGCAGACCGCGGAGAAGACGTTCACCGAGAGCGACAAGCTCGCGCGCACGCCGGCGCTGGCGTTCGGCTATCACCTGCCGGAGCGGATGACGCGCGAATTCTTCGCGCTGTCGCTGCTCGATCCGCTGCTGGTCAGCGACGAGAGCGCGAAGCTGTATCAGGCGCTGATCAAGGAGAACCAGATCGCGTCGAACGTCTCGGGCGGGTTCAACTACGGGCTCGGCAACAACTTCGACTACAACGGCCCGATGCTCTACACCTTCCGCGTCGACTACCGTCCGGATCTCAAGGGCGCGGACGTGCTGAAGGTCGTGGACAAAGTGATCAGCGCCGGTGCAGGAGCACGGCATCACGGAAGAGGAGCTGAAGCAGGCGAAGGTGAACTTCCGATCGTCGTTCCTCGAGAACCTCGAGAGCCGGTCCGGCTTCGGCCGCGCCGATCTGCTCGCCGCGCTCGCGCTCTACGACGACGACCCGAACCGCATCAACACGATCCTGGCCGACCTCGACAAGGTGACGACGGCGGAGGTGCAGCAGGCGGCGAAGAAATACCTCGTGCCGTCCAACCGCACGTCGATCGATCGCCGCCCGGAAGGCGGTGCGCAAGTGAGGGTGCTAGGTGCGAAGTGCTGTGTCCAGGTGCTCGGCTGCTGGCGTGCCTCGTGCATCGTGCTTGCCGTCGCGCTGACGGCGAGCGCGCAGACCGAGCGGCCCGGCCGTTGGCCCGAGCGGCCGTTCCAGCTCGCGCCGCGGCGTCGAGCGGACGCTGCCCAACGGGCTTCGCGTCATCGTCACGCGCCAGACGGCGATCCCGAAGGTCTCCGTTCACCTTGACGGTCCTGTCCGGATACTCGAGCGATCCGGCCGATCTGACCGGGCTCGCGGCGCTGACCGCCGACCTGATCCAGGAGGGCACGAAGACGAAGAACAGCCGGCAGATCCGCCGCGATGCGTTCGGGATGGGCGGCTCGATTGACGGCCGCGGCGTCGCAGGACTTCACGTCGGTCTCGGCCCGCGGCCTCGTCCGAGTTCGCGCCGCGGCTCATCGATCTCGTCGCCGACGTCGCGATGAACCCGACGCTGCCCGAGGACGAGCTCGCGATTCTGAAGCAGCAGCACCTGCAGGGCGTTCAGCAGCAGAAGGCGTCGCCGCAGTTCCTCGCGAACCGCACGTTCCGGCAGCGCGCTGTTCGGCGATCACCCGTACGCGCGCACGAGCGAGACGGAAGCGTCGCTGAAGCCGCTCGATCGCGCGAAGATCGCCGCGTTTCACGCCGCGCACTACCGGCCGAACAACGCGTTCCTGCTGGTGGTCGGCGCTGTCGATCCCGGCCGCGACGTTCGCCGCGGTCGAGAAGGCGTTCGGCGGCTGGGCGCGGGGCGATGTCGCCGAAGCCGTCGTTTCCCGCGCCGCCGGCGCTCACGCGGCCGGCACGTCGTATTTCGTCCAGCGGCCCAACAGCGTCCAGTCGTCGATCTGCGCTCGGCAACGTCGCGATCAAGCGCAGCGATCCGCGCTGGTACGAGCTGACGCTGGCGCAACACGGTCTACGGCGGCGCGTTCAACTCGCGCATCGTGCGGAACATCCGCGAAGAGAAGGGCTACACCTATTCGCCGCAGTCGGCGCTGACCGGCTTTGCCGACGCCGGCTTCTATCGATTCGCGGCCGACGTGCGCAACGAGGTGACCGGGCGCGACGCTGACCGAGGTGTTCAAGGAAATCGACAAGATGCGCGCCGAAGGGCAGCGACGGCGCGCGAGCTGCAGGGCGCGAAGTCGTACCTGCGCGGCATCTTCCCGATTCAGACCGCGACCCAGGCCGGTCTCGCGCAGCGACGCTGAATAACGGTCTACGTCTTCCGGCCTGCCCAAGGACTATCCGGAGACGTTCGTCGCGCAAGATTGCCGCCGTCACGCCGGAGCAGGTCAAGAGCGGCGCGGCAACGTGCTGCTCGGCTCGGAGAACTCGGTGATCGCCGATCGTCGGCGACTACGCGAAGGTGAAGGATCAGCTCGCCGGCGTTCAAGGACATCACGTTCCTCGACGTCGAAGGCAAAAAGACGTCGCGCGCCGCAGTAGTCGGGTGAGCAACCAGATACGAGTTCGTCTCGCACTGGCGCGTCGAGGGAACGTGCGGCGAGGTCGGCCGACGTCCTCGGCGATCCGCTGGCGCTTCGCGCGCTGGTGGCCGCTCGGTCTATCTCGACGTCGTCGAGAGCTGCGGCCGCCCGACGCGCAGCGGTCTCGGCCGGCGCGTGCGGCTGCACACGAAGGCTGGCTGCCGTACACGATTCTCGTGGGAATCGGAGATCGTCGAATCGCGCTATCCGCACGGCTTCACGCTCGTCGCGAGCGGCGGCTTCGACGGACGCGGCGTCTGGACGTTCGAGCAGGATGGCGCCTGGCGTCGACAGTCACGTACGACTGGCGGCTGCGCGCCGAGAAGCCGCTCCTCCGGAATCTGTCGTTTCTGCTGAAGCCGCTGTTCGAGGCGAACCACCGCTGGGCGATGGCGCAGGGGCGAAGAGAGCCTGAAGCTCGGAACTGCTGCTGGCGCCGCGCAGCATCGGACGCCGGCCGCGCGCCGAGCGTCCGCGCGCCGCCCGGGCCGGTGCACATACGCCGGATCGCGCTCGTCGCGGCGCCGTCGCAGATCGGTGCGGGCCTCGCGTATCTGATCGTGCGCGCGAGAACGTCGGTCACACTGGTAGCGCGGCCGTTCGTGGGGCATCGAGCCTTCGTGAAAAGCCGTCGTCACATTTCTTCGATGTTCAACATCACGTCCGCGTGCTTCCAGGCGTCGCGGAACTGTTTTTCGGCCGCCTCGACGGCCTGTTGTTCCGGCGCCTTCCGGCGACGCCAGCATCGTCTGCCACAGTCCGTAGAGCGACCGGCCGTTCTTCGGGATTGCGGGTGAGATCGTCGCGGAAGGCCCTGCTCGGCTTCCGGGAAACGCTTGGCGCGCAGCAGCGCGGCGCCGAGCGACTCGCGCGACGGATAGAACCAATCGGGCCGGCTCGTTGTAATTGAGCATGTCTTCCGTGATGACGGCGATCCGCCACGCATCGATCGCGGCGGCATCGTCGCGGCGCGCGCGCGCGATCCACGCGTCGAGCACGGCGTCGGTGACCTCGAGCATGCTCTTTGCCTTGTTGAACCCCCAATCGCTCTCCGGCTTGATGCGCCTTTCGCGCATCGAGTACGCCCCGCGCTCGCGCTCGGCCTCCGCCAGATTGCCGCGGGCCGCGTGCGCGATGCCGCGGCCGAAATGTGAAAGCGTGACCAGCAGCGGAAACTTCGCATCCGCGGCCGGCAACCTCAGGACATCGTCCCACCGCGCGAACCGGAGCAGCACGAACAGCGTCTTCGCGGCGAACGGTTCGAGCATGGCCATCTCCGCGAGCGCAGGCGTCACGTTCGTGACCAGCTCGTCTGCCGCCTTCTTCGCCGTCGCGAACTGTCCCGCCATCATCGCGGCGGATGCCAGGAAGTCGAGGTTGTGGTTGTAGTAACATCGCCGGGTAGATGCCGGCTGGTTTGTTGGCGGCGATGATAGGCGCGATCGACTTCCGCTGCCTTGGCATTGCTCGAGACGGCTGAGGGAGGTAATCGCCGGTGCGCATGTAGATGTGCGCCGGCATGTGGACCAGATGGCCCGCCGCCGGCACGCAGCGTGTCGAGGCGCTTCGCGCTCTGGCAGCGCGCGCTCCGGCGTCTTCGACGCCTCGACGGCGTGGATGTAGTAATGGTTGGCGCCGACGTGCTGGCGATCGCGGCGCAGCACGTCTCGAGGACGCGAGACGATCTCTTCGGTGCCCTCTGCGGGTTTGCCGGCGGGCGACCAGAGCTGCCACGGGTTCAGGTCCATCAGGCTTTCCGCGTAGAGCGTCGCGGCGTCGAGGTCGTCGGGATACTGCGCGCGATCAGCCTGCGCATCGCGTCCTTGTATTGCACCGCCAGCGCTTTCAGATCCGCCTTCGGATCGTTTGAATACCGTCTCGACGAGCGCCTCGACGTACGCGCGCTCGTTGGCCGGCGCGCCGCCCAGCAGCGCCTTCGCCTTCTGCGCCTCGTCATAGCGCGCCTCTCGCGCTCCGGATCGACGTCGAGGTTGATGTTCGGTCCAAGCGCCAGCGCGATGCCCCAGTGCGGCATCGGCGACGACGGGTCGAGCTCCGCGGCGCGACGAAACGAACGGATGGCTTCGTCGTGGTTGAAGCCGTAGACGTAGCGTCAACCCCTGATCGAAGAACCGTTGCGCGTCGGCGTTCTTCGTCGCGATCGCATGGTGCAGGCGCCCCATGCCGGCGACGAGCGTCGCGGGCGGAGCGGTGGCTCGCAGGGTGTTGGTGTTGTTGTGCCTCGGATGCAGCCGTGATCACGGCAGGAGAATCGCCAGCGGTGCCGACGAGGTGTTCATCGCTCCTCCTTCTGCTCCCAGAGCTTCCAGTTCGTGAGATCGACCACCAGCTTGGCGCCGCGCCCTGTCTGTTGGATGACGCAGCACGACCGTCCGGTTTCGAGGCAGATCCAGCGTGATTGACGGATGCAGGTCGTTGAACGCCACGGCCTCCACGTACAGATCGACGACGCCGTCGTCGAACAGCGACTGGGAGATGCCCGCCGGGCCGGTCGAGTCGATTCTGAGGCGCTGAGGATAGTCGAGAATCGTGCGGCCGCCGCCGACGATCTCGAGCCGGCGCACATCGGCCGGCTGTGGCAGGCGCACTTCGACCCACTCGCTGCCGTTCTGACGCTCGCCCGTCATCCACCGCGTGTCCAGGTTGCCGTCGAAGATCAGCGGTAGTCGTGGTGCCTGATGCGAGGCGCGCACCTCCGAATGCCCTGGGATCGATCAGAGTCAGGTCCGGCCTGTGCCGGCGGACGCGGATCGATGTCTTTCAGCCGCCACGCCCAGGTGCCCGGCCACACGTGAGCTTCAGCGATCTGGTCCGCTCGCGGCCTGCAGCTCGTCGACAATCTGCCGTGCCATTTCTGGTTCGACGAACGTCGCCTGATGGAGGAGGATGTAGCGGACGCCAGCGCGCCGAAGACCGCGCACGACTTCAGCCATGTGTCCCGGCTCGTGCAGCGGCCCGATTCGCGAGCCCAGCAGCTCCTGAAGCTGCGTCCCCCATCCCGAGTAGCCGTTGACAATCGGATGTCGATGGTCCAGCGCGTAGAGCTGAAACAGCGTGGTAGCCGTTCGAAAATAGTTCAACTCCGGTGATGTCCAGTTCGAGCGCCGCGCCGGGAGTGACTGTTTCGCAGCCAGGTATAGGCGACGCGGTCCCAGTTGTTGTTCGCGCCACCCGGGAACCTCCTGTACGCCGATGCCATGCTGGCCCTCGAAGACGATCACGGCGCCGATCGCCATCGCCGCGACCGCAGCCCAGCCGCCGCGGCATGCGATCGAACAGCCAGGCGAGACCGGCGGCCGCGAGCACCGCGAGCGCCAGGATGACGACGGACGCCAGCCGGGCGGGAACGCGCATCCCGCTGAACCCGGGCACGAAGCGGAACAGCCAGCCGTAGGGTCGCCAAGGTCCGGTCCCATCGAGAGCCATACGGCGAGCGCGGCCATCAGTCCGTAGGTGATCACCGTGCGACGCCGGCTGGCACTCGATCCCTCGGCCGATCCCTCGTCGCGATCGCGGAGTGCCACCGTGCAGAGACCCACCATCGCGAAAGAGGATGACCGCGAAGCCGTGAAACAGCTGCCGTTCGCCGCCGCCGTCAGCGAGGAGGCCTCCCCAGTTCCACGCTCCTGAGGCAACCCTGAAGTAATCCGCAAGCCTGGCGCTCAAGCCCGGGAGCATGCTCGGATCGCGCGTGAAGTGCATCTCCTGCTGAAGCCGGAAGTACACGAACACAATCGGCGCCAGCGCCGCCAGAATCCCCGGCGACGGCAACCGAGAGGTCGCGCAAGATACGCGTCCTGGAGATTCGGGGCCGCAGCAGCTCCACGCCAATCACCACGCCGATCGGCAACAGGGAAGAAATACAGGTAGTACCCCGTTCGACAGCCCTGTCAGCAGGTACGCCGCGGCGAACACCAGCAGCCAGCGCCGCGATCCGCTGGCAAAGTACCGATGCAGCCCCAGCAGACCGATCGGCATCCACCCGTTCATCAGGACTTGCAGGTGCGTCGACTGCGCCAGCCGATACGGTGTCAGCGCAAAGGCGAGCCCCGACCAGCACCGCGGCATCGGCGCGCCCCCAAAGCGCGCGCGTCAACAGAAACATCCCGAAGCCCGCCAGCGCGTACGAGCCGATGTAGGCCACGTTGTGCGTGAGCACCGCGTTGCCAAACATCCACTGGATCGGTGCGGTGAAAATCGCGACGCCGAGCATGTGCTCGGAGTAGGCGAGCGTCCGGTGATGCGGATAGAGGAATCGGCGGATCCCAGAGGCCGTGCAACCCGTGCAGCAAGCGGTCCGCGTCCCACGCCAGAACCGTGGTCAGAATGATCGGGTCGCCGAGGCCGCCGGCAATCGTGCGCGTGGGATGACGCAGCAGCGGATAGAGTGGCCGCAGCGCCACCCGGACAAAGAAGGCGAATGCCGCCGCGGGTGTGGCGACGGGTCATCGCCACGAAGGCACGAAAGCACGGTTCGACAGGCTCACCGCAGGCGCCCTGTCCTGAGCTCGTCGAAGGGTGTTTTCGCGTTTTCGTGGCCGCCGTTGTGTCTCGAGTCATGGCCGGTCCAGTGCTCGAGGCAGCGCCTTCAGCGACGCGAGCGCGCGTTCCCAGCCGACGCCAATCACTTCGTAATACCGGCGCCACCGCGGCGTTTCCTCGAACCCGCTCTGCACGACGTGCACGTGCGTGGCACCGCCCGGCTCCGCTCTCAGGGAGACCTCGAGCGCCATCGGTCCGATGGGATCGCCGTCCGGCGGCAGCCAGAACGCGTCGCTGCGACGAAAAAGCCCTCGCCGACCTGACATTTCACGACCGTGCCCCGGAAGACGCCGCCGAGGCGGCCGAGGATGTCGTCGTGGAAATCGGTCGGCGGCCACTCAATCGCGTAGACCCCGAGCGGCCGCGGCGTCGTCACCGAATGCGACGCCTGCCACCGACAGCGTGAAGCGTCTCGTGATCGAAGAACGCTTTCATGACCCGGGCGGGGTGCGCGGCGATCAAGGCGCTGACATCGAGGTGGGGAGACGGGGTCATCTGGTGATTGGCGATCTGGTGATTTGGTGATCGATGAGTGATTGGGTGATTGTTGGGATTGGCTGATTGCTGGATTGCTGATTGCTAGGATTGGGTCATCTGCCGGCCAATCACTCAATCCCTCAATCCTTCAATCCACCAACAATCGCCAAATCACGCAAATCACCAAATCACTCCGATTCATTGTCCTGGCGCGGCTCGACCGTGAACGGTCCGCCCGAGCCCGCGTCACCATTTCTTTCACTTCCCGCATCAGCGTCGGCACGTGATACGGGATGCCGTCCTTGATCGTCCACTCGATGCCGCCGCCGTGCGCGTTCTGGACCTTGTCGCCCGGTCCGAGCGGCGCGTAGTTGGGCGCCGGCCTGCCGTTCAGCAGCATGACGTCCGCGCCGTACGGGTTGAGCAGCTTCAGGTTCTCGAGCGGGTTGCCGTTGACGACGAGCAGATCGGCGATGAAGCCTTCGCGCACCTTGCCGAGCCGATCCTCCATGCCGATCAGCTTGGCGCCGTTCCAGGTCGCGTGCTCGATCACTTCGAGCGGCTGGAACCCGGCTTCCTCGTGCAGCTCGAGCTCGCGCGCGATGCCGAAGCCGTACATCGAGTAGATGTAGCCGGCATCGTCGCCGGTCGTGACGAGGCCGCCCTTGTTGCGCGAACTCGCGCACCGCGTCCATCCAGATGCGGTACTGCTGCCGCCAGCGCGACTCCTGCGTGCTCGTCCAGCCGAAGAAGTACGAGCCGTGGTTGTCGACGCGAGCCCTCGAAGTACTCCTCGCAGCGACGGGTGGAGGTAGTCGCGGAACCACGGCTGGTTCTGCGCGCGCATGAGGTCGCGGCTCGCTTCGTAGATCGAGAACGTCGGATCCCACGCGACGTGGCCGCTCGACCATCTGGTCGATGACCTTGTGCAGCTTCGCCGGGTCGGCCTGCGCGTACAGCTCGCCGGCGCGGCCGAAGCGGTGAATCTCGTTCGGCGTAGTTCATCTCCGGCGGAAATGCTGGATGCCGGTCAGCGCCGCGTCGGCGACGCCGTAGAAGTGCTCGATCGAGTTCACGCCGAGCTCGATGTAGTCCTCGGCGGTCGTCTCCTCGACGGCGATGTGCGTCGCGGTCCGCAGGCCGAGCTTGTGCGCCTCGTCCATGATCGCTTCGAGCTGATCGCGATCCATGCCGATGATCTTCAGGCCGTCGGCGCCCTTCTGCTTGATGTCGCGGATCCACGCGCGGATCTCGGCCGGCGATGCCGGTGCGCCCCTTGCTGACGAACGGATAGACGAGGATGCGCGGCGACGACGATCGTGTGCGCGTTGCTCTCCGCCTGCCAGCGTCTTCGACTTCTCGAAATCGCCGCCGACCTCACGCGCCGTCGTCACGCCGGCGGCGAGGTACAGGTTGCGCTCGTACTGAATCGGCTGCGGCATGCCGGGCTGACGCTCCTCGTGCCAGTGCATGTGCGCGTTGACGATGCCGGGCATCACGTAGCTGCCGGCTGGCGTCGATCACCGCGTCCGATGCCGCGCGCGACCGCCGGACTCGAGTCGGACGATGCGGCCGATGGACGAGATCAGGCCGTCCTGCACGACGATGTCCACCGGTCCGTACGGCGGCTTGGCGTTGCCGTAGATGACCATGGCGTTCCTGATCACGAGACGACGCGCCGTCCTGCGCGTGGATCGACGGCGTCGACTGGACCTGCTGGGCGGCGGTGGATCCGAAGTGTCGCCAGCGTGACGAGTGCGAGGTCCCTGCAGCGAAGGACACTTCATGAGCAGCGGCAGCTCCTCCGGGCTCGGGCCGTACGTGTGATGGTAAAGTTGACCTGTATGTCGCAGCCGCTAGCGTATCTCGAACCAGGCGTTTCTCGAAAGCGAGGACGCGCGTCCGATCCGCATTCTGGCCGAGATACCTCGAGCCGCTCCGCCGCTTCAAGGAGCAGAAGATCCAGGACACCGTGGTCTTCTTCGGGTCGGCGCGAGTCGACAGCCGCGAGCGCGCGCGAGCGCGCGCTGGCGACGCTGCGCGCGCGCGGCGAACGCGACGCCGACGAACAGTACGCAGAAGGAGCTGCTGCAAGAGCCGCAAGGCGGTCAGATGGGCGCGCTACTACGAGGAGGCGCGCGAGCTCGCCGGCATGCTGACGGCGTGGAGCCTGACGCTCCCGTTCGAGAACCACCGGTTCGTCGTCACGTCGGGCGGCGGCCCCGGCATCATGGAAGCCGCCAACCGCGGCGCGCGCGAGGCCGGCGGCAAGACCATCGGCCTCAACATCCGGCTGCCGTTCGAGCAGGGCGCCGAACCGCTACATCACCGAAGGGCCTGCACTTCGAGTTCCACTACTTCTTCATGCGCAAGTTCTGGTTCGCCTACCTCGCGAAGGCGCTGGTGATTTTCCCGGCGGCTTCGGCACGCTGCGACGAGCTGTTCGAGATCCTCACGCTCGTGCAGACCGACAAGCTGTCGAAGAAGATCGGCGTCATCCTCTACGGCCGCGACTACTGGGACCAGGTGCTCAACCTGAAGCCGATGGCCGAGTGGGGCGCGATCGCCGAGAAGGACATCGAGCTGCTGCACTACGCCGACACGCCGGCCGACGCCTTCGAGCAGCTGCGCCGGCATCTCGAGGAGCACCACATCGAGCCGGACAAGCCGGCCAGGCGCCCGGCCTCGCGACCACGCGCGGTGACCCGAGCAGGACGACATGAGCCGCTGAGAACGCAGAGCACGCGGAGAAATCCGTATCTGCGATCTCTACGCGCTATGGGTAAGTATCACCGCATGGACAGAGACGCGAAAGAAGCTCATCGATCAATACAAGGACGGCTATCGGGTGGTCGCTGAAGCGCTGGTTGGCGCCACGCGACGAAGAACTGGATGGGCGGCCGGCGCCCGGCAAGTGGTCGGCGCGCGAGATCGTCCACCACCTGGCCGACAGCGAGATGACTGCGGCCGTCCGGTTGCGGTTCGTGGTCGCCACCGACTCACCGCGGATTCAGGGCTACGACCAGGACGAGTTCGCACGCCGGCTGCACTACGATCGGCCGACCGAAGCGTCGCTCGAGGCTGTTCAAGGCGGCGCGCCGCGCGCACCGCGGAACTGATGGAGCGGATGACCGAGGCCGAGTGGTCGCGCGAGGGCACGCACAGCGAGCACAGGCGCTACACGCTGCCACGGTGGCTCGAGATCTACGCCGACCACGCGCACAAGCACGCAGAACAGATCCTCGTCGCCCGCGACGCGGCTACGGAAAAAAGCGTAAACCGCAGAGAACGCAAAGACCGCAGAGAACAAGATTTTTCTCTGCGCGCTCAGCGCGCTCTGCGGTTAAGGTTCACTGGTCACGGTGCAGTCGTGCCGGTGGCTGGGAGCGGCTTGCGCCAGCGCCATCGTCGCCCAGCCGGTGGCCCAGGCGCTGATCCACTGGTCGCCCGCGTACGGAAAGCCGCTGTTGAGTACGCCTGGAATTTCGGCGAGCGGCTCATGACCCGCCATGATCCGTTCGCGGCCTGAGTGCCGAGCAGGAACGCCACGCCTTGGTCGTAAACCGGATCTTTGGCCGCCATCCCAGCCTTTGCGAGCGCGTACGCGACTGGCCGGTCGCGTAGGCGTCCGAGGCGAGGCCGTCGATCTGGCGCCAGCCGCCGTCGCTCTGCTGGGCCGCGGCGATCGCGGCGGCCAGCGGCTTCAGCGCCGCGGCGTCAGCGCCCGCCCAGTACGAGGCCGAGCAGCCGCGCATGTTGCGATCCTCCGCCGTGACCGGCGTGGCCGCCATCAGCCACCGTCGCGCCTTCTCGCGATCCGCGCGTTCAGTCTCAGCGGCGCGTCCCGGCGGACCGAAGGCCTTCAGCGATCGCACGCACAGCGCGGTGCGGGTGATGAGCGCCTTCCTCCGCGGGCGGCCGGCTGCCGATGCCGCCGACCAGCGGCCACGATCCGTCGGCCAGCTGCGACGCGGCGATGTCCGCGACGAGCGCATCGGTCGCCCGATTGGCGGGAGTAGCCCATCGCCGCAAGCGCGGCGAGAGACGACGCGAAGATTTCCGGCACGCCGATGTCCATGCGCTCATACAGCAGGCCTGGGGGCGGGCCGCTGGCGAGCATCTTGACGCGGTCGATTGCCGCCTTCTGGATCGACGCGCAGGCCCTTGGCTCGCACTTCGGCCGCAGCGAAATCGGCGATGTTCTGGTGATGGCACGAGACGCAGCCGCTCGTCTCGAAGAATTTCTGGCTCGACGATTCGAGGAGCGCCATGCCGCGCTCGGTCGCGCGTCTTCACGTCCACTGATGGCGCTGTGGGCGGCGTGCGCGGCGGTCTCCGCGGTCGGACGACCTTCAGGAGATCGAGACCCGCCGGCACGCCGACGCTTGCGCGCCCAGTCAGCGGCCGTTTCACCGACGTTGCTCTGCACGGTGACGATCGGCCCCGCGGTCAATCAGCATCCGGATGACCGCCGGATTCTGGTGGTTCGGTTGCCACGGCAAACATCAACGGCGTCATGTTGCGCGAGTCCCTGGCATTGATGTCGGCGCCGGCGTCGAGCAAGGTTCTGACGACGTCGGGCGGCGCGTGCGGCATCGCCATGCAGCAGCGGCGTGAAGGTGTGCAGCGCGAGGGGCCCGCTCTTGGGGTCGTCAATCGGAAACAGCGCCGGCGACTCGGCGACGGCATTCACTTTCGCGCCTTTGGCCAGCAGCAGCTTCGTGGCGGCAAGGTTCGCGTGATACCCGGCCGAGAGCATGAGCGGCGACACTCCGGTCGACCCCGACCGCGTTGACGTCCACGCCCGCGTCGAGGGCGATGCGGATCGGTGTTCAGATCGTTGCCGATCGCCGCCGCAGTCAGGACCGTGTTGCCGAACGCATCGCGTGCCTTCAGGTTGGCGCCCTTCGCCGACCAGATGCGTGACGATCGCGGCGGACTCGTCGCTCATCGCCGCGATGAACAGACGGCGTCCGTCCCTGCTTGCTGGCGAGGTTGACGTTCGCGCCGCGTTCAGCGAGCAGTCGGACCTTGGCGAGGATCCGATGGCCGAGATCATCAGCGCCGTGGTTCCAAACCCGTTCTGTGCGTTGACGTCCGCGCCTTTGTCCAGGAGAAGCTTCATCGTCTCGAGCGAGCCGACGGCGGCAGCGTAGAGCAGCGGCGCGTCGCCCTGCTCGTCCCTGGCAGTTCGCGTCCGCAGGCGAGGCGATGAGGGTCCGCAAAGCGGCCAGATCGTTCGCGCGCACCGCCGCGTAGACCTCATCGCTCTTCGGCGGCGCCGAGTTCGCGGCCTGATTCGGCGCGAGACACAATCCCACCACGGCCACCGCCAGCGCGGCGTTAAGCTCGACATCGGGGCTCCTTGTCAGAGTGAGAGCGAGGATTATCGCCGATTTCCGGGAAGAACAAGGGAAGAATCTGGTGATTGGGTGATCTGGGTGATTTTGGTGATCGATGGGTGATTGATCGGTTGGTTGATTGGGTGATTGAGAACAATCACCAGAGCCTCAAATCGCGAAATCTGGCAACAATCCGAATCCTAGTCACATCATCGAACGTTCTTAGTAGAGCAGGAAACCGCTCTCGGATCTTGCAGAACGCGGCGACCTCCGGCTCCCACGACCGCGCGATGTCGCGCGCCGGCACGCCGGCGTCGATCTGCTCGCGCAGCTGCGGACGATCCCGCGAGGCAGTCGATCGGCATCTTGTCGAACTCGTATTCGTACGGCGGATCCTTCCAGCGGAACCGATCCGGATCGGCTGGCGCGGAACGCTTCGATCAGCGCCACGCCCGCTTCGACCGGCTGGAACGTCCGGCGGTCGAGGACGTGGACCTGGCAGCCGCGCGCAGCCCTTGCCGGCGTGCTTGTGAAACGTCGGCTCGAACAGCGCCGGACGGAAGAACACGCCCGGCATGCCGCGCGCCGGTTCATCGCGTCCGCGAATCGTTCGGCGACCACCCACGGCGCGCCCGATCAGCTCGAACGGCCGCGTCGTCCCGCGGCCCTCCGAGACGTTGCGTGCCTTCGAACAGGACGCCGCCTGGGTAGACGGTCGTCGTGTCGAACGTCGGGATGTTCGGCGACGAGATGATCCACGTCAGGCCGGTCGCGTCGAAGTACATGTCGCGCCGCCAGCCGCTCCATCGGGATCGACCTCGAGGTCGGCGCCGATGCCGAAGTGATCGTTGAAGAGCCTGCGCGAGCTCGCCGATCGTCATGCCGTGCCGCATCGGGATCGGGAACATGCCCGACGAACGACTCGAAGCCGGGCACGAGCACCATGCCTTCGACCTGCGCGCCGCCGATCGGATTCGGGCGGTCGCAGACGATGACCTGCAGCCCGTGCTGCGCGCGCCGCCTTCAGGCAGTTGGCCATCGTGTAGATGTAGGTGTAGATGCGGACGCCGACGTCCTGCAGGTCGATGACGAGCACGTCGAGGTCGCTGAGCATCTCGGCCGTCGGCTCGCGCGTCTCGCTGTAGAGCGAGTAGACCGGCACGCGGCGCACCTCGTCGTGCGCATGCCGCGGTCTCGATCATGTTGTCCTGCACGTCCGATCGAAACCCGTGCTGCGGGCCGAAGATGGCGGCCAGGCGTGGCGTTCGGACTGCGCCGCGATGCGGTCGGCGATGTGCTGCAGCTGGCCGTCCGACGCGACGCCGGGTTACAGACGACCCCCACGCGCCGGCCGTCGAGGCGGTCGGAGGCCAGCAGGCGCTCGGATCCCGAGAATACAGCGCCATTTCGCGATTATAGGTGGCCTGTACTTGCGTCTGATCGCGGACGCGTTGATAGACTACCCGCCTTTGGTGGTCAGCCCCGCCTGCTTCGCCCGCGCCGAGAGCCGATCGAGCCTCAATTCCGACTCGCTCCCTCCCAGTGATAGTGCCTAGCCGACGTGCAGCCACCGAGTGATTGGCATCGACGCACGTTAGCGGCTGGTGCAAGAGGAGAGTGTGATGGGTCGAAGGCTTTACGTCGGGAATCTTCCGTACACGACCGGGGAAGCGGAGCTGCAGGAGCTGTTCAGCAAGGCGGGCACGGTCGAGTCGGTCCGCGTCATGCGCGATGCGGCGACCGGCCGCGCGCGCGGCTTCGCGTTCGTCGAGATGTCGACCGACGAAGAAGCGCAGAAAGCGGCCAGCGAGTTGAACCAGTTCCAGATGGGCGGCCGCGCGCTCACGGTCAACGAAGCGCGGCCGAAGCCTGAAGGCGGATTCGGCGGCGGCGGCGGCGGCGGCTGCGGCGGCAACCGCGGCGGCGGCGGCGGCGGCGGCGGACGCCGCGAGCCGCGCTGGTAGCGCGCCTGCGATCAGCATAGGAAACGATGAAAAACTGGTCCAAAGGCGATCGCGTCGCGCCAGCCCACCTACGGGGCGGGCACGCTCGTCGAAGTCAACGAACATCACACGGTGATCGACTTCGACGAGCACGGTCGCAGAGTCTTCGCGACGCAGGCTCGTCGTGCTGCAGGCGACGAACGAACCGGCCCCGCACAAAGCCGCCGTTCGCAAGCGCGCGGTCAGAAGAAGAAAGCTGAAAGTTAAAGGTGAAGTTAAAACCAGGAGACAGAAAGTCGCACAAGCCACGAAGCCACCGCGAGCCCGCGCTCCCGGTGGCTTTTTGGCTTTAGTGTGGTTTTGACTTTGCCTTCTTTGACTTTGCCTTTTAGCTTTGCCTTTTAACTTTTAACTTTTAACTTCGCGAAGTCTCGTCGCCCGCAAGGTAATAGTGAACGGCCGGCGTGATGACGAGCGACAGCACCATCGACGCCAGAATCCCTCCAATCACCGCGATCGCCAGCGGCTGCGGCATCTGCGAGCCGGCGCCCCAGCCCGAGCGCCAGCGGGATCATGCCGGCCATCGTCGCCAGCGCCGTCATCATGATCGGCCGCAGCCGCCGTTCGCCGGCCTGAATCATGCTCTCTTCCGGCGACAGTCCTTCCGCCCGGAACCGCTGATCCGCGTCGAGCAGCAGGATCCCGTTCTTCGCGACGATGCCGATCACCATGATCAGGCCCATGAACGACGACAGGTTGAACGTCGTCCGCGTCAGCAGCAGCGCCAGGAACACGCCGATCGGTCGAGAGCAGCGCCGACGCGATGCACGGCGATCGGCGCCGCGAACCCGCCGAACTCGAACAGCAGCACCGTGAACACCAGCAGCGACGGCGAGCGACGAGCACGATCAGCAGATCGTGAAACGACTGCTGCTGCTCGGCGTAGGCGCCGCCATAGCCGACGCGAATCGCCGGCGGCAGGTGCAGGCCGGCGATCGCGCGCTGCGCCGCCGCGACGCCGGCGCCGAGGTCCACGCCCCTCGAGCCGCGCCGTGACCGTGACGTTGCGCTGCAGGTTCTCGCGGCGCACCTCGGTCTGGCCCGGGAATCTCCTCGACCGTGGCGAGCGTGCCGAGCGTGCCGGTCCGTCCCGGTCGCGCTCACCAGCAGCGTGTTCTTGATCGCGTCCACCGACGCATCGCGTCGATTCGGGAAACCGCACGCGGATCGTGTACGGCGCGATCGTTGAGCACGACCGGCGTCGGCGCCGGCTCGCCCTGCAGCATCGCGCTGACGTCGAGCTCGATCTCCTGCGGCGTGAAACCGGCCCGCGCCGCCATCGCCTGATCCACCCTGAACAGCGTCGCCGGTCCGCTGATGGTGTTCTCGATGCCGTCGAGGACGTCGACGACGCCGGAGAGCTTCTTGATCGCCTCGCCGACCTTCGGCGCCCACGTCTTCAGCAGCGCCGGATCCTGCGAGAACAGCTTGATGGCGATCGGTTCGGGCGACGCTGGTCAGGTCGCCGATCATGTCCTGCAGCAGCTGGACGAACTCCACGTCGAGCATCGGATAGCGTTCGTTGACCTTCTCGCGCACCTCCGAGATCACCTCGTCGCTGGCGCGCGATCGCGGTTGCGCTTCAGCTTCACCGCGATGTCGCCGGTGTTCGCCTCGGTCACCGCGGCCAGCCCGAGCTGCAGGCCGGTCCGCCGTGACGTGCTCTCGACTTCCGGCGTCGCTCGCAGAGATCTGCTCGACGCTGCGTGATCACGCGGTTGGTCTCGTCGAGCGACGAGCCGGCCGGCATGATGTAGTCGAGGATGAAGCCGCCTTCGTCCATCTCCGGCAGCAGATCCGAACCGAGCAGGCGGTAGGCGCCGATACGCGCCGGCGATCGACGAGCAGCGCTGCCGACGACGAGCAGCGGCCGGCCGCGCGATCGCGTCCGCAGCGTGCCGCTCGTAGACGCGCATCACGCGCGGCGGCACGCCGCCATGCCGCGCCCTCGCGCGGCTGCCGGTGCAGTTCTCGGCGTGCCGGATGAAGTAGTGGCTCAGCGTCGGCGTCCACGTGAGCGCCAGCGCCAGCGACGTCAGCAGCGCCATGCCGACGGTGACCGCGAGCGCCCTGAAGAACGTGCCGGTCACGCCGGTGATCGAAATCAGCGGCAGGAAGACGACGATCGGCGTGATCGTGGATCCGATGAGCGGCACGCGGATCTCGCGCGATCGCGCTGCGGATCGCCTCGGCGCGGTCCTGGCCGGCGTCGCGATGCATCACGATGTTCTCGACGACGACGATCGCGTCGTCGATGACCAGGCCGACCGCGGCGGCCAGACCGCCGAGCGTCATCAGGTTGAAGCTCTCGCCGAGCGCGCGCAGCACGATGAACGTCACCGCGAGCGTCGCCGGAATCACCAGGCCGGCGACGAGCGACGTGCCCCAGTCGCGCAGGAACAGCACCATGATCAGCGACGCCAGCATCGAGGCCGATGAGCACCGCGTCGCGCACGCTCGTGATCGAGTCGTTGACGATGTCCGACTGGTCGTAGAACGGCTGCAGCTCGACGCCCTTCGGCAGCTCGCGGCGGATGTCTTCGATCTCGCGCGTGGACCGCGTCGGCGACGGTCGACGGTGTTGCTGTCCGGCTGCCGGAAGACGTTCAGCAGCACCGCCGGCTTGGCGTTCGGCGGTCACCGCGACGTATACCGGCTTGATCGACGCCGCGACCGGCGGCGACGTCGCCGATCCGGATCGGCGCGCCGAGCGGCGTCGTCTTGACGACGATGTTCGGACGATGTCTTCCTGCGAGCGCGCCTGGCCGCTGACCAGGCTCAGCACGAGCTGGTGCTTGTCTCTCGAACAGACCCGGCGAGTCGATCAGGTTGCTGCGCCCGATCGCGTCGAGCAGGTTGGGGACCGTGATCTGGGTCTGCAGCAGCTTCGCCGGGATCGGGCGGACTTCGAACTCGGGCACCTGGCCGCCCTGCACGACGATGGTCGACACGCCGGTCATGCGGTTCAGCCGCGGCTTCAGGTCGTAGGTGGCGAGCTCCCACAGCCGCGTCTGCGGCACGCGTGTCCGACGTGAGGCTGTAGCCCATGATCGGAAAGGCGGCGAACGTCAGACGATTGGCGGTGATCTTGGCGGTCGGCGGCAGTTCCGGCTGGACCTGCGCGAGCGCGGCGTTGACGCGCGCGCAGCGTCTGGAACATGTCGACGTTCCACGAGAAGAACAGGTCGATTTCGGCGGTGCCGCGGCTGGTGGTCGACCGGACGACGCTCGAGGCCCTGCACGATGTTGACCGCCTCTTCGAGCGGACGCGTGACCGTCACCTGCATCTGGTCGATCGGCGCGACGCCGTTGTCGACGCCGACCAGGATGCGGGGAAAGTCGACTTCCGGGAAAGACCGCGACCGGGATCGTCGTGGCGAGGTAGATGCCGACGGCGACCAGCGTGAGGATGACGAAGATGATCGGCTTGCCGTGGCGCGCGGTCCAGTGCTCGCCGCTCAATTCTTGCCCTCTTTCTCGTCTTCGTCTTTTTCGCCGGCCGCCTTCTCTCCCGGCTTCATGACCCGCACCTTCGCCTTGTCCTCGAGGCCGACGCCGCCTTCCGTGATCACGCGCTCGCCGGGCTCGACGCCGGCTGACACCTGCACCATCTCCGGCTCGCGGGCGCCGATCTGCACGACCTTCTCGTGCGCGATGTTCTTGTCGTCCACGACCAGGACGATCGTCTCGCCTTCCGTCGTTCGGCGAGGATCGCCGACGCCGGGATGAGCGTGGCGCCGTCGATCGTGGCGGCGACGATCGACGACGTGGACCGACTGGCCGGCCCGCAGGCCGCTCGCCGGGATTGTCGGCCTGCACCCACACCTGCACCGTCGTGCTGTTCGGATCGGACGCCGGACTGACGACGATGACCTTGCCGGCGACCGGCTCGCTGCCGTCGGACGGCGTCATCGTCGCCTCGTTGCCGACCTTGACGTCCTTCGCCTGGTCCTGCGCCATGTTGATGCGCGCCACGATCTTCGACACGTCCATGACGGTCAGGAGCGGCGCGCCGGTGTGCGCCATCTCGCCGGGATAGAGCGGCCGGTCGGTGACGACGCCGGTGAGCGGGCTGCGGATCTCGGCGTAGGACGACCTGCGCCTGCGCGCTCGTCGAGCCGGCCTCTGCGCCGCCTCGACCTGCGCCTGCCGCGGTGCTTGATCTGCTCCTGCTTGCCGACGCTCTGCAGCGCCTGCAGGTGCTGCCGCGCGCTGTCGAACTGCGCGCTTCGCCTGCGCGTAGCGCGACCTGCGCCTCGTCGACCAGCTTGCGCGCGCAGCGCGCCCTCCTTGAACAGCTGCTGCCGGTTGTCGAGCAGCTTCTTCGCGGCGTCCAGCGTTTCGCGCGCCGCGTCGACGTCGGTCTGCGCCTTCGTCACCTGTTCCGGAACGCCGCGCCGGCGGTCGCGATCGGTAGTTCGACTCCGCCTGCCCGAACTGGCCGCGGCTTTCCTGCGCGGCGCGCGACGAGATCGCGGTTCTCGAGTTCGGCCAGCAGCTGTCCCTGCTTGACGTGATCGCCGCGGTTCACCAGGAAGCGCCGGACCGGCGCGCTGATCTTCGGGACGATGTTGGCCTGGTCGCGCGGAAACAGCACCGCGTCGGCGTTGACGATCACGCGGATGCTTCCCTTGATCGCCGGCGCCACTTGCACCGGCGCGACCGGTTTGGATTCCGGCTCGGCCTTCTTGCACGCCGATCGCGACGAGCCGAGCGCCAGGCGCAGCCGGCAGGTAGTCGAATGATGTGTCGTCATGGTTACAGCGTCCCGCGTAAGCGTCTGCAGTGCCGCCAGCGCCACGCGATAGCGCACGAGCCCGTCGTCGTAGGCGTTGCGCGCCTGAATCGAGCGTCGTCTGCGCGTCGACGACTTCGAGCACGCCGACTTCGCCGGCCTGGTAGCGCAGCAGGGTGCAGGCGCAGGCTTTCGGTCGGCGAGATCGAGCGACTCGCGCAGCGAGCGCCACCTGGTCGCGCGCGATCTCCGCCTCGCGATGGAAGGTGCTGACGTTGGCCTGCAGCTGCCGCTGCGCGAGGGTCAGCTCGCGCTTCGCGGCGCCGCACGCGCAAGCTGCGCCTGACGCAGCTTGCTCTGCGCCGCGCCCCAGTTCACAAAGCGGCACGTTGAGCTGAACCTGCGCGACCGAGCCGAGCAGCCGTTGTGCCTTCCGGATCCGTAGGTCGCGAACTGGTTGGCGTTGATGCCGTAGAAATAGTCGAACGACAGCGACGGCAGCACGCCGCCGCGCGCGACGCCGACGCCGAGCGTCTCCTGCTGCACGGACGCTTCGGCCGCGCGGACGTCCGGGCTGACGCGGTCGGCGGCTGCGTTCTGACGTCCGTCAGCGCGCGGCAGCGGCGCGATCTGCTGCAGATCGTCGACCACGGTGAACTGGTCGCGGAAGTCGGTGAAGACGAGCACCGACAGCCCGAGCCGGCTTTTGAGCACGGCCAGCTCGGCTTCCTGCGCGTCGCGCAGGCGCTGATTGACCTGAATCTGCGCCTTGACGACATCCGGAGTGCGCGACCTCGCCGCCTGCCTCCTCGCGTTCGTGCGATCTCGAGAAACTGCTGCGCCTCGCGCAGTGCCTGCTGCGCGCTGGCCAGCTTCCGCTCGGCGGCGACCAGCGTGTAGTAGTCTCGTCACGATCGTCGCGACGAGGCCGCGCGCGGCGACGTCCGCCTTGGCGCGCGCGACCGCTTCGGCGGCGGCGCGCGCTGCGGTATTCGACCACTTCGCCGAGCGAGAAGACGTCGCCGTGCACGCTCGAGCCAGGTCGCGTAGACCCTGGGTCCGTCGTTCGGCACCCAGATACCGGACGGCGTGCCGTTCGGCTCGGTGTAGATGAACTGGCTGAACCCGTTGAGCGACGGGATCAGCGCGGCGCGCGCCTGCTTGCGATCTTCGGCCGCCAGATTCGCGGCGAGCTGCGCCGCCGGAACAGCTGGCTGTTCGCGCGCGCCTGCGCCAGCGCGTCCTGCAGCGTCAGCGGCGGGCCGCGCTCGTCGGCTGCGCGTGACGCCGGCGGCTCCGAGCGCGAACGCGATCCAGAACGGCGGCGACGCGCAAACGGTGATCGAGACGCATCAGCATCGAGTCGGCTCATTTCATCGTGGTAGATCGAGCACCCGGAACGTCCCGACGACCGCCTTCGGCGCGTCTTTCGAGCCCGCGGGCTGAGGCTCGTAGTCGGTCGCGGCGAGATAGATCGTGTGCGTCGTCGGATCGAGCGCCATCGTGCGCGCACCCGGCCGCGTCTTCGAGCGTCTGCACCACCTTCAGGAGCGTTGGCGACTCCTCGTGCGCGATGGTGACCGTGCCCGATTCGCCGTCCGAGGTGAACGCCAGCTTGCTGGCAGGGTCGAACCACGTGGAATCGACGCCCGCGCCGACCGGCACGCTGTAGATCACCTTGCCGTTCGTGCTGTCGATCATCGAGCATCAGCTTGTTGTCGCAGCCGATGAACAGCCGGTGCGTTCGCCGCGTCGAACGCCATGCCGGTCGCCGCCTCGCCCGGCGCAATCGGCCAGGTCGCGGTGACCTTGTGCGTGGCGGTGTCGATCACCTTGATGGCGTTCAGATCCTCCGATGTTGACGTAGACCTTGCCGGCCTTCGAGTCGGCCTGCGCCGATTCCGGCTTGCCCTCGAGCGGCATCGTGGCGACGACCTTGCCCGACTGCGCGTCGATGACGGTCGCCGACTTGCCGCGGCCGTTCATCGTGTAGACCTCCTTGCGTCGCCGGCTCGTAGAGGATCGCGTCCGGGTTCTCGCCGGTGTCGACCTTCTGAATCGAGCTTCAGCGTCTTCAGGTCGATGATGCCGACCTTGTTCTCGCGGCCGTTGCTCGAGAAGCCGCGTCCGAGATCGGCCGCGATCGCGAAGCCGTGGACGCCGGGCGTGTCCGGGATGTCGCCGACGACCTTGTCCGGCCTGCGTATCGATGACGACGACGTGGGTCGCGTGGCTGACGTAGAGGCGGTGCGCCGCCGGATCGACCGAGAGGTAGTCCCATCCGCCCTCGCCGCCGATCTGAGATCTCCTTGGCCGACGTGATACGGGCCGTCCTGCGCGCTGCAGACCGCCGCCGCCGTCACGGCGACGAATCGCTGCGCAGCCACCAGTGCGTGTCGCATACTGCGCCCCTTCCTCGTTGCAGCGACCGATCAGAACTTGACCGCGCGCCGAGAACTGCAGCTGCCGCGCCGATCGCGGCCGAGACCGGCTGCGCCGAACAGCGGCGAGCCGAGCGTGCCGACGTAGCTCGCCGTAGTTGACGCGATTGAGCAGGTTGAAGGCGTCGAGCGCCGAGCGTCGATGCGCGCGCGTCCTCTGCCGCGCGTCCGAGCTTCACGATCGCGCGACGCGCGGAGGTCGAGCGACGCGAAGCCGTCGCCCTCGAGGCTGTTGCGCGGCACGCCCGGCGGCCGCGCCCGGCCGCGGCCGTTGTTGAAGAGATCGCCGCCGAGCGTCTCGTGTAGGGCCCGCCGGAATTCAGCGTCAGCGCCGACGCCGAGGTCGACGACGCTTCGAGCGCTGACGCGGCCGAGCAGCAGGAAGCGGTGGCGGCGATCGAAGTCGGCGCGCGCCCATTCGCCCGACAGGTCGTAGTCGTTGGCCGGAAACGACGCGATGCCGTTGGTGTCGTTGTCGGCGCGGCTCAGCGTGTACTGCATCTGGCCGTTGAACCAGCGCGTCACGCTGGCCGCGCAGCGTCACGCTGCAGCGAATCGGTCGTCCTGCCGGCCGGTCGACTCGACCTGCCGGATCGACGCCGTAAGCCGGAGTCGGGCCGCGTCGAGATAGAGCGGCGGCAGCGGCGCGTTGACGTCGCGCGACCGGAACAGGTGGTAGCCGCGCGCGCCGGTGTAGCTGAGCGACACGCGTCGGTCGTCTTCTGCAGCTGATGATCGAGGCCGACGCTGTACTGCACGCGTCTGCGGAATCTGCACGTCGGGCGCGAGCTGGACGATGCTCGGCGGCGGCGACGCCGCTGCGGCGCGCCGTGGCGAACGGATCGGGATAGCCGGGATCGGTGATCACGTAGCGCGATCAGGCCGCCCGGCTGCGAGTGCAGCACGTCGGCGATCACCACCGGGCCGCTGCGATCGTTGAAGACGCCGACGCCGGCGCGCAGGACGTTCGTCTTCCTGTTGCCCGGCGCATAGCGCGACCGAGAAGCGCGGCGCGACGTTGTTGGTGTCGTGAAAGTAGTTCTGCCAGTCGTAGCGCAGGCCGAACGCGATCGAGAGGCCCGGCCGCACCTGCCAGTCGTCCTTGATGTAGGCGCCGACCTGTTTCTCGAGCAGCGCGAGGTCGCCGTTGCCCTGCTGCTGCGTGAAGGCGTACGGCCTGCCGGTCGCGTAGGCGTCGAGGCTGGCGAAGAAGAACGTGCCGCCGAAGTTGGTCCGGTCGTAGAACCCGCGCCGGCTCCAGTCGGGCAGCTGGAAGCCGGCCTGCACCAGATGACGTGCCCGTGAGTCCACGACGAGGCTCTCGTTCAGGTTGATGTGCGTCTCGGTGCGCACGAGGTCGACCTGGCCGCCGCCGCCGGTGAACGCGCCGTCGACGACGATGGCCGCGCATCGGGCGTGACGGCTGGTGGTCGGCTCGCGCTCGTGGCCGAACAGCATCTGAAACTGATTGAGCAGCGTCGGCCGGAGGATCGTCTGCTGCGTGTAGGTGACCTGCTGCTCGTGATGCTTGAACGTCGTGGCCGCGCTGGCGAGCGTCGTGCCGCCGACGCCGCGGTTCTCGTCGCGCTCGTACTCGATAGTTCGGCCGGATCGAGAACGTGTTCGTGTCGCTGATCTGCTGCGTGATGCTGCCGGTGACCAGCGCCTCGCCGCTCGTGCTGCGGCAGCGTTGTCCTGGATGATGCCCGCCGGCCCGATGCGCGTAGATGAACGCCTGCTGATCGTGGCGCTCGTCGTTGGCCGACAGCATGAACGACGTCCTGCCGCTCGTGCCGAGCGGCCCGCCGAGGAATCCCTCGAAGATTCGCCGCTGCTCGGGCGGCTTGGTCGTCGCGAACGCGTTGCGCGCGTTCAGGTGCGCCGTCGCGGAAGATCAGCGTTGCACGTCGCCGTGATACTCCTGCGTGCCCGGCTTGGTGAGGATCTCGATCGCGCCCGCGGCCCGGCCGCGAGTACTCCGCCGAGTACGGATCCTGGTTGATGCGGATCTGCTGCACCGCCGACGCGCTGACGTTCAGCGCGCTCACCTCCATGCCGTTGACGACGACGGTGACGCCGCCGTTGCCGATGCGATCCGGCGTCGAGGAAGCGCGACATGCGTGGCGACGTAGTCGTGATCGAACACCGGCAGGCTTTCGAGCATGTTCTGGTCGACGGTCACGGCGTCGACGTTGTTGCCGACGCGGTGGCGCTGACCTCGGCGGCCGCGTTGCTGACCGTGATCTCCTGCTGTGAGGTCGGCGAGTGCCGAGCACGAGCCGCTGCGCGCCCGGCGGCGCGCGTGCCGACGCGCAGCGCGTGCCGACGCCGGACTTGAAGCCTTCGTAGCGTGGCTCGCAGCTCGTATTGGCCCGGCGCGACGCCGTCGAACCGGAACGTGCCGGTCGCCGTCCGCCGTCGTCGATCTGCACGACCGACATGTCGCGCCCGAGACGCTGACGAGCTCGACGGTCGGCGCTCGGCGAGCACGGCGCCGGTCTGATCCTGCACGACGCCGGTCGACGACGGGCCTGGAGCTGGCGCCCGGCTCGGACGGAGCTGCGCGATGGCAACGCACACGACACCCAGGAATGACCGCGCGGCCGCCAGCGGCTCACCGCGCTTGCTGACCGTCAGCGAGCGGACAGCACTCGGGATGTCATCTCAGCGGGACCTCGTTTCGAACCCCAAGTGTAGTGAGCGCGAGGATGAACCGTGGATGAACTCTGCCGCGCGCTATGATCGGCCCATCCATGCGGGTCCTGCTGGTCGAAGACGAGCCGCACGCCGCCCATGTGCTGGCCAAGGGGCTGCGCGAGCAGGCCTATGCCGTCGACGTGGCGGCGGACGGCGACAGCGCCGCTCTTTCAGGTCGGCGACCACCGACTACGACGCGGTGATCCTCGACGTGATGCTGCCGGTCAGCGACGGCTTCGCGGTCTGCCGCACGATCCGCGAGTCGGGCTGCGCCGTGCCGATCCTGATGGTCACGGCGCGCGACGCCGTCGAGGCGCGCATCGAGGGGCTCGACTGCGGCGCCGACGACTACCTCGTCAAGCCGTTCGATTTCGGCGAGCTGCTGGCGCGGCTGCGCGCGCTGATCCGCCGCGGCCGGCAGCCGCTGCTGCCCGGAGCGGCTCGACGATCGGTCCGCTGACGCTCGACACGCGCAGCCGGCGCGTGCGCGTCGCGAACCGCGAGGTCGCCGCTGACCGCGAAGGAGTACGCGCTGCTCGAGTATCTCGGCGCGGCGCGCCGGCGACGTCGTCAGCCGCGGCGACATCGCCGAGCACGTCTGGGACGAGCACTACGATCCGCTGTCGAACGTCGTCGACGTCTACGTGCAGCGGCTGCGGCGCAAGCTCGATCGCGCCGGGATCGGCCGTCGCTGATTCGCACGCGCCGCGGCGAAGGCTATCGAGCTGGCGGCGGACGGAGACGCGTCATGACGCGTCTGTCGCTGCGTGCGCAGCTGACGATCTGGGTACACCGCTCGCGCTGCTCGTGGTCCTGTCCCTGTTCGGCGCGGACGTGCTGTGGCAGCAGGGCAGGGTCGGCATGCGCCGCGTCGACGCGCGATCTCGGAGACGTCTGCGGACACGCTTGGCGAACGTCGTTCGAGAAGAGCTGACCGAATCTGGCGACGCCCGCGAAGCCGCGGAAGAAGCGTGCGGCACGCTGGCGACATCGGGACGGGCGCTCGCGATCCTCGACGCGCGCGGCGGCGTCGCTGGCCGCGAGCTGGGCGGGTCTCGACGCTGCCGGCGTCCGCTGCCGTCGGCCGACGCAGGCCCGCGCGTGTGGACCGCCGAGACCGCCAGCCGGCGCGTGGCGTGTTCACGCGCAGCCGCAGACCCTTGGCGAGACAACCGCTCGTTCTGCTGGTGGCCAGTCCGCTCGCCGACGTGCGCCGGGAACAGCGTGAAGCGCTGGAGGCGATGCTGATCGGCATTCCCATCGTCCTGCTGCTCGCGGCCGCCGGCGGCATGTACCTCGCCGCGGTCGGACTGCGGCCGATCACGGAAGCCCTTCGCATCCAGCGACAGTTCACGGCGGATGCGTCGCACGAGCTGCGGACGCCCGTGTCCGTCGTCCGCGCGGCGGCGGAAGTGGCGCTCAGCCGCGAACATCGCGACGAGGCCGAATACCGCGAGACGCTGTCGATTGTCGGCAGTCAGGCGCGGCGGATGAGCCGTCTGGTCGACGACATGCTGGTGCTCGCCCGCGCTGACGCCGGCGGCTACCCGCTGCGGCCGGTCGACTCTCTATCTCGACGAGGTGATCGCCGAGTGCTGTCGCGCCGTCGACGTGCTCGCGGCCGAGCGCGGCGTCACCGATTCGATCGCGCGCCGTCGGCTGGAGATTCCGTATCGCGGCGACGAAGACCTGCTGCGGCAGCTGGTGCTGAACGTGCTGCAGAACGCGGTGCAGCACTCGCCGCCAGGCGGGTCGGTGGCGATCGACGTCGAGCGCGGATGCCGCCGCGGTGAAGATGCGCGTGACCGACAGCGGCAGCGGCTCGCGCCGCCGGACGACGAGCAGCGGATTTTCGATCGGTTCGTTCAGCTCGATCCGTCACGGCGCGGTCAGGGGACCGGCCTGGGTCTGCCGATCGCCCGATGGATTGCCGAAGCGCACCACGGCATCGCTGGTGCTGGAGCGGAGCGGCGCCGGCGGCAGCACGTTCTGTGTGTCGCTGCCGGTCTGACACGATACAGACGTTCTGCAGGGTCCTAAAGCCCTGAGCCAGATCTCTCAGCGGCCTCTGGAGCTCGCACGTCAACGTCGCTTATTCGGATCGCAGTGCGCTGAGCGGGCTGACGCGCGTCGCTCGTAGCGCCGGCAGGTAGCACGCCAGCAGCGCGACCGCGGCGAGCATCACCACCGCGAACCCCGACGCCGCGTCGGCGGCGGTCACGCCGAACAGCAGCGACGACGACCAGCCGCTGCAGCGCGAACGACGCGACAAGCCCGATCAGCGATGCCGGCGCCGATCAGGCGCGCGCCGTTGCCGACGACCAGGCGCAGGATGTCGCGGCCGCTCGGCGCCGAGCGCCAGGCGGATGCCGATCTCGCGCGTCCGCTGCGACACCAGATACGACATCACGCCGTAGATGCCGATCACGCGCCAGCATCAGCGCGACGCCGGCGAAGACGCCCATCAGCCACATCGTGAACCGCGACTGCGACGTCTGGCCGCTCGATCAGCTCGTCCATCGTCGCGACGCTGTAGACCGGAATCGACGGATCCGCGCGCGCGAATGACCGCGCGAACCGTCGCGATCAGCGACGACGGCGGCACCGTGGTGCGCAGCGACGATGCCGAGCTGAGCGAATTCCGATCGGCGAACGGCAGATAGATGTCGGGATCGGCGGTCGGGTTCTCGCGGCAGGCCGCGATATTTCACCTCGCCGACGACGCCGACGATCGACATCCACGGGTTGCTCGACGTCAGCGAGCCGAACTTCACGCGCTTGCCGATCGGATCCTGTCCCGGCCAGAACCGCTTGACGACGCGCTCGCTGACGATCGACCGCCGGCGACGTGGCGGTCAGTCTCCGCGTCGGTGAACGTCCGGCCGCTGACGATCGGAATGCGCAGCGTGCTGAAGAAGTCGGGCGACACGCGGTGCACGTATGCGCGCGGCACGTTCTGCGCGTTGACCGGCGGCTGGCCTTCGGCGGCGTAGAACGCCGCGCCGCCGTCGCCGTCGAGCGGCAGATCGTTGCCGAGCGCGGCCGCGGCGACGCCCGGAACCGCGCGCAGCCGCTCGAGCAGCGCGCGGCCTTCGACGACCGGACGCGCTGGCGGCGCCGGCGCGTGCCGGGCCGCGCGGCAGCGGCCGGCGGCCGGCGGCGCTGGTCGCGGAATGCTGACGTGCAGCGTCAGCACTGACTCGGATCGAAGCCGGGATTCAGCGCCGCGAGATTGCGGACCGAGCGGATCATCAGGCCCGGCGCCGACGAGCAGCACGACGGCCAGCGACAGCTCGGCGACGACCAGCGCGCTGCGAAGCCGCTGCGAGCGGCGGCCGTCGCTGCCGCGCGCGCTGATTCCTTCAGCGCAGCTGTTCAGATCGAGCGCGTGCGCCTGCAGACCCGGCGCGAGGCCGACGAGAAGGCCGCACGCGAGCGACACCGCGATCGGTGAACACGGCGACGCGCAGTGTCGAGGCCCGGCGTGACGAAGCTCGGAAACGTCACCGGGCTCTGCGCGATCAGCGTAGCGACCGACGACGCGCGCGAGGAGCAGACCGACCGCCGCGCCGAGCATCGTCAGCACGCAGCTTTCGGTGACCAGCTGGCGCAGCAGGCGGCCGCGCCCGGCGCCGAGCGCCGTGCGCACGGCGATTTCGCGCCGCCGCGCTTCCGATCGCGCGATCAGCAGGTTCGCGACGTTGGCGCAGGCGATGAGCAGGACGAAGCGCCACCGCCGCCATCAGCGTCAGCAGCGCGCGGACGCAGCGTCGCCGAACAGCTCGACGTCGAGCGGGCTGACTCTCGACCGCCGCGCTTCTCGTTGGTGTTCGGATACGCCTGTTCGAGCTGCCGGGAGATCGCGTCGAGGTCGCTCTGCGCCGCCGCGCAGCGTCACGCCCGGCTTGAGCCGCGCGCAGCGCGGCGAATCCGCGCGAGCCGCGCTCGGCATCATCGCGCGCGGCGGCGCGTACATCGCGAACGGCACCCACAGCTCCGCCGTGTCGCTGAGGCCCTTGAATCCCGGCGGCATCACGCCGACGACGGTACTGCCGCGCCGCGCAGCACAGCGTGAGCGTGCGCCCGACGATCTGCGGATCCGCGCCGAATCGCCGCTTCCACAAGCCGTCGCTCAGGACGACCACCTGCGCCGGTCTGGCCGACGACGTCCTCGTCGGCCTGAAACGTGCGGCCGCGCGCGGGCGACACGCCGAGCAGCGAAAGTACGGCGCCGACACGAACTCGGTCTGGATCCGCTCCGGCTCGTCGCCGCCGACCAGCGTCATCCACTGCGAGTCGAACGCCGCGATGTCCTCGAAGCTCTTCGACTGCGCGCGCCAGTCGAGGTAGTCGGGATACGAGGCGCCGCGGCGCTCGACCTTCGCGCGCTGCACGTTGCCCCAGAGCTGCGACGAGCCGCGTCGGGATCGCGGTAGGGCAGCGCCCGCGCGCGGATCGGCGTCCACGAGACTGAAGATCGCGGTGTTGCCGCCGATGCCGACCGCGAGCGCGAGCACCGCGACGAACGTGAAGCCCGGGCGACTTGCGCAGCGTGCGCAGCGCGTAGCGGACGTCCTGGCGCAAGCTTTCGAGCGGAGGAAACGTCCACATGTCGCGCGTCTGCTCCTTCAGGTGCGTCACGTTGCCGAACTGCCGCCGCGCCTCGTCGCGCGCGCGCGTCGGCGCTGCAGCCCGTCGCGTCCGATAGTCGGCTTCGCGCATCGCGAGGTGAAACGCCAGCTCGTCGTCGAGATCGCGCTCGAGCCGTCGACGGCGGACGATGCGCGATCGAGCCGATGCCAGACGCGTCAACGAGCTCGCGCGGGTACGGTACTCACGCGCGGGACACTGGGCTACGGACGTCGACGACCGATCCTTTCGCGCCAGGCGTCGCCTGTTGCTCCGTGGCCGCGTGTCGCGTCTGGCAGCCCGAGCGTCAGGCGGTCTGCATCACGCGCGTGACCGCGGCGGCCACACGGTCCCAGTACGCCGCTTCGTTGTTCGAGCTCGCGGCGGCCGAGCCGCCGTGAGCCGGTAAGTACTTCGCGCGCCGGTTGTTCTCCGACGTGCCCCATTCGGCGCGCAGCAGGCCGCGCACTTCCAGCCGATGGAGCGCCGGATACAGCGCGCCCTTCTTCGACCTTCAACACGTCGCGCGACGCGCTGCTGGATGAACTGCACGATCGAGTAGCCGTGCATGCGTCGCCGCGGCTGAGCGTCTTCGAGAATCAGCATGTCGAGGGTGCCAGGCAGCATGTCGCCCACGGCGGTTGTCTTCTTCGTCTCTCCCATAATTTACTTAGGGGAGATACTACGGCACTAGACGGGCCGGCGTGTCAAAGCGTTCGGGAGCCTTCAGCTCGCGCATAGCAGGACTCAGTTCGGGACAGCGTAGGACTGGACCAGGAGTTCGGTGACGGAATGGACGAATCGCAGCGCCGGAGCGTACACGACTACGGTGACTGCGCGGCCGCCGCGAGGCGAGAGCGGTCCAGCGCGAGGCGACCGGCGTCGTGCGGAGCGGTCGTGGCATCCGCGAGCAGACGTTCGACGCGCGACGCGATTTCGCCGCCGTCGATGAGCGGTGCTGATCGGCTCGCGCGAGCGGCGTCATCGCGCGGCGTCAGGCGCGCCACCTTGACCAGCGCGCGACGCCAGCGCGCAGCGGGCCACCGGTCGCCGTCGCACGGCGGCCATCCGATCGGCGGCGATGCTCCGCGGCCGACGCCCAGCGCGCGTTCGATCGCTCGCGCGGCCGGCTGTCGCCGTCAACAGGTCGGGTGCCGCGCGCATCGGCAGCCGAGTCAGGTTGTCGCGAGCGCGCCGAGTGGCCGACTCTCGTGCGCGACGCTGGCCGCGAGCTCGCTCGTCGGTCAGCGCGTCGACGACGGCCGCGTGTGACCAGCAGCCGCGGCCGCAGCACGCCGACCGAGCGCCATCAGCGGCGCGTCGACGTCGATTTCAGTAAACCGCGCATGCCGGTGCCGCGATCAGCGAGCGGACGGGCCGAGCCGCATCCAGACGGCGCGTGCGCCGCGACGCCCGCTGCCACGCGAGCACGCCGCGCGACGATGGCCGTGATCGAGCAGCGCGACGGCGCCAGGACGCCGAGCGCGGTCAGGCGTGATGTCGAAGCCCTCGACGAACGTCGCGCGGTTCACATGCTATCGACGGCACGAAGACGACGCCGACGAAGAGCAGATCGATCAGCGGCCGGCAGAGAGCGCGCGGCGACACCAGAACGCCGGCAGAGTCGGCGCGCGTCCATCGTCTGATGATCCATCCGGCGCCGCGCCACCACCGACGATGCCGCTCATCGCCAGGTTGAGCGAGAACGAACCAGGCAAGCGCCAGTGTCGCCGCCGTGCAGGAAGAAGACTCGATCATCGCGACCTCTGTCGTTCTGCGCTGCGCGCCGCTTCTCGCGAATCAGGCGCTCCAGCTCGTCGAGCAGCGCGCGGTCGCGATCCGACACGGCGTCGACGAGCGACGACAGAGAATCGGCAGCGGCTCCGCTGCCGTGCCGCTGCAGCAGGCTCTGGACCAGTTCGGTCGCCGACTGCGCCTTCCGATTTGCTCGCGCGTCGCGGCAGCGGGTAGACGAACGGCGCGGCCCGACCTTGCGCCGCGCCAGCAGCCGCTTCTTGAACAGCCGGTCCATCGTCGTCATCACGGTCGTGTAGGCGACCGAGCGATCCAGCCGCGCGCAGGCTTCGCGGACGCTGATCTCGCCGTGGTTCCAGACGACGGCCATGACCTCGCGCTCGAGGCCGCCGAGGCGGTTCGTCGAGGATCTCGCTGCGACGACTTGAATCCCCAGAAGAGGAAAGGCCGTGGCATGAACGTGAGCGTAGGACCTGGGGCGGGACGTGTCAAATCGCGGCGGCCGCGAGCGCGCGGCCGGCGACGAACCCGGTCGACCACGCCCACTGGAAGTTGAACCCGCCGATCCGGCCGTCGACGTCGAGCATTTCGCCGACGCAGATGCAGCCCCGGGCAGACCCGCGACCCCATCGTCGACGGATCGATCTCGGTGAGCGCGACGCCGCCGGCCGTGGCCTCCGGCGTAGTTGTAGCCCCGCGAGCCGGCGACCGGCAGCGGCCATTCCACGAGCGCATGCGCCAGACGCCGTCTGGCGTCGCGCGCGAGATGCGCGAGCGCTCGCCGCCGTCGATCGCGAGTCGCGGAGAAGCGCCGCAGCCGACCGACGCGGGCATCATCGTCGCCGAGCAGCGGTCTGCACCGAGCGCTCGCGGATGTTCGCGCGGCCTGACGCTCCAGTCCGCATCGACGTCGTCGAATCGCTGCGCCGGGGCGGAAGTTGACGGTGACGGCGACACGATGGCCGTTCGATCTGCGCGCGGTGCCAGTGGCGCGACGCGTTCAGCGCGACCGGGCCGCTGACGCCGAAGTGCGTCCAGAAGCAGCGCGCCGGTCAGGCGGATCGCGATCGCGACCGTCGATCCAGATCGCCAGTTCGACGTCGTGAGGCGACACCCGACAACTCGCGATGAGACGTCGTCGCGCGGTCAACACGAGCGGCGCGAGCGCCGGGCGTCGGCTCGGGACGATCGTGTGGCCGAGCCGCCTGGCGATGTCGAAGCCGGCGCCGTCGCTGCCGGTCTTCGGCAGCGACTGGCCGCCGGTGGCGAGGACCACGGCCGTGCGCTCGACAGGTCGCCGGTGCGAAGTCGTGACGATGAAATCGCCGTGCGCGATTCGCGCGGGCGACGTCGAGCACGCGACGGCCGGACTCGCGAAGCGTCGCGCCGGCCAGCCGCGTTTCCCGCAGCAGCGCGTCGAGCACGTCGCGCGCGCGATTGGTGTCGGGAAACAGCTTGCCGCCGGCCTCCTCGTGCAGGCTGACGCCGATCTCGCGGAAGAACGCGACGGCGGCACTCGACGAAACGCCCGGAGGATGCGCCGCACGATGCGACGAGCGTCCGCCCAGAAGTCGGCGTCGGTGACCATGCGCGTTCGTGACGTTGCAGCGCGACGCCGCCGCTGACCAGAATTTTCGCGCCCGGTGTTCTCTCGCGCCGTCGAGCAGCACGACCGATCGGCCGGGATTGGCGCGGCGCGCGAAGATGGCCGTGGCAGAGCCTGGCGCCGCCGGCGCCGACGATGACGATGTCAGCGATGCCCTATGTTACGCGCCGTGCGCGCCGAGCGCGAGGCGCTGGAGGTCGGCGGCGATTTCCCGAACGATGGCGTCGAGCGGCTTCCTTGCCGCGGACCTGCTCGGCGGCGGCCGAGCCGGTCGGCGCCGTCGATTGGCCTCTTCGGGGGTGGCTTCCTCTTCGAGCGGTGCCCCGACGCTCCCGAGCGGGGGCGTGGCGGCGATATCGATCTGAAACTTCTCGGCGGCCCAACGGATGACACGTTCGCGCGCTGCCGGCTGGTCCGAGCGTGCCGACGATGCGGGCGACGGCTGTCATGACATCGAGCTCACGTCGGACGTCGGCGACGTCATATTGGACCATAGAGTCATCTAGAATCTAACAATCAGGCCAGGTCGGCTGTTTCATGGCAAGACGTTGCCGTTGCAGTTATTTAGAGGAAATAAACCCGGAGCCTGGGTCAGTCGGGCTTGTTCAGGAGCGAAACATCAGAAACAGATTTTGGACAGGGTAGTGGGTCAGTTTGAAAATCGCCGCATCGCCAGCACAATCGTGAGCAGCAATGCTCCGGCGCTTGCCACCACGATGACCGCCGCGAATCCGATGTTCCAAAGCCCAGACCTTCGACGGCCCAACTGATGACCAGCGAAGTAATCACGCCAAAGGCGCACGCTGCTGCCGCCACGATAAGGAGCAGGACCATTCACTACCGGGGCCCCTCACTGCCTTTTGCGCCTAGCCCGTCATGGAGATGAAGCGGCAATGTAAGAGTGTCACCGCCATGATCGCGACGATGGACAGTCCCCATGCCGCAAACATGGCAACTGAAGCAACGAGGCCGACGAGGACGCGAGAGGACTCCGGCCATCGTTCACGCCTGGGTCAACTCCAGTCCTGGTGACGAGCGAGGTTCTTCATCGGCCTTCCAAAGCCGGCGGTTCTGTTCGCGCTCGCTTCGCGTCTTCGACACGACCAATACGGCAACCACACCGAACGCGATGCCCATGCTGACCGTGTCGGGCCACCACGGCATGGCCTTGCTCGCGATCACATGGAGGAAGATCGGAACGATCACTCCAGCAATCAGAAAAGCCCTGAGGTAGATCTTCATGTCCGTCAGCGTCACTACTGTGCGGCGTTGCGCGCAGCGTCGATCGCTTTCTTGATCGCCGCGACCGTCTTCCCGGTGCGGAACGCGATGATCTTCTTGCCGTTCTCGACGCGTCTTCTCGATCGGCGCCAGGCTGACGCCGTTGATCGCGAACTTGCCGGCCTTCACGCGCTCCGGCATGCGGACGCCGTTCGGATCGTGCACGGCGATGATCGCGGAGATGTAGTAGTCGTCGTGCAGGCCTTCCATCTGCTCGTGGATGCCGAGCGTGGTCTTCTCGAACTCCTCCACCTCGCCGTAGTTGTAGTACTCCGGGATGGAGTAGGCCCGGACGTCGCTGCCCGCGGCCTTCCACTTCGCGTTCAGCGCTTCCGCCGCTTCCGTCAGCGGCTTGATGTTCCCGCCGCTGTCGCCGAGCAGCACGATGTGCTTGAAGCCCTGCGTTTTCAGACTGACCGCCATGTCCGACAGACCGCCTTGAAGGTCTCGGGCGACAGCAGCACCGTGCCCGGCATCCGGATACGCTCGGGATTTCCGGGTTCGAGTGTCACGATCGGCGCGATCAGCGCGTTGCCGAGCGCGCGCGCGATCGGGTCGCCCATCGCGCGCAGCACGTTGTTGTGTTTGCCGGTCGTCAGGTAGGGACCGTTCTCTTCAATCCCGCCCGTGAGGATCAGCGCCGTCGTCTTGCCCGCCTTGATGAGATCGCGGACTTCCAGCACCGTCAGGTCCTCGATCCAGAGCGTGTCGCGCATGTCGATCGGACGCGGCATGTCCGCGACGTTGACGCGAGGCTGCGTGTTGACGGACGCGACCGGACGCGGCGGCTGGGACGGCGGTGCCGGGCGGCTGGGCGAGTGCGGCTGGCGCGCACCCCAGCGCGACGAGAAGAAAAGCCGGCAGATCAGTGCGCATGGCTCATCATAAAGCCATCACGCGCGTGCCCGTCAGGCCGCGTAGAACACGTAGAAGTAAAGGCGAACGCCGTGACCAGCAGGACGATCGCGCGGCCATCAGCACCCAGTTCGACCAGTCCGGTACGAGCCAGAGGCGACGGGGCGCTCTGAGTGTGCGCATCGGATGAGGGCCTCCCCGGCGTCCCGGTGCAGAATTGGCGCCAACCCGGCTCGTCTGAAACTTCCTCACCCTGCTGTGTCTTCTCCTCCAGTGACGGCCGGCTGGCGACGCTCCAGGCATGACCGACACGGACCCGTTTGAAGCGTTCGTGCGCCGGTATCAGGACATGGTGTTTGCCACCGCGGTGCGGCTGCTGAGGAGTCCGGTGGAGGCCGAGGACGTCGCGCAAACCGTGTTTCTACGGGCGTTTCAGCGCTTCGACCAGATTGGCGCCAGCCCGGCCGCCGCCGGCTGGCTGAAGACCGTGACGAGGAACGCGTGCCTGAACCACCTCTCCCGTTATCGCTCGCGATGGCGGTTTTTCAGCGAGCTCGGCGGGAAGGCGACTCGAGCGCCCGCGGCAACCGACGAGCTGGGATTCGTCGCGGCCGGCTCGCCGGCGGCGGATGTCGAGCGCGAGGACCAGCGCGACCAGGTGACGCGGGCGCTGCACCAGCTTCCGGATCAACAGCGGGTTCCGCTCGTGCTGTTTCACTTCGAGGAGATGAGCTACCAGGACATCGCGGCGTTGCTGGGCGTGTCGCTCGGGAAAGTGAAAACCGACATCCATCGCGGCCGCGAAACGCTCAAAGGGCTGCTGGCTGACTATGAACCCGGTTGATCTCGAAACGCGGATCGATCGCACGCTCCGGCGGTTTCCCGCTCCGCGAGCGCCGCAGACGCTGCTGCTGCCGCGGGTGCTCGCCGCCGTTCAGGAGTGGTCGCAACGGCCGTGGTACTCGCGCGCGTGGTTCACGTGGCCGATCGGCGGACAGATCGTCTCGGCCGCCGCGCTGATTCTCGTCGTCATCGGCGCCGCGTTCCTGACGATGAGCGCGCAGGCCGCCATCGATCAGACCGCGGCGCGGCTTCTGAGCGGCGTCACGCCGCTCGCGCAGCAGGCAGAGGCGATGCTCAACGCCGCGCGCGTCGTCTGGCACGCCGTCGTCGAGCCGCTCGCCGTTTACGCGTTTGCCGTCGTCGCTGTGATGTTTCTTGCGTGCGTGGCGTTCGGCACCGCGCTGAGCCACGTCGCCTTTGGAAGGGCCGTGCACTCATGACGCGAATTCGATTGACGCTCGCCGCGTTGCTGACCGTGGCCGCCGTCGCGCTGCCGGTCAGCGCCGCCGCGCAGATCGAGATACGGGTGGATCAGGACTCGTGGGGCCGTCCGGTGTTCCGGCTCGGTCAGGAGTTCGTCCTCAAGGCCGGCACCGAAGTCCGCGAGGCGGTCGTCATATTCGGCGACGCGACGATCGACGGGCACGTCGATCAGGACGTGGTCGTCGTGCTCGGCAAAGCGCAGTTGGGGAGCACGGCCGTCGTCGACGGCAACCTGGTGGTCATCGGCGGCAGCGCGACGATAGCGAGCGGCGCCCAGGTCGGCCGCGACCTCGTCGTCGTCGCCAGCGCCTACGACGCGCCGCCGGGATTCTCGCCCGGCGGTCAGCACATCGTGATCGGCGCCAACATCTTCGGCGGACGCCTCGAGGCGCTCGTCCCGTGGATTACGCGCGGGCTGCTCTGGGGACGTCTCATCGTTCCCGACTTGCCGTGGGTGTGGCGCATCGTCGGTCTGTCGTTCCTGGTTTATCTCGTCCTGAATCTGATATTCCCCGAGCCGATCCGCGCCTGTGTCCGCACGTTCGACGATCGGCCGCTCACGGCATTCGCGGTCGGCCTCCTCGTGATGCTGCTCACCGGCCCCGTCTGCGTCCTGCTCGCGGTCTCGGTCGTCGGTCTGGCGGTGGTGCCCTTCGTGGTCGCGGCGCTGTTCATCGGCGGGATCCTCGGAAAGATTGCCGTCACCCGCTGGATCGGCATGGGCATCGTCCGTCAGGATTCGGACGAGAGCCGGCCGCAATCGCTGCGGTCGTTCGCCATCGGCTTCGTGGTGATCTGCTTCGCGTGCGCGATTCCGATTCTGGGCTTCATCACGTGGACGCTGATGGGCGTCTTCGGTCTCGGCACGGCGGCGCTGACCTTCATCAGCGCGTACCGCCGCGAGAACCCGGCGCCGCCGCCACGTCGGGCGCCGCTGACGCCCCCGAGCGTTCCGCCACCGCCGCCGCCGTCGCCGACGGTATCGCCGCCGCCGGCGCTCGCGCCGCAGGCGCAATACGTCGAGAGGTCCGCCGCCTCCGCCACTGGTGGCGGACGACGCTCCTTCACTCGCCGCAACGCCGCCCGTGGCATTACCCCGCACCGATCTCGCCTCGTTTCCACACGCAGCCTTTGCCGATCGGCTTGCCGCCTTCGTTCTCGACGTCATCCTCGTCGTGATCGCCGCACAGGTGCTGGACTTGAACCGGCACGATCACGACAGTGCCGTGTTCCTCCTCTTGCTCGCGTATCACATCGGCTTCTGGACGTGGAAGCAGACCACGGTCGGCGGCATCATCTGTCAGCTGCGCGTCGTGCGCATCGATGGTCAGCCGCTGACGTTCGCCGATGCGCTGGTGCGCGGTCTGTCGAGCCATTTTCTCGCTGGCGGTGTTCGGTCTGGGGTGCCTGTGGATTCTGCGGGATCCCGAGCGGCAGGCCTGGCACGACAAGATTGCCGGCACTTACGTCGTCAAAGTGCCGAGGAACTATCCGCTGTGATGGCGGAAATCTGATAGTGTGTGCTCCTCGTCCCTCACCAAAGGAGCCACCATGAATCGCCTGATGCGCATCGCGTTCCCCGTCCTCGCCGCTTCGATCCTCGCATTCCCGAGCAGCGCGTCGGCCGCCGGCAAGACCAAGCTCCTTGCGTCCGCGACGAGTCAAGTCGGTCGCCCCGACCACGCTGACCGTCACGGCTGATGGCAAGGACACATCGTTCAGCGTCGACGCGAAGACGAGCGTCATCGGCAAGGGCATCGGCACGAAGTCGCGCGCCAAAGGCGGCAAGGCGACCATCGCCGATCTCCTGAGCGCCGGGGACCGCGTATCGGTCACCTATCAGGAAGACGGTGCATGGCGATGCACGCGACGAAGGTCTCGTTGCTGGCCGCCGTCAAGTAGACGTCCTCACACGTCGTTGACGCTTTCTGATACGCGCGCTGCGACGCGCTTGGTCTCGCCCGGCTGGTCGCGACGGGACAGGTGTCGCCGAAGGAGCTCGCGCTCGTCGCGGCCCAGGCGATCGAGGCGGTCAATCCGCGGTCAACGCCGTGGTCGAGACCTACCCCGATCGCATCGAGGGCCTCGACGAGAACACGCTCGGTCCCGGCCCGTTCCGCGGCGTTCCCTTCCTGATGAAAGACGTGTTCGGCCACGAGGCCGGCCGCCGAATCGAGTTCGGCAGCCGGCTGTGCGGCGCATGATCGCGCAGGCCGACACGCAGCCAATACGTAGCCT
>ERZ1370068.3605-contig-2712_pt1 | contig 56957 bp, 66 predicted proteins | sample MGYA00561227_ERZ1370068 | MGnify/ENA primary metagenome ERZ1370068 (study PRJEB38410, sample SAMEA6850437) | metagenome | study: Metagenomic assessment of the ecological functions of the soil: analysis of the soil microbiota associated with the... | reverse complement strand
CGCGCGGCGCGCGATGGGCCTGTACGACGACTTCCCGATTGACCGGACCAGCCCCTAGAACATCCCGTTCGTGTTCGCGGCCTTCTCGGGGATGGGCTGGATGACGTCCCAGTGCTCGACGATCTTGCCGTTCTCCGAGCTTGAAGATGTCGATTGATCTCTGCTCTCAGACGCTCACAGGAGGGTGCACGCCTCGTCGAAGTCGAGGCGCGGCAGCTTGGGAGGACCTTGGCGGGATCGCCGTGGCCCACGTTGCAGAGGAAGTTCGACTTGATCCGGCCGTCGGGGAAGAACTCGGCGTCGACCTTGGCATTGTCGAAGCCCGACATGCCGCCGACGTCGAGCCCGCACGCCCGCGCCGCGATCATGAAGTACGCGCCCTGCAGCGTGCCATTGCGGAAGCCGGTGGCCTCGGCAAACGCCGGGTTGTTGGCGAAGTTGTCCTTCATCTCCGGGCGGTGCGGGAACAGCTTGGGCAGCAGCTCGTAGAATCGCGTGTCCCAGCCGATGATGGCGGTGACCGGCGCCGCCTTCGTCTTGTCGACATTGCCCGGGCTGAGGGCGGGGATCAGGCGGGCCTTGGCCTCCGGCGTGCGGAGGAACACGATCCGCGCGGGACAGGTATTGGCGCTGGTCGGCCCGAGCCGCATCATGTCGTAGATCTCGCGCAGCTCGGCATCGCTGACGGGCGTCGGAAGCCAGCCGTTCTGGGTGCGCGCGGCGCGCAGGATGAGGTCCTTGCCGGCATCGTGAAGGGTCGGTCTCACGCATCGTCCTCCTGAGGGTTGATTAACGAGCCGCGCCGGCTGGCGTCCTGGATGGCGCGCCACACGCGCTCGCTCGAGGCGGGCATGTCGAGGTCCCGCACGCCGAGCGGGGCCAGCGCGCTCATGACGGCGTTGATGACGACGGGCAGCGCACCCACCGTGCCCGCCTCGCCCGCGCCCTTGGCGCCCAGCGGGTTGAGCTTGGTCGGCACGGGATTGCTCTCGATGTGCATGTCGCAGAGCGTGTCGGCGCGGGGCATCGCGTACTCCATGAACGAGGCGGTCAGGAGCTGGCCGGATCCCGGCTCGTACACGATCTGCTCCAGCAGGGCCTGGCCCACGCCCTGCGCGACACCCCCGTGGATCTGGCCCTTGAGCGTGACGGGATTGATGACGGTGCCGACGTCGTCGATGACCACGTAGCGGTCGAGGGTGACGACGCCGGTGTCGGGATCGATCTCCAGCTCGCAGACGTGGCAGCCATTGGGCCACGTGTCCTGCTTCGGCGAGAACGTCCCCGTCTCGTAGAGGCCCGGCTCGACGCCGGGCGGGAGCTGCGGCGGCTGGAAGGCCGCCCGCGCGACCTCTCGGAGCGTGAGCCCGCGGTCGGTCCCCGCCACGGCGAACCGCCCGTCGGAGAAGGCGATGTCCGCCTCGGCCGCCTCGAGCATCTTGGCGGCGATCTTCTTGCCCTTGGCGATCACCTTGTCGGCGGCCATCCACAGCGCCGTCCCGCCGATGACCGTCGACCGCGAGCCCATGGTGCCCATGCCGAAGGCCACCCGGTCCGTGTCGCCGTCGATGTAGCGCACGTCCTTCGGATCGATGCCGAGCCGCTCGTGCAGGATCTGCTTGAACGTGGTCTCGTGGTTCTGCCCCTGGTTCTTGCTGCCCATCAAGATCGGTCGCGGTCCCGCTCGGCGAGAACCGGACCTCGGCGAACTCGGGCTGAGGGCCGGCCGCGCGCTCGATGGCATTGACGATCCCGATGCCGCGAAGCAGGCCGCGGGCGCGGGACGCCTCGCGCCGGGCGGCGAAGCCCGCGACGTCGGCGACCTTGAGGGCGTCCTCCATGTTCTTGGGGAAGTCGCCGCAGTCGTAGCTGACGCCGAGCGGCGTCTTGTACGGCATCGCCGACGCCGGAATGAGATTCTTCCGCCTGAGCTCGACCGGATCGAGGCCCAGCTCCCGTCCCGCGTCGTCGATCAGCCGCTCGATGACGTACGTCGCCTCCGGCCGTCCCGCTCCGCGGTACGGCGCCGTCGAGTTGGTATTCGTGAGGACGCTCAGCACCTCGACGTGGGCGGCGGGGAACGCGTAGACCCCGACGAGCGTGACGACGTTGCTGAAGGTGGCGAGGAGGTTCCGGTCGGACGAGACATAGGCGCCGACATTGGCGAGCGTCTTCGCCCGGAGGCCGAGAAAGCGCCCCTCGGCGTCGAGCGCCAGCTCCGCCTCGGTGACGTTGTCGCGCGCGTGCTCGTCGGCGGGGATGGCCTCGCGGCGCTCGCACGCCCACTTGACGGGCCGGCGGATCTTCTTGGCGGCCCAGAGCACGAGGCGGTGCTCGGGGTATTGCCAGCCCTTGGTGCCGAAGCCGCCGCCGACGTCGCCCGCGATCACGCGGATGCTGTGCTCGGGGACCTTGAAGATATTGTTGGCGAGCGCGGTCCGCACCCGATGGGGATACTGCACGTCGGCGTAGAGCGTGTAGCGCTCCTCGCCCGGGTCCCAGACGCCCAGCGCGCCGCGCGGCTCCATGTACTGCGCGTGGACGCGGGTGATGACGTAGCGGCGGCGCACCACGCGGTGCGCCTTCGCGAAGGCCGCGTCGGTCGTCGCCTTGTCGCCGGACTCGAAGAGGTTCGAGACATTGTCGGCGCACTCGTCCCAGACCGCGGGCCCGCCGATGGCTTCACGCCGTCGAGGTCACGGAGGGCAGGGGCTCGTAGTCGATCCGGAGCCGCTCCGCCGCGTCCTCGGCCTGGGCCAGCGTCTCGGCGATGACCATGGCCACGGGGTCGCCGACGTAGCGGACGCGGTCAGGGTGAGCCCGCGATGGGGCGGGGCGAACATCGGCGACCCGTCCGGTCGCTTCCGCTTGAGCGTCATCTGCATGGTGCCGAGATTGTCCCGCGCGAGGTCGGCGCCGGTGAACACGGCGACGACGCCGGGCGACGCGCAGCGCCGCCCCGGTGTCGATCGACCGGATGCGCGCGTGCGCGTGCGTCGACCGCACGATCACCGCGTGCGTCTGGCCGGGCAGGTTCACGTCGTTGTGGAAGCGGCCCTCGCCGCGCAATAGCCGTTGATCCTCGAAGCGCTTGATCGGCTGGCCGATCCCGAACTGACCCATCAGCGAGCACCTCCCGGGCGAGAATGGCCCATCTTACCCTCTCGACGGGCCGGCGTGGGGCCTTCGCTTGTCGGCGGGGCATCGCCGTGGCCTACTGGAAGCGGGGAGGACGAGGGCGATGGGTGAACGACAGGGTGGACTGCGCCGCCGAGACTTCCTCGCGGCGGCGCTCGCGGGGACGGCGGCCGCGATGGCGGCGGTACCGGATGCGCGGGGCCAGGCGCGGGCGCGGCCGACGCCGGCGTGCGGGGACAGCGGCGGGCCCACTCCGCCTCAGACGGAAGGGCCGTACTTCAAGGCGAGCTCACCGCTTCGCGCGTCGCTTCTCGAGCCCGGGATGTCCGGCGCGCGCCTCGTGGTCGAGGGCGTGGTCCTGACGACGGCCTGCGCGCCCATTCCGGGGCCATCGTCGACTTCTGGCAAGCCGACGACCGCGGGCAGTACGACAATGCCGGCTATCGGCTGCGGGGGCATCAGCTCACCGACGGCGCCGGCCGCTACCGCCTCGAGACCATCATGCCCGGGCTCTATCCGGGCCGGACACGGCACATTCACGTGACGGTCGCGGCACCCAATCGGCCGCCGCTCACCACGCAGCTCTACTTTCCCGGCGAGGCCGCCAATCGTCGGGACGGGATCTTCGAGTCCGACCTGCTGATGAAGCTTCGCGACGCCCAAGAGGGCAAGCACGGCACCTTCGATTTCGTCCTGGACGTCCGGCCTGGATGACTGACGGCACGAGGAGCGTGTCGGAGTAGCCGTTGTCCGAGCGCCGGCTGTGCCGGCGCAACCCGCATTTTCTGGGAGGCTCGGAGGGGGCCGTCGAGGCCCCTTCGATGATCTAGGACTTGAGCGCGGTCTCGATCTCGTCGATGTGCTCGCGCCGGTGCTCGGCCCGGTGCACATTGACGGGCGACCCGGCCTTGCCATTGGCGGCCAGGAAGTCCTCCGGCAGCTCGGCCACCATCCGATCCGTCGACTCCGCGATGCTCAGCGTCAGCTCCGCGGCGCGCCGGGGCGCCACGGCGAGCAGCAGCGGCTTCGTCGCGTCGTTGATCCAGTCGACTTGGCTCCCGTCCACGTCCTTGGGCGGTGTGCCCACGCCGGCCTTCCGCCATTCCTCGATGAGGGCGATGATCCGCTGGTCCCAGAACGCCACGTGGCCGAGGACGGAGGCGACGGTCCATCCGCCCGGCATGGGGCGGGCCAGGTCCTGATCGCTCAGCCGCGCCACCAGAGACGCCAGGCGCTTCCGCTCGACTTCGTTCTCGGCAACGTATGCGCGATCGGCCATCGTGTTCTCCTTGATGTGGTGAAGTGTGCCGCGTCGTGAGAAGATTCTACGCGCGTTTCCGGCAGCGGCGCCAGGCACCGATTCCACCAGGCACGGATTCCACCAGGCAACGGATTCCAAAGGAGGGAGCCATGAGCACCACGCCAACCACGTCGACAAGTGCCTCACCCGCCCGCGACGAAGTCCGCGGGGTCGTTCCGAAGCTCATCGACCTGTCGGAGAAGGTTCTCTTCGGCGATGTCTGGGAGCGCCCCGGATTGTCCAAGCGCGATCGCAGCCTGATCACGGTGGCCGCGCTGATGGCGATGTACCGGCCGGAGCAGCTCAAGGGCCACACGGAGCGCGCGCTCGCCAATGGCGTGACCAAGGACGAGATCGGCGAGCTGATCACACACCTGGCCTTCTACTCGGGCTGGCCGAGCGCGATGTCCGCGGCGAAGGTCGTCAAGCAGGTCTTCGAGGAGAAGAAGGCATGAAGGTCGGATTCATCGGGCTCGGCACCATGGGCGCCAGCATGGCGTCCAATCTGCAAAGAAGGGCGGGCATGAGCTGGTGGTCAACGACGTGCGGCGCGAGGCGGCGGCGCCGCACCTGGCGGCGGGCGCGGTGTGGGCGGACACGCCCTGTCAGGTCGCCGAGGCCGCGCACGTCGTGTTCACCTCGTTGCCGGGACCGGTGGAAGTGGAGGCGGTCGCCATCGGCCCCAAGGGCTTGATTGAAGGGATGCGGCCGGGCGGCGCCCTCTTCGATCTGTCCACCAATTCGCCGACGCTCGTGCGGCGGCTCGAGGCCCTCTTCAAGGACAAGGGCTTTCACGTCCTCGACGCCCCCGTCAGCGGCGGGCCCAAGGGCGCCAAGAGCGGGAAGCTCGCGCTCTGGGTGGGCGGGGACCGCCAGGTCTACGACCGCTACAAGCCCGTGCTGGACGCCATCGGCGATCAGCCGTACTACGTCGGGCCCATCGGCGCGGGCTCGGTCGCCAAGCTCGTGCACAACTGTGCGGGCTACGCGATGCAGACGGCGTTCGCCGAGGTCTTCACCATGGGCGTGAAGGCCGGTGTCGACCCGCTCACCCTCTGGAAGGCGGTGCGCCAGGGCGCCGGTGGGCGTCGGCGCACCTTCGACGGCCTCGCCGATCAGTTCCTGCCCGGCACGTTCGATCCGCCGGCCTTCGCGCTCAAGCTGGCCCACAAGGACGTCAGCCTCGCGACGGCGCTCGCGCGGGAGGTCGGCGTGCCGATGCGGCTCGCCAATCTGACCCTCGAGGAGCTGACCGAGGCGCTCAATCGAGGCTGGGCGCAGCGCGACTCGCGCGTGGCCATGCTGCTCCAGGAAGAGCGGGCCGGCGTGCAGATCGCCGTCCCCGCCGACAAGCTCCGCGAGGTCCTCGACAGCTGAGGGCCTGAGCCTCCATGCGCCACGTCCGCCTCGGCCGCACCGGACTGCCGGTGTCGCGCCTCTGCCTCGGCACCATGACGTTCGGACTGCAATGCGACGAGCCCGCGTCGGCGGCCATCATGGACCGCGCCGCCGCGGGCGGCATCACCTTCTTCGACACCGCCGACGTCTACCCGGTCGGCGGCGGGCTCGACGACGGTGGGGCGGACGGAGGAGATCGTCGGGCGCTGGCTCGCCCCGCGGCGCCACGACATCGTGATCGCCACCAAGTGCTCGGGTGCGATGAGCGGGCGGCCCTGGGACCGGGGCACCTCGCGCAAGCACATTCTCGACGCGATCGAGGGCTCGCTCCGCCGGCTGCGGACCGACTACGTCGATCTCTACCAGCTCCACCACCCGGATCCCGCGACGCCCATCGACGAAACGCTCCGGGCCCTCGACGACGTCGTGCGGGCAGGGAAGGCCCGCTACGTCGGCTGCTCGAACTTCCCCGCCTACAAGGTGGCGCGGGCGCTCGGCCGCAGCGAGGTGCTCGGCGTCTGCCGCTTCGATTCCGTGCAGCCGCGCTACAACCTTCTCTTCCGGCAGATCGAGCGCGAGCTCCTGCCGCTCTGCCTGGAGGAGGGCATCGGCGTCATTCCCTACAACCCGATCGCCGGCGGCCTCCTCTCCGGCAAGCATCGCCGCGAGGCCGGGCCCACCGCGGGCACCCGCTTCACGCTCGGGAACGCCGCCGAGCGCTACCAGGACCGCTACTGGCACGAGCGGGAGTTCGCGACAGTGGACGCCCTGCGCCCCCTCGCGCAGGAGGCGGGCCTGCCGCTCGCCGGGCTCGCGGTGGCCTGGACGCTCGCGCATCCCGCCATCACGTCGGCCATCATCGGCGCGAGCCGGCCCGAGCAGCTCGACGACCTCTTGGTGGCGGTCGAGAAGCCGATCTCCGCCGACCTCAAGGCGCGCCTCGACGAGCTGACCTTGGAGTACCGCTGGGGCGACGATCCCAGGTGAGCGCGTCCCTCGATCCGGTGGCGCGATGAGCGGCACCGACGACGCGAGCACCGCGGCGGCGGAGGCCGAGCCACCGATCGGCGCGGTCCGGCGCTGGGCGATCACGGCGACGGTCATGACGGTCACCGTCATGCAGGTGCTCGACGTCACCGTCATCAACGTCGCGCTGCCCCACATGCAGGGCTCGCTCTCGGCGGGCGTGGACGAGATCTCGTGGGTGCTGACCTCGTACCTCGCCGCCAATGCGGTGATCCTGCCCGCCACCGGCTGGCTCGCGAGCGTCCTCGGGCGCAAGCGCTTCTTCCTGATCTGCACCGTGGCGTTCACCGGGGCGTCGGTGCTGTGCGGGCTCGCGCCGGACCTGAACACGCTGATCATCGCGCGCATCCTGCAGGGCATCGGCGGCGGCCCGCTCATGCCGATGTCCCAGGCCATCATGTGGGAGATCTTCCCGTTCCGTCAGCGCGGCATGGCGATGGCCGTCTGGGGCATGGGGATCATGATGGCGCCGATCTTCGGGCCGACGCTGGGCGGCTGGATCACGGACAACTGGTCGTGGCGCTGGACGTTCTACATCAACGTGCCCATCGGCATCCTCGGCTTCTTCGCGGCCAGCGCGATCCTCTTCGATCCGCCGTACCTGCGCAAGCCCGGCCGGGTCGACGCCCCCGGCATCGTCCTCATGGTGATCGGGTTCCTGTCGCTCCAGCTCTTCATGGACCAGGGCGAGCGCTACGAGTGGTTCGACTCGACGCTTCATCACGGTGCTCGGCATCACCGCCGCGCTGGCGCTCGCCGGCTTTCTGTGGCGCGAGCTGACGGCCGCCGAGCCCATCCTCGACCTCGGCGTCTACCGCGACCGGAACTTCGCCGCCTCGAGCGTCATCATGGTGTTCGCCATGTTCGGCTTCTTCTCGAGCATGGTGCTCCTGGCGCTCTTCACCCAGAAGGTGCTCGGATACGACGCGTGGACCTCGGGGCTGGTGCTGGCGCCCGGGGTGTCGGGAACCTCCTGTCGCTGCTCATCGCCGGGCGCCTCATCAACCGCGTGGACCAGCGATTCTTGCTCGCCGTCGGGTGCCTCCTGAACGCCTATGCGGCCTGGAGCATGTCGGTGCTGACGGTGGGGTCGACTACTGGGGCCTCGCGTGGCCGCGCTTCGTGCAGGGGCTCGGCGTGGGCTTGATCTTCGTGCCGCTGAACGCGGTCGGGCTGGCCACGATCCCGCGCGCCAGCATGGGCAATGCGACGGCGCTTGCTCAACGTGGTCCGCAACCTGGGCGGGGGCATGGGCGTCGCCGTCGTCAGCACGCTGCTCTCGCGGCGCGCCCAGGAGCACCAGTCGACGCTGATCTCCCACGTCAACCCGTTCGACCCCGAGACGGTGGCGCGCCTGTCCGCCTGGGCCGATCACTTCGGCCGGCGCGGCGCCGATTCCTTCACCGCCGAGCGGCGGGCGATGGCGAGCGTCTACCAGGAGGTGACGCGCCAGGCCCAGGTGCTCGCCTTCGCCGACGATTTCTGGATGCTCTTCGTCCTGTTCTGCGGCACGCTCTTCCTCCTGCCGCTGCTCTCGCGCGTCCGGACGCCGCAGGTCACGGGGGACCGGGCGCGCGCGGACGACGCCCCGCGCCCGTCCACATGGAGTGACGCCTCAGCGCGCTATGAGACCTGTCGGAGAAACGCGAGCCTAGAGCGATGAGAAGCGGTCCAGCTGCGAGGCCGGCGCCCGAACGGCAGTCGGCGACGGCGTACTCTCTGTACGTGAGCCGGCGGCCGAGGGCGCCGACTCAGCAGATGGGCCCTATCATCGCTCTAGGCAGGCTTGTCGCGGCGGACGGCCTGCACCGGAACCGGGAACTCGTTGGGGTCGATCGGGATCTCCACGACGGCGGGCTTGCCGCAGCCGAGCGCGGCCTGGATGGCCTCGCCGACCTGTTCGGGCTTGTCGACGTAGTAGCCCTCGGCGCCGAAGAGCCGGGCGTACTCGTCGTAGCGCGGGTTGCCGATGTCGCAGCCGATGTAGCGCTCGCCGTAGAAGTGCTTCTGGTAGGCCTTCTCCGATCCCCAGCAGTTGTTGTTCATGACGAGCGTGACCGCGTTGATGCCGTGGCGCACGGCGGTCTCGATCTCCTGGGCGTTCATCAGGAAGCCGCCGTCGCCGTGCACGGCGAGGACGGGCGCGTCGGGGCGGCCGAGCTTGGCGCCGAGGGCGACGGGGAAGGCGAAGCCGAGGCCGCCGAGGTCGAGCGGGGTCAGGAACGTGCGCGGATGCGCGAAGGACAGCCGGTCGTAGCCATAGGCCGGCGCCGCTCCCGCGTCGAGGGCGACGATGGTGTCCGGCGGCAGCGCGCGGCGCAGCTCGGCGTACACGCGCTGGGGCTTCATGGGATTGGCGTCGAGTCGGCGGTCGCCCTCGAGGCGCGCCTGGCGCTGGGCGCGCAGCGCCTCCGCTTCCGCGCGCCACGCCGTCGACGCGCGGAGGTCGCCCTCGCGCCCGAGCGCTTCGGACAAGGCGATGCAGGCCTCGCGCGCGTCGGCCTCTATGCCGACCGCGACGGGGTAGTACCGCCCGATATCGCCGCCGTGGATGTCGATCTGCACGATGGGGATCCCCGGCCGGATATAGCGATCGTCGAAGTGGGACGTGAACTGGCCGAGGCGCGAGCCGACGACGAGCAGCAGATCCGCCCGGCGGCACGCGGCGGCGGCCTCGGCAGAGCCGGCGCGCCCGAGGGGCCGATGTAGAGCGGATGCGAATTCGGCACCGCGTCGTTCCGGCCATAGGCGGTGATCATCGGGATCGCGCCCTGGTCGCAGAGGCGCACGACCGCGTCCGCGGCGCCGGCCCAGTTCGCGCCGCCGCCGACCAGCAGCAGAGGCCGCTCGGCGTGCCGCACCAGGTGCGCGGCCTGCGCGGATGGCCTCGGGGTTGGCGGGCGGTGCATGGGTGGCCCGATAGCGGCCCGGCTCTGACGTCGCCGCCGCCGGCAGGCGGTCGTTGAGCACGTCGCGGGGATCTCGAGGAAGACCGGGCCCGCGGCGCCCGTCATGGCGAGGCGCAGGGCCGCGTGGAGCATCTCGGGAATGCGGTCGGCCCGCGTGACCTTCACCGCCATCTTGGTCACGGGGCGGAACATGCTGACGAGGTCGAATTCCTGGAACGCGTCCTTGTCGGAATGCTCCGAGGAGATGCCGCCGACGAGGACGACGACGGGCGAGTGCGCGACGTGCGCCGCGGCGACGCCGGTGAGCAGATTGGTCGCGCCCGGGCCGCTCGTCACGAGGCAGACGCCGGGCGTGCCGGTGACGCGCGCGAGCCCGTCCGCCATGAACGCGGATCCCTGCTCGTGGCGGCAGTTGATGTACTCGACCGCCTTGTCGTCGTAGAGGGCGTCGAGCACGTCGAGGAACGTCGCCCCGACGATGCCGAAGATGTAGCGCACCTGCTCGGCCTTCAAGAGCTCGACGACGGCCCGTCCCCCGTGAGATCGCTCATGGCGGTGCCTCCTGCGGCGAACCATACGCGATGGCACGCCGTGTGTCATGCGCTCTTTCGCCGCGCGCCGGCTGCGTCTATGGCATCATCCCCGGCATCCCGGCTTCAAGCTCTGTGACGCGGTGACTTTCGTCAAGGAGGAGACATCATGCTGGCCAATGCCGCGGTGCTCTACGAGGTCAACAAGCCGCTCGTGGTGGAGGACGTGGAGGTGCTCGAGCCCGGCGCCCACGAGGTGCGGGTGAAGTGGGCGGCCAACGGCGTCTGCCACAGTGATCTCCACGTGATGACCGGCGACTACCCGCATCCGCTGCCCGTGGTGCTCGGCCACGAGGCGGCCGGCGTGGTCGAGCGCGTCGGGCCCGGCGTCGAGTCGGTGCAGGCGGGCGATCACGTCTGCTCGAGCTATATCCCGTCATGCGGCCGGTGCTGGTACTGCCTCAGCGGCCTGCCGACGATGTGCGCGCTGCGGGACAAGCCGCGCTGGTTCATGCTGGACGGCACGCCGCGATTCCGAAAGGGCGGGCAGGGGATCCACCACTTCCTCCAGGTCTCCGGCTATGCCACGCATTCCGTGCTGCCGGAGGACAGCGTCATCCCGATCCGGAAGGACGCGCCGCTCGACCTCGCCTGCCTGGTGAGCTGCGGCGTGCTCGCCGGGGCGGGCCCCGTGTTCAACCGCGCAAAGGTGCCGCCGGGCGCCAGCGTGGCGGTGTTCGGCTGCGGCGGCGTCGGCCTCAACACGATCCAGGCGGCGCGGATGGTGGGCGCGGGCAAGATCATCGCGGTCGACGTCAATGCCCCAGAAGCTCGCAGTGGGCGGAGGAGTTCGGCGCCACGCACGCGGTGGACGCATCCAAGGAGGACCCGGTCGCGCGCGTCCACGCCATCAGCGGCATGGGCGGCGTCGACTTCGCCTTCGAGGTCGTCGGCACACAGAAGACGGTGGAGCAGGCGCTGGCCTCCACCCACCGCGGCGGCATGTGTGTGGTGGTCGGGCGTCTGTCCGTCGGGCACGCGCATCTCCGTCGACCCGACCATGCTGCTGCAGCAGCGCGTCCTCACGGGCACGTCGTTCGGCGGCGGTCACCAGCGCACGGACGTCCCCGATCTCATCGACCTCTACATGAGCGGCAAGTATCAGCTGAAGGAGATGGTGAGCCGCCGCTTGCCGCTTGTCGGAGCTGAACCACGCCTTCGACCTGATGAAGCAAGGCGAGGTCAAGCGCAGCGTGATCGTCTACGAGTGAGCTAGAGCGATGAGAAGGGCCCATCTGCTTGGTTGGCGCCGCGACCGCACGCTCAACGTACAGAGAGTACGCCTCGCGTGCGGTCATCGGGCGCCGCCTCGCAGCTGGACCCTTCTCATCGCTCTAGCTGAGCTTCTCTCCGGCAGGCTCCTAGGAGAGGTTGTAGAGCTTTACCACGTTGTCGCGCGTGATCTTCTGGCGGATGCGCTCGGGCATCTTGCCGAGGTTCTCCTCGATGTGCCGGCGCGAATCGGGCCAGATGCAGTCCGGGTGCGGATAGTCGGCGCCCCAGATGATGTTGTCCTCGCCGATCAACGGGATGATCGGCTCGAGGAACTGGTCCTGCTGGTACGTGGTGTAGCCCTGACGGCGGAAGTAGTCGCTGGGCTTCATCGAGAAGCCGAGCGCCCGCCCGCGGTCATTGTATTCGGTGTCGAGCCGGTCGAACACGTACGGCAGCCAGGTGACGCCGGCCTCGCCGAGGACGAAGTTGAACTCGGGATACTTCTCGCAGGCGCCCGAGGCGATGAGCCCGACCAGGACCTCCATCGAGTCGAGCTGGAACAGCGCCGAGCGCACGAGCCGCCACTCGACCATGTACTCCTTCTCCATCTGCGGATTGTCGGGGCCGCGCAGCCCCTTGAACCCGGTGGAGTGGAAGGAGATCGGGAAGCGGCACTCGGCCGCGGCCTGCCACAGGGGATACCAGTCGTGGTGCTAGAGCGGCAGGCTCATGCGCTTGAAGGCGAGATCGCCGCCGCGCAGGCCCATCTTCGCGCAGCGCCGGACCTCGTCGGCGGCCGACGAGCGGATCGTTGTTCGGGACCACGGCGAGCGGGAAGGTGCGCGAGGGATCGGAGCGCTTGGCGAAGTCCGCGGCCCAGTCGTTGTAGACCTTGTTGGCCCAGGCCCGCTGGTCTCCGTCGGTGATGAGGTCATTGATCATCAGGCAGCCGTAGATGATCTCGGCATCGACCCCGTCCCGGTCGAGGTCGGCGAGCCGGAGCTCCGGCGTGGTGGGCCGGGGCGTGGCGCCCCGGTGATTGCCCCACTCGAATCCGAGGGCCTTCATCTCGTCGATGTGGGCGAAGACGCCCGGCGTGTACTTGAGGAAGCCGGGCCCGACGCCGTTCCACATGCCCTTGTCCTGGCCCTCCACGAACCAGTGCAGGCCGTCTTCCAGCTCCTCGACGCGGGGCGCGAGCAGCCTCCACTTCGCCGGCGCCTGGTTCGACCAGAGGTCCGGCGGGCAATAGGTGAGATCGATGTGGTTGTCGCCGGACACGAGTGAGTAGCGCATGGAGTCCTCCTTGGCTCTGAGGGACGATCCCGGTCGCCCGTATCTTAAATCGACTCGATGGCCCTGGGTAAAGGGGATCAAGCGTCGCCGAGCGGCCTCGGGGCGCCGTATACTCGGACCGTGCCAATCACCTCCGCGGATCTGACCGACCGCCTGGAGCGCGCCGACGGGGCCGCGCTGGCCCTCCGCCGCTGACGACCCTCGATCGAGGGCCGACGCCGATGCCGGACGGCTGCCCCGCGCAGCTCAACCGCAGTCGAGCATGGCCGCCTGGCGCGGCCGGAGGAGACGAATAGGCACCATGGCGACGAGAAACGCCAGCAATCAAGCAGATCGCGTCCGGGCTGCGTTTCCCGAGGGGCCGATGGCGATGCCGGACGGCTCGGTCATCCTGGTCGAGATCGAGCGCCAGACGCTCTCGCGCGTCACCCCGACGGCGGTGCACGTGATTGCCGCGCTGGGCGGCGGGCCGAATGGGCGGCGATGGGCCCGGGCGGCAAGATCTACGTCACGAACAACGGCGGCTTCAACTGGATGGTGCGCCCGGGCAAGACCTTCCCCATCACGCAGGCGGACGACTACAAGGGCGGCAGCATCCAGATCGTGGATCCGGAGACGGGCAAGTTCGAGACGCTCTACGACGCCTGGCGACGGCCGGCGCCTGCGCGGGCCCAACGACCTGGTCTTCGACGGCGCGGGCGGCTTCTGGGTTCATCGGACCTGGCAAGACGCGCGGAGCGGGATTCTGACCGCGCGGCGCCGTCCACTACGCCCGGGCGGACGGCTCGGCAGATCGAGGAGGCCATCTTCCCCTCGAGCGGCCCAACGGGATCGGGTTGTCGCCCGATGACGGGACGCTCTACGCTGGTCGAGACGCCGACGGCGCGGTGCTGGTCGTTCCGGCTCTCGGGTCCCGGCCGCATCGAGTCCGCGAACGGGCCGTACCGCGGCGAGAAGGGCAAGGTCGTCGTCGGGCTCGGCGGCTACCAGATGTTCGACTCGCTCGCCGTGGACGACGACGGCCATATCTGCGTCGCCACGCTCATCACGGGCGCGGTCAGCGATATCTGGCCCGACGGCAGCCGGGTGGATCAGTACGTGCTGCCCGACATGATGGTCACCAACGTGTGCTTCGGCGGACCCGAGCTGCGCACGGCATTCGCGACGCTGTCGATGGGGGCACGCTGGTGTCCTTCGAGTGGCCGCGGCCCGGCCTGGCGCTTCACCATCTGAACCGGTAGAGAGGACTTCGCGCATGGCTCTTGCTGACCGCTATGGCTTGCCCGTCTCGACCTCGTCCGCCGTCGCCGTCGAGCGGTACCAGGACGGCATGGACAACCTGCTCGCCTATGGCCTCGACGGGGAGCGGAGCTTCGCCGAGGCGGTGGCGGCGGATGAGGGACTCGCGCTGGCCCACGCGGGCAGTGCGCTCCTCGCCTTCATGAAGGGCGACGGCGCGGCGGCGAAGAGCGCCATCGCCCGCGCGGGCGACCTCGTGGGAGGCGCGACCCGGCGCGAGCGGCAGCACGTCGAGGCGCTGTCGGCACTCATGGCCGGGAGACCGCGCGCGGCCTCGCCCTCGTCGACGAGCACCTGAAGGAGTTTCCCGCGACGCGCTCCTCGTCAACCAGGCCAGCAGCACCATCGGCTTCGGCGGGCGCCCGGACCGCGAGGAGTTTCGCCAGGCCTTCCTCGAGCGCCTCGCCCCGGCCTACGGCGACGACTGGTGGTTTCAGTCCGCGCTGGCCTTCACGCATCACGAGACGGGGCGCTTCGACGAGTCCCGCCGGCTGTCCGAGCGCTCGCTCGAGCAGTATCCCGGCAATGCCAACGCGAGCCACAATATCGCCCACATCTGCTTCGAGGCCGTGGACAATGACGGCGGCGTGGCATTCCTCGAGCCGTGGCTGGCCGGCTATGACCGCCGGGCGCCCTTTCACTGCCACCTCGCGTGGCACCTCGCCATGTTCGAGCTGCACCGCGGCCGGTCCGCGCGCGCGCTCGAGATCTACGAGCGCGACATCGTGGGCGGCCACAATCCCCGCCTGGCGGTGATGGACGGCACGGCGCTCTTGTGGCGGTTCGGCCTCTTCGACTGCCGCGAGGGCCGCTGTCCTGGCGGCCGCTCGCCGACCTGGCCGCTCAGGTCTCCCGACCCGGCTTCGTCTTCGGCGAGATCCACGCGGCATTGGCCTACGCCTCGTGCGGCGACGAGGGGCGCTCGCGAAGCTGACCGACAGCCTGACGGCGCTCGCGGCCAAGGGGCATGCCGTCGCGGGCACGGTGGCGCTGCCCCTCATCCGAGGCGCCGCCGCCTTCGCCGCCGGCGACTTCGCGGCCGCGCTCGCCCACATCGAGCCCGTCGACGGCCAGATCCACCGCATGGGCGGCAGCCACGCCCAGTGGGAGATCTTCGAGGAGACCATGGTCGTCTGCCACCTCAAGCTCAATCAGCCGGCCGCGGCCACCACGCTCCTCCGCCGCCGCCTCCAGCGCCGCCCCTCCCCAGAGATCAACAGTGGCTCGACCAGGCCCGATCTCTCGCCGCATCAGCCACGCCAACACCCGCATGAACGTCTGGAGGCAGACATGGGCGACGTAGGCATCATGGGCATGCACGTTTCCGGCATGTCGTGGCGCGAGATGCGCGACAGCGCCGTCCTCGCCGAGGACCTCGGCTATAGCTGCCTCAGCATGGGCGAGTCCTGGGGCGAGGACGCCCTCACGTCGCTCGCCCAGCTCGCGGCGGTGACGTCGCGCATCCGCATCGGCACGAGCATCGTGCCGGTCTTCGCGCGCTCTCCCGCCAACCTCGCCATGGCGGCGCTGAACCTGGACCGCATGTCCGAGGGCCGCTTCTTCCTCGGCCTCGGCACGAGCGGGCGGCTGGTCATCCAGGACCTGCACGGCGAGCGCTTCGACAAGCCGCTTGACGCGCATGCGGGAGTACATCGACATCATCCGCAAGGCCTCGCGCGGCGAGATGCTCGACCACGACGGCGAGTTCTTCCACACCAAGCGCTTCCGGCTCCGGATCCCGCCGTATCGCCCGGGCCTGCCCATCTACATCGCCGCGCTCAGCCCGGCGAGCCTGCGGCTGACCGGCGAGGTGGCCGACGGCTGGCTGCCGATCTTCCTCGCGCCCTCGCGCATGACCGCCGCGGTGGCCGAGCTCGAGGCCGGGGCCAAGGCCGCGGGGCGCTCCTGGCGCGACGTCGTCATCTCGCCGCAGGTGTCGATCTACGTCACCGGCGGACGTCGCGGCGGCCCGGGACCGCGAGCGCCCCACATCGCGTTCTACATCGGCGGCATGGGCGTCTTCTATCACGAGTACATGCACCGGATCGGCTTCGGCGCCGATGCCGATCGGGTCCGCGAGGCGTTCCAGGGCGAGATCGCGACGAGGCGGCGCGGCTCGTCACCGACGAGATGGTGGACGCGATGACGATCATCGGCGAGCCGGCAGCGTGCCGGAAGCAGATGCAGGCGTTCTTCGACGCGGGGGTCCAGGAGATTCGCCTCGTCTTCAACGAGCCGAGCAAGGAGGCGTATCTCGAGGCGCTGAAGGCGGTGGCGCGCGCGGGAGCCGGCCGATGAAGGTCGGCGTGCTGCAGTTCTTCTCCTGGTCGCGGCGCATCCCGCTCGCCACGGTCTACGAGCGCGCCTTGTCCCGCATCGAGGTCATGGACCGGACCGGGTACGATTGCGTCTGGCTCGCCGAGCACCACTTCAACACCTACAGCGTGTGTCCGTCGATCAATGTCATGGCGACCCACGTGGCGGCGCGGACGCAAGCGAGCTGCGCATCGGCATGGCCGTGTCGCTCGCCGCCTTCTACAATCCGCTGCGCCTCGCCGAGGAGGTCGCGATGATCGACGTGCTCTCCGGCGGGCGCGTCAACTGGGGAGCGGGGCGGGGCTTCGATCGCTCCGAGTTCGAGGCCTTCGGCGTGCCCGTGGAGGAGAGCTCGGATCGCTTCCGCGAGTGCGTGGAGATCGTGCTCGCCTCCTGGCGGCAGGAGCGCATGTCGTACCAGGGGCGCTTCTGGAAGTATGACGGCGTCGAGGTGCTCCCGAAGCCGCTCCAGTCGCCGCATCCGCCGGTCTGGCTCGCCGCCACGTCGCCGGACTCCGATCCGGCGGGCGGCGGAGAGCGGCTACGACATCCTCCAGGATCCGCACGCCACGCATGGCGAGATCGGCGAAAAGCGCGAGCTCTACTACCAGATCCTGCGCGAGCATGGCTTCCATGTCGAGGGCCGCGTCATTCCGACCGCACGGCTCCTCGCCGTCGGTGCCACCGATCAGGAGGCGGATGACGTGGCGCGGGCGGGCGCGGCCTGGACCGTGTCGTCCTACTCGAACCCGAGCAAGCGCGCGGGCCCGCCCGCCGCCCATCACCTGGTCGCCGACCCGGTGGAGCGCTACATGAACGACGTGGTGATCCGCGGCACGCCCGACCGCGTCCTCGACAAGATCGCCGAGCTGCGCGAGACGATCGGCCTCGAATACCTCATGTGCGCGCCGCTCAGCCACCAGAGCTTCACGCTGTTCACGGAGCGCAGTGCTGCCCAAGCTGCTGTGAGGTCTTGGCGCGCATGATTCGAGAACGAACCACGCGCGAGGCGGGCGGGTGACGCGGCGGGGGCCGGGGGATGGGTCCTCCGACCACCGCCGACTCTGTACCGGTCACCCGTGCCGGCGTTCCCACTCTGGACTGCTGTGTCGTAGTCGCGCGCGGAGACGGAAGGGGCTCAGCTGACCCATCCCCGGCCCCCGCCGCGTCACCCGCCCGGTCACCTCGTGCGCGTTCCCGCGAATCATGCGCGTCAGTCCAACTGTGGAAGGTGGGCTACGAGAAGGTGGCCTGGGCGCTCATCGCCACCGTGCCTTCCGGTGTTACCGCCCACAGCTCGGCCCCTCGGCCATCGGGCGTGGGCCGGCCGCGTAGCTCGAAGGGCGCGTGGTCGAAGAGCGGGGCCCGCGCCTGCGTGGTGTAGGTGAGGAACGTGCGCCCGGGATTGTGATCGCGGGCGAAGTCGATGAGCAGCGTCGAGGTGAGCGGCCCGTGGACGACGAGCCCGGGATAGCCCTCGACCTCCATCGCCCAGGCGCGATCGTAGTGGATGCGGTGGCTATTGAAGGTGAGCGCCGAGAAGCGGAAGAGCAGCACGGCATCCGGCGCGACCCGCCGCCGCCACGGGACGTCGGCCGGGGCCTCCTCCCGCCGGGGCGCCTGGTTCTTCTCCCCGGACTTCACCTCCTCGCGGAAGACGGTGCGGCGCTCTTCCTCCATCGCGAGCGCGTCGGCGGCGAAGATGCGGTTGCGCACGGTGGCGAACACGAGGGTGCCGGTGCCGCCCGCCTTGAGCGCGATGTCGGTGAGCTCGGTCTCCCGGCGCAGGGGATCGCCGATGCGGATCGGCCGGTGGAAGGTCATCCGCTCGCCCGCGAACATGCGCCGCGGCAGCGGCATGGCCGGGACGACGCCGGCGTCGCGCGGGCTGCCGTCGGGCCGGAGCTCCGCGGGGCCGAAGCTCGGCAGGAAGTAGAGGATCTGCCAGCCGGGCGGCACCGGCGCTCCCATTGCAAGTTCGGGCTCGGGGCGGCCGAGGGCCAGGCGGAGCAGGTTGGCGGGGCCCGCCGTCGCGACGTCCGTCGAGACCTGCTGCCGGCCGATGTGTCGCTTCAGATCATCGAGATCGAGAGTGCTCGTGGCCATTGCTCGCTGTCCTCCCGCGCGAGAGAATAGCACGCCGATGCGCCCGGCCTGTGGCGCCAGGCCGCACACCCACGACGACAAGGAGTGCACGGATGAGGCAGCACGTGACGACGGACAGGACTGAGGACGCAGCGAGCCGCAGCGGCGGTGCCGCGATCGCCGGGTCGAGGAGGGCGCGCTGATGCGGCTCGGGATCGCCCTGCCGACGGAAGACATGGCCGATCAGCCCGCGGCGGACGGCCGCCGAGTCTTGAGAGCGGAGAGCCTCGCCGAGGGAGCGCGCCGCATCGAGGCGGCCGGGTTCGACAGCGCGTGGGTCTTCGACTCGATCGGCCGCGGATTCCTCCTGCCCGACCCGCTCATTGCGCTCTCCGTGGCGGCCACGGTGACGAGCCGGATCGAGCTGGGCACCGGCGTCTTGCAGATCCCCTCAGAAACCCCGTGGACTTCGCGCATCGAATCCTGACGACGCACCTCGTGTCCGGCGGGCGGCTGCGGCTCGGCGTCGGCGCGGGCTCGACGCCCGCGGACTTCGCCGCGCTCGGCATGGACTTTCCGTCGCGCTTCCGCCGCCTCGGCGAGGACCTGTCGACGATGAAGAAGCTGTGGGCGGGCGAGCGCGTGGGCGAGGCGCAGCTCGGCACGTGGCCCGCGGCCGCCGGCGGGCCGCCGATCTTCATCGGCTCGTGGGCGGGCTCCCGCTGGATCGAGCGCGCCGCCCGCGAGTTCGATGGCTGGGTCGGATCAGGCGCCCGCAGTAGCTGGCAAAAGGTCACGGACGGCATCGCCCGCTTCCGATCGCTCGGCGGCAAGCGCGCCATCCTCACCAATGTCGCACGTCCGGCTCGACAGCCCCACCGCGAGCCCGGAGGGCCCGGACGATCCCTTCGACCTGGCCTGCCCGCCCGAGATCGCCCGCCAGCGCATCGCGAGGATCCAATCGCTCGGCTACGACGACCTCGTCCTCGTCTCCCGCCGCCACGACGAGGAGCATCTCCGCCAGCTCCGCGGGCTTCTGTAGGCGCATTGTGCTCGGACTCCCTCCACAAATCTTGACGCGGGGTTGCGGATTGCGCCGTGGTTCCGCGCGTGCTCGGCAGGCTCGGACGACAGCTATGCGGCCGTCAGGGGATGACGGAGAAGCGTCCGCCCCTGGCGAGGCGGTAAACGCCGAAGTCGCGGCGGTCGAGGGTGAACACCTTGCTGATTCCCTCGCGCTCCGCCACCGCCACCAGGCTTGCATCCGCGAGGTCCATGGGCAGGTCGCGGTACTTCCGCATGAGGGCCCGCATCCGGGGCGCGTCCGCTGCGTCGAGCCCGAAGAGGCTGGAGCCGTCCGGTCTCGAGCAGCCCCCACAGCTCGTCCTGAGCGTCCGCAGCGAACCCGAGGAGGTACATGGCCTCGGTCACCACCGGCCACGTCGTGCCCAACGGACGGCGGCAGCGCTTGCAGCGCCTGACGCAATCGCGATGGCGCCTGTCGTCTCGGTGAAGAATGGCCACCAGCGGCCCGGCGTCGACCAAGGTCATGCGCGCCGCTTGGCCAGGAGGAGCGAACGGAAACGTTCGCCCGTGCGCTCCGACAGGTCTGGCGGCCCGCCCGTTCGCACAGCCGATGGCATCCTTCCACAGATCGAAGGCCGTCTGGCCTCGGCGCTCCTCCGATTCCGCAGCAGCGAAACGATGAATCGCGTCACGGATGACCTCCGACTGGGTCCGTCCCGTGCGTCGCGCCAGGGCGCGGATCACGCGTTCGGTCTTCGGATCGAGTCGCACACTTGTCGGCATTAGTTCAGTCCTCCTCCCCGCGTAGGACAGCATTGTACTACACCGATCCTGGCCCGGGGCGAGACCATCAGGTCGCCATTACCGGTTGCGAAGGGGAAGCGAGCGCGCCAGGAGGCCGTCAATTCGGGGGACTTGAAGCGCCGCAGCTCGAGGGCCTGATGGCCGGGGCCTGGGCCTGAACTCCACGGTGGGCACGGCCCCGCACACCTCGCGTGAGGTGTGCAGGGCCAGTATTGCGTTGAGGCTAGACTCGGGCGAGCGGCCCCCGCAGCAGACGCCCCGGCAGCGCGCCCGTGTGCTTGCCGTCGCGCAGCACCGTCTCGCCGTTGACGACCGTCGCCGCAAATCCCCGCGACCGCTGCACCAGGCGCCGCGCGCCCGCGGGCAGGTCTTGCGCCACTTCCGGCATCTCCGGACCGACGGTGGCGGGATCGAAGACGACGAGGTCGGCGGCAAACCCCTCGCGGATGAGCCCGCGGTCCGCGAAGCCCCAGTGCGTGGCATTGTCGAAGGACAGCATCCGCACGGCCTGCTCGAGCGTGAGCGCCTGCTTGTCCCGCACCCAGTGGGCGAGGAGATGCGTCTGAAGCGAGGCGTCCATGATCTGCGAGACGTGGGCGCCGGAGTCCGAGAACGTCACCGCCGTGCGCGGATGCTTGATCAGCTCGAGCGCATGGTCCTGGTCCTCGTTGGCGATGGGCTGGAGGAAGAAGCGGTCGAGGTCCCGCTCGAGCGCCAGATCGATCATGGCCTCGACGGGATCGCAGGCGCGCTCCCGCGCGACGTCGGCGACCGACCGGTAGGGCCCCGTCGGGCTGTCCATGACGAAGATCCAGTCGTAGGAGGCGGCGCGCGCCTCCGCGCCGATCGGGCGGCGCTCGTCGCGCTCGCGCGCGGCGGCGACCAGGCGTGCGCGCAGCTCGGGATCGCGCAGCCGGCGCTTCTGCTCCTCGAGGGGCAGCGCGCGCAGCTCCTTCCAGACGGGCAGCCGGTCGAAGGGCAGGTTGGTCTTGAACGACAGCACCACGGTGAGCGCGCGGCTGTGCACCTGGGCGAACATCCGGCCGCCGGCGCGGGCCGTTTCCTCGAGCAGGGCGATGTACGTCCGCCAGAGAGTCGGGTCCTCGCGGCGGCTGAACAGGCCCCACGTGATGGGCCGCCCCGTCTCCACGGCGAGGTCGCGCAGCCGCACGTGATAGTCGCGCAGGCCCGCGGGATCGGTGGAGCGCTCGCCCGCGATCTCGAAGATGCCTGCGTTCATCTCGCCCATGACGCCGACCAGCCGCCGCACCTCGTCCCAGTTCGCGACGCGGCTCGCCACGGGCCGGCGGTCCGGCGTCTCGTGGCTGGGCGACCGCGAGGTCGTGAAGCCCATGGCGCCCGCGCGTGAGCGCCTCGCGCAGCTCGCGCTCCATCGCGCGGAGATCGTCCTCGGTCGCGGCCTTGTCGAAGGCGCGCTCGCCCATCGCATACGTGCGCAGCGCGGAGTGGCCGACGTAGCCCGCGTAGTTGATGCCCTTGGGCAGCCCGTCGACGGCGGTGAGGAACTCCGGGAACGTGGTCCACGTCCAGTCGATGCCCGCGTCCATCGCCTCGCTCGCGATGTCCTCCGCGCGCTCGAGATTTCGCACGACGAGGTGCCGGTCCGCCTTGGCGCACGGGGCGAGCGTGAAGCCGCAATTGCCCATGACCACGCTCGTCACGCCGTGCCAGCACGAGCAGGTGCCGAGGGGGTCCCAGAAGACCTGGGCGTCCATGTGCGTATGCCCGTCCACGAATCCGGGCGCCACCACCTGGCCGTCGGCGTCGATCACCTCGCGCGCGGACTCCCGGATGCGCCCGACCGCCGCGATCCGGCCTCCGACGACGCCGACGTCGCCCCGATATCGGGGCATGCCGGATCCGTCGATCACCACGCCGTTCTTGATCACCAGGTCATAGGACATGCTCGTCTCCTCTCGTCTCGTCGTCTGGCATCGCGCTCGAACCGTGTTCCGCCATCCTATCCCACTCTGGGCGCCTGCTCACCCGCCGCGGCGCGTCAGCAGTTGTCCGCGCCGCCCTTCTTCGGCCGCTCGATCAGCTCGACGCGCACGTCGTCGGGCGCCCACATGAAGCAGATGCGCGGGCCATTGGGGATCTGGATGGGCCCTCGAGCAGCCGCGCGCCGAGCCCCTCGAGCCGCGTGATGTCGGCCTCGAGGCCGGCCGAGTCGAAGCCGAAGTGCTCGAGGCCGTGATGGGCGCTCGCGTCGCCGCCGCCGAGCGTCTCGCCGGTGCGGGCGCCGGAGATGTTCACCATCATGCCGCCGTCCTCGGTCTGGCAGCGCACGAAGCGGTCGCCGAAGACGCGCGTCTCGTCGCTCACGATCTTGAAGTTGAAGGCCTTCGTGTACCAGTCGGCCGTCTTCCGCGGATCGGGCGCCTTCAGGTGGATGTGGTTGATCTTGTAGGGCATGAGGTGTCCTTTCTCGTGTTGGTCGATCAGGCGCTGGAGAGGCCGGCATTAGAGCGATGAGAAGGGTCCAGCTGCGAGGCGGCGCCCGATGGCAGCCGGCGAGGCGTACTTTCTGTACGTTGAGCCGGCTGCCGAGGGCGCCAACGAAGCAGATGGGCCCTTATCATCGCTCTAGTGCATCACGAGGCCGCCGTCGACGCTGAGCGCCTGGCCCGTCATGTACCCGGCGCGCGGCGAGGCGAGGAAGGCGATCACGTGGGCGACGTCCTGGGCGCGTCTCCATCCGGCCCAGCGGCACCAGGGACGCGCGCTGTCGGGTGAACTCCTCGGCGGACAGCCCCATCAGCGCGCCCTGCTCGCGCGCGACCATCGTCCACATGTCGGTCTCGACGAAGCCCGGGCACACGCAGTTCACGCGGATGCCGTCGGCGGCGTGGGCGAGCGCCAGGCTCTTGGTCATGCTGATGACGGCGGCCTTGCTGACATTGTAGGGGAGGTTGGTCTTGCTCCCGACCTTGCCCGCCATCGAGGCGAGGCTCACGATGGCGCCGCTCTTCTGCGCGATCATCGTCGGCAGGACGGCCTGGGTGGCGAAGAAGACGGCCTTGGCATTGATGTTCATCACCGCGTCCCAGTGATCCTCATCGACGTCGAGGTGAGCGGCGGCGCGGTAGATGCCGGCATTGTTCACGAGGATGTCGATCCGGCCGAGCTCGCCTTTGGCGCGGTCCACCATCGCGCGCAGGTCCGCGCGCTTGGTGACGTCCGTCGGCACGGCGATGGCGCGCCGGCCGAGGGCGCCGACCTCGTCGGCCGTGCGCTCGGCTCCCGCCTTATCCAGCTTCGGCGACGACGACGTCGGCGCCGAGGCGTGCCAGCTCGAGGGCGGTGGCGCGGCCGATGCCGCGGCCCCCGCCGGTGACGATCGCGACGGTCCCTTTGAGCTCCATCGATGTCCTCCTGTCGGGTGGCGGTGGGCGGCGCTCAGCCGCGATAGTTGTCCACAGGACGGGACGGGTCACGCCCGCGCGGACGACGCGTGCCGGCTGAATTTCGGCATCACCTCCGTGGCGAGCAGCTCCATCGACCGGCGCCAGAGCGCGGGCTGGTCCCAGTCGTGGCCGCCCATCAGCAGCGTGCCGAAGTGGCCCGTCTCCTCGCGCAGCGCCACGAGCTGGTCGAGCACGCGTCGCGGGCGTGCCCGCGATGATGAGCGTCGCGCTTGATCGTGTCCATCGTCACGTCCTCGTCGGGCAGCTCGAGGTCGGGCTTCAGCATGAACAGGGCCTTGCGCCCGCGGAGAAGCTGAAGTGAAAGAAGCGTGTAGTAGAACGACAGGCCATTGTCGGGGTCGGCGAGGTAGTCTTCCGCCTCGGATTCCGTCTCGGTGACGAGCACGCTTCGGGACACGCGCCAGACGTCCGGGTCGGGTCGCCGTCCCACCGCCTCGCAGCCCTCGACGTATTTCTCCCAGTGGCCCCGGAGGTAGCGGCGGTGGAAGAACTGGCCGGAGACCGGGATCCACCCGCGCTCGCCCGCGGTCTTCGCGCTGCCGGAATTGGGCGTGAGCAGCGACAGCGCGATGGGCGGATGGGGCTTCTGGAACGGGCGCGGCACGTAGCCCACCTTGAACTCGGGCCAGATATTGTTCTCGAGCCGGATCTTCCAGAAGCGGCCGTCGATCTCGTACGGCGGGTCCTGGGCCCAGAGCTTCTGGATGGCCTCGATCGACTCGATGACCATCTGGGGCCGCAGCTCCGCCTGGCCCACGTCGAACATCTCGATGTCGCTCACGAGGCCGCCCGGGCCGATGCCCATGATGAAGCGCCCGCGGCAGAGGTGGTCGAACATGGCGACATGCGCGGCGACCGCGGCGGGATGCATCTGCGGCAAGTTGATGACGCCGGTGCCGAACGTGATCTGCGTGGTCCGCGGAATCAGGGTCGCGAAGAAGATGAGCGGCGAGGTGATGCGCTCGCTCCACGAGCTGAAGTGCTCGCCCACGAAGGCCTCGGTGAACCCGAGGCGGTCGGCGAGCACGATGGCCTCCTGGTCCTCCTGCGAGGATCTGCCGCGTAGTCCCGGTCGGGATGATGAAAGGGCATGGTGAACAGGCCGAGCTTGACGGTCACGAGCGCTCTCCAATCACGGGGAAACAGGCGTCGAACCCGTGACGGGCTCGATGACGCCGCGGGCGTGCAGCGCGGCCAGCTCCTCCGACCCGAGGCCGAGGAGCTCGGCGAGCACGCGGTCGGTGTCCTGACCGAGCAGCGGCGCGGGACGCGCGACCCGGCCGGGCGCGCTGCCGTGGAGGCGGATGGGCGAGTTCGGCACCAGCGTCTTGCCCCGCCGCGGATGGTCCACCTCCGTCCAATGCCCGCGCGCCTTCAAATGCGGGTCGTGGACCACCTCCGCGGTGGTGCGCACGGGCGCGCAGGGCACGTGCGCGCGGGTGAGCTCGGCCATCACCTCGTCCTTGCCGCGCCCGCGCGTCCACGCCTCGACCAGCGCGTCGATCTCCTCCATGTGCGCGGCGCGCGACGGCGTGCTCGCGTAGTCGGGATTGTCGAGGAGATCCTCGCGGCCGAGCACGCGCGCGATGCTGTGCCAGTGGCGCTCCGAGGCGGTGAAGATGGCGACGAAGCCGTCCCGGGTCGGATAGACGTTGTAGGGCGCGATGGCGAGCGCGGGATGGCGATTGCCGGTGCGCTCCGGCACGCCGCCGTCGCCGTCCATGAACGCGCCGAGCGCGCTCGCGAGCGCGACCACCGCCGCCTCGTGCATCGAGACCTCCACGAGCTGCCCCTGCGCCGGTGCGCTCGCGGTGCAGCAGCGCGCTCATGATGCCGCCGAAGAGATGCACGGCGGCGAGGAAGTCGCACACGGCGGGCCCGGCCTTGACGGGAGGCAGGTCCGGGAAGCCGGTGGCGTTCATGATCCCGCTCATGGCCTGGATCGTGAGGTCCATGGCGGGCAGGTCGCGATAGGGGCCGCTCAGGCCGAAGCCCTTGCCGGTGCCGAAGACCAGGCGCGGGTTCTCGGCGTGCAGCACCTCCCAGCCGAGCCCCAGGCGGTCCATGACGCCGGCGGCGAAGTTCTCGACCACGACGTCGGCCCGGCGCACGAGCCGGAGGAACAGCGCCTTGCCGTCCGGGTGCTTGAAGTCGAGGACCACCGACTCCTTGTTCGAGTTGAGCATGACCAGCGGGTAGGGCTCGACGTTGCGCTTGCGGCGGCGGACGATGTCGCCCTCGGGCGGCTCGATCTTCAGGACGCGCGCGCCCATGAAGCTCAGCAGGAGGCCGCAGTACGGGCCGTGGTACACCTGGCCCAGGTCGAGCACGAGCATGCCTTCGAGCGGGCTCTTGGCGGTCGCGGTCATGTGCGTCGAGGTGTGATCGCGCAGCGCGCCCCCGTGGACTTCACGGGGGCGCGCCGGCGGATGCGTACTTACTTCTTGAGCCCGAGGCGCGTCTCGAGGAGGAGCTTCACCTCGTTGACGGCGGGGCGCCACATCGGGCCGCCCGGCGCGTCGTATTCGGCCTGGACCTGCTTGCGGAACTCGCCCATCACGGCGTCCTGGGTGGCGGGGTGGCGAGGTCGAGCGTCTTCGAGCGGATGACGGCCGCCTTGCCGGTGGCGGCATGGGCCCGCTCGAGCCAGCGCCCGATCTCGTTCCAGTCCTTGTCGAAGAAGACGACGACGGGGATGGACTGGTAGCCGTTGTTCAGGAAGGTGTCGCGAAGGTCGGGGTTCGCGTCGCGGAGGAAGACGCGCAGCTCGCAGCCGGGCATCGCCTCGCAGATGTGGGCGATCAGCGGCGAGTTGCGGTGGACGTCGCCGCACCAGTTCTCGGCGAGCATCATGCAGTACTTGACGCCGGTGACGCCGCTGAAGAACTTGCGCTCCTCATCGGTCAGCACGGCCTTCGCGCCATTGTCCTCGGTGCGGGCCCTCGTGTCGCCCATCTGGGCCACGTAGTCCTTCCACGTCAGGCCGGTGGCGAAGCGCTTGGCGTCCAGGGGAATCATGAGCTGGGCCATTTGGGTGTCTCCTTGCTGGTTAGAGGTTCACTTCGCCAACACTATATACACCAAACCGGACCCGCGCCGCCCGCGTCTGGGAGGCGGTGCGCCATGCCGATCCGTCGCGTGGTCAGCGTCCTGCCGTCCGGCACCAGAGCCCGAAGTCGAGGTCGCCGGGGAGTGCCCGAAGTCGGTCAGCATCGCGGCGATCTCGCTTCGATGCTGGGTCCCGTGGTTCGCACACTGGACGAGCGCCTGCCAGCGGAGCAGCGTTCGCGTCTCGGAGTCGTCCTGCCAGCGGATGGGCGCCGCGAGCGCCGCGTCGTCGAGGCCGGCGATATAGCTGCGGCGCGCGAGCGCCAGATCCTCCCCGCGCGCCGGACGGCGGCGATGGTCGGCAGGTCGACCGGCGTCACGCGGTCCGGCAGGGGCGCCTCCTGCCAGCGCGCGAGCCAGCGGCGATCGGCGCTCAGCAGGTGGGTGAAGCTCTCGAGGATCGGCAGCGCGCCCTCGCTGAGCTTCTGGCGAAGCTGGGTGTCGGACAGCATCTCCGCGCGGGCGAGAAGGCGCTCACTGGCCCAGGCCCCGTACTCGTACAGGTCCGCGATGATCCCGCGCGCCGTCGGCCGGTTCGCGTCCGTCACTTGTCGAGCCAGACGTCCTGCATGCGGCCCCAGTTGTACAGCGAGTTGTGCGCGACGAGGTTCTTCACGTGGGGCCACTGGGTGAAGTACTCCTTGCGCCAGCCCAGCATGGGGCGGGCCACGTCGGACTCGAGCTGCTTCTGGATCTGCCAGACGAGCTTCTGGCGCTTGTCGCGGTCCAGCTCCTGCGACTGCTGGTCGATCAGCCGGTCGACCGCCTCGTTGCAGTAGTCGGTGTAGTTGCGCGACGTCCCGCACTTGAAGTTCTCGTAGAGGTACACGTCGGGATCGTCGATGCCGGGCGCGGTGAGGTTGGCGCCGATCAGATAGTCGCGCCGGGCGAGCGCGGGGAACCAGGCGGTCGTGTCCATCTGCTTCAGGTTGACGTCCACGCCGACCTGGCGGAGCTGGTCGACCACGAACGACGCGAGATCCATGTAGATCGGAGAGGTGCGCGTGATCATCTCGAGGTGCAGGGGCTTGGCCGGACCGTAGCCCGCGGCGGCGAGCAGGCGCTTGGCCTCCGGCTTGTCCTGGGCCGAGCCGCGATAGCCCGGGAGCGCCCGCAGCTCCTTGTCGGGGAGCGCCCAGGAGCCCCAGGGCTTGGGCATGAACGTCGCGCCCACGACGGCGCCGCCGTGGCGGACGCCCATGGCCGAGGCGTCCCGGTCGAGCGCCAGGCTGATCGCGCGGCGGACCTCGAGATGGTCGAACGGCGGCCGCTTGTGATTGATCACCACGTTGTCGCTGCCGAGCTGCCCGGTCTCGGACACGACGAGCGCGGGCACCGCCTTCTTGACCGTGTCGGCCATCGCCTTGGTCATCTCGAGGGGGCAGAAGGCGTCGGCGCGCCCGGCCTGGAGCGCGGCGAGCCGGGTGCCGCGCTCGCCGATGATCAGGTAGCGGATGCCGTCCATGTACGGCCGGTTCGGGATGAAGTAGTCCGGGTTCCTCTCGAGGTCGACGTATTGCCCGCGGACGAACTCCTTGAGCTTGTACGGGCCCGTGCCCACGCATCGCTGGCGCAGGTCGGCGGGGAGACATGCGCGGGGTACACCGGCGAGTATCCAGCGGCGAGCATGAGCAGCAGCGACGGCTGGGGCCGCTTGAGCCGGAAGATGACCGTGTGCGCGTCCGGCGCCTCGATCGCGTCGACGTTCGCGTACCATTCCTTGCGCGGGCTCAGGCGGAACTTGGCGGGGGCGTCGGACGCCTCGCGGACGACGTCGAAGGTGTATTTGACGTCCTTCGAGGTGAAGGGCTTGCCATCATGCCACTTGACGTTCTTCCTCAGGAAGAAGACGAGATTCCGGTGATTGTCCTGCCACGACCACCGCTCCGCCAGTTCGGGGACGATGGTGTCGACCGTCTCCTGGGGCTTCGCCTGGTCGAAGATGACCAGGTTCGAGTAGCACGGCATCATCGGCCAGACGGTCGAGACCGTCGCCGACTCGTGGATGGAAAAGCCCGGAGGATCCTCGATGATCATCGAGGTGAGGATGCCGCCGCGCTTCGGTGTCTGGCCTTCGACGGGGAGCAGAGCGGCGGCCATGCCGCCGATCGCGATGACCAGCCCCAGCAAGCGTGGCAGCATCCGACGTCCTCTCATTCGCGATTCTCCTCGGGGCGTTCGTCTCCCGGTTCAGCGTTGGGCGCGGCCGGACGGGGCAGGGGTCCGCTGGGCGCCGGAGGGGCCGATGCCGGCCCCTCCGGAATGTCCGAGTCGGCTACTTGATCAGGCCGTAGAACCGACCCGCGTTCTCGCAGGTGATCTTGCGGGTCATCTCGGCGGGCAGGTGGCCGAACTGCTCTTCGATGTACTTCGACGACTCCGGCCAGACGCCGTCGCCGTGCGGGTAGTCGGAGCCCCACATGAGCGTCTCGACGCCCATGTCCTCGATGAGCTTGGTGCCGATGCGGTCGAACTGGAACGTGCCCTTGCACTGCCGGCGCCAGTAATCGCTCGGCTTCATCGTGAGCCCGAGGTCGCGGAAGCGGTCCTCCCACTCGAAGTCCATGCGGTCGAGGGCGTAGGGGATCCAGCCGATGCCGCTCTCGCCGAAGGCGATGCGCACGTTCGGATAGCGCTCGAGCACGGCCGCGCCGACGATGGCGGCGAGGATATTGACCAGGTTCATCTGAAAGCCCGAGACCACGGTGAAGAAGGCGGCCCGGCGCGTCAGCCCCGTGTGCTTGTCGAGCACGCCCGGCGGCAGGGCCGGGAAGGTGTGGAAGTGCAGGGGCAGGCTCACGTCGTTCACGGCCTTCCAGAGCGGCTCCCAGACGGGGTGCCACATCGGCTCCATGTCCCAGGAGCACGACAGCTCCATGCCGCGCAGGCCGAGCTTCGCCACGCGGTAGATCTCCTTGACCGCCGCGTCGATGTCTCCGTAGGGCAGGCACGCGAGGCCGATGAAGCGGCTCGGATCGTGCCGGCAGAACTCGACGAGCCAGTCGTTGTAGATCTGGAACATCTCGTTGGCGGCCTCGGGGTCATTGAGCCGCGTGGCCGCGCCGAGGATGCCGTAGATCACCTCGGCGTCGACGCCGTCGCGCTCCATGTCGAGCGCGCGGAGCTTGGGATCGGTGGGCCGGCGGATGCCCTTCTTGCCGTCCTCGTAGAGGCCGGTCGAGGCCATCACGTCGACGCGGTAGTGGGTGCCCGCGACGTACTTCGAGCCGGCGGGGCCGACGCCGTTCATGAGCCCGAAGGACGTGCCGTTCTTGCAGGTCCAGAAGGGCCCGTCGGGCCCGTCGGTGACGTAGGGCATGCGATCCTTCATCGCCGCCGAGGCATTGCCGGTGAACAAATCCGGCGGGATCCACGGCAGGTCGATGTGGCAGTCGGCGGAAATGCGGTTGTAGGGCATGTCACTTCTCCCCTCGGCGATCGAGTTCCGGCGCGCGCGGCCTCGTCCTCGAACGATTCGCGGGGCCGGCTGGCGACCACCTTAACACGTTTGACCGGGCTGCGGCCTCACCCTGCGAGCGCGCGGCGCGTCATGGTACGCTCTCGCGATGGCGGCGGACCAGGTCACGAGTGCGCTGCTGCATCGCGGGGGCGGTCCGGCGGGCATGATGCTGGGTCACCTGCTCGCGCGCGCGGGCGTCGACGTGCTCGTGCTGGAGAAGCACGCGGACTTCCTGCGCGACTTCCGCGGGGACACCATCCATCCCTCGACGCTCGAGCTGATGCACGAGCTCGGCGCCCTCGACGACTTCCTGAAGCTTCCCCACCAGGAGGTCCGCCAGCTCAGCGCGCACGTCGCCGGCGAGATAGTTCCGATCGCCGACTTCAGCCACCTGCCCACGCACTGCCGCTTCCTGGCGCTCATGCCGCAGTGGGACTTCCTGAACTTCCTCGCCGCGCGGGCCACGCGCGCTATCCGGCGTTCCGGCTCTGGATGCGGGCGGACGTGACCGATCTGATCGAGGAGGGCGGTCGAATCGTCGGCCTCCGGGTGACGACCGAGCGCGGCCCGCAGGAGGTCCGCGCGGACCTGGTGGTGGGCGCCGACGGCCGGCGCTCGCTCGTGCGGGCTCGCGCCGGGCTGCCCGTCCGGGACCTCGGCGCGCCCATGGACGTGCTGTGGTTCCGGCTCTCGCGCAAGCCGGAGGACCCCGGGGACACGATGGGCTATTTCGACCCCGGCCGCATCTTCATCACGATCAATCGCGGCGACTACTGGCAATGCGGCCACGTCATCCCGAAGGGTCAGGCGGAGGAGCTCCGCCGGGGCAGCATCGAGGCATTTCGCGAGCGGCTCGCCGGCCTCGCGCCCTTCATTCGCGATCGCGTCGGCGAGCTTCGAAGCTGGGATGACGTCAGCCTCTTGACCGTCACCGTCGACCGCCTGGAGCGCTGGTACCGCCCGGGCCTCCTCTGCATCGGCGACGCCGCCCACGCCATGTCGCCGATCGGCGGCGTCGGCATCAACCTGGCCGTGCAGGACGCCGTGGCCGCCGCCAACCTGCTCGCGGAGCCGCTCCGCGCCGGCCGCGTCACGACGGAGGACCTCGCGCGCGTCGAGCGGCGGCGCCTCTTGCCGACCCGCATCACCCAGTGGATCCAGGTGGTGATCCAGCGCCGCGTCATCGCCGCGGTGCTGGGTGGCCGCGTGCCGTCGCGCCCGCCGCTGCCCCTGCGGCTCTTCGCGCGCTTCCCCGTGCTCCGCCGCATCCCCGCCCGGCTCGTCGGCATGGGCATCCGCCCCGAGCACATCCACTCGCCAGAGCGTCGCGTCTAGTCTAGGAGCCTGTCGGAGAAACCCAGCTCGAGCGAGGAGAAGGGTCCAGCTGCGAGGCGGCGCCCGAAGGCAGCCGGCGAGGCGTACTTTCCGTACGTTGAGCCGGCTGCCGAGGGCGCCAACGAAGCAGATGGGCCCTTATCGTCGCTCGAGCAGGCGGGACAGGCCGGCGAGGGGGATTGCGACCCAGTCGGGGCGATTGTCGAGCTCGTAGGCGAGCTCGTAGCAGGCCTTGTCGATCTCGAACGGCGCGCACGCGCGCAGCAGCTCGTCGCGCCACGGCGGGACGAGGCGCACGGGGCTTCGGCCGGTGGCGCTCGTGTAGCCGTCGAGGAAGGCGTCGCGGGCCTGGCGCTCCCAGCGCTCGAGCCAGAGCGCGACCTGTGCGCGGCTGCCGACCTCGCCCTCGCGCCCGACGGTGTTGACCGCGTAGTTCAATGAGCGGAGCATCCCCGCCACGTCGCGGAGTGGAGACTGCTTGGCTCGACGCTCCGGCGATGGGGCGGCCCGGCTCGCCCTCGAAGTCGATGACGACGAAGCTGTCGCGGGTCTTGAGGACCTGCCCCAGGTGGTAGTCGCCATGACAGCGGATCTTGTGCGCGCCGGCGGCGAGGAGATCGAGGCCGGCGCGGATCGCGATAATGCCGTCGCCGCCGGCGCTGACGCCGCGCAGCGCGCGCGCCAGCTCAGGGTCACCGCGATCGGCGTTCGACGAAGCGCGGTCGAGCGCCGCCGCGATGCCTGATGCCCAGCGCCGCGCGTCCTCGGCGGTGATGGGCTCCGGGGCGAACGCGGGGTCTGCGGAGTCCGAGGCGAGGGCCGCGTGCAGCTCGCCCGTCACGCGCCCCAGCTCCCGCATCTCGCGGATCAGGGGATCGTCCGGGGTCGTACGGCGGGCATCCCGCGCATCGCGGCCCAGCGCGCGAAGGACGTGGCGCCAGCCATCGCCGTCGTTGGCGACGAAGCCCTGTAGCACGGAGAGGGTGGCGGTCTCGCCGGCCGCTCCGGCATAGTCCATCCATCCGACGAGCCGAGGGACATGCGGGAAGCCCCGCGCGGTGAGGAACTGCGTGATCTCGATCTCGGGGTTGACGCCGGGGCGCGGGCGCCGGAGAGATTTCAGGATCAGCTCCCGGCCGAGCGCGATCGAGGTGTTGCTCTGTTCCCCGAGAGCCGCCGCACGTCGATCGCCGTCCCGTCGCTGTCGTCTGGGCCGGCCCAGGGCGTCATCGGCCGACAGCGAAAGCTCCCCGCCTGGCCGGTGATCTCGCGGCCGGCGCTGATCGCCTCGAGGATCCTGCGCCCGAACGCCGGATCGGCGTGGCCCTCGACGACCATCCGTGATCCGACCCGGGCGATCGCGTCGTCCTCGCCGGCCGACGTCCGACACCGCCAGCGGCAGATAGTACCGCTCGCCATCCACGTCGAGCAGCGCCAGCAGCACACGGTCCGCGCTCATCGAGGACGGCCCAGTCCTCGATCCGGACCGCGTCGAGCCCCGCGCCTTGGCCGCAAACCACCGCTGGCGCCTCAGGAACTCGCCGAGGGCCGCGCCGCCATCGCCCTCGAGGACCGCGACGACCTCCGATGGCGTCACGTGGCCAGGCCGCTACAACACGTTTTCGAGGCCATAGAGCGGCTGGCCGCCGAGGGGCGGCTGGAGGCGGAACCAGTAGTAGCCGTAAGGGGCGAGGCTGATGAAGTACGGACGGTTGCCGATCGGGGAAAGCGGCTCTCGCCGAGCATCTCGATCGGCGTGTGCCCGACCCAGGGCGATAGATCCAGCTCCAGCGGCTGGGCGGCGCCGGACAGGTTGTGGACGGCGAGCACGCTCTCGCCCTCGTGCTCGCGCACGTGGGCGAGCACGCTCTCGTTGGCCGGCCGCAGGAAGCGCAGGGTCCCGCGCCCGAAGACGCGCGTCTTCTTCCGCACGCGCGATGAGGCGCTTCATCCAGTTGAGGAGGGACGACGGCGTGCGGAGCTGGGCTTCGACGTTGATCGCCTGGTAGCCGTACACGGGGTCGACGATCATCGGCAGGTACAGCCGCGCGGTGTCGGCGCGGGAGAAGCCGGCATTGCGGTCGCCCGTCCACTGCATCGGGGTCCGCACGCCGTTGCGGTCGCCGAGGTAGATATTGTCGCCCATGCCGATCTCGTCGCCGTAGTACAGGATCGGACTGCCGGGCAGCGTGAAGAGCAGGCTCGTCAAGAGCTCGATCTTCCGCCGGTCATTGTCCAGCAGCGGCGCGAGCCGCCGCCGTATGCCGAGGTTGAGCCGCATGCGCGGGTCCGAGCCGTAGCCGTGGTAGAGATGCCGCCGCTCCTCCTCGCTCACCATCTCGAGCGTCAGCTCGTCGTGGTTCCGGAGGAACAGGCACCACTGGCAGGCCGGCGGGATCTCCGGCGTGTGGAGGAAGATGTCCGTGATCGGCCGCCGGTCGCCGTGGCGGACGGCGAGGAAGATGCGGGGCATGAGCGGGAAGTGAAACGCCATGTGGAACTCGTCCCCGTCGCCGAAATAGGGCCGGACGTCGGGCGGCCACTGATTGGCTTCGGCCAGGAGGATGCGCCCCTGGTAGTGGGCGTCGATGTGCGCGCGCACCTCGCGGAGGAACTCGTGCGTCTCCGGCAGGTTCTCGCAGTTGGTGCCCTCGCGCTCGAAGAGGTACGGCACGGCATCGCAGCGGAACCCGTCGAATCCCTTGTCGAGCCAGAAGCGCATCATCTCGAGGAGGTCGCGGCGGACGGCGGGGCTCTCGAAGTTGAGATCGGGCTGGTGGTGGAAGAAGCGGTGCCAGTAGTAGGCCTTGGCGACGGGATCCCACGTCCAGTTCGACGCCTCGGAGTCGAGGAAGATGATGCGCGCGTCGCGGTACTTCTGGTCGGTGTCGCTCCAGACGTAGTAGTCGCGGAAGGGCGAGTCCGGCTGCCGCCGCGCGGCCTGGAACCACGGGTGCTGATCGGACGTGTGGTTCATCACGAAATCCGAGATCACCCGCAAGCCGTAGCCATGGGCGGCCTCGAGGAAGCGGTCGAAGTCCGCCATGGTCCCGTAGTCGGGATGGATCGCCTGGTAGTCGGCGACGTCGTAGCCGTCGTCGCGCAGCGGCGACTTGAAGAAGGGCAGGAGCCAGAGGCAGTCGACGCCGAGCTCCTTCAGGTAGCTGAGCTGACTCGTCAGCCCCGCGAAGTCGCCGATGCCGTCGTCATTGCCGTCCCGGAAGGCGCGCACGTGCAATTCGTAGAAGACGGCATCCTTGTACCAGAGGGGATCATCGTTCATGCTGCGCGGCTCAATAGAAATACTGGAAGTCACGCTCGCGCCGGCGCCAGCGGCCCACCCGGTAGACGTGGGCGGGCTCGGTCGCGGGATCGAGCGTGACGGTGTGGACGGGCCCGCGGACGAGCTGGCGGCGGTCGCTCATGAGCTCGTGCAGCTCATAGGTCTCGTCGGGGGCGATGCCGATCGCGTCCAGCGGGATGCTGAGCTGGGCCTCGTGCGCGGCGAAGGGATCGAGGTTCACCGCGACCAGGACGACATTGTCCCGGCTCGGGGTCATCTTGCCGTAGAAGAGCACGTGCGGGCTGTCCGCCGCGTAGAAGCGGAGATTGCGCGCGGCCTGAAGGGCCGGGTTCTCGCGGCGGATGTCATTGAGCCGGGCGATGTAATCGGTGAGATGCCCCGGGCTGTTCCAGTTCCGCTGCCGGATCTCGTACTTTTCCGAGTGCCGGTACTCCTCGGTGCCGGGCACCGCCTCGGCCTCGCACAGCTCGAAGCCGCTGTAGATGCCCCAGAGCGACCCGAGCGTGGCCGCGAGGGCCGCCCGCATCCGGAAGGCCGGCGGGCCGCCACGCTGCAAGATCTCCGGCAGGATGTCGGGGGTGTTCGGGAAGAGGTTGCCGCGGAAGTACTCGGCCATCTCGGACTGGGCGAGCTCCTCGAAATAGGCGGTGATCTCTTCCTTGAAGTTGCGCCATGTAAAGTATGTATATGACTGGCTGAATCCGATCTTTGCGAGCGCCTGCATCACCTTCGGGCGCGTGAACGCCTCCGCGAGAAAGACCACCTCGGGATGGCACGTCTGCACCCGGCCGATGAGCCACTCCCAGAAGTCGAGCGGCTTGGTGTGCGGGTTGTCGACGCGGAAGGTCCGGACGCCCTTGCCGACCCAGTACAGCACCACGTCCAGCAGCGCATCCCAGAGCGACTCCCAGGCTGCGCAGGAGAAGTTGAGGGGATAGATGTCCTGATATTCTTGGGCGGATTCTCCGCGTACTTGATCGAGCCGTCCGGCCGCCGGTAGAACCATTCCGGATGCTCGCGCACCCAGGGGTGATCGGGCGAGCACTGGATGGCCAGGTCGAGCGCCACCTCGAGGCCGAGGCTCTCCGCTGCCGCCAGCAGCGCCCGAAAGTCGTCGATCGTGCCGAGCTCGGCATGGATGGCGGTGTGGCCGCCGTCGAGGCCCCGATAGCCCAGGGGCTTCCCGGGTCGCCGGGACCCGGCGGTCAGGGCATTGTCCGGGCCCTTGCGCGCGGTGCGGCCGATCGGGTGGATCGGGGGCAGGTACACCACGTCGAAGCCCATGCGGGCGATCGCGGGCAGTCGCTCGATCACGTCGCCAAATGTGCCGTGGCGGCCCGGCGTCCGCCCCTCGGAGCGCGGGAACAGCTCGTACCAGGAGGCGAAGCGCGCCTGGACCCGGTCGGCCACCACCGTCAGCTCGCGGTCGAGGCGCGTCAGGTCGCGCCGCTCCTGCGCCCGGGCCATGGCCTGTTCGAGTCCCGCATCGAGCAAGATGTCGAGCTGCGCCGCCTCGCTCGGGGAGCCGGCCAGCCGGTCGAGCGCGGCCTCGAGGAGGGCGGTATCGGCGCCGTGGGCGCGCTCGCGCGCGCGCCGGACCAGCTCGGTGCCCTCGGCGATCTCGCTTGCCAGGTCGGACTGGCCCGCCGCCGTCCGGCGGCGCATCTCCTCCACCCACGATCCGAAGACGTCGGTCCAGGCCTCGATCGTGTACCGGTAGCGCGCATTGACGAGGAGGGGGAACGATCCGGTCCACGCGTCATTGTCCGCAGGCTCGAGCGGCGCCTCGCGCCAGTCGGGGTCCGCGTCGGCGCGGTAGCGGATCACCGCGGCGAGCCGCTCATGCCCCTCCTTCAGGATGTCGGCGGAGACTTCGAGCCGGTCGCCCACCTCGCGCTTGACCGGGAAGCGGCCGCCGTCCACCGCGGGACGAACGCGCTCGATCAGGATCGGCCGGCGCACCTTCGCGGCGTCTGCGTCACTCATCGCCAACGATCCATGAGGTAGGGCTTCTCCTCCTCGAATACGCGTCCCAGTCGCTCCATCGCCTCGACCACTGTGGAGGGTGGCTGCGCACGCGTCTACCGCACGAGGGTCGCCACACGGCCGAGGTAGAGCGGCGCGAGCGACTGCACCAGGTGGGTCCGGTACATCACCCGCGCCCGATAGGCGAGGAGGAAATCGAAGACGATCCTGGCCCAGAGCCGGTCGGTGAGGACGGCCGCGTCGGATTCGCCTTCGCTCAGCGCGAGCACGTCCCCGAGCGTCTCGGGCGCGAGGATCCGCTCCCAGATCGGCAGGAGATCGCGGACCCCCTGGCGAAAGCCCACCTGCATTCGCTCGGGATCGACCACGCCGCCACCGGCCGATGGCTCGGGCAGGGCGCCGAAGATGCGCACCGGCTCGGAGCCTCGCCGGTCGAGCCAGAGGCTCTCGAAGCGCTCGGCGAGGGAGAAGAGCGCCCCCGCCACGCGGCCCACCGTCGGGCCGAGCGGCGCCGGGCGCGGCGCGGCGGCCGCCCCGCGGCGGCCGAGCGCGGCCTGTCCGACCGGCACGCCATGGTCGATCGCCGCGAGCGGGAGCCAGAATGGCAAGCCCTGCCGGCCGAGATCGGTGGTCCACACGTCCTGCGCGAGGAAAAAGGACGCCGCCTCGGCGGAGCAGGCGAACTCGTCCGCCATCGGCTGCCGGAACTGCTGGCCGAACAGTCCCCAGATGAACGGAACGACCAGGCTCTGGGTCAACGTGCCGTCGTAGCGATTGCGCTGGTACATGCCCAGCACGAGCCCGCAGCCGTCCTTCAGCACGGGCTCCAGGAGGCCTGCCGGCCACTCGGGCGGCGTGCCCGGGGCCTCGGCGCTCAGCATCAGGATGGCCCGCGCCTGCGCCGCCTGCCCCGCGCGCAGGACGGTGTGGACCGCATCGCTCCACTCGAGCGCGTCGTCGTCCCCGTCGAGGGCGGTCGCATGCGGCACCCGCACGACGGAAGGCCGCCGAGTCCGAGCGCGAGCTGCGCCGCCGCCTCGTCGGACTCCGCGCGGTCCACCTGGATGAGCACCGCGGATTGCCCGGACAGGCGCGCGTCGAGCCCGGCCTTGATGGCCGCGGCGACGTCGGCGAGCGCCGGTCCCGGGCCCGCCGTGACCAGCCCCACCGCGACGTCGGCTGCGCCGATCCGTGCGAGCTGGACGAGGACGTCTTCGGGGAGATCGATCGCGTCCACGGTCGCCTCAGCCCGTGAGATGGGCCAGGAGGGCCAGGTAGCTCGCGAGATGGCGCGTCAGCAGGAAATGCCGGCGCACGTGCTCGCGGCCGGCCGCGCCCATGCGGCCGATGAGCTCGGGGTTGTTCAGCAGGTGGCGGATGCGGAAGGCCGCGCCCTCCACGGTCTCGACGACATAGCCGGTCACGCCCTGCGGGATCTGGAACGGGATGCCGCCCGCCGCGCTGCCGATCACCGGCTTGCCCTTCCACATGGCCGCCGCGACGTCGATGCCGAAGTCCGTCTCGAGCGGCTTGTGCACGACGACGGCGGCCGCGCGCTCGAGGGCGTTCAACTCCGCCTGCGGGTCCGGGGGCAGCACGATCACGCTGAGGTCGGGATCGCGGGAGGCCGTCTCCTGGACTTCGCCGAGCGCATCCCCGCCGCCCGGTGTCGGCGGCGGGCCCGCGAGCACGAGGCGCACGTCGTGGTGTTTCTTCACGAGGCGATACGCGTTGACGACACCCAGCGCATCGCCCATGCGATCGAAGGGCCCGACCTGCAGCAGGATCGGCTTGTCGCGCAGCACGTGCAGGCGGTCGAGCTGCAGCATCTGCTCGCCCCGCGTCATCTCGCGGTTGCGGTCCGACAGCGGGTCGACGGACGGATGGATCACGAAGCGCGGGATCGAGAGCGGGCCGGCGAACTTCGGCAGGGAGAAGACCGCCGCGTCATAGCGCTGGGCCGAGGGCCGGAGCGCGCTCCAGACCTGCGTCTGCGCCGACGAGAGATCGCCGTGGTGCGCCCACACCCAGCGCCCCGCGCTGCCGCGGCTCTCCACGACCAGCAGAGGGCCCGCATCGTGCACCACGACCAGGTCCGCGTCGAGCCGCAGGCGCCGCGCATTGTCGGCGCAGGTGTCGCGCAGGCGCCCGAGCATGCCCTCCGTGATGACCTGCTCCGTGCCCGCCAGGGCTCGGCCCACCGAGCGCGTGACCGTGTCGAAGTCGGCGCCGCCGATCGTGACCTCCCAGCTCGTGTCGACGCCGAGGTCGTTCAGGATGGGGACGAGCCGGTTCAGGGTCTCGACGACGGGCCCGGCGTAGCGCGACGCGCTCACGTGGACGAGTCGCCGGCCGCGCAGCCGCTCGCCGATGCGCAAGAGGAAGTCCACGGCTCCGCGCGGGGCGACCTCGCGGTAGTCGTCGAGCTTCACCGACGAGCCCTGGGCCATCAGCGCGCCTCCCGCTCGAGCGCCTCGGTCAGCACTCGAAGGTGGCGGTCGCGGATGCGCTCGAGGCTCCCGACGCCGGGATCGATGTGCGCGAGGCGCTCCGCCAGCTCGTGGGACTCGAGGCGTGCGGTCGACCCACTCGACGAAGTCGCTTCGCCCATGCCCCGCGCGATAGCGCCCGTCGATGATGTGGTAGAAGAGCACGCTCGCGTCCACCTCGGCGAGGGCGTCGCGAAACTCGCGGAGCGTCCGCGCCTGGTGCCCGGTCGGGACGGCCACGAGATGCGTCCGGAAGAACCGGAACGTCTGACCCAGGCTCGGCGGGGAGCGGCGGAGAGGTGCCGCAGGTGATCGCCAATGGTCGAGACCAGCTCTTCGCGCACGCGCTCCATCGAATCGGACTGGAAGGGATCGACGGCCGCCAGCCGCTCGGCCAGTCGCGCATCGCGCACCTCGCTGCCGACCCACAGGGCAAAATCGTTCGGATACGTCTCCGTCAGCGCCGAGCGGTGCATGAGGACGGCGGCCATGTGGCAGAACACGCTCTCCGGGGGCACGCGCTCGAGCTGTTCGCCCAGCTCGCGCACATCGTGCGCCTCGAAGTCGAGGAGCTCGCGCAGCTCGAGGCAGCCGAGGAAGACGAAGGGATCGACGCCGCTCATGCGGCCCTCCCGGGCCGTGGGGTAAGCTCGCCGGTGGAGGTGTCGCCGTGAACGTCCTGCTCCTGAGTCGCGAGTACCCGCCCCACGTCTACGGGGGCGCGGGCGTCGTCGTGGATCACCTGAGCCGGGCGCTCGCCCGGCGGGCGTCGGTCGAGGTGCGGTGCTTCGGCGCGGGCGATGCTGAGCGCGCCGAGCCCGGCCTGCGCGTGCGCGGCTACCCGCCGTGGGAGCGCCTGGCCGGCGGCGGGCCCGCTCGCTATGCGCCGGCGCTCGAGGCGCTGTCGGTCGGGCTCGCGATGGCGGCCGATCCCGTCGACGCCGACGTCGTGCACTCCCATACCTGGTACGCGGCGCTCGGCGGCCTGCTCGTCAGAAAGCTCTTCGATATCCCGCTGGTGGTGACGCTGCACAGCCTGGAGCCGCTGCGCCCGTGGAAGGAGCACCAGCTCGGGCGCGGCTACGTCGTGTCGTCCTGGGCCGAGGCGGCCGCCGTCGAAGAGGCGGGCCGCATCATCGCGGTCTCCGCGCAGATGCGCGACGACATCCTCGCGCATTTCCGCGTCGATCCTTCGCGCGTGGTCGTGCTGCACAATGGCGTCGACGCCTCCGCCTTCCGACGCACCGCGCGCCGCGATGCCCTCGATCGCCACGGGGTCCGCGCGCCGTACGTGCTCTTCGTCGGCCGCATCAGCGAGCAGAAGGGGATCTTCCCGCTGCTCGAGGCGGCCGCGCACTTCCCCCGACGTCGAGCTGGTGCTCTGCGCGGCAAGCCCCGACACGCCCGAGATCGAGGCGCGGCTCGCCGCGGCGGTGGCGGGCAGGCCGCGCATCCGCTGGATCAATGCGATGCTGCCCCACGACGACGTGGTGCAGCTCTATAGCCATGCAGCGCTGTTCGTCTGTCCGTCGGTGTACGAGCCCTTCGGGCTCATCAACCTCGAGGCGATGGCCTGCGGCGCGGCCGTGGTGGCGAGCCGGGTCGGCGGCATTCCCGAGGTGGTCGTGGACGGCGAGACCGGCATCCTCGTGCCGCCGGGCGAGCCCGGGGCGCTCGCCGCCGCGGTGAGCGCGCTCTGTGGCGATCCCGAGCGCGCGGCGCGCTTCGGCGCGGCGGGCCGCCGGCGCGTCGAGGCGGCGTTCAGCTGGGAGCGCATCGCCGAGCGCACGCTCGCCGTCTATCGAGACGCCATCGCGCATCACGAGTCCGGCCGTGCGTGAGCGTCGGCTCATAGGGCCCGCTCCTCGAGGTACCAGCCAACGCTCCAGGCGGGCAGTGAGTCCCAGCGTGGTGCTCGTGAGGCCGAGCCCGTAGATTCGCCGCCCCCAGTCCGGCGCCGGGCCGGCATGCGGCGCGGGGGCGGGGCCGAGATTGGCGACGAGCCGGAGCGTCGTGCCGCCGGGGAATGCCCACACGGCCTCGAGGGCGGTCTCGGCGATCTCCGACCACCGTGCCTCGGGTACGGGCTCGCCGGCGAGGAGCGGAGCGAGCTCCTTCTCACGAAGCGACAGGAGCGTGCGGTGGAAGGCGAGCCATTGCTGGTGCAGGGGCCGGCCGAGGCGGCTCCAGTCGAGCACGGAGCGCCGGGTCGTTTCCGGTGACTGCGGGTCCGGGATGCGCTCCCGGCTCTCGGGCGTGGAGAATGCCGGGAAGCGTGCGAACTCCTGCCGGCGGCCCGCGGCGACCTGCGCCTCGAACTCGCCGCTGAGATCGCTCCAGTACAGGAACGGCTTGCGCGCGGCCCACTCCTGGCCCATGAAGAGCAGCGGCAGCGCGGGCGCCAGGAGCAGGACGGCCGTGGCCGCGCGCACCGCCTCGGCGGGAGCGATGGCGGTGATCCGCTCGCCGAAGGCGCGGTTGCCGATCTGGTCGTGGTTCTGGAGAAATCCCACGAAGGCCGTCGGCGGCAGCGAGGTGCTCGGCTCGCCGCGCGGGCGTCCGCGGTGCGGCGACGGATCGCCCTGATAGGAGAACCCCTGCGTCAGGCAGCGGCCGAGATGGGCGATCGGCGGGTCATAGTCGGCGTAGTAGCTGGCCACCTCGCCGGTGACGAGCACGTGCAGCGCGTGGTGGACGTCGTCGTTCCACTGCGCCTGGTACAGCGGCCGGGCGCCCGGCGCGGGACGCCCGAGAAGGCGGGCATCGTTGTTGTCGTTCTCGAGCACGAGGTGGACCGGGCGGTCACGGGCGGGCCCGTCGGCGACCGCGCGCCCCAGCTCTTCCAGGATGTGCACCGGCGAGGTGTCGATCATGCTGTGCGCGGCGTCGATGCGCAGCCCGTCGAGGTGGAACTCCTCGAGCCAGTAGAGCGCGTTGTGCACCACGAAGGCGCGCACGACCTCCGAGCCCGGCTCGTCGAAGTTCACAGCCGCCCCCACGGCGAGCGGTGCCGGGCGCTGGTGAACGCGGGCGCGTAGCGGAGAGGTAGTTGCCCTCCGGCCCGAAGTGGTTGTAGACGACGTCGAGGAAGACGCCGAGGCCGCGCTCGTGGCAGGCCTGGACGAGCGCCTTGAGGTCGTCCGGCCGTCCGTAGCCGGACTCGGGCGCGAAGGGCAACACCCCGTCGTATCCCCAGCCCCTCGACCCGGGAACTCCCCGACCGGCATCAGCTCGATGGCCGTGACGCCGAGGGAGGCCAGGTGATCGAGTCGCTCGGCGACGCCCGCGAAGGTTCCCGCTGGGGTGAACGCGCCGACGTGCAGCTCGTAGAACACGAGGCGCCCGGCGGCGACGCCGCCCCAGCCCGCGTCCGTCCAGTCATGCGCGAGCGGGTCCACGACCTCGCTCGGCCCGTGGACGTCCGATGGCTGGAAGCGCGAGGCCGGGTCCGGCACGAGCAGGTTGCCGTCGATGCGGAACCGATAGCGCGTGCCGGCCGGCGCGTCGCGGGTGACCAGTTCCGCCCAGCCGCCCGCGTCGCGTGCTCATCGGCAGCTCCCGGCCTTCGGCCTCGAGCCAGAGCGTCACGCTTCCGGCCGCCGGCGCCCAGACACGGAACCGCGTGGTGCCGTCCTGGCGTGCCTCGGCGCCGAACGGCATGCGGTGGGCGCGACGGACAGTCGGAGAGCTCATGCCGCGTCCTCGCGCTCCAGCAGCGCCACGGGCAGGATCTCGAGAAGCGCGCCCAGGGCGATGGCCGGGACTCCGTCGCGCGGCTCCGTCTGAAGCCGCCGCCCGGTGAACCGGTCGCGGTATGTCCCGCCGAGGCCCGCGTCCCCGAGCGAGAGCCAGGTCTCGCCCCAGATCTCCTCGCCGAGCGGCCAGCGCCCGTCGAGGCCCGTGAGCCGCGCGGAGAGGCGCGGCACGGCCACGATGGCGGCCTCCCCTCGTCGCGGCGTGCGAAGGCCACCACGTGCTCGGCGCGCGCGCCCACCGCCGCGAGCGGCACGATAGGCGCCGATGCCGAAGAGGCGCGCCGCGGGCTCGCCTCAGCGTGAGCGCGCGATGGATCACGTAGAGCTTCACCAGCCCGTCCGGCCAGCTCGCGAGGAGTTCGGTCGCGAGCCCGCTCGAGTCGGGCGACTCGGTGGCGATGCGCGCGGCCAGCCCGTCGAGCGCCGACTGCCGCCGCGCGAAGTCGACCGGACGTCGGTTGTCGGGGTCGACCAGCGAGAGATCCCAGAGCTCGGAGCCCTGGTAGAAATCGGGGATGCCCGGGGCGGTGATCTTGAGCAGCGTCTGCGCCAATGAGTTGATGGCGCCGGCGCGGGCGACGGCCTCGCGGAACGGGCGGCTCGTGTCGATGAAGGGACTGGCGGGCGCGAGCAGGCGCGTGACGAATCCCGCACCGCGTCGTCGTAGGCGAGATAGGGATTCACCCAGCTCGTGTGAACCTTCGCTTCCTTGGTCGCCTTCTCCATGTAGGCGCGGATGCGGTCGGTGAACACCTCGAGGGACTCGTCGGCATCGCGCTGGGGCCAGGCGCCGACGAGCGTCTGGAAGAGCAGGTACTCGTCGTTCCGATCGGGGGCCGCCTGACCGTCGACCTCGCGCTTGAAGCGGCGGGCGATCGCGCGCCAGCGCCGCACCTCCGCACTCCACAGCTCCGGCACCTCGGAGAGCACGTTGATCCGCGCGCGGACGTCCTCGCCCCGCTTGGTGTCGTGGGTCGCCGTTGCCAGGAGCGTGTCCGGCCAGCGCGCCAAACGGCGGGCGTTCTTGTCGTGAAAGACCGCGGTGGGCTCGCCGAAGCGGGCGGGGTCGCTGCCCACCTCGTTCAGCGACACGAGCCGGTTGTAGCGATAGTGCGCGGTGTCCTCGACGCCCTTGGCCGTGACGGGGCCGGTGATCTGCTGAAAGCGCATGGCGAAGAGGCGCCGCTCCGCCCGCTCCTCGGCATCGGCCGCCGCGGGGTATCGCAGGAGCAGCGCGTCGCGGACGAAGTCGAAGACGGAGACGTTGACGGTGGGGTTCCGCCGCTCGGCACTGGCCACCGCGTGCTCGATGTAGGCCCGGTCGCGCGCGCTCGGCTCCCCGCCGTCCTCGCCCACGTAGGTCCGATAGACCGGAAAGGCGGCGATGACTTCGCGCAGCGCGCGCGCCAGGCTCGGCAGCGTGAAGTCGCGGAAGAGGCGGTTTCGCTCGGAGATCCGGTCGAGGCGATCGCCGAGCTGGTTGATCTCGCTCGCCATCGAGACCTGCATGATGAGGCGCTTGGCCGCATAGGTCTCATCGGCCATGCCCGGAGCGCGCTCCCGCGAAGCGCCGGTAGATCGCCGCCATGCGCCGCGAGGTGCCGCGATCGACGAGGAGCCCGTTGACCGAGCCCAGGAAGTCGTAGCCCGTCGTGCCCGCCACGACCCACCATTCGGGCAGGGGCTCGCCGGGCACGAGGATCTTCTCGGCGACGATCCAGAGCGGCCGCGCCTCCGCCGCCGCCGGGTTGGCCGCGACCTGGGCGCGGTAGTGCGCGGCGAGCGCCTCGAGGTCGCTCGGGCCGAGGTCCGGCACGAGGCGCCGGGCGGTCGACAGGACCGCGCCTTCCTGGAGCCGCCTGAAGTATTCGACGGGCGCGTAGAGCCCGTCGGGATGGTCGATGCGCAGGCCGGTGACCTTGCCCTCGCCCACGAGGCGCAGGACGAGCTGGTGTGCCGACGTCGAAGACCTCCGGCACCTCCATCCGCACCGCGGCGAGGTTGTTCACGTCGAAGAAGCGGCGGTAGTTGACCTCGTCGCCCGCGACGCGCCAGTCGGCGAGCCGGTACGTCTGGGCGGACAGGAGCCGGTCGAGGAGGTCGAAGCTCGCGGGATCGCCTTCCGTCCCGTTCACGATCCTGAGATTTTCGTCGACGTGCTCGCGGATCTCCGGCGACTCCTTGACGAGGGCGGCGAGCCGCCGCTTGACGATCTCCTTCTCGCGCAGGCGCTCCTCGATCCGCGCGGGATCCGTCTCCGTCCGGCCGGGCAGGTGGTCGAGCGCGGTGAGGATGCTGCGCAGCTCGCCCAGCCCCGCGTGTTCGGCGCCGAGCCGCTCCGCGAGGGCGTCGAGGCGATGCGCGAGGATCTGCGGATACGTGTCCGGGCTCAGCGGGAGGCGCGCCCCGGCGTGGCGCACGAAGAACGCGCCCTCGGACAGCTCGACGCCGAGCTGTCGCGCCTCGAGGACGCGGCCGTACTGGTCGGGCAGGACGGGGAGCAGCACCTTGTCGGACAGCTCGCGCTTCACGGGATGCCAGTCGATGTCGAAGAACGCGGCGCGCGGCGAGCTGGGGCCGTTCTCGAGGACGTCGAGCCACCACGGGTTGGAGTCGCCCGCGATGCCCATGTGATTGGGGACGACGTCGAGGATGAGGCCGAGGCCATGCGCGGCCAGCGCGGCGGCCATCCGGTCGAAGGTGGCCTCGCTGCCGACCTCCGGATTGAAGGCATTGTGGTCGGTGACGTCATAGCCATGCGTGCTGCCCGGCCCGCACTTGAAGCACGGCGAGAGATAGGTGTCACTGATGCCGAGTGCCGCGAGATACGGGGCGAGATCCGCCACGGCTTCGAAGCCGAGCGCGGTGCCGAGCTGCAGGCGGTACGTGGCGTGGCGCGGCCGCGCCAGGGCTGCGCTCACCTGCTGGAGCAGGACACTGGCGTCGATCATGGAGGTCGTCGGGGCAGGTGCGCTCAGAGGTGCGTGAGCGTCTCGCGCGGATGCGGCTCGCGCCGGAGGTAGCGATCGAGCATCTGCCGCGCGAGCCCGCGCCCGCCGAGCCCGAAGGCGAGCGCCAGGGCGAAGATCAGCCCGCCGAAGGTGATCCCGAACGCCACGAGGACCATCTCCTTGCCGATCCCGAGATGCGTCACCGCCGTGGCGATCGCGAAGAGCAGGACCCCCAGCGGACGGCGCGCGCGACGAGGCGCGCTTCACGGATGCGCGCATTGACGCCGGCGATGAGGGCGCCCTCGCCGACGAAGTTCGCCACCAGCCAGCCGACGAGGAGAATCAGCGCGGCCCCGATCAGCTTCGGGACCCAGGAGAAGACGAAGTCGGTCACGCGCCCGGTGCCGGGAATGGCGAGGGCGTCGACGGCGACGGTGAGGAAGAGGATGAAGATGCTCCAGAAGACGATGGCCGCCACCGCGTGCGAGGGCGCCCGGCGGATGCCCGCACGGCCGAGCCGCGGCGACGAGGCCCCAGGTTTCCGCCCGCCGATCGAAGGTCAGCGCCTGGGCAACGCGGCGGACGACGCGCGCGATGATCCACGCCAGCGCGAGGCCGATGGCGGCGAGGGTCAGCATGGCGAGGATGCCCGGAAGGACCAGGCTCAGCCGATCGCCGAGATTCCTCAGGGCGGCCCAGACGAGATCACCCCACATGTCCGTCATGGCTCAATCTCCTCCGACCTCACGCTCTGCGATGCCGAGGCGATGGCCTACATGGCATGCGTGTAGGAATGACCGGGAACATTCTACACAGATGCCGTTCCGGCGGCCGGGTTCGGCGGGCAATCGCCCCATTGACCCATGAGATGGCATCTCTCATGCCAGGGCGAAGCCCGGTGACTACGCCTTCAGCAGCTCCTCGGCGATTCGCTTCACGTCCGTCGCCTCGGCGCGGCCCTTGTGGGTCTTCATCACGTCTCCGACGAGCCGGCCGATCTGCTTGGCGTCGCCGATGGCGAGGGCGCTGATGCGCTCCTTGACCAGGGCGCGCAGCTCGTCGTCGCCCAGACCCTGGGGCAGGTAGCCCTCGCACACCGCGATCTCGAAGCGGAGCTGTGCGGCCTGCGCGGCGCCGCGCTCGCCCAGCTTCTCGAACTCGGCGAGCGCCTTCTGAAGCTGCTTTCTGTACGCCGCGATCACCTCGAGGACGAGCGCGTCGTCGACCTCGCCGGAGAAGCCCTTGGCCGTGCGCCGCTCGAGGAGGCGGGTCTTGAGCATGCGGAGCACGTCGACCGTCTTGAGGTCGCGATCCTTGATCCCCTGCCTGATCCGGTCGTCGAGGTCCTTGTCGAGTGCCATGGCGTGTGAGTGCGTGTCGTTCAGGATCGGCCGGCGCCGCCGAAGGCGGGAGCGACCTCGTTCAGGAAGCGGGTGAGCTGTCCGCGCTGATCCCAGGACGTGAGGCGAAGCGCCATGTGGCCGACGCCGGCCTCGAAGTAGGCGCGCAGCTCGGCGATGCACTGGGCGGGGCTGCCCGCCACGGTCCAGCCCTCGACGAAGGCGGGACTGAACTTCGACGTGTAGTAGGCGTCGAGGAACGTCTTGCTCTCCTCGAGGCCGGCCTGCCGGTCCTCGTTGATATTGATGTTGTGGTAGAGCGCGCTGCCGAGCCGCGCGGGGTCGCGGCCCTCCTCGCGGGTCATCGCCGCGATGCGCGCCCACTGGCGGCGGAAGTCGTCGGGGGACACCTTGTTCGTCATCCAGCCATCGGCGTAGCGGGCGATGCGCCGGAAGCTCCGCTCGACGACGGCGTCCGAGGCGCTCGCGCCGCCCTTCCACGTGAGCCCGGTCGGATTGCTCGCGATCCAGATCGGGCAGGGCTGCTGGACCGGATGCGGCTCGACGGTCACGCCCTCGAACTGGTAGAAGGCGCCCTCGTGCGAGGCCTTGTCCTCGGCGAAGAGCTTTCTCAGGATGACGATGCCTTCTTCGAGCCGGCCGACCCGCTCGCTCGCCTTCACGGACATGGCGGCGTGCTCCCGGGCCTGGGCCGCGCTCGCCTCATCGGGCCCGCCGAGGCAGACGGCGAGGAGCGACCGGCCGCCCGAGAGCACGTCGAGGCTCGCCCACTGATGCGCGAGGAGCACGGGATGCCGGTGGACGAACGTGGCCATGCAGCCGACGCCGAGGCGCGCGCGCGTCGTCAGCCCGGCGAGCGTGCTGAGGAGCGTCACCGCCTCGAGCCGTGGCTTGGCGAGGAGGCTGTCGCCCACCCAGATGGTGTCGAAGGCGCCCGAGCCCTCGCCCGCGGTCGTGAGGTCGATGAGATCGCGCACGCTGACGGAGCCGAGCACGATCGCGCGATTGGGAAGGATCAGGCCGAATGACGAGTGGGCCACCGTGTCCTCCTGCTACGGGCCTGATCGGAGAAAAGCCCAGCTAGAGCGATGAGAAGGGTTCAGCTGCGACGGCGGCGCCCGAAGTGCAGCCAGCGAGGCGTACTTTCTGTACGTTGAGCCGGCTGTCGAGGGCGCTCAACGCAGCAGATGGGCTCCTATCATCGCTCTCAGCGCTTGTGATAGCGGATCTCGAACGTGCTGCAGCCCTCGCGGGTGCGCCACGGCCCGTGCGGCATGCCCGGCGGCCGGCACGCGTACATGCCGGCGGTGAACGTCTGGTCGAGGGAGATGTCGTGGAACGATCCCGAGATGATCCAGACCTCTTCCCAGAACTCGTGGCGCTGGACGCCCATGGCGGACGTGTCGCAGCCCGGCTCGAGGTAGAGGCAGCGCGTGTAGTCGCCCGTGTCGGGGTCGCCGCTCAGGATGCGCTCGAAGAGGCCGGGGACGCCCGCCACGCTCGTGCGGGGCAGGCTCGACACGTCGAAGAACTCGAGCGCGGGCTTCAGCGGCGACGTCGGCATCGGTTGCGAGTGCTCGCGCCGAGGATAGACGGGCGCGGCGCGGAACGCAAGGGCGCTTCATCCTTGACACGCTGAAATGGCGCGTGCTAACTGACCAGCTATGCCCGGTCCCGTCCTGCTGCGCACCGAAGCGCTCACCCGGTCCTTCGGCAGCCTCATGGCCGTCAATCGGGTCGACTTCACGGTGTACACCGGAGAGCTGCGCTCGATCATCGGGCCGAACGGGGCGGGGAAGACGACGCTCTTCCGGTTGATCTCGGGCGAGATGAAGCCGAGCGCGGGCCGGATCTGGTTCCAGGACAAGGAGATCACGGGGCGGCCGCAGCACATGGTGGTGCGCCTCGGCGTCGCGAAGTCGTACCAGATCACGAACATCTTTCCGCACCTCTCGGTCCTCGAGAATGTGCGCGTCGCGGTGCAGGGCCACGCGCGCGCCTTCAACTTCTGGACGCCCGCGGCGCGCTTGCCCGGGGTGCGGGAGAAGGCGCAGGCCCTGCTCGTGACGATCGGCCTCGCCGACAAGGCCGGCGGAGCTCGCCGCCACGCTGTCGCACGGCGCGAAGCGCCACCTCGAGATCGCCATCGCGCTCGCGTCCGATCCGACGCTCCTGCTCCTCGACGAGCCGACGGCGGGCATGAGCCCGGAGGAGACCGACGAGACCATGGTGCTGATCCGCGAGCTCGCGCGCGGGCGCACCGTCGTCCTCGTCGAGCACAAGATGAAGCTCGTCATGAAGATCTCCGACCGGATCACCGTGCTGCACCAGGGCGCCTTCCTCGCCGAGGGCACGCCCGACGAGATCCGCGCCAATCCGACGGTCCAGCAGACGTACCTCGGCGTCGCCCGATGAGCGCTCGCGCGAAGCTGGGTTTCTCCGATGAGCCCCCAGTGACCGCGAAGCAGCTGCTCGTCGTCGAGGACATCCACACGTACTACGGCGAGGCGCACATCCTGCAGGGCGTCTCGATCTCCGTGGACGCGGGCGAGGTGGTGACGCTCATCGGCCGGAACGGCGCGGGCAAGACGACGACGCTGCGCTCGATCATGGGCATCGCGCGGACGAAACGCGGGCGCATTGCGCTCGCGGGCGAGGAGATCTCGCGGCGGGAGACCCACGAGATCGTCCGCCGGGGCATCGCCTGGGTGCCGGAAGAGCGCCGCGTGCTGCCGAACCTGACCGTGCTCGAGAATCTCCGCCTCGGCATGATGACGCCGGGGTCGGGCAATGGGGCGGCGCGCATCGAGGAGGTCTTCGAGATGTTCCCGCGGCTGCGCGAGCGCACCGCCCAGAAGGGCCGCTTCCTCTCGGGCGGAGAGCAGCAGATGCTCGCCATCGCGCGCGGGCTCGTCGCCCGCCCGAAGCTCATGCTCGTGGACGAGCCGACGGAGGGCCTCGCCCCGATCCTCGTCCAGCAGCTCACCGAGATCCTGCGCCGGATCAATCAGACGGGCACGACGATCCTGCTCGTCGAGCAGACCCTCGAGGTCGCCCTGGCGCTCTCGCACCGCCTCTACGTCATGGACCAGGGCCGCATCCAGTTCAGTGGCACTCCCGAACAGCTCGCCCGCGACCCGACCATCCAGCAGCGCTTCCTGGAGGTGTAACCAGATCGTGGCGCGCCTCGGCATCGCCTTCTGCGGAGGGCTCACTCCGTCCGAGATCGTCGAGTGCGTGAAGCTCGCCGAGGATCTCGGGTACGACAGCGCCTGGGTCACCGAGGGGCATGGCGGGGACCAGTTCGCCGTGCTCGCCGCCTGCGCCGTCCAGACCTCGCGCATCCGCCTCGGCACGAGCATCTCGAGCATCTTCGTCCGCAGCGCCCCGACCATCGCCATGGCGGCGGCCACGGTGGATCACCTCTCGCGGCGGCCGCTTCATCCTCGGTCTCGGGTCGAGCCACCGCGTCCAGGTCGTGGGCGAGCACGGGCTGCCGTACTCCCGGCCCATCGAGCGCTTGCGCGAGACGGTCGACGTGGTCCGCACGCTCCTGCGCGACGGCGTCGTCTCGCACCGGGGCGAGCTGCTGCAGATCGAGCGATTCGACCTCTGGTTTCGCCCGCTGCGTCCCGTCGTCCCGGTCTACCTGTCCGGGGTCTTCCGCCCGATGCTGGAGGTATGCGGCGAGATCGCGGAGGGCGCGATCCTGACCTCGAGCACGCTCGACTGGGCCCGGAGCGCGGCGGCGCACGTGGCGGCGGGCGCGCGCCGGGCCGGTCGCGACCCCGGAGATATCGAGATGGCGGCGCTCCTTGGATGCGCGGTGGGCCCGGTCGCCGAGGCGCGCCAGCGGCTCAAGCCGGGCGTGGCCACGTACGCCGGATCGCTTTCCGCGGTACAACCGGCTCCTCGCGGAGAGCGGCTTCGCCGAGGCCGCCTCGGCCATCCGCGAGGCCTGGCAGCGCGGCGACCGCGACCGCGCGGTGGCCCTGGTGCCCGACGCGCTCGTGGACGCGGTCGCACTGGCCGGGTCGGCCGCCCAGTGCCGCGAGCGCATCGCCCAGTACCGGGACGCGGGCGTCACGCCTGCCCATCGTCACCCCGCGCATCGTCGCCGGCAGCGGCGCGCCAGCGGTCCACGAGGCGATTCGCGCCTGCGCGCCGGCGTCGTGAGCCCTCTCCCGGACGTCAGCGGATGAACGACCAGTTCTTGTAGAAGAGCCTCTTGAGCGAGCCCGAGATCACGCTCACGGTGTGCACACCGGCCTCGAAGGCGACGCGGGAATGGTTGGGACGGACGATGTCCATGAAGAGGCAGTACCGGGCCTGCTCCCCGCCGTTGGTCGAGCGGTGGAACGCCGTGTCGTCGAAGATGAACAGGGGATCGTCCATCCAGCGATGCAATCGGTCGTCGACCTCGATGTACGCGTCCGGGCTCCTGACCGGTTCCAGGTTGTACAGCACCCGGAGCGTGAGCCGCAGCGGGCCGAAATGCCACGACGTCCGCTCCCGCGTGTTGAACACGGAGACCGCGATCGTCTTGATGAAGCGGTAGTCTCGCTCGAACGCCGGGATACGGAGCGCCGTCGCCTGCGTGGTGTTGAACCAGCGGAACGTCAGCATGCACCGCTTGTTCTGTTCGAGGGTCGCGGCGACGTGGGCCTTGATGCGATCGCCGTTGTCGACGAACTCCCGCACGCAGGCCTCGATCTCGCGCCGGTGATCGGCGGGCAGGTCCTCCAGCGTGTAGATGACGCGGTTCCTGTGCGAGAGCAGATCCGCGAGCAGATTGAGCGGCGAGAGCATCCAGGTGAGGAGTCCATTGCCCAGGAAGTACTTCTCGAGCATTTGGTAGGTGATCTTCTTGTGCCGGCGAATGTCGATCACCCCGCAGACGATCATGAACAGCGTGAGGATCGGCACGAAGTAGATCGCCGGCGCGAGAACGACCGCGGCGACGACGACGCGGCGAGCACGCTTGACACCGGCTTGCTTCCAGAGGGTCATCGCCATGGCGCATTCAGGACGCATCTGTGCGAGGAAGCGCCCGCCAGCTGACCACTATGCTAGCCAGGCGCCACCGGGGAGGTCAAGGAAACCTTGCGAGGCCTTCGCTGACGGATCAGTCACGGTGGCTTGCTCTTCCGATCGGTCCGAGGTCTTTGCTCCACCTCGACCGTCACCATCATGCCGAGCTCCTCGCGTAGTTGATCGGTCAGTGGCAGTCGCCGGACCGGCGCGGATCAGTCACGGTGTTGCTCTTGATCGGTCAGAGGTCTTTATGCAACCCCGACCGTCTGCATCATGCCGAGCTCCTCGTGGTTCATCGTGTGGCAGTGCACGGACCGGCAGCGCAGCGTGGGACCGGGGGCCGTCTCCTCATAGGTCCGCACGTAGAGCTTGAGGCTCACCGATCTCCTTGTCAATGGCATCCGCGGTGCCGCGCGGCCGGCCAGATTCTGCGGATGATCAGGGGCCATGCCGCCTCCTTTGGCGAGCATGTGCCCACTGGCCCCGGCCGGCGAGCGGTTACGTGCGGCGCCCGCGCCCGGGCAAGTTTCGAGGGCCACCCGTCCGCGCTTTTGCTGGCGCGGGGGCGACTATGCCATCCTGTGCCGTGACCGATTCGCCTTCTGACGACCGCGACGACCCGATGCTAGCGTCGGGCCCTTGCACTCCACGGAGACCTGGCGGTTCATGCTCTGTTCGGGGCGGATGCGTGGGCTCCCCCTCACCCTGCTTGCTTGCCAAGACTCGGACGCCGGTCATCGACCCGGTCGGAGAACTCGATGGACCTGAACACGATCACCGATGTCAAGCGCCCCTCGTCGGCGGACGAGATCAACCGGTGGCACGAGGGCTATGCCTGGCTGGCCGGCGGCACCTGGCTGTTCTCCGAGCCGCAGGTGAAGACCGATACCCTCATCGATCTTCGCTCGCTGGACTGGCCGGCCCTGCAGGCGTCCGACGACCGGGCTCGAGATCGCCGCCACCTGCACGATCGCCGAGCTGGAGCGGTTCAAGGCGCCCGCCGGCTGGAAGGCGGCGCCGCTGCTCCGCGAGTGCTGCCGCGCATTCCTGGCCTCCTTCAAGATCTGGAACGCGGCGACCGTCGGGGGCAACATCTGCATGTCGTTGCCGGCCGGGCCCATGATCTCGCTCACGGTGGCCCTGGAAGGCACGTACACGCTGTGGCCGCGCGGCGGCGCCCGCGTCAGGTGGCCGCCGCCGACTTCGTCACCGGCAACCATCGAAACGTGCTCCGTCCCGGCGAGCTGCTGCGGAGCATCCATCTGCCGGCCGAGGCCCTGGGCAAGACGTTCGCGTTCCGCCGGGCCTCCCTGACGCATCTCGGACGCTCGGCGGTGCTGTTGATCGGCACGCGCGCACCCCGGACGGGCGCCGTCCTCTTGACGGTCACCGCCGCGACCGCGCGGCCCGTGCAGCTCCGGTTCGAGCGGCCGCCCTCGGCCGACGAGCTGCGCTCGGCGCTGGACGCCGGCATCCCGGACTCGCTGTACTTCGACGACGTGCACGGCTCGCCGGCCTACCGGCGTCACCTCACGTACTACTTCGGCGAGCAGATCCGCCAGGAGCTGAGCTCGATGAACATCACCGTCAACGGGAAGGGCTTCTCCGCCGAGCCGCGTCCGGGCCAGTGTCTGCGCACCTTCCTGCGTCAGCTCGGCTGGTTCGGCGTCAAGAAGGGGTGCGATCAGGGCGACTGCGGCGCGTGCACGGTGTGGATCGACGGCACCCCGATCCATAGCTGCCTGATGCCGGCCTTCCGCGCGGCCGACACGCAGGTGACGACGATCGAGGGGCTGGCCGTGGATGGCCAGCTCCATCCGATGCAGCAGGCCTTCCTCGACGCCCAGGCGTTCCAGTGCGGCTTCTGCACGGCCGGCATGATCATGACGGCGGCCAGCTTCACGGGTGAGGCCAAGGACGAGCTGCCCCGCGTGCTGAAAGGCAACCTGTGCCGGTGCACCGGATACCGCTCCATCGATGACGCCATTCACGGCGTCGTCGAGGCGGAGGAGGACGTGGCCGGCAAGGCCCTGCGGCGCGAGCCTCAACAACCCGTTCGGGCGGGCGATCGTCACCGGCGCCGCCCGGTACACGCTCGACATCGCGATGGACAACGTGCTGCATCTCAAGGTGTTGCGCTCGCCGCATCGCGCATGCGCGGATCGTGCGGATCAACCGCGAGAAGGCGCTGGCCGTGCCGGGCGTGGTCGCCATCTTCACCTGGGAGGACGTGCCCCGCCGGCTCTACAGCACGGCGACGCACGAGGATCACCTCGTCGACCCGGACGACACCTACATCCTCGACGACGTGGTCCGCTTCGTCGGGCAGCGCGTGGCGGCGGTCGCCGCCGAGACGGTCGGTGCCGCGGAGGCGGCCTGCCGGCTGCTCGAGGTCGAGTACGAGCTCTTGCCCGCCGTGTTCGACCCGGAGCTGGCGATGGCGCCGAACGCGCCGATCCTCCACCACAAGGGCGGCGAGGCCAGGGGCAACATCTACGTCGAGATCCACGGCGAGAACGGCAGCGTCGAGGACGGCTTCAAGGCCGCCGACGTCGATCCACGAGAAGACCTACTCGACCTCGCGGGTCCAGCACGTGCATCTCGAGACCCACGGCTGCCTGGCGTGGCGCGGCGACGATGGACGGATCCACGTCCGCACCAGCTCGCAGGCGCCGTTCATCGCCAAGCAGAAGCTCGGTCCACATCTTCGGCCTGTTTCCGGGCAACGTTCACGTGTTCACCGAGCGCGTCGGCGGCGGATTCGGCGGCAAGCAGGAGATGATCGCCGAGGACCTGTGCGTCCTCGCCAACGCTCAAGACCGGCCGGCCGGTGATGTGGGAGTTCACCCGCGAGGAGCAGTTCATCGCGGCGACGCACGCGCCATCAGATGACCACCCGGGTCAAGCTGGGCGCCAAGCGGGACGGCACGCTGACGGCGATCCAGTTCCGCGTCGTCTCCAACACGGGCGCGTATGGCGGCCACGGCGGCGAGACGCTCGCGGCCTCGCTCGGCAGCCCGCTCACCATGTACCGGTGCGCCAACAAGAAGGCCGACGGGTACGCGGTGTACACGAACATGATCCCGGGCGGCGGCTTCCGGGGATACGGGTCGTCGCAGACCACCTTCGCCATCGAGTGCGCGATGGACGATCTGGCGCGGCTCCTGGGCGTGGGCCCGTTCGAGATCCGCCGCAAGAACATGATCCGGCCGGGCGACTGGATGCAGTCGATCTGGAAGGAGACGTCGGACGTCGAGTTCGGCAGCTATGGGCTCGACCAGTGCCTCGACCTGGTCGAGCAGGCGCTCGCCAGCGGCCGCGGCGCGGCCAAGCCCGCGGGAGAGGACTGGCTCGAGGGGACCGGGATCGCCCTGGCCATGCTGGATAGCGGCCCGCCCACCGAGCACCGGTCCGGCGCCGAGATGCGGCTCGAGCCCGACGGCAGCTACCATCTGGCCGTCGGCTCCACCGAGATGGGCAATGGATCGGTCACGTCGCACCGGCAGCTCGCCGCCGCCGTGCTCGCCACGCGGGCCGAATCGCATCGCGATCATCAATGCCGACACCGATCTCACGCCGTACGACACCGGCACCTTCGCCAGCACGGGCACGGTGGTCGCCGGTCAGGCGGTGGCGCTCACCGCGGCGGCGCTGCGCGACAACATCATCGGCTTCGCGAGCCGCCACACCGAGACGCCGAAGTCCGACTGCCGCGTGGAGGACGACGCGGTGATCTGCAAGACCCGCCGGATCTCGCTCGCCGAGCTCCACGAGGCGGGCACGAGCGCCGGCCACCGCTTCGAGGCCAAGCGCAAGGCCTACCTGTCGCCGCGCACGATCGCGTCGAACGTGCAGGGGTGCGGGTCGCCGTCAATCGCATGACCGGCCGAGATCCAGATATTACAGAGCGTGCACGCCGCGGACATCGGCAAGCTGATCAACCCGATGCAGTGCCGGGGCCAGATCGACGGCTCGGTCGCGATGGGGTTCGGGTGGGCGCTGTACGAGAAGATGGTGTACGACGGCAACGGGGCCATGGTGAATCCGGCGCTGCGGAACTACCGGATCCCGGCGTTCGCGGACGTTCCCCACACCGAGGTGTACTTCGCCGACACGTACGACACCATCGGCCCGCTCGGGGCCAAGGCGCAGGGCGAGTGCGCGATCAATCCGGTCGCCCCCGCGGTCTCGAACGCCGTCGCCGAACGCGACGGGCGTGCGGTTCGCCAGCCTCCCGCTATCGCCCGAGCGCATCTTCGCCGAGCTCGGCCGCGCCAAGGCACCGCGATCCTGAGGCTCGAGCGCCGTCGAGGCGTGAGCCCG
>ERZ1370068.11286-contig-9913_pt1 | contig 56975 bp, 100 predicted proteins | sample MGYA00561227_ERZ1370068 | MGnify/ENA primary metagenome ERZ1370068 (study PRJEB38410, sample SAMEA6850437) | metagenome | study: Metagenomic assessment of the ecological functions of the soil: analysis of the soil microbiota associated with the... | reverse complement strand
GTTACGTATTGCTCTATGGCTGCGTCCGTTGTGCGCGAAGGCCGGCAGAAAAAAACTGACGAAGAAAAACCAAAAGACAATCCCACAAAGCCCGAAGGACCACCCGATGAACAATAAGATTCGCCATTGCCTGATCATCTTTTTGGTTCTGTTTTTGGCTGCCCGCCAGTTCTGCTCTTGCCCAGTCCCGCGACCACCTGACCCCCAAGGAAGTTGAACTGATCCAGGAAGCACAGCTCCTGGACCAGCGCATTGAGGTCTTCATCAGAGCGATTGAACGCCGCTTGCTGGTCATCAATGGATCTGAAACCGCTAACGCCAGGCAACTCAAGAAAAAGAGTCGGACGCCTGGGGCGAACTGCCCAAAGGAACGCGCGCCGATCTGCTCCCGGTGACATCGGCGGCATACCCGATGAAGCAATCACCAATATCGACGACGCCAGCACGCACGATGAAAAGAATCCGCTAGTGGCCAAAGCAGTGAGGCGGCTGGCCGCAGAGGCCACGCAGTTGAAGAATCAGCTCTTGCCATTGAAAGAACAGGCAAAGTCAGAGGAAGAACTCGCCAGCCTGGAGCACCTGCTGGAAAATGGGCAGACGATCATCGACGCCACGACCAAGCTGCCGCCACCTGCGGCCGAACAGAAGGGGAAGAGAAAAGCCGAAGGAAAGAATTGAAGCGAAGGCTGGCCGACTATTCCCACCTCACGACATGCCACCCTCGCCGCCTAGCCCAGATTATTCATGAAAGTGATCTTCACCAAAGCCCGCGGAGCGCGAGAGCATAAAGCCTGGGGCGCAGCCCCAGGAAACTCCGGCACATATCATGAGCCCGAGGAGCGGGCGACAGCTTCCTGCAACAACAGGCTGTCACCTGCTTCGCAGGTTTTGAAACTTTTGATTACGGATGACCCTGGGGCTTGCGCCCTAGGCTTTACGCTGCCGCCGGCTTCCGCCGGCTCACGTTTCTGGGATGCGCGGCGGCAACCACCCGCTGCCGCTTCTCGATCAGGGCCGCAGAGATACTCGCTTCGTCACCGTCTTCTCTGCCGGATTCGGAGCTTGATAGTTTTGGCGACGAACTACCGGTGGCAAGATAACTGAAGTCAAGTTTGGCCTCCGACTTCCCGGCGTTGCCGGTATCGACTCCGGTTGCGCGGCCCAGCATACCGCCCAGCTTCTTTCCAGCCGACGCTGCTTTGAGTGAGCTGATGTCCGTTAGCAGGATGTAAGCACACTGCTTCTCTTTGCTTCCAGCCTGCGCTTCAGTCAGCGAGATAGCGTTCAGGGGTATCGCTTCAATTCCGGCATTGCTGATACTCCCGACCAGTCGGCCTCGCAACTCGTCAGTAGAAAGCGAAGACTTGGTCTTATTGTTTAGTTGCACCACGCCAGCTACGAATTGCTCCCGGCCTGCCGGTCTCGGCCGCATTGGCGCCCTCACCCGGGCTGGCGGTTTCCATTGCCCGCAGGCTGATTTCCCTTCATCGCCTGCTGCATCATCGCACCGGTGTTCATAGCGCGTAGAGATCCTGCGAAGCTGGTCTCGGTGTAGCCTGCCGGGATATCAAAAGAGCGCCGCGTCCAGCGGCTGTCGCGAAAGATCAGCCACCTCCTTCGTTACCCGGTACTGCTCTTTGCCGTTTTGATCATAGCCAATCGTTGTTCAATCAATGGGAACTGGTACGGCCGGTTCTACGCCGGCTACTTACGATAGCTGTCCTGGAATACTCGTCCCGGTCGCGCCATTACCGAGGGCCGGCCTCCCAACTCGCAATTCAGTCCCAGGTTGAGATCGATGTACCAGGCCGTCCTGCTCCATATGCATGTTCACTCCGGGTTGCGCGACGGAGAAGATTCCATGCGCACGGAAGTTTACGGCGCGCGGTGAAGCCGAATATCTCTTTGCGTTCTCCGGTGTCGGTCGAAGTATGACACTCGTGATCACGCTACCGCGCCGTGAAGGACCGCTCGCCCCAGCCACTGGCGCTCTGGTTGGAAGAGGACGCCGCTTTGGATTCGCCGGACTCCATTGGTGTGATCAGGTATTTCCTGGCGCTACCGCTCACTTGAATAGTGCGCCGCAGATCGCATTGAGTAATGCTGATTCGCCATCCACGCCATGCACCGAGGCGCTGCTCGGAACGTTGGCGCGCGCCCTTGATCATGGTGGTGCTTTCGATTCCATCCCACCCTGCATGGTGGTTTTATAGGTAACCTTGATGTCTGCCTGTGGCTAGTCCGGTGCGACTGTTGCGCGGCAGCCAGCGAGGCAACCACGAAAAGAGCTGCTATGACGATCACGATTCCTAATTTCAACTTTGCTGACTCATTTTTGCCCTGGTTTAAAGTTGTTCGGAAACCATAGGGATAGCTATTATTCATTTGAATTGTCTTAGCACCACCGATGAGACAGAGCCTCACGGCCCGCAGAGCGGCAACGCCGCACCGTAGGAACGTTCTCGTCGTTTTGCTTAATGAGTCATGCGCAAAACCCTGGTCACTTCCCAGACTGTTTGAGAACGTTCGTGGCCTGCTTAATCTCTGATCACCTGAAACCCTTTGCGTCGCTACTGTTGCGATCGTCAAGGCCCTGCCGAAAATCGGTCAAGGGCCGAGAGGCATAGCCCGTATAAACTCCCGGCGCGTAAATCTCGTGCTTGTACCATGGCCTACCGCGTAAGCCCCGATCGTCAAGAAAAAGGCGCGTTCAGCATTGCTAGCGCATCGTTTATCTGCTTGAGGCCTTCGCCGTCGCCCGGCATTTCCCCTGCGCATCTTCAACGGCTCGATTTCGCTCTACCTTGATCTGCCCTGCTGCGTCAAGAAAATCCTGCAATGCCTCGTTCATCGCTTTGGCATCAATCACGTTGTCGAGATTCCTTCGCTTTTGGCCAGCTTCACTGCCTCAGTGAAATAGTCGCGCAATTGATTTGCATAGTCGGTATAGTCGAATGGCAATCCATCAGCATCCGCCAGGCGCATCGCGATCGCGCCCCACAACCGCGCAGCCGCCGCATGATAGACGAATTCAGGATCGCCAAAGTGCGACATCCAGTAGAAAGAATCAAAGGAAGAATGGTAGACTCATATTCGCCGCCAAATCCCATGTCGGTCGAAGGAACGCCCAGATGCTGCAGGAACGGGCGTGTGTCGGAGCCGGAACCGAGTGCACTATCGGGGCTTCGGCCCGGGCATCATCCGTTTCACCGTTCTTGTTCTTTTTACCCGGTCTTGCCATTGCTGGTAGATAGTCTTGCCGGCTGGATCCTTCCCCCGAACGCGCCAGCGCTGCGGAGCGAATCACTGTCCACAACGAAGCGTGCACCGATGACGCGCCCGAAGTTGCCGCCCGGAGACGGCCATCGTCGACGTTGAGATAAGCGACTGCCTTCTGCCTGCAAGTTCGGCGGCGTTTTTCTTCGGCCCACTCCGTCGAGCCGATCAGCCCGAAAATTCTTCGGCATCCCAGCTGCAGCAGCACAATGCGTGGCGCCGTTTTGGTGCTCCACACCCCTGCTGCAACAAATCGCCCGAAGCCCGCGCGCCGTTTCCGCCAGCATCAGCTGCGGAGCCGCTGTTCGGATCGACTGCGCCGAACACCCAGGCGTCGCGGTGATTACCCATCGCAACCCCAGCGATCGCTTTTCCTGCGTCTCCCTCGATGCGCGCCACCACGTTCCAGATCGTGCGCGACCTTGATAGTCCATGTCCGTCTTCCAAGCGCCACTCTGCACGTCAGGCAGTGCCGCCCACGTGATAAGCCAGGCGCAACCACCTTGAAAACCTTTGGTCCTGAACCGGCCCCCGCAACGGAGTGATTAACGTCTTCGCGACATCGTAGGCGATCGGCTGAACGGGGAATCTTTGTAAGGTCGGTTGCCTCTTCTGGCTGAATCGAGGAACACCTTCGATCGGCGGCTTGCCTGGCGTAAAGTGGATCACCGGGATAGTCGAATAGATACTGAACAGAACCACGTTGCCCGGAGGCGACCGGCCGCCATGGACCTTTGGGATAGACGTCGCCCTGCATGTAACCATCGTCAGCCGGGATCAGAGTAAATAATGCACCCGACGGCCCCATTGTCCTCGGCAACTTTTGCCTTCACGCCACGGAAACGAATTGCCGTAGCGGACGATCACGATCTTTGCCTTTACGTCGACGCCGGCTTTTTGCAACGCTTCGTACCGGAGGCAGACCATAGTTAGCATAGACCAGTGGGGCCGTCACATCACCGCTGGCGCTGTAACCGCTGGGAGTGGCGTGATCTCGCGAATTTGCCGAGGTAGGGTCTTCTAATCCGTCGCCTCGCGCGTGGAAAGGCGCAAAACGTCGTGCGGGGCAATCTCAACTCTACGACGCTGTCAGTCCTGGGATAGTTCAGCCATACCTGGTACCCTTAAGCTCGGCCGTCAGTCCATAGCCGCGCATTTGATCGCGAACGCAAACGGCGGTCGCATAATCTTCTTAGTACCGGTGATGTGTGGTTCGGCCGTCAGCGTCGCAGGTGCTCACGCGCCGAAGCCGTGGGCGCCCGGTACCGCGCGAAAACGATCTTCCCAACGACGCTCAGTGACGCTGTTTTCCGGAGTGAAGCCATCGAGACTGGCTTCTGAAGCATTCTGCGAAACCAGAACGCAGAGATGCTGGATGAAAGAATGAAGGCAATGATGAGCAGATAACTCAGAGCCTGAGCTGTTTTCAATTTTCGTCTCCTCACTAGTGAACTGAGTTACACGATCTTCGCGTAGAATGACGGCGAAGGGACACTCCTGAATCATGGACAGCAGATATCCCGGAGTCGAAGCAGACGTTCCTGCTAATGGTCGAACTGCGCAATCTTTTCTTCGACGAAGGTTACGAAGCGCAAAACGATGAACGTCTCCTCGACGACCGTCCTCCAGGCGCGCAAGTCAGCACGTTGCGTGAACTCACTGACTGTCCGCGGCCCTGACTTATCAAAGTCACCCCGGAAGCGGGCGGCACGCGTATCGAGACTGGAATGCAGAAGTGGTTCGACAAAGCGGCGGTGGCTGCGGTCGCTCTGATTTTATCCATGGGTGCCCTATTCGCCGGCCCTCGGCGCTTACTGGCAATACAAGATCGGCGAAGACGCATGGAAGATAATCAGAAGGTCATGTCGCGCGCCAAGCGGGCGTGTGGCTACGATGCCGCCACTACCCGGAGGCGCTGCGGTACCTGCGGCGCCGCCAATATTGCCGGCGCGGGCTTCTGCTCGGCATGTGCGGCAAGCAAACCTGCGCGTTGGTCTCACCTGTGCAGTCCTGCGGCGCCGCGCCGCAAAGAAGGATTCTGCCGCGCGGTTTTGTAATAGTTGCGGCGTAAGCCGCTGGCTAACTGAATGCTGATCGATTGCCGTTACCTTTGCTTATGTCATCTCCTCGGGAGTATTTCGATAAAGACTCGTCGCAGAATCTGCGAGTCCACGCCGCCCACACTGGTAAAAATCCAGGCAGACCGGTGAGAAGTTCGAGATCATCGCTGCCGCAATGTCTGCTGGATTTCGAAGCCGGAGCCAAGTTCGCCTCGCTTTACGTTCCGGACACCGCAATCCCTTCCCTGCTGGTAGAACACTACTTGAAGCACATAATAACGAGGTGCTCAAGGTTTCCGGATGAGGGTTCGCGTTGAGAGCGCCCTTCCCGGTGCGGACGAGGTGACCAGCTCGGTGCGATCTGGCGTTCACCGGCAGGCTCTTCACCCGCACCCCCACAGTTGTTCGCCGATCAAGAGAAGGCCCGCCTCTCCGCGACCGGCATCGCGGCGGGAATCAAGCTGATCCTCCAGGGACGGTGCGGCTGTTGCGAAGCGAGATCGAAGATCGAAGAACCGCTCGCCTGCTATCTGTCATGAACCAAGAGACCGAGGATCCGCTCGTGCGTGAGCTTGCGGCAACGCTGCAAAAGATGCTCTGCATAGTTTCGTACGATCAGTACTCGATTCGCGACGGTCTACAGTCTGCAGGCAAGCATTGAGCAGGGGCTGCGTGAGTGCCGCAAATGCATTCTCGTCTTGCCTCGCTTCCTTCCTGGCCAACTCGGATGGGAAAAAGGGGGAGTTTGATTCAGTTTTCACACGTGAAATTCTGGAACAGCAAGACGATCTTCCTATCTGGCACGGTGTCTCAGAGGATGTCTATGCCTATTCACCTCGGCTGCTGAATAGGCCGGCGAATCTCTTCGTCTGCCGGCACTGATGAGGTGGCGAGACGAGTATTAAGAGCCATTAACTGTTCAGACTAAACGTCGATCTGGAAACAATCCGAAATGACCAAGACGAGGATGGAAGCCTTCAGTGACGGTGTGATAGCCATCATTATCACCATCATGGTACTGGAGCTGAGAGTGCCGCATGGGCCTGATTTGGGAGCGCTGCGACCGTTGATACCGGTGTTCTTTAGCTATTTGCTCAGTTTTCATCTTTCTTGGCATCTATTGGAACAACCACCATCACATGCTGCAGGCGATCAAGCATGTCAATGGTCCGGTGCTCTGGGCCAATCTGCATTTGCTATTTTGGTTATCGCTAATCCCCTTTGTCACTGGCTGGATGGGCGAGAACCACTTTGCCGCGTGGCCGGTGGCGCTTTATGGAGTCGTGCTGCTGGCGGCGGCGATCGCGTATTTCATTGCTGGCTCGAACGCTCATTAATCTACACGGCAGGGACTCTGCCCTGGCGATCGCTTTTGGCCGCGATCTAAAGGGCAAGATATCGCCGCTGATCTGCGCGCGGCGGCAGTGCCGCTGGCCTTTGTGAGGCCATGGTTTCCGCTGCCCTGTACGCTAGCAGTGGCGATCATCTGGTTGGTACCTGATCGTCGGATTGAAAAAACGCTGCCCCGTTGAAGCATAGCAAATCAAAGCAATGAAACTGCTCCTCGTACCTGCGGGTTTGCTCCTTATCCTAGTCATTCTCTGGGAAGCTTTCGAGACAATGATCCTGCCACGGCGCGTCACCAGACGGGTGCGCTTTACGCGCGCGGGTTTTATCGCCTCACCTGGCGCCCTGGGTTTTCTGGCAAAGAGCTGATCCGCAAGCCCAAAGAGACGGGAAACCTATCTCAGTCTGTTTTGGACCATTGTCGTTGCTGTGTACTGTTGGCTACCTGGGCCGGGGGAATTATTTTCGGTTACGCTGTGGTTCAATGGGGGCTGCATACACAGCTGAATATTCCGGAGGCCGGCCTCAGTTTTGGCACTTACCTCTACTTAAGCGGCACAACCTTCTTTACCTTAGGTTACGGAGACGTGACCTCTCGCGCCGCTGGGCCGGAGTATCGAGGTTATCGAAGCGGGCACAGGTTTCGGCTTGCTGGCGATTGTGATTGGTTATCTGCCGGTACATCTATCAATCCTTTCCCGGCGCGAATCCAACCATCTCGCTGCTGGACGCACGTGCCGGTTCGCCTTCCAGCGCCGCTGAACTGCTGCGCCGCCACAACGCGGCCGCTAAGATGGACGAACTGCGGCCCTTGCTGCACGAGTGGGAACGCTGGTCCGCTGAACTGCTCGAGAGCCATCTATCGTATCCCGTTTTATGCTATTACCGGTCTCTCCATGATAACCAGTCATGGCTCGCGGCGTTGACCACGGTGCTCGACACTTGCGCCTTAGTAATGGTTGGGGTCGACGGCACCCTGAGTGGCAGGCCCCCGGCTGACATTTGCGATGGCCCGCCATGCTTGAGTCGACATTGCGCAGATATTCAGTACCGCCCCGAGAACCGCCGACTGCTGCACAACACGTCTGCCTCCGGAAGACCTGGCGCGTTTGCGGGAGATCTTCGCTCGAACGGAGTCAATTTGCGCGAGGGCGCTGAAGCCGAACAACGCGCTTAAGCTGCGCGTGATGTATGAGCCGTACGTCATCGCCTCTCCGAGTTCCTGATGATGCCGCTGCCGCCATGGATCCTCCCGCCGGATTCGATCGACAACTGGAAAACCAGTGCCTGGGGCAGGATTCAATAAAAGAGTGATGAGTACTGGAGTTGGTCTTTGGACTTTGGACTTTGGGTCTTTGGACCTGGGACCTGGGTCTGACTTGGGACTTAGATCTTTGGCCTACGGTCGCGGCCACACTGAGGTGGATGAGTCTGAGTTCAAGACCGAAGACCGGAAGACCGAAGTCCAAAGGTCCAACTCATCACTCAGTACTCATCACTTCCTAAACGTTGACACTTCAATTGTCGCTGCTTAGAATCCGTAGAATCAGCGCCAGGCAACAATCAAGCAAGGAGGTAGTACTCGCGTGAAGATGAATATCCGTGTCAGCAGAAAGAAGCCAGAATCACTCACGAGTCAGGATCCGTGAACAACTGTTCGGGATGATTGACTCAGGAGCACTCGTCGCTGGCAGTCTCTTGCCTAGTGAACGGGAACTCGCCAATTCTCTGAAAGTCGCTCGTAATGTGGTGCGCGGCGCCTACGAAACCCTGGTCAAGACCGGCAAGGTCAAGAGTGAAGGTCGCAAAGGTAGAAGAGTTCAGGGGCGAGGTGCAAAAAGAAGACCAGCAAATCAACCAGGAAGAAAAGCCAGCAGAAATAATGAGCCGATCGCACCCCTGCGCGCTCGCTCATTCCTTTAATCCCCATCCTCCTCCCTGCCCTGTCAACAGACTTCTGCCTATCGGGTTGCCAGTGATGCTTCTCTCGCCGAGGGCCAGTATCTCTGCCTTGATGGCGCGCCGTTCGGCCAGCAAACGCACGAAAGAACCTGCGCCGCACCAGGAAGAAAGCCAGGCCCGCAGGCCGCCGAGAAACTTGTCTGACTCTTCCAGAAAACGCATCGCCAGGTAGCCCGTAACGGGCATCAAAACAAGCGTCCCCAGCATTACCAGCGAACCGCCAGACTCGAGCACCACGATGCTCAAGATCAACCAGGTCAGGGGAAAGAACAGCATCGCGGAAATGATCTTGGCGGTCGAGATCAACGTCTTCTTCATTTTTCGAAAATCTGATCGAAAGAAAACCCCCCAGCCGATAGGCAGGAAAGTGTATGAGGATGCCTAATAACGCCGGCCCCAGGAGCAAAAGAAAGACCAGACAGCGGGTTAGCAGTTTGCCAAATACCGAGGCGCCGGACGTTGGCGGTGAAAGATCTTCTGGATCCACTCCGGCCTGCTCAAGCTGCTGTTCGAATCGGGTGATGCGACCTTCGAGTTTTCGCAAACGTTCAGGCGCGCATGCTCGCTCAAGGTCGTGTAGCCCTTCACGAATCGCTTTCGCAACTGCAACTCGCTGGCCAGGCTGGGCTCCACTTCGGCACTCTCATTCTCTGAAGAGAATATCTTTTAGCCCTGCTGATCGTGCTCAGGGCCTCCTCATGCTGCGCTTCCAAAAACCACGGCCCGCATGGCGCTCTCTGTTGGCTGGATAACTCTCTGCACCGGTTCGCGTGGCAACTCTCCGTTGGTCTCCAATTCGACGGCCGTGACGTTGATCGGTTTGCCGAAATAGAGCAGGGCAGCACTGCGAAAGGTAGTCTTCGAAGTGTAGTACAGACCCGCGGGAACAATCTTGCAGGTCGCGCACCTCGTCGCCGGTAGAGACGGCGCCCAACGCAATTCGCGCTGCCCTGTCTTGATGGGCCGCAGCGATGGATCGTCATGCGAGGCACCCTCCGGGCAAATGCCGATCGTTGCGCCAGCGGCTAACAGGCGTCAGCGCGGCAGCAAACGTTTCCTCGTTCTTTGAAACGTCCGCGCCCTGGTCCTGGTGACGATAGGCCGGCAACGCGTCCAGGGCCCGCACAAAGTATCCAAGCACTGGCATGCGAAACAGCGGCGCCTTGGCCAGGAAGCAAACTTTGCGCGGCACCAGGCACAACAGAAAGACGGGATCGACAAGCGCGTTCGGATGATTGAGCACGAAAATCGCCCGGACTCGTTTTCGGCACGTGCTGCAGTCCGGCAATTTCGATGCGGCGAAAATAGATTCGCAAGGTGAAGCGTAATATCGCAACGATGATTCGTCTGATCACGAGTGCTACTCAGCAATGGTCAGTACCACGGCAGTTGCTGATGATAAGGTGAGACCGCGGAAAAGAACAGAATTAAAGAGTAAGACGCGGATAAACGCGAGACTCAGAATTCGAACGAGTCCGATCTGCGCCATCCGCGTTAATCCGCGGCTTAAATATTCCTTCGCCCTTCCTCTGCCCTACTGTCCACACTCGCTGTTGCTGTGCGTCACGATCGTGCCGAAGCGTCGTTGATACTCCGCCGCGGTGGTGAATGAGCAAACCATCCCGCGATAGTTTCCCGGCGTCCGGTTGTTGCAGCACGTTCAGCCAGAACTCAAAGCCCTGCGGCTCTGCATCCCGACGCAGGTAGCCTGAAGTATTCGGTAAGTACGAACGCTGCATTGTGCTGCGCCGTCTTGAAGGCCGCGTTGTCCGCGACGGCGTGCAACACCACACTACGACCCTCGTTCTGATTTGCACCTGTGTTGTAGCGCGCGATCAGATTGTCGCGCTGGCTGCCTAGATCAACGGCCGACGATTGCTCCACCGTCGACAGCACAGCAGCCACGAACGATTCAGCCGTCGTGCTGGCCTCATACTTCTTTAGAAACTCAGGCGTTCGACGAAGCCGGCGGCGAAAGCGATTTTATCTGTCTCCAGGTTCGCTCCGCCGATGACCTGTTGGCGATCCGCGGCATAATGTTCCCCAAACCCCGGCTGGCGACTCAACGCGCCGCTGTACATCTCGTAAATGTACAGCCGGAGGCCTGAATTCCTCTTCAATGAAAAACGCTGCCGCCACGTCGATGCCGCGGGGTGGCCAGGCAACGAGCATCAGCGTTGCAGGCATTGATTTGTATCGCTCCAGTAGTTGAAGCCAGCTTCGTCAGGTTCGCGCCCGAGAATGTCGACGTATGCTGACGCACGAAGTACTCCGCCGTGTCGAGTGGATTCGTTGTCTCGCCATTGAAGAGTGCCGTGAATGACGCTTCGGTCCTATTGCCTAGCACACTGAACGACCTTTGCCCGGGATTGAAGGCATAGTTCGCCCGCGTTGGGGTTACGGTATAGAAGTCCGCCGCCGTCACATTATCGAAGTGATAAACGCCATTGACATCGGTAATCGTCTTGCGCGATTGGCTGCTGTTCAATCGCACCACGGTACCGCTCAACGGTTGGCCCCTGATCGTCAGTGATGCGACCACTAACTGTTCCGTTCCCGCGGCCGTTGGACCATTGACGTGAACGCCGCCATTGGACGTGTATCGCTGCTGGCGCGCCGGCATTGAAGCGGAACCCTGGGTGGAAGATCGTCCCCGGTCTGTAATCCGCGAAGGCCAATGGTGTGACCCTCCAGGCGTCCCGACAATCATGAATTTCAGATTGATCAGCGTGCCCGCCCCGGTCAAATCCGTGGCCTGAAGGCCGAGACGATTGAGATGGCCAGGGTTGCTGGCATTGGGCGTGATCAGCATCCCGCTGCTCACCGTCCCGGCGGTGTCGAAGGGAGTACCTGCGGCTGCAGAATCAAGGATCGAAGCTGATCTGGAAGTCATAGGCTTTTACGCCCTTACCCGTCAGATCGTCCACCGTCATCGAAGGATGGTGATATTTGATCCCGTCGGCCCGGTCACGTGTGGCAACGAGACCGTCGCCGGAGAGGCCACCGTGATCGACGCACAGATAAGCTGATTGTCCACCGTCGCACACGCCGTTCCCGACTGCAAGCGCTGGTAGATGTGAACGTGGAAATCAGCCTGGCCCAGCGTAATCGTGCCCGCCGGCGGCGCACATTGTGCCCCTGAGTCGCGCTAAAAGCGCCACCGGAGTCAGCCCGGCAAGGTCCCCGGAGCCCGAGGTGTTCGTTGTGTCCGAGTTGTGCGTCATGTCCGCTGCGTGACGTTCGAGGTCCCGAACGGAACGATGAGATTGGGCGACGCGGTGACACCAAGCACCAACCACGGATTGAAGTCTGCGACGCCAGTGATCAAATCACACGCCAGGTTGCCAGGTCCGGCGTTGCATCCCCACCAGTTATTTCTCCGCCGTCACCGTGCCATCCACGTTGTTGAGTCCCGCGGGCCATTGCCCACGATGCGGTTGAAGCCTCAGGTTTGCCAGTCCCTGGCTTTGCACCAGAACGCCCGCGTACCATTGCCTGTGATTGTGTTGCTTCGTCAACTTCACCGGCTGGTTCCCTGCGAAGTTCTGCTGTGCGAGCCATTGGAAGCTCGATGTTCGCACCGGTCACGGTGTTGTTCTGATAGATCACTGTCGTCGTCGCCGACGAATGCGACGTCACCCGAAAGCCTCGCTGTAGGTTCGTCGCTGGACTGTTACCCGCATTCTGGTTCGTGAACGTGTTCCCGCTGATGTTGATGTTGCTGCTGTGGGCGTGCGCGTTCTCGAAAATGCCGATGATCACTTCCGGGTTAGCTGGATTCGCGCATTCAATGCGTGAATCGTGTTGGTTCGTGATCTGCAAGCCATCGTAGCGCAGTCCCGCCACTGGTGTCGCATTGCAGACCAACGTCGGCGGCGAAGCGTTCCGCCAACAGTCACCCCATCCCCCTGGATGTCGATGATGTTGCCGGAGATTACCTGGTTCGTGCCGAACGAGTAGTAAATGGCTATATTCATGCAAGGTATCTGTCGGACTGGCGCACGTCGGCTGCCAGGCGAATGTAGTTGCTGCTGATATGTGTGCTGTTGAAGGCGTCGGCGCCACCAGCACCTGGAACATCCCGATCGCAATTATCGAAGTCCAGGAATCGAATATTCGAGATCGTCCAGTTCTGGTTGTCGCCGCCGTTGAAGAAGAATACGCCCTTCCAAATCAACCGCCGGCAAATCTCCGGCCCCTGGATGGTGCGCGTCTCCCAGATTGTCGGCAGTGAACGTTACGTTGTTGAGGTTGGCCTGGCACCGCAGGATGCTGAAATCATCGAGATCCCCCGCGAGGCCTGTTGCTGCCCAAAGCCCACACTGGCTGCCGCGTTAGCGCTCGGTCCAGTTGAACGTGCCCAGTAGCTTGATCGTTTGGCCGCTAACCGTCGACTGAATCGCATTGTTGATGCGCGTGTAATCGTTGTCCGCCGCCGTGGGCGCTGCTGCCGGAGTGATGGTCACCGAATTTCCTCCGGCGGGACCTGTGCTCCGGTTCGCCGTTACCCTACCGTCGACCTTCCCTGCAAGTAGTAGTTCAGACTTGTGAAAGGCGCCCGCGGTGCCGGACTGTGCGTCTGCGGACTCGCAGAGTCCCGGGCAGACCTCATCCGCCCATGAAAGTTCAGCCCAGCGGCGCTACCGCCTGCGGACAATCATGGACCCTGAGGTCTGCACGCCGGGACTACAACGAACGCGGCCAGGGCAAGGTGCTAATTCTTTGTATGAAGGAGTGCTTAACGCCAGTCGTCGGGAAGTGCGCTTTCATGCTGATACTCTCCCATATCGCAATTGATAGAAATCCGATCGAGCTTATCGCCCACTCTCCGCGATCGGGAACAATCGCGGATAGCGGCTGAGAAGGGGACATCCAATAGTCTACTGTTGCTGAATTAACTGGGGACAGCGTTTCAGGAGAAACATGGGACTGTGCGGCAACTCCTGGTAACGCTCCCGGAGAGCGACCAGGTGCGCACTACTCCGGTAATAACGCCTCGAAGGATTACCGACGTGCGTAAAAGTCCAAACTGGAGGAAGAGTAGGCGAGTGATCACTGATCAGTAGTCAGGGCAGCACATGTTGGTCCAGGAATGAAATCCGCGCGAGAGTCTTAGCTGTGTGTTTCGCCAAACGGCAAACTACCAAGTTTGACCCTATTTCGCGTTGCTGGCATTCACATTCGTTGAAAAGGTCTGCGGTCGGCAGCCATCATGATCTCTTGCTTCGTGAAGGCGTCAATTTGTGGATCAATAAAATGCCGCAGGCGTCAATATGTAGAGCGCAAAACTTTAGCTTGAGCCCTTGCCAGACGAATACCAAACCTAAAGCGTTTGACTCCGATACGCCTGCCGCAGATCAGCCTGTTATGCCGCTTGAGCTAGCGCCCGCACTCAGCGCTGCTGTGTGTGACCAGCGAACCGAGCGCGTCGCTGGTACTCAGCCGACGTCAGGAACCAGAACAGACCAGGTAATCCCGCGATAGTTCCTGGTCGCCGGATATTCAGGACGTGCTCCACCCAGAAGGCAAAACCATCCTTCGGTCCATGTCCCGCCGCAGGTGTAACCAGCAAAAGTATCCGCCGATTCAGCAACGAACGACCGATTGTAGACCGTACGCAGTCTTGAATCCACTGCCGCTCGGCAACCGCTTTCAACGCCGACGACTGCGACGACCAGCGCTCCAGGTCGCCGTTGCTGTTGCAAGTTGCGCATCAGAACCCGCTCTTCGCTGGCTAGACGCGATCCACCTGCGTGTCAAACCCAGCAGCCCTTGCAACGCCGCATTCCATCAACGAATCGTTCCCGCCAGCAACCGCGTTCTGATATTTCCACAATCACAACAGAACTGGGAAACCGAGCAAACGTGCATGGTGAGTGGGGCAGATGGTAATGGGTAGGCGTCCGTGCAAAACTGAACCCGTGCCGCCATGTAATGAAACTGGTCCGTGTAAACGCGTCCGCAGCGCTCGCCAAGTCTATGCCAATCACCTTCTTGTAGATCGGCAAGCGAACCTGAGCGAAGGCCCAATCTGCTCTGCTCAGCCCGGCTCGATACAGCCGGTAAACGTAGTTGCCGCCTGCTGGAATTGCCTCAGACGCGAAGAACGCCGCCCGCGCTGATGTCGATCCGCTTCTGACGCAGGCATGTTCAAATCCGACGCCACAGCTACTCAGCTGGGCGGTCCAGTACAACCAGCCTGAGCGCCTCCGGTTCGCGACCCAGAAAGTCCAGATACTGTTGCCGCACGAAGAAGTCTCCGACGTTCAGAGGATTCTCAGTGGGCGTAGCTTAGCCCGTTGCCGTAAATGCGGCGTCTGTCTTGATCGCCAGCAGCAAAGGCGCGCGCTTGCCGGACTGAATGAATAGTTCGACAATCCTGGCATGACCACATAGAACGCGTCCGTCTCGACGTTGGAGAAGCGGTACTGTCCATTGCCGTCGGTGATCGTGCGGGCCTCTCCAGTTAGCGTGGCCGCCACTTAGATTCACAGTCACGCCACCCAGCGGCCGTCCGTGCGATCGTAGTGACGATGCGCCTGATCAGCGCCATGCCGCGGTCAGCGAGGTATCCGGCCCACTGTCCAATCAGAGAAAGCACTGACTCCTGACAGAGTTGCCATGTGAGTCGCCGGTGCCACCACACTGCCGGGGAAAGCCACCGCGCGTCCGCCAATGACTCTGATTTACTTGTGAGAGTGCTTCATTGCCCAAGACATCGTGCCGAGATATTGGAACGTCAGATCGGCGGCATGATGTCACCGTCCAGTCAGGTCCAATATCGTTGAATCGAAGTGCTCGGGTCGACGCTCGGTTGCGGTCCCTGAACGGCAGTAGCCGTCGCGTCGACGGGAACGTTGCCGCGGTGGCATTGGCCGTGAATGGCGAGTAGCCATTGGCCCGCCCACATCGAAGACTTTACTTCCCGTGGCGCAGAGTTCTCTCATGATTACCGATTACGTAACTACCCGGGCCAGCGCCGATCACCGAGCCATTACAGTCAATAGTAAGCGTATTGGCGCTGGTGCTCAGGAGGTCCCGCCGGGTCAGCGCGCGTTTGTAACCGTGACATTGCCCCCTGAGTGAATCGCCTCCAACCGAGCTGACGTTGTCAGAAAGTGCCGGCCGGAATCACACCACCTACCGCCTGCACCAATTCATCCGCGCCGATGTCGGGATTCGCTGCCGGGCGCGGGTCGTTGTCAAAGTCAGTGGAGACCCGCCAAACGCGACGCCACCAGATCGAGAGAAGCAGAACTCGTCCCCAGCAGGTGTAAATCTGCGCTGGCGACAAAAAGAGGATTGGCGCTGAAGGAACTAGCGTCCCACCGGAAGCTGCCTGGAAACCAGGCAACGTCAGTTGTTCCCCGCCGCCGCGCCGAGCCACTGAGTAATATTGGCGCGCATTGGTGTTGAATAGCAGATTGAAGTTGGGAAGCTGTCGCCGACCATCCCGGTCGCCGCCGCGTTGGTATTAGCCAGCGCTACATGGAAGCTCGTGACATTTGCCTGAACGCGAATCCAGCAAAAATGTTATTGCGAAGACTAGTCGTCGCGGTGCTGTTCCGGTTAAAGCGCGTAGGTGTTATTAGCCGCTGTCGCCGTAGCCCGTAATGTTGCACGGAGATTGAAGTAATAGTTACTGATTGCTGAGCGTCGCCGAGAGATCGAGTATTGCCGAAAACTGAGCGCGGTCGAAGCAGCTCCACCGCCTGCGGTGCTGATCATGTTGGTGAACGTGCCGTTGGCCACTGTTTGCGATTGGAAGCAGGTGATCACGTCTGCGCGAGCACCGACACCGGCACTCGAGGCGTAGAGATGTTATCAACTCTATTCTTGTCGACTACTGTGCCGACGGCAGTTCCCGACACCAACAGGCCCCAGACGCGACTGTTATTGGCAGTCGGAGCTACCAGGTTGGTGCTGCCGATATTCGAAACCAAATTCCTCTGACAGTTTGCACACCCGTAGCGGAAACAATCAGCCCGATAGTCTGAGTCGAGAAAGACGCATCAGGGGTACTGTTATTCGTGACGTTTGTTACTGTGTTGTTGACAACCGTGTGCGCTCCTCCGGCTCCTCTCTACAGACATGCCGAAATAGAACTCACCAGTTGGAGGAACCGCCGCAGTCCCAAAGTTGTTGACGGTATTGTTGCTTACGTTGACTGCTGACGTGCTCACGACTCCGATGCCGTAGGAATCGCCGTTGATTTCGTAGCGCTCGGCGACGCTGCTTGAGCCGACGGTATTCCGCGAGATGCCGATATTCGCCAATCCCGCCTCAAGGAAGATCCCGTAGCTGGAGCGCAAAATCCGCAGCCGGATAAGTCGAGCGGATGTTCTTAATCACATTGCCCTGGACGCTGGTTGCCGATGCAGTGCCGACTGTCAGGTCGATTCCGCGGAAGGTCTGGGAAGGCAAGATTATTACCACCCGCGTTGATGGCAGTGCCACCTACGCTGTTAAAGAGAATGGAGTGTCCACTGCCTCCTGACCGAGATCCCTATCATGGCCGTGGTCCTGGCCGCAGTTTGATAGAAGCTGGTCAGGTTATTGATCTGTCCATCCGTTGCCCGCGCCGGCTGCGCCGCCACCAGGGTGCCGGCATTCGTCCAGCTATAAACGAGGCAGCTGGTCCAGCAGGTATTTCCCGCGATTCGGGGCGCCGCCTGCGGAACCAGCGCCGAATAGACGGCGTTCACACTGGCTCCGGCACTCCAGCAGCGTCAGAGCGATCGCGAATCTCGGAACTGTGAATGAAGTTGTTGCTGTTGCCGAGCGTGCCGGTGGACGCCCCAAATAACACAGTCCCACTCGTGGTCGAAGTGTTCCCACTTCTCGATTAGGCGTCGATTCGATAGTGTTGTTGGTCGCGTCGTTCAGGAACGTGATCGTCGGGTTGGCCGATGTTCGAAAGGCGGAAGCGCAGCGATGATCGGCTCCACGCCTGCCGGCGCTGCCGTCGAACGTCGCCGCGCGGTCCGTCACGCCGTTGAGGCGGATCATCCCGTTGCCGACAGCGCCGGAGATGGTTCTCAGAGTCGCCGATCGGAAGAAATGGTAATCGTAACCCCGCTCCCCTCTTCGGATGTCTGGTTGAGCGCAGTTAATGCCCGGTTCGATCAGGCCCTCGTTGATACCAATCGTTAAGTTACCGGTGACGACGCTGTTATTGATTGCGTCAAAGACGCCATCCGGCGAGGCCCCGGTAAGCGTCTTGTAGTCGCCGCACCCGATGGCGCACACGGTCCTGGTACCGCTGATCGAACCGCCAATGTTGTAGCTGTTGATCGTTGGACCAATCGGGAAGCGCCGAGCCAGTCAGGGCTACACTCGAGGGCTGCGAGTTGAAGGTGCCGGAGTTGATGGCCACGTTCGGCGTTGTCGCCAAATCCTGAGCCCAACAAAGTACTGAATGGTATCGCCACGCTGACCGAACCTCAGCGTTCAACAGCGAGTAATCAATGGTGAAGCTGAAGGGTGATCCACCACCGCCACTGGCTTCCACGAATTTCCCACCCGGTGGCCGTCAGGTCAGTTGGTATCGGTTGATTTCTTGTAATAGACCCGTGGGCGTGTTCCCGGGGTGGCGTTCACGCCGCTTAGATCGGTGACTGCCACATTGGTAAAGCTGCGTGTGGCCACTCGCGCTGCCGTTGCCGAGCGTGGTGTATGAGATGAATGGAGGCGTCAGATCCAAAATGATGCCAGCAAATTCGTCAGCACCAATGTCCGGCGTTGAGACATTGCGTGCGTTGCCATCAAAGTCGTCGGTGATGCCTGCGATCGGAGTGCCGCCGCTTTCGACTTGGGTCGGCACGGCAGGATTATGCAGGGAAGCTTGCGCTGGTGCCGGTCGTACTGTGGAAGTTCGGTAACTCGGATACTGAAAATGAATCTCTTGGTGAAATTGTTCGGCGGTAAATACCCCGCCTCGGTAAGCACCGATAGTCTGGGCCGTGCTGGTTCCGTCAGCGTAGATCAAATTAGTGGCGCTCGGAGTGCCGGCATAAAAAAGGTTATTGTTGGAAGTGTTGCTGGGCATAGTTCGCCAACGTTCCCGCAGCGCCGGCGCTGCGGCGATAGGCCACAGTCAGCCCGGCCCCATTTTGCACCGAGGTGTTGACGATAATGTTATTTCTCGCAGATTGAGTGAGGCTGTCGTTGCCGTCGCACTGGCAAACGCGGAAATACCTGACGAACCGAACCCGGCACCCGAAGCTGAGGTTATTCAAATACACCGTGTTGTAAAAACGTTGAAGCTTTTGCGCTGGTCGGCGTCCCCGTAACGTTTAAGCCGACGATGGCGTTTGCTCGGTCGTCGCCGGCGCTGTCACGATTTCTGATCAGGATTATTGGAGAGCGTGACGTTGCTGGACGCGGTGGTGTTAACTATCGCAATGCCACGCTGACTATTGATCCCGCTGCCAGTGCCGCTCAAATCGTAGATCTTGTTCTTGGAATAAACGGCGGTCTGGCGCGCCCGCGGAAATTCCAGATCACCGTCGTGCCTCCGGAAGTGATCGGATCGGATCAGTGTTTCCGAAGCAGTGAGCGTTGCCTGGTTTGACGTCCAAACGTCATACAGGTGATGGAATTTGTGGTGGTGATATTGCTGATCGTGTTGTTGTTCACCAACGTGTTCGCGCCGCTGAGAATTGACGGACATCGGCAACACGGTTCCCGCGCCGGTGTTGATGTTATTGAAAGTATTTCCATTGATGCTCTTGACCGGCCCGCTTACCGCGGAGGCGCCATCCGTGTCGCTGATGCCGCCAAAATTCGAAGCGCCGGTCAGGCTGATATTTGAAAAATTGTTATTGTTTATCGCATGAGATGACCCGTTAACTGATGAAGCGTTTGATGTCCACACCGTGGTAGCTTCCGACACCCGTGCCGGGTGAAGCCGGTAATAACTGAGTTGTTGCTGATCGATAGCGAGGCACACGGAGATCAACGACTCGAGCAAACGAAAAGAGAGTAACTGCGCCAGTGGTATTCACCGAAATATTGGTGAATGTGTTGTTATTAATACTTGTCGAGAGCGGGTTTCCTAACTGAGTAATGAAGCTAATCGCCCCGGTCCCGCCCGCGACGGTATGGTTCCAAAAGTATTGAAATCATTATTGCTGATGCTAATGGTTGTGGTCGCGTTCACGCTGGTGCTGGGCATGTTGATGCCAACGAGAACATTAGCTACATTGCCGCCTCGGATCGAGATGCTGTTGTTATTGACCGTCTGAGTGAGCGCTGCCGGCCGGCGCCACGCTGGAGGCCGGTATCTGGATGCCGACTATCGTCGCAGCCACTGTCACCCCGCCGTTGGAACTGCTAACAGTGTTAGAATGAAATATTAAGTGCTTCCGTGTTTCTCACCAGGATTCCGTTTACCGTGGTTGCCACATTGGCATAGCGCGGCGAAAAGTTCCGGTGGTGCCGAAATTAGTGATCGTGTTTCCGGTGCCGCAAGGCGCGCCGCCAATGTCCACGCTGGTGTTTTGTCGGCTGCCGCCGTAGGACCAACGACCACGATTCCGGTTATTCACGTCAGTGATGTGTGTTGCCGTAGACTTTCGGCGCCACTGTTGCCCCCAGCCGCGCCGGTGGCGGTAGCAGAAACGAGTGACTGCCGTATCCGTGCGGTAGAGTTGCTGTATATGCCGAAGGTGTTTGGATACGTGCGGTCGAGATCAATCGTGCAATTCTGAATGGTATCGTTCTGCGCGCCGTCAGTCGTCGTCACACAGAGCAGAGCGACACCCCACTCGGTCATGTTGTTCGCCACTGCTGCGGTTGTTGTGTGTTCGCAGGATTCTCCAACATGATAAAGCCGGAGATCGTTACCCAGTCCGCGCCGATCAGTTTGAAAATAGCGTCGTTGAGTGCGCCGGAAGCCTGTGGCGTTGGGGCGGTAATGGTATTGCCGCCGCCGTTGAAAACAATCGGATTTGCCGCACTGGCTGTGGTCAGCACGAGCGAGCCCGCACCGCCAATACACGTAACCGCCCAGGGGGCGGTTTCCGCTGCCGCCAAGTTGAACGTCACCCCTCCCGCGCCTACACCCTGAGTGTTCAGGTCCGTAATGGCGGCGGCCAGCGTCGCGTAATCACCCGGAATGCTTTTCGACTCCACCGAGCTGCGCCGAGGCAGTCAGAAGCCATCAGCGTCAGGGCAAAGAATAGAGTGATGAATACAGCAAACAGCCGCGGGCTAAAGTATCCCTGGGGCCTGACCTGGATCCGAGCTTCTCATCGTTGAGCCTCGTAACAGTCTTAGGGTTTCTCGATCAATTGCTCGGTAACCTGATTCACTCATTCGCTGACAACAGGATCTAAAGTCATCAGTGCTGACGCATAATCTGTGGTTTGAGAAACTGACCGACGCTCCGATCATCGGTGATCATCGGTTTAGATCGCCCACCTTGATGGTTCAGAGAAACGTCCGTAAGCGGGATGGTGGCCGGGAAAGGTTGGGTAGTGCAGGTCCATTCCTGGGGGCCGACCTGACTCACGCTACTTAGAATGCGCAGAAAAAGTATTACTATGCGGAACATAAGTCAATGGATTTTCGGAAAAGCATTGACCTGGCGAACGCAAAGCATGGCCTGGTGAGCAGTGAGAGTGATTGTCGATTTGATAGGCTCAGGGACAACAAGCGTTACGCGCTTGAGCTAGCGCGCCCGCACTCAGCGTTGCTGTGTGTGACCACCGAACTGAAGCGTCGCTGGTACTCCGCCGACGTCAGGAATGAACAGACCATCCTGCGTTAGTTCCCGGGTCGCTGTTATTCAGGACGTTCACCAGAAGGTGAAACCATCCTGGTCCATGTCCCGCTGCAGGTAACCAAAGTATTCCATCAGCACGATTGCTGTTGCCCGCACTCGGTAGCCGTGATGGGTGACGATCGAACTAAAGCGATTCTGGTACTCTGTGGAGGTAATGAACGAACAAACCATGCCTCGATAGTTGCCCGGGTCGCCGGTATTCAGCACATTCAGCCAGAAGTTATAGCCATTCAGATCAATATCGCGGCGCAAGTACGCGAAGTACTCGGTCAGCACAAATGCCTGGTTGTACTGCGCCTGCTTGAACGTCGCGTTGTCCGCGACGGAACGCACTACGGCCGCGCGACTATCGACGGTGTTAGCGGCGTTGTTATAAGCGCCGATTAGATTCGTTCGTTCGGCGCTCAGATTGACTCCAGACGCTTGCACGGTTTGTAGAAGAGCATCGACGAACGACGCAGCTGTGGTGTTCGCCTGATACTTCGTCACAAACTCCGCCCGCTGCACAAAGTTCTGGGCAAAGGCCGTTTTCGCGGCATCCAGAAGTCGCGCCCCCGATTACCTGTTGGTGGTCGGTCGAGTACTCGTTGAAAGCGGGCTTACGACCCAGCGCTCCGGCATAGACGTCATATATGTACGTACCCGTCAACTGGAACTCCTGCTCGATGAAGAACGCCCCCGCAACGTCGCGCCGCCGCGCATTCACGCAAACGGTATTACTACCGCAACCGAGGATCTGATCGCTCCAGTAATTGAAGCCGCCTTCATCGGGTTCGCGCCCGAGCACATCTACGTACTGTTTCCTGACGAAATATTCAGGCGTGTCCAGGGGATTAAGCAGATCACCGGTGAATGTCCCAGTAAATGCGGCGACCGTGTTGCTGCCCAGCTGGGCAAACGAGGCGATTGAACGGATTGAAAGTGTAGTTCACCCGCGACGGCGTGACGGTGTAGGAGTTGTTTGTGCTTACGTTGTCAAAGCGATAGTTGCCATTGGCGTCTGTGATGGTCTTGCGAGTCTGGTTGCCAGTCAACCTGATGGTCGCGCCCTCTACAGCCCCGGCGCTACTGGTAGCTAGCTGGCCACTAATGACGCCGTTGCTCGCGGTAGGATTGGAAAACTGAACGCGAAAGACGCTGCCGCTCCCTCGAGCAAGGTAGTAGAGACTGCCATCGTTCGTTACCGCCAGATCCACCGGATTAGCGATTCCGGAGGCGAAATCCTGAGCCGTTCCGGTGGCCGGGATCGAACCGGCGAATCCAGCCGGTACAAAAACTCCGCAAAGAAATATTTCCCGAGGTAGTCGCTCGGGAACATTGCCGTAGTAGGGTTATAGAAAGCACCGCCGGTAATTGCGCAACCAGTCGTCGATGAACTCCCGTGACCATACCGAAATAGAGATCTCGGAAATTTGCATTCGGCGAGGACGCAGAAACCTTCGCAGAGGTTCCAGCCATAATTCGAGCCGGCGATGCCGTCGTTGATCTCTTCCCACGTGCCCCTCGCCCACATCGTTGATGAACATTCGTCCCGGTACCGGGCTGAAAGGTAAAGGTGTACGGATTGCGTAAGCCGACGGCCCAGATGGCGCGGTTGTTGCCGGCTGGAGAACCGGCGATTCCGGGAAGCTTGTCGGATTGTCTGCCGGAATCGTGCCGTCGGAGTTAATTCGCAGCACCTTGCCGAGCAGGTTTCCGATGGACTGCGAGTTTGCCGCATTGGCGTTCTCTCCCACGTCGATGTAGAGCTTTCCGTCCGGACCAAAATGTATGGCCCCACCGTTATGATTGGTGGCGCCGCTGAGGTTATTCAGATCGAAGATCATCACCTCGCTACCCGCTGCGAGCCACATCAGGGTTGGCACCGCTGGCTGTGAAGCGGCTCACACGATTGTGAGTCGCCGGCGTGGTGGCCGTGTAGTAAACATAGAGAAACTGATTGCTGGCAAAATTTGGATCGAAAGCAATTCCCAGCAGCCCTCGCTCGCCGTTTGAATCGACCGTCAGCGTCACGAAAGGGCGTAGCCAGCAGCGCGCCGTTCTTAACTACGCGCAACTGACCTCCCTGCTGACAGACAAAGAGCCGACCATCGGGAGCAAAGCCATGGCCGTCGGGTTGGACAGGCCGGTGGCGGAATGGTGTTTCACTGAAGTTGGTCGGCAAAGTCGCCGCCGCAATTGGCGAAAGTATGCTCAAGCCTGTAAGCAGCAGCAAGCCTGCGAACAACTGAAACCGCGACGCTCTCGCCCTCAGCTTCGCCGATAGTGATTTGTCTGAAAGACGCGGATAAGAAAAGATGGAGCGCACGCTGAGTCCCCTTCTACTGCACTTTTAAATGATGAGGTGCCGGGGGCCCGGGTCTTTAGAATAATGATTCGCCCGTCACTTGTCCATTGTTTAATTGGACCAGGCTAATCGGCGGGGAAGTACGAAGAAGGTGAAATACAGGCGTATTGAATACAAGCTTTAGCTTGCTTCCCTTACCCACACTCTAACTCTCAAATGTAACTTGCCTTTGACAACTTCACTTTTCGACTAGAGAAAGCAAACTAAAGTTTGTACTCTGAACACCTGTTACCGCGCTTGAGTTACTGCCCGCACTCGGCGTTGCTGTGACTGACAAGCGAGCCAAAGCGTCGTTGATACTCCGCTGAGGTGACGAACGAACAGACCATGCCGACATAGTTGCCTGGAGCGCCGTTGTTCAGGACGTTCACCCAGAAGGTGTAACCACCTTGATCAGGATCACGTCGCAAATAGCTGAAGTATTCAGTCAGCACGAAAGCCGCGTTGTATTGGGCCTGCTTGAACCTTGCGTTGTCGGCAATCGCCCGCACCACTGCGGCGACTGCTTGACGAGTATTACTGCCGCTGCTGTAGGCGCTAATCAGGTTTGCTCGCTCGCCTGTCAGATCCGCCGAGGACGGACGTTTTCGATCAAAGCGTCAACGAACGAGGCCGCCGTTGGTATTCGCTTGATACCTCGTCGTGAACTCACTTCGCTGCACGAAATTCTGCGCAAACACGATCTTCGCGGCATCCAGCGTTGCCCCACCAACCACCTCTTGACGGTCGACAGCGTATTCAGTAAACGCCGGTCGCCTGCCGAGCGCACTTGTGTACGCATCGAAAATGAACGACCCGCTTTGCTGAAACTCCGGGCAATGAAGACGCGGCGCTCACATCAATGCGGCGCGTGCGGACACAGCCCTGGTCGCCCGCGCAGGCAGTTATCTGATCGCTCAGTAAGCGAAGCCCTCTTCATCCGGTTCGCGCCCGAGAAAGTCGAGTACTGTTGCCGTACGAAGTACTCAGCCGTATCGAGCGGGTTTACAGACTCGGCGCCGGCCGCAGCGGTAAAGCTCGCCTCGGTGTGATTGCCAATCTGACTAAAGGATCGATTGGCTGGATTAAAAGCTGTAATTCGGCCGCGTTGGCATCCGGGTATATAAGGCGCCCGTCTCGACATCCAGCGAATCCCGATAATTGCCCAGGGCATCGGTGATCGCTCTTCGGGTCTGGCCCCATTCAATTTGATCGTGACACCTGCGACTGGCGTGCCCTGACCATCAACAATCCTCCGCTGATCGCGCTATTGGCAGCAGTTGGCCCCAAATTCGTTAACGTGTAGCTGGCCGTGGTAATGCCGGGTCAATGGTAATCGTGACAGAGTAAGCACCGAGTGCCATCGGCGGTAAATACGGGCGCGGTGGCTGTCCCCCACCGCTACGACATTGGCTGAGCTGGCAGGACCGGGGAAGGCGCCGCTTGGACTGGAGCCCGGCGCATTGCAAGTGACCGTCACTCCACTGATGCCATTGCCGGACTCCTGCACCATCGCCTGCAGCGGCGTCGGGAATGGTGTGTTGATTACGGTGAATTGCAAATCACCGCTGGTTGCCGATCAGGCTGTAATTGTCGTTTCCACTGCGCCAATGTCCGACTGACCGCCACAGAACGTGGCAAGCCGCGCTGATCGATTCCGACCAGTGTCGGGTCACCTGTTGACGAGCCGGGCTGTTCGGAGCTGGGAGCATGCTGGAGCTCGGTCCGCCATAATTGCAGTGGCATCAGCCCAGGACTTACGCCGGTGACATTGTGCGTGGTCGTGCCGCTGATCGTGCCACCAGTAGTCGTCTGTATCAGGTTGTAGTCCTGCGAAGCTGAAGCCACCGCCGCTGATGTCGATGCAGGTACCATTGATTCCGGTCAGGATGCCGCCACCGATGATGTTGTTTTTGAAGGTGAGAGTGCCGCCACCGCGTAGAATGTTGCCACCGCCGTTCCCACCATTGCCGTAGACAGTGCTGTTGGTCAACGTTACATTAGTGAAAAATGCCAGACCACCGCCGTTACCGAATGGACCACACGTATTGCCTGTGATGGTGCTGTTATCGATGGTCATGGCCGGGCCTTCGCTGAACACACCGCCGCCGAAATAGAACGCGCCGTTGGACGCTACGTTGTTCGTCACGGTGTTGTTGGTGATGGCGCATCTACTGATCGTCACGGTGCCGCCTTCATTGTCCACTCCCTGCCGCCATCGGGATTTCCGGAGCTGGTTGAATTGTTGCCGGTAATCAAACAGGAGGAAAGGTTCACTGATGCCGTTGGTAACCAGGCACACCGCCGCCGCCAGAAGGAAATCACTGCCATCTGACTTGGTTGAACCCTCTCTGATAGTCAATCCTGAGATCGCGACTGTTCCGGGGCCGGCCGCGATATTGATCGCGCGGCACTGGAAGATTGCCGCTGATCGCCAGTTGATCGGCGCCTGGACCGGTGATGGTGATCGCCTTATTGATTGCCAACTCACCGGTGGTCAGGTGATTGTCCCGTCACGTTAGCGGCAAAGGTCACCGTGCCGCCGGCGCAGGCGTTGTTGATGATGTCCCGCAGAACCTACCGGGTCCGTTGTCACCATTGCATGGTAACCACAAACGATCCAGGGCAAGTGTTGTTCAAACTGAAGTTGACCGGAGCCAGGTTTGCCGCAGGAGGCCGTCACCAGATAGCCTCCGGCAATTGTATTGGCGGTGAAGGTTGGCGCCTTGGCCCAGACCGTTGACGTCGGTAACCACCATCACTGACTTGACGCCGCCAGTGAATGTGCCGCTGGCTCCGCTCAAAGGAGCAGTAAACGTCACGCCCGCGCCGCTCAGCGGAGTGTTCGTGCCGTCACTTAACAATGGCCAGCAAGGCAATAGGAAAGCTCGTGCCCGGCATAACGGTTTGCGGGTCCCCGGCAGAGACCGCCAGCGACGCTGGAATGGTGCCCGTCAATCACCAGCGAATAACCCTGAGTGCCTGTGGGACGGCCTGCCGGATCAGCTGCGCTGACGGTAATCGGGAAGGTGCCCGCCTCGCTGGGTGTGCCCGACAAGGTATTGCCTGAGAAGGACAATCCCTGCAGGCAAACTTCCGGACAGCGAAAAGACGTACGAGCCACTGCCGCCCGAAGCCGTGAATGGCTGCGAGTAGGCCACTCCAGTTGAGCCCCCGGCGATCGAAGCAGTCGTAATCCGAGACCGGGTACGAAGCCGGGAGCCGAGGAACAGCTGCTCAAACTTACCGTAAGCGTGTAAGTAGTGGCGCCGGCAGTGCCTCCTGCGGTGGCGTCATAAATGACGGTCGTAAACGACTGCCCGCCGGCAACCGTGAACGAGATAAGGTCATCGTGGCAGCTCGCGTACCCGAATCTGCCAGGTAATTTACGTTTCCAAAACGCCGAGGCTCGTTGCCGCATCAAAACCGCTATTGTTGAAGGTCGCTGTTTGGAGATTGGCGGCAGTGCCGCTAGTGCCCGTGACTGTGACACACTGGCTGGCCGCGTTCGAATTCGTAAAAGTGAACGCGCTGCGTAACGGCCACCAGCAGTCGTCCGAAGCGCACGCCAGTGCCTGAGGTCGGTGCGCTCTTGACGTTTGCACGGAGTCGAGCTGTCCGCCCGCTCGAGCCAGCGTGCCTGTCTTGGTGCCGGCAGCTTTGACGTAAAAGCCAGTTCCGGTTGGAGCTGCCAAACTCAAAGTTCCGGAGATTGTTCCAGCCACCGGACTGCCGACGCTGACATTGATTGGCGTGACAAGTTGGGTCCCGTTGGTTAAGGTCGCGGTCAATGTCAGGCTGATAGGCGACCCGCAATTCAAGCCGGACCCAGCGCCACAATGAAGGGCGTGCCGACGTTGCTCGCATTGCCGCTGGCAGCGATCGTTGCCGTAACTAGCGGTTCCCTGAATAACCGAAACACCCGCGGTCGAAGAACTGATTGTGGCGTTGACGTTCAGCGCATTAGTCAAGGGGGAGGGATTCGTCAATTGCACCACTACGTTGGCGTACTCACCTGGCTCAACAGTCCCATTCGAGTTGCTATAAGCATTTTCGCTTTGCGTAACGGGACCGAGCGAGACCGGATTGTTGCCCCTGCCGCCGCCAACACCGCTGCGTGGCGTTAATAATTCCGTATCCGGCTACCGCATTGGAGACGCGCCCGCTCCGGCGACCTCAATTGGAATAGTGTTCGCGGCCGCTGTCCAAGTCGTTTCTGATCTGAGCCGGAGTCAGCCCCGGGTTCGCCGACTTGATCAATCCGGCAATCGCTCCGGCGTGCGGCGCGGCGGCCGAGGTGCCGGAGAACTGAGTCAAACCGCCACCGAGATTGTTGCCAGGTAGTCACATTGTCAGCGGCAGTGATGTCGGGCTTCTGCCTCACGGCTTACCTGCCACCGTTGGTTGTGAACAGAATGTTTCCTGGCGTGATGGGGTTGCCGGCGGGATCATAGAAAATTCGTCGCGGAGCCGTCAGAACTGAAAGTCTCGGCGCGACTTGCCGAGGAGTAGACGCCGCTCACAGTGTTTGCCCGCGGTGGCCGCGGCGGCGGCGACGCTGTAAGCGTCTGCTGCTGAACCATGTCCGTGGGTGTTTCCGGTGGTGGTGCGGTCAGACGACCACCATAGGCAGTGACCAGCGCGCGCACTACGGCGCCAGTCGTCTTAGAAAATAACGAGGCGATCTCCGGCAGCGCGCGTGAAGGCGCCGGCCCGATCATCCTCGGGGATCAATCGTTCCGTTCTGAACATTGGTCGACGCCGCCTTCACGGTCGACGCCGGCCGTATTTACTACAAATAAATCGTAATCGTTGGCCGAGGCGCCGAGCGGGTCGGACCAATCCAGCGCATAAACAAAGCCACTGGAAATTAAGGAGAATATTTTCCGTTGACCGGCGCCGGTACCATACCGAAATTATGAACGGTGCCGCCCTTGCTATTGCCGGGAACAATATAAGACCGAACCGGCATCGGTGAAGTCACCCTCCCCAGGCGCTGGCCGTGAGCCGATCGACGTTGCCTTCATTCCCTGCTGACGAGAAATAGAGTCCGCCGCTGGCCGTTACATAGTTCACCGCCTGCGCGATGATACTGTCCTGAAAAACCCCTTCGTCGGAATAGGAGACGTCGTCGATAACGATATCGCAATTATTTGGCGCATCGCGCAACTTCTTGATGTTGGTGGCAAATCCGGCTTCGCTGATAAGGCGCTGGCAAAAAGAGCTGTTCGGCGCAAGATCGTGGACAATCTGCATCATTGCCCGCCCTTCATCAGAGCCCGGGATGATTGGGTTTGGGTTAGAAGATCCTGCACTACCGTAACCAGGTCGTGTTGCCAGAACGGATTTCCCCGAGGCCGGGCAGATCTCCTCCGGCGATGTCGGCCGCCAATCCTCCCAGGTAGTTAAAACTGTCCGACATCCACACCAATCCTGATTCCCTCACCGGCAAAGCCGTACTGCGCCTTGGCGGTATCCGCTTGATGAGCTTTATCTTTGACGTTGCTGCCGACAAACGGCGCAGGCAAGCATCAAATCTCTCGCTGCCATAAGCGACACCTGGCTGCGGACGTTCGCTGCGCGCGCTCGGCGAATGTGAGACGTCGCGGAAAATTCCCAACCGCACCAATCATCCCAAGTTGGTGGGCGCCAACCTCGAGGGTCGGTGTCATCGTCCGATTTTGATCTTCGGCCAGAATCGCCAGTGCGAATGAAGGTGACTTCAGGGTAACCGGCGATTCGCTCAACGACCGAGAGAGGCACCCTCGCTCTTTTGAATGATCTGTACTCACGACGCTGAGGGAAAACGATCTCGCCACCGAGACTGCTGATGTTGCGAATCAGGGCGTCGCTAACCAGCGCCGTGATATCTACCAACACGAGGCCAGCTGCATCGGCTTTGACGTTCGCTGGTTCCAGATGAACACCGGCCGTCATTTGCTGACCGCGCAATTCTCCTCGCTGCCTGCAACAGCGACGACGACATTTCCGCTGCGCGGGTGTGCGACTCTCTTTTTCCGCTTCCAGCGCGGCAATCTGTTGCAATGCTTCGGCCGCGATGTCCGACTGTTGTACTGGTGCACGCGCCATTCTCACGGACGGCGCTCCGGGACGCCCGGTGTCCCCTGCAGCAGCGCGCCCTTTGGAAGTGAAGAACCGCTGGCTCCAACAGCTCCGATAACAAAAGCAGACGAACAAGAACAGTATTGTGCGGTGGCGCCGCACGCCGCTTTCGGCTCTGGTACGTTCCAAATGGGGATAAGGACTGCTTACGCATGGTCGGGGACTCCTTACGGTATTTCTTTACAATTCGCCGGCGTCGTCTATCGACTGGACAAAGAGACACCTCATTCGGGTTACTGTTCGCGTTCTGTCCGAATTGCGAAGCCGCAAGGTAACCAGTCGATGCGGCCAGCGTGGCGGGGCATCTTGACCAGCGGGAACCGATAGACTGGCAGCGTTAGGAAACTACCTGCAATCTAGTCCAGTCCGGTATCGCAGTCAAGAGCAATTACGATCTACAGAATATTGAACACGCAACTGAAATTCCGCAGCAAGAATTCAGCATGTTGACTCTGATGTTTGGAGTACCAGCTAGGTGCATCTGGCGCAAACCAGCGAACTAAAGTTTGTACCCAATACGCCTGTCGCGAAACACCTGGGTTACTGCCCCGAGCACTCGCCGTTGGTGTGCGAGACCACTGAACTGAAGCGCCTCTGATACTCCGCCGAAGTAATAAACGAACAAACCATTCCGCGATAGTTATTCACGTCGCCGGTACTCGGAACGTTCAGCCAGAAATTGTACCCGGCGGCTTCGGATCGCGCCGCAGAAAGCTGAAGTACTCTGTCAGTACGAATGCGGCGTTGTATTCTGTCTGTTTGAACGCAGTGTTGTCGGCAATCGCACGCACGACGGCGGCGCGACTGTTGACGGTATTGCTGGCGCTGTTATAGGTGCCAATCAGGTTTGTTCGTTCGCTGGTCAAGTCCAGTCCCGAAAGCTGGACGGTTTGGATCAGGGCATCAACGAACGAGGCGGCCGTGGTATTCGCTTGATACCTCGTCGTGGAATTCACTTCGCTGCACGAAGTTCTGGGCAAACAAGGTTTTCGCGGCATCGAATTCGTGCCGCCCACTACCTGCTGCCTATCGCTTGAGTACTCGGCGAACCCGGGCTGGCGTCCGAGCGCTCCGGAATACGCGTCGTAGATGAACGACCCGGTCAACTGGAAACTCCTGTTCGATGAAAAACGCCGCGCTCACTCCGACCCGCCGCCCATTGAGGCAATTGAGATCAGCGCCACAGGCTCGCAGTTGACTACTCCAGTAATCAAGCCCTCCCTGCTCAGGCTCGCGATCAAGCACATCCAGATACTGCTGTCGGACAAAGAATTCGGGACTATCAAGCGGATTGGAATCTGGTCCAATCGCCGTACCGGTGAACGCGGCTGCAGACGTGTTGCCAATCAGGGTAACAACTCGATCTGCTGGAGCAAAGACGTAGTTCGCTCTTGACGGTGTCACCGAGTAGACCTCGCCCACATTTAATCCATCAACGATGTACAAGCCATTCCCGTTTTGTAATTGCGGATCAGCTTCGCCGCCCCGCTCACGGTGATTGTGGCGCCGCTGATCGGTTGGCCCTGGGGGCCGAGGAGCCGGCCACTAATACTTTGCCGGGGCAGCGGTTGGCGCAGAGTTAACAGCCGCCAGGGCGTCGACACGCCCGTAGCCGAAGGAGTTGTTGGGGATTTGCGACGACGATATGCCACCGCACGTCTGAGGCGAGCTGACTATCACCGCCGGGTTTGCGGTGTTCTGCAAAATCGTCTTGGTAGCCGCTATGTTGCGCACCAAAAACGGGCGCGCCGACCAAAGTAGGGCCACGACTCCAACGACGTGCGGCCCGGCCATCGAGGTGCCCGACATCGCGCCAAAACTTGTATCGCTGGTCCGGGTGGACGACCGGACGTTGACTCCGGGAGCCGAGACATTGGGTTTCAGCAGGTTCGGATTGTAGAAAGTACTGGGACCGCGGCTACTAAAGCCCGCCAGCGTATTGTTGATGTCGATGGCGCCAGTCGAAAACGAGGCGCTGTACTCGGCCGGCGGATCCGCCACCGTCGAGCAACCCGGCCCCGAGTTGCCCGCCGAGACTTCGACGAAAATTCCGGCCGCCTGCGTGTTATTGACGATGGTCTCTAACTCGGCGTGCGTGGTGCAACCTTCGCTCACCGGGCAGCCCCAGGAATTGTTCAGCACATGTGGTCGTAACGCGGGGTTCGCGTTGTTGCCGGCCAGGTCGGTGGGCGCAATCATGAATTGGAAGCACTCGGTATACGTTGCCGGCGTACCGTTCCCTGATCCATATTGCGGCAGCCGATCCACCTGGCCCCCGGCGCGACGCCGATTTGGTTCCCAGCGCCGTCATCGCCGACCGTGGTTCCCGCAGTGTGGGTGCCGTGACCATTGTCATCACATGGCACGATCGTATTGGCGCCGCAAGACCCGCCACCGCTATGAATGGCGTCGTGCCAGTTAAAGTTATGGTCAGCTGTGACGCCGTTCCATCCCCGGTACTTTGGCTTCAGCGCGTTATGGGTCCAACGCATTCCGGTGTCGAGGTCACCGACGACCATGCCCGTGCCGGTAAAGCCCAGAGCCCAGACCGCCGGAGCGTTGACGTTTTGCACCCCACTCCGTGGCCGTGACGCTCCTCGGTGCGAGACCGGATTTTGCGATGACCGGATCTTCAATCCAGCGAGCAGCCTGGTTGGAAGGCAATGTGCGCTACATCGGCGCGGTCGGCGAGCAGCCCAACCAACTGTCGGTCCGCCGTGGCAACCAACATATTGGCTGCCCAAAATGACTCGTAGACAACTCCCTGAGCCTTGAGGAAACTTTGCAGACCAACCTGGGTGCGAGCAGCATGCTGAGCAAGCGTATTGTAGACGAACCAGCCGCGCGCATCCTGATCCTTCATTGCGTATGCGGCGCTGACGTCTGCCTGGTCGGCGAGGAATATGACAACTGAAGTGCTTTGCCGTCAGCGGTGTCAGCCAACACCTGGGGCGCCACCTTGGTAGTGGCCGTGAGTTGCGAAGATGACGAAATCGCGGCGGTTCCCTGCATCACATACCGCCAGCATAGAGATGAAGAACAGGTAGAAGTAAATCCCACGCAAGGTGCGCAGCTTATTGGATTTCATCCATCAGGCTCCGGGCTCTTCGCCCCTTGCTAACCATCTCAAATCAGATGCTGGGTGACGAGCGCGATTGTGCCACATCTTTCATCGTTATGTCTTCCGGATTAAAGACCGAAGTTGGTTTCAGGCAACCGCCCTCAGCGGGGTGGCGGCCGTCCCGGACGCCAGTGCAGAAAGCCTTCAATGGACCGGGACCGCCAATGTCCTTATCGGCCAATTGATACAACAGTACAGTCCTTGAAACGGCGAAATGAGGACAAATTCCAAACCTGGCCTTGAGTGAGGCGGATCTGAAGGGCATCGATGCCACTAAAGAGCGCGGAAGAGTAAACGTATGAAGTACGAGATTCAGCCTTTGCGACAGTCGTGAAACAGCAGGCTGGACTTTGTTCTGAAGAGCGTCTAACGGATGTTCTGCTGGCAATCCGCCCGCTCCAAATGCGATCGCTACTTGCGTTTCTTGAAGTAGTAGACAGGGTTTTGAGGGGGCCGGCAACTGACGCAATTCCCAACCCTTCGCTCCCACCTTGTCCAATTGCGTTTCCAGGACAAAGCCCTCGCGAGCAAATGAGCCGTCTTGCTTTCGCATCTCCGCATTGCCGGTAGGGTCAAAGTTGGTATTGCTCGGACCGGGACAGAACCAGGTACTCCCATTTCTCGACGGCCACCGGAGCATGTGGATTGGTTTCGCTTGCCCCTTTGTCTTAATCACTACTGCTAAGACGGGATCAACAGCAGGACTACCAGCAGCAATGTGCGCTTCATAAGTGTTCCTTTCTTCGGCAGGCAGTTTAAGTCAGAGCCATAACGCCCGGCCTGTGCGTTTGTTCCGCGCACTGCGCAAGTGCTTCGGGCCTCTGGGTAGTTGCCCCTAATTTGATCTCGATTCTTCGTTTAGAGGCGGGCGTTGCCCGTACCGGTTCGATGATAAATAAGAGTGAATTAGAATTTCTTCTGACCGGCACCGGCGGGCAGCAGCGCCGCTCTAAACGGAAGTTGGGTCACTAGCGTGGCCTCTAACAGGCCCAGGAAACCCGCACGTTACTGGCGCGGTAATGGCCTTCTGCCTACTGTCTACGCCCAGCCTTTCACGTCCTCCAGGCGCCCGCGGCCCTATGGGTCTGACTCCACAGCTCAACGATCGAGTTCTCTTTCAACATCTTGGTGATATAGACAATCTGACCCATATGCGTCGCCAGGTGAATGGCCACGCCGAATAGATCTTCATAGATCGTCGAGTAATAGGCAGGCTCAGTCGACGGTTCGTTAAGTCGCGCCGCATCCAGGGAATCAAAGGTCAGCCTGGCCGTCATAACCATTTCGTCAAACATCGCTAGTAGCTGAGCCTTCGTTAATGACCCGGCTGCGGCAAACTCCGCCGGACGGTCACGTTCATAGAGAAGCCGCCCACGCCGCGGCCCAGGTAATGGAGCACCGCACCGCGCACATGAAGGACAAGATTGCCAACCGAATTGCTGCCGCCGTTTGGACGCCACCATATTTGCTCGTCGTCCAATTGCTCGATGCAAGCGCGGATCTGCGCCGGCATCACATTCGTGATGCGCACGCGTAAGGCATTGAATGCGAACTGAACGAGGTCATTTTCTTCTTCCAATTCTTGTCCTCCCTTCGGACTCTTAACCGCTCAAGGGCGTCTTTCCACCTTGACCCGGAACTCTTTGACCAGACGGTCACTCAATCTGCCAAGGGTAGGAAGCTTCAACGGCCCGGCCAGGTAGCGTGAATAGGCTGCCTCGCGCAATGCGTCCAGATCAAACTTCTCTTTGAAGTGGCGCCGATAGGCATCGAACGGAATTGTCAATCCCTCCATCGAACTGTCGTCGAGGCTGACCAGAAAGACAAAGTCTGAGTCGCTGAGTTTCTCAGAAACCTTAAAGAACCGCCACTCCTCGATTTTGGCTCTGACTTTGCTTTCAGCACCTAATTCCGAGACAAACAGTGTCAGAAGTGGCAAGGGTTCCCAGCACTGGATCCACCACGACCTGCTGTTGCGATCGCCGAAAGGCGACTATGGCACATGGATTGTCCTGAGCGAAAGACAAAGGGAGCTGAGGCTGATTGCCCGTTTATGCGAGTGGCCACCAGGCTGATACAGAACAGGGCTAAGACAGGTGCAAGACAAGAACTCAATTTTCTCTTCATTGAACCCTCCTCAAATTTTGCTACTTCTGCTTTTGGGAAGCGCAGCTAGTCGTCGCCTGCGCGATGGCGGGAGAGGGCCGGGGAGAGGGTCTCAATAAAATCCAAAGGTGACCTTGCGTGATACTTCATAGGCTCATGTGCTGTTTGTGTCAAGCTTTTTGATAACTCGGCACTCGGCACTGTGTAGTTAGTCTGAGTTCATGACACTACAGTAGCGAGTCGTTACGCAGAACCGGAGCGGTAGCGAGGAAGTTAGGGAGGCAGACGGCAGCGATGATCTATCTAGCGGCACGGTTCGGTACCAGGAGTCGCCTGCTGCCTTACTTCCTGCCGTCTGCCTCCTGCTTCCGGCTGAGTTCATGTCGGGACATCTACAATTGTAGCGAAGCTGATGTGCGATAGCGCTCTGTTGTCCACACCTCGGAATGCCAAAATTCCCGCACCTCAGGTATGCCACTGACATCACAACATATGCCCCAGTGATACTGGCGGATGGGCCGCACTGTGTCGTCAAAACCCAGTCGCACACAACGGCCCAGAATTTCATTGCCTTCGCAGGCATACCAGTAGTTCTCGGCTGCTGTTGCCGCCGCGGGTGGCAGTGATTCACTAAAGAGCTCATTAAAGGGTATCGATGAACCTGGTCGCCTGTTTAGCCAAATCTGCATCTACCCTCCAAATGTAATTGGGCGGTGGTGGAGGGGCATTGATTCGCCAAACCCTACCTCACCATAGAGCACGACCGATTCTCTCGTCGCGGCGAGAACCACCTCATCCCCTGGTCCGTGCTGCCAGGGCCAACTAGCGAAAAATCATCTGTCTCACGCGCGACTGTGTTCGCGGTTGCCATCAACAGCTGTACGTTCCATCCCGGTGGAGGTATCAAGCAAGGCCTGCAAGAGAGGGTCGCGGCCGACGGAGTAGCAGTTTGTTGTTCTGTTGTGGGCGGCCGAACAAAGCGCGCGGACGGACGATCAGTCTGCAAACGCTGGGAACTCCGGCAGCGAAGCAACTGCGGTGGTGTGATCCTCATCGAGCTCCTGCAGCGCCCGGACCAGAAGGAAATAATCTGTTAGTCGCCCGCTCTCCGTGTAGCTAGCCTTCGACTGGCACTGCTGCCGGAGCGACTTGCAGTACGACTGCGAGTCGTCGCGCGCACGTCAGCAACTCGCCGCGCTCGTGTTGTTTCATAGCACTGCGGCAAAGCACGTCCAGGCCCAGCAGAAAGACCCGGTTATCGACAATTCGGCGATCCCCAAACAATAGGACACTCTCTTGTGGCTAGTGCTCTCTCTGGAACCTTCACATTCTTCGGCGTCACTCGCGGTTAATCCTCGAGCTATTAACTCTGTCCAAGTACCGCTCTCCAGCCGATTGGTGAGATAATACGCTCGCTTTTCCCAAACATCTTGACTGAATCTATCTCAAAGGAACTTTTTATGAAGCGACTCGTGGTCTCGTTGTCTATTCTCATGCTTGTTCCGGGCGCGGTTGCGGTAGCTCAGGAGCACCCTTTCGCGATTAGCGATCTGCTAAAGGTGCGGCGGGTTGCCGATCCTCAGCTTTCGCCGAAAGGCTGATCTGGTGGCCTACACAGTCACCGATATTGATAAGGAGGCCAACCGAGGCGTGGCGCAGATCTATGTCGTACCGATCGCCGGCGGTACACCGCACGCCAACTGACGCAGCGTGCACTGCGTCCGCGTCGCCGCGCTGGTCGCCTGATGGATCGAGAGATCGCCTTCATCCGAGAAGATCAGATATGGACTCATGGACGCTTCGCGGCGGAACGCTCACAGCAGATCACTCACATCTCGACCGGCGCCGCCGATCCGGTCTGGTCACCGGACGGCCACTGGCTTGGCGTTTCGCCTCAGACGTTCTATCCCGAATGTCCGCGACGACGCCTGCAACAAGAAACGGCGGGCGGAAAGCCGCTGCCCAAAGCAAAGTCAAAGCGCACGTCGCTGAGCGGCTGCTCTATCGCCACTGGAAGACGTGGAAGGACGGCCTGCGCTCACACGTGTTCATCGTCTCAGCCGCAGGCGGCTCGGCACGTGACCTGACGCCCGGCGATTACGATGCGCCGCCGTTCAGTTTGGGTGGACCAACCGACTATGCGTTCGCGCCGGATTCCAAGGAGCTGGCCTATGCCGAGCAACCACGACAAGGTCGAAGCCACTTCCACGAATGGCGACATCTGGGTCGTCGCCGATCAATGGCGGCAATGGAGGCGCTGCTAAGAACATCACCGAAGCGAATCATGGCTATGACGGCTCGCCTCAGTTCTCGCCCGATGGCCGCTTTATCGCCTACCGTTCGCAAGTGACAATCCCGGCTTTGAAGCCGATCGTTTTCGGTTAATGCTTTACAACCGTCAGACAGGTAAAGCTCAGTCGATAAGCGAGAGCCTGGATTCTTCCGTTGATGAGTTCACCTTTACGCCGAACAGCCATGACGATCTATCTCTGTGCAGAAGATCGCGGACGCAGCCCGATCTACTCCGTCGCAGTTACTGGTGGGCCAGTGAAGAAGGTCGATCGCCGAGGGTGGCGCCCACGCGAGACGTTCACCTGACGGCCGACGGCAAGACGCTCGTCTTCTCACGCAGCAGCATGACCAAACCGAGCGAGATCTTTCGCGCGGATGCCAGCGGCAGCGGCAGCGTCACTGCCCTTACTACAACCAACGACGCTTTCATCTCCCCCTTCAATCTTCGGCCGGCGGAAGACGTGACCTGGACCGGCGCCGGAGGCGCGAAGGTCGGCGGCTGGCTCATCCAGCCTCCGAACTTCCAACCCAACAGGAAGTACCCGCTGGTGGTGTTGATTCACGGTGGACCACAGGGCGCCTGGAACGATAACTGGGGCTATCGCTGGAATCCGCAGATTTATGCGAATGCCGGCTACGTGGTCTTCGCGCCCAACCCGCGCGGCTCGACCGGTTACGGCCAACAGTTTGAAAACGAGGTTTCCGGAGACTGGGGTGGCAAGGCTTTCATCGACATCATGAATGGTGTAGCGCAAACGGCTGCCCTTTCCTATATCGACCAGAACCGCATCGGCGCTGCGGGCGCCAGCTATGGCGGCTACGATGATCAACTGGATCGAAGGCCACAACAACGATCCCCGTTTCCAATTCAAAGTGCTCGTTTCACATGATGGCGTCTACAACCTGACCAGCATGACCGGCGTCACGGAAGAGCTCCTGGTTTACCGATTGGGAGTTCAAGGGAACCCCGTGGGCCAATCCCAGGCGTGTATGACCTCTGGTCGCCGCACCACTTTGTGAAGAACTTCAAAACCCTGATCTCTGATCATCACCAATGACCTCGATTACCGCGTGCCCGTTGGCGAAGGTCTGCAGTTGTTCACCGCCGTGCAGCGAATGGGAGTCGATTCAAAGCTGATTGTCTTTCCGGACGAAGGTCATTGGTCTTGAAGCCGCAGAACTCCGGAGTTCTGGCACAACCACGTGCTTGGGTGGCTCGATAAGTATTTGAAGTGAAGATCGGGCCAAAGAAGATCAATTAGCCGCGGATGAACGCGGATCAGCACGGATCAGAAGTATCGCCATCGTGTTTCGTTCTCCAACCGCAAGGCGGTTGGAGATCAATTCATTCACGGTCTTCAATCCACAGTCAGCGAATAAATGCGATTCTTGCCGCTGCTGCCCAGTTGGCAGTAGATCAGACGCTCGCCCACGACGTCAAAAATGGCACTTCTCTCCACGGACGGAGTGATATGTAGTTCTTGGTGTTGAGGTCCACCGCCCATAAGCCGGATTCTTTGTCGATTCTTGAAAAGTAGATGGTTGATCCATCCGCCTTCCAGACAGGTCCATAGCCGTTTTCGACAATGCGACTTGGCGGAGATTCCGCTCCCGGCTTGATCAGCCAGATGCCATTGCTCTCGTGGCCGCTCTCTTCCGGGCCGCTCCAGGCCAGAGTGGAACCGTCCGGCGACCAACGCAGGTTCGCATATTCGAGCCGCTCGTAATTACCTGCGTCGTTCTTCGATCGGGATCGTGCATCACGATTTGCCTGCTTCCGTCCGCGAGAGTTAAGACCGCCGCCAATTTGCTGCCACTCTGGGATCTATGGCCAGCCACTCGGCCGGTCCGGGAAACATGTCCAGCCGCTTCGTCTCGGGTCGATTCAAGTTTGTAATGTCCACCACCAGCACTTCCGGTTTGCCGTGTTCCCTGGTCCCAGTGCAGGTACGCAATTTTCCTTCTCCGGCCCAACATGGATGATGAGCCGGCAACTCACTCAGGCGGGTATGATGACCATCGAGATCGGTGACGTAAAGATGTTTTCCCAGGTCTGGTTGCTCCATCACCGAGTGCCACGCAACGACCCGATGGGGGAAAGCCGTGACCATTTGTGATACTCGTCGTTCGAGAGTTCACGCGCTTCAGCTTTGGCTCTGGCGCCAACATCAGATTCTGCGCACCGTGGTAGTGAGAGAAAACCAACATGTTGCTCACCCGAGACATTGAAGGCGCAGCAAAGTCTCCCGTGAGATCGGCCACCGGCTCGACCTTTCCTCCGGCGACCGGAACGCGCCACAACAAACAAGGTCCGGTTTTCTTTGAAGCAAAAGATTAGAGAGCGTCCGTCGGGTGTCCAGGTCAGACCATACATCTGTTGGGGCTCCATTGGTAAGATTTCGTTCGCCCGTCAAAGTCTGCGCATCTACAATCCACAAGTCACCTAACCCGCCATTGGGATTGCTGGTTGTGTAGGCAATCAGTTTGCCATCCCACGACCAGCGAGGCGTGAAGCCGTTGGGGGCAATCTCGCGATGCGCCTTCTCCGGGTGCTCCGCGGGACTGAGCCAGAGCGCCTTTTGCGACGGCAGGTGTTTGGTATAGGCCACCCATTGGCCGTCAGGAGAGAATCCGGCGCCGCTCGCTTCCCTGATAAACAGTCGACCCTCGCCAGCCGCGGTTCCGCCACCGCTTAGCAGGCTATAAAGAGTCCGGCAAGCTGGTGCGCTGTTTCCGTGTGGCGATAGTTAGAGAAGACAACGTGACTCCCGTCCGCCGAAAAGACTGGAATGTCGCCGCTGGGATTTTCCTGAAAGGTGATCTGAGTTTCACTTCCAGTGGCGAGCTCTCTGACAAACAGATCGCCAAAGGTCTTCACCTTTCCGTCAGCGCCTTTCTCCTGCGTTTTTTCATTGGAACTGATGAAGAGCAGGTTCTCTACCGTCGGCAGATAATGCGGGCTTGCTTAGCGCTGAAATTTCCTGTTCCCGTTATGATCAGCGTCTGCGTTCTGATCTTCGCTTCCGGGCGCTTCCTGGGTCGAAACCAACTCACCACCTGATCCAGCAACTGAGTTTGGCTAACAAACAAGACCACTAAAGCCAGCCCGACGAGTCCTGACAAGAGCAGCAACCTCCTGCGTCTGGCAGGACGCACACGTTCCGCCGGGGCGTCGACAACCGGCACAGAACCGGTACCGAACGCCCGAGTTTCCTGGTGAGCTGTCGTCATCGCCGAGCGGTGATACCGCAGTGGGCTCAGCCGAGACCTCCCCGGACAAATCGGTACCCTTGCCGAGGAACAGTCTGGATGAATAGCGGATTATCTTCATCGTCTCCCAGCACGCGGCGGATTTCGCGCACCGATTGCACGAGCACGTCTTCCGTCACGAAAGTACCCTTCCACACCGTGTCCAGAAGCGTTTGCTTCTCCACCACCTGAGTTCGATTCTCAACGAGAAAATCAGGGTCTCGAGCGGCTTTGACGTGAGATGCACGCGCTCCTGGCCGCGATAGAGCCCACGCCGCTCAAGATTCAGCGTGAAGCCTCCGAAGTGCAGAATTTTCTTCGTTCGTTGTTCTGGCTCGCTCATGAGTTTGGTGCGTTCCAGTCCGACTGATCGTTGCCCGCAGATCTATCGGCGCATTGTAGCAAACAACTTCTTTCCCAACCCGCCATTTCTCACCGGACTTCCGGAGTTTTCACCGTCTCTTTCAGGACTTTTCACCGCAGCCAGTTGCAAAGTCGCATCGCATTGCACGTTCGCTAACCGCGGCGGCAATGGCTACCGCAAGCGGCCAGCAAAGATGTCCGAAACTTTGACAATTCAAGAAACGAGGTAAAAAGAATGAGCCTGAAACACTCTAAACTGAGCATCGCACACCGCATTCACCATCATTGCTTCCTGGCGCTCCTGTTTGCATTTCCTGACTCGACGTCTGCAGCCAACCAGTGCCACTCGGACCAGAAGCAAATGCTCCATCAGGGCGCCATTGCCTTTGGCGGCCACACAGTTCTGGGTCAGACCTTCATTCCCAGTGCTCCCGGACATCGCGTATGCCGGGTAAAGGTGATCGTCAATAAGAACTTCGCCGGCGTGTAGCGATCTGACCTGCGTCTCATACGCTCCAATTTCACGCCGCTGGATGCGGGTGTGACCCTTCCCGGAATCGGAATTCCCATGGGCAGCAGCGTGCAGCTCTTTGACTTCGGGTGCAATGGCGCACCGCTGGCGGGGATGCCCTTCTACGGTCTAAGACCTTCGAGTCTCCGAACAGCCCGGCGGGTGCCTTATCCGTGGCTATAGGAGTGGCCAACAACGCCTACGTCAAACCGGGCGACGCTGGCCGGGGCCGGCGAAACCTGACCGGACAGGCGCAGGCCAATGGATCTAGTTTGGGCGGCTGGGATTACGCGTTCGCGAGATTCTACGCGTGCGACTAGCAATCGATTCGGGCGGCCCACTGCTTCATCGGATGCGGAACCCCCTCTCCCCACAAATTCAAACTTGAAACGAGCCTGCCAACTTATGGAGGCAATGAAGAGGTAGAGACAGACATGACGCGATCAACTTTCACAAAACTCTTGAGCCTTACGCGTCATCATGATCGTCGCGGCGGCGCTTGGCCCTGTGGGATTGACCAATCTCAAAGCGCGCCCGTGAGAATCAACCTGATCCGACCACCCAATCCGAGTTCCACTCTTTCAGCAGTATTTAGCCCGGATGCGAAGTACCTTGTGACCGTAGGTGACCGCGCGGCACAGCAGTCCGACGTATGGAGACGCGGCGCAGCCGTGAAGTTGTTGCGATGTTCTTTTTCCACCTGTTGCGTCCAGATCAGATTGATCCCTACTCGGCTCGCCCTCGGTAGTCTTTGGACAGTGGTAGCGACAACCTTCAGTCCCGCACTGGGCCGGATTAACCAAACGCTGGGATAGCGGCCAGTGGCAAACTGATCAGCGATGTTGAAGATGTCGCGCTTGTAGATCGACTGATAGTGGCAGGTCATCGAGCAAAACCTGGACCCGACGGCCGCAAGCTCTCAGAGCATCATCATCAAGGACATTCTTGTTTCGGCTAAGGAAACTGATCCCGCAACAGGGGTAAAGCATTTCAAGCGGAGAGGGCCGCCAGTGCTGCTCGAGCAGAATCATTGCTTTCACCTGGCAATCCTCGCGCAAAGCGAAACCGATATCTGGTCGCTGGAAAGCGGACAACGACTCGCTACTTTGTCAGCCACCGCCAACCTTCAGACCGACCTCGAAGGACCTCCGCTCGTGTACGACCTGGGCTTGGCGAGCCTCGCTCATGTTGCGCAGTCCGTCGGGCCTGCGCAGTCGGTCGCAATCAGCGTCTCTGCCCCCGGCTCCGCTCAGCATGTTTCTGCGGTCCTTGCAAACCCACTACCACCAAATCGGCGCGATCGACTGACCAGGAAGAACCGTGACGTGTTCGGAGATGATGAACCGCAATACAGACCGGTCAAGAACGAACAAGCCTCTTTCTTCTGAACGCGTGATGGTAAACGAAATAAAGCCCTGCACTCGAACAGATCGGAACGCGGAGACTATTCCTTCCCAATCCTGCTCAGGCACTTACACCGTGCATCCCGGTCTCGCGAGCCTGCTCTTGCCCCCGCGCCATGAACCTTCTAAGCCGCACGACTACGGTTCCTGTCAGGATCAATCAAGTCGGCAGCCCAGCTCATCTTGATTTCGTCAGGAAAACAACCGCCACCACCATCGGCAGGAACTTGAACTTCGGGGCATCGGTTAGCGAGCCAAACACATTCGGGTGGAAATGCGGTTCACAGACTTTCAACTTGAGGAAAAAAGGAAAAGAAAGATGCGAGAACTAACACTTAAACTAATGCTTGCTGTTGCGCTTTCGGTTTGGGTTTCACTACGGCACGGGCTGAGGCGCTCAGAAGCGTCGAAGTTAGCGCGCCAGCGCCATCAATTGCCTCTTCGATCCAACCTGTCGAGTGGTAGTCGACGATTCGACTGCCACTCATTCCTATCGGCGCGACTGGTCCGAATTTCCTTCAGTCACGCACGTCCAGAGGTCGCGTCCTGGTTCCTGCTGCCGCAGGGCTCTACGTTTCACGAGTACCGGATTGACCTGCGCCGCGCCGAAGGCATTCTCCACATTCTCCCGTCTGGACTCTTTGAGCGTTGACTTTCGGTCCAGTCGTGCGGACCCTGACTTCGACGGCACTGGCAGAGGCGACGCAGTATCGTCGTGACCCAGGGCGGCTTAGGCACGGTGGGCCTCGCTTCAGCCGAGAAATCAGGAAACACAATTACGTTCTATTTCAGAAATGGTGTCTGCGCGGGTGGACGTCCGAACACTGGACAGAGCAGCTTCTTCGGTCTGGTTTCAACTCATTCGCCGGTGCCAAACGATGGCCACGATTCTCGAGAGTAGCGGCCGGACGTGTCGAAGTCCAGGTGCGCGGCGCGCCGCGCGCGAAAGACCCTCTGCAACAAGAGATGTTCCGCAGGGTGCACCGGTTGATAGGCCAATTCCCGTTCCCAACCCAGTTCCAATTCCAAACCGTGAAAGAGCATCACAAGCGAGCGCAGCGGTGGTCGATCACCTTACCCTCGACCGTGCGGTCGACCGCGGCGGCAGCAGTCACCATCTACGATCTGGTTTTGGCCACCAACAGGGGGTCTCGCGTTGTCGCAGCTCGGTGGTCATGGCATTGGCATCCTGCTCCCAGTCAGGTCGTGGTCCAACACACGAATCACCGCGCTCGTGCCGGGACGATCCGCGGATAGCGTTTTGGCCAGTGGTACTACATCGGCCTGCAAAGTCAGGACCGTCACTGGATCAGCAACATCTCCCGCACCATCAATATCTGCCGGCAACTCGAGTGAGATTCTATCCCACGTAAGTCGCTTGGCCCGCCGTTGGGCTTTTGCTCGTCAGTCACTTGAAACACCAGAGGAGAAAATGAGAAACGCCAATTTAAAGTTCCACTTTCTGCTCGGCTTTTGCTATTTGTGGCCTATTCGGTTTGTATGCAGGCGATGTCTCGGGTCAAACCGTTGACAGGGATGTCCTCAGCGCAATGGCATGCACAGTTGCCCTCCAGGGCAGTTTGTTGTTGGTGTTACGCGTGGACTGCGAACCTGCTCCTGTGTTCAGAGCAGAGTTCAGCGGCTACACCACGGCTCAGGAAATTGTGCAGGTAGTAGGGTGCCTGGAAGGTTGAACTCAGTCGCATGGCATGCACGCGTGTCCAGAGGGGATGGGGGGTTACCGGCGTTCATGTAAGCAAAAACATGTTGGCTTGCGCACCATTGGCACGTCCTCCGATCCCAAGTTCGTCGATGCGGGGCACGCAACGTTCGGGCATGCACGCGTGTCCTGCAGGAGATCCTGCAGTTCGGCGTCCACGTGCGCAGCAATTTGTTGCTCTGGTGGGCACGCAATACAGGTTGAGGATCATCTCCTTTACCGTTCAGCCCAGCGATGGAAACATTCGCGGCGGTGAAACAGTGACTATTCGATGGAGGGTCGAATGTAACGCGCCAGATTGTATTGTCAGTCTTGCCGGCGGTGTGAGCCGTCCGGTCTGGACTAACGCTTAGAGGATCAGAAAGTGTCACCCTAACCGTGACACCTTATACACACTCTCCGTAGCAAGCGGCGGAGGTCGCGAGTCAGAAGAGAAGTGTGGTTCGAGTGACATCAGCCTCGCGCGATTTCACAGTCCGGCTCGGGGCACATGCGCCATTCTCGGGCTTTCCTGGTGGAGCGGTAGTTACCCGACCGGAGGAACTCTCGAGGGAAATCTGACACGCGTCGCCAACCCACGCACCTCAGTGCGGTTGGGGTTCCTGAAACCCGGCTACGGATCGGTTGACTGCGGAAACCCGGATGCCTACGTGTACCTGGGGCCGGGCGAGACGATGACGGCTGATCAACCGATGATGGCCTTCGGCTCGCAGCGACTCCGGCCCCTCCCGGTCAGGTTCCTTGTTTGTTCCGGCGCCGATCGGACAGCCTGCGGCCGGGGCCGGGCTGAACTTCCCGCTCCTCTCAACATTATGCTATACGCGGGCATTAAATCCAGAGGGACGTATGGCTTCCGCAGGCAAGGAAAATGAGGCGCAACAATTCGCTAACAAGAACTGCCTCACGGATCAGCAAGAGGCGGGCGCAACCTCTACGCCGACCTGCTGCGTTCGGAACTCAGAGAAGAAACCTCTCTCCTTTGATCAAACGGTGACTGCATGAAAGGGAGTAAGAAGATGACGAAAATCAACAATCGGAATTCTCGAAGGCAGTTCTTTTCAGCGGCGGTGTGTCTGAGTCTCATCGCTCCAATGCCCGAGCGCTCAAGACTGGGCTACACGCAACAAGAATGGATCTCGACGCGCGTCGTCACGTTGGAGCACTACCGTCCCTATGGTCCCTGCATTGACTGCAGGCGGGTGGGTTGCCCAGCAAAGTGGAGGTTGTCCGCCGGCAAGACTTCGATCCGAACGCCGCGGAATCTGCTGCGCAACCCAAGCTTTGAGGACGCTGGGCCACGCGGCATGTCAGCGAGCATCTTTTGCTCGCGATGGCGCTGTTGATACCCGCTCGGCGGCAGCTGACTGGACCATGCATACGCAGCAACAATCGGGCACAGGTGACCACGGAACTGATCGCGTCGAGCAGACCAGGGAGTGGCTCGTCGATGCTTGCACATAGCCGCCGGCTAGCAACGAGGGCGGTGTTTATCAAATCTTCTGATCGTGACAATCAAGGCCCCTCGCTGGTAGTCGCGCCAGTATGGGTTTACGTCAAAGAGAGGCCGAGCTGCGTCCGGCCACTGGCAACCAGGGCTTCACGCCGACTTATTCGCTCAATGGGACCTTCTGGCAAGTGGGAGTTGCTTCCAAGCCTGCAGCGACGGAAATACACCTAACAACTGGTTCGTACTCTACTCGACCGATGTCGAGGTGGATCTGACTTCTATGTGGACCAGGCAGAAAGTGTCAGAGGGTTAAGCCAGCCCCAGCCCCAATCAATGTGGAGGAATGCTGATTGAGAACATTGTGCCCAACGTTGCGTTCCCAGGCGGCGTTATTGCCATCAATGGGCGCAACTTCGGAAACCGGCAAGGCACGAAGCTACCGGCAATCAACCGAGGCCACGTTAATCTTCTTCAAGTTACTAAGTGGACAGACACCTCAAATCCTCGCGCGATACTACCGCCTCGATCTCAGTAGGGGGCACGTACCGCGTGCTCATCTACTGCGATAACACTTACAGGACCAGCAGCAGTCCTGGAGGTCAGCAGTTAGAGACGATCTCTCATCGACCCTGCGTTAACCCTAAGTTGAGAGGAGGAAACCATGAAAAACCACATTCTTGCCGGATTCATCTTGTTAATGAGTCTTAGCGCCGGCATTGAGGCTCAGGACCCTTGACCAGGACTGCAATCCAATCGCCATGCCTCCGGAGTGCCGGCGCGGCTGGTAGGTCCAATCGCAGATCTCAATAATAGAATATTCGCGCAGTTCCAGGAAAGCGCTGGAAAACGCCGGACCGGCAATGAAGGCGCAGTTGTTGAGGAACATCGAACGGCTCGATCACTCAGCGGACGCCGCCAAAGCCGAACTGACACGCTGCCAACGCGAGCACGGAGCAACGCCCCGGGGGTTGGCCGCTGCGGAGTTGACTCTAATCTCAGCGGCACAGCGACACTGCGGACGACTGACAGTGAGGCCTGCGGCACCGTTTGAGGTGGATTTCGATGTCGATATCCGCTTCACGCGAAATCGATGTGGCCCTCACCATTACGCGCTTCCTTCCATCAAATCTAAGAACCGATAACATTCCCGGACTCGGGAAGGTCGCTGTCACTCGTAACCCAGGACCGGTGGTGGCTCGGGTACCTTCACCCGGTATCAGGAAGCCTGAATCTTCTAGATCGCGCTGCACTTTCACTACGGCACCTTCCTGGTCAGCGACGACGACGTCTCTTTCAACCTAACGACGAGGCAGCGTGCCCTCAGGCGATGGTGACAACATGTGCTACGTGGTTCGCCACTGAACGCCGATAACAGAATCACTCTGGTTGGGAGCGCAACCTTCACCACGGTTACCTGACGGAAGCAGGAGGACTGGGTGGGGCGGCAACCATTTCCCTCGCCCGTAGCGTCGCCGCCAGGCAAAACTCAAGTGAAAGGAGAAAGGTTTGAGAGAAGAATAATGAGATGAGTCTGAGGACCGCCAAACCGTGAAACATCAAACTTTCTACTCATCATGGATGGTCGCGTTGGGCTTCATTTTGTTGCTCGATCTGCGACTGCTTTCTCGCAGGCTCAGAGCTGGCAGCCGGGCGAGCTGGCAGCCGAAACGATCGGGGAACGCGGAGAGTTCATTGCGGCGTTCGAGTGGTCGGTGGAAACAAGGCGTGATTTTTGTGTGGCTCCTCAAAGGTCGCGCAGCCGCCGGCGCCGTTCAATTCTAGTGTGGATGGTAGTGGAAAGCACGCCCCGCGGCCTCGTCGGAAAAGCGTGAGACGGTCCGGGCGACAAGGCGTCGGTCCCTTGACAGCCCATCGTTGTTTGCGGCGTCAATGGTCGCTCTTTGCCAAAGCCACCCAGGGCCTCAGATTCGTCGATTCACCTCGCATCTCGCTCGAACAGGGTCGACTTCCCGGTTTACGTTCCTGCGCTTCCCCCTGGCTAAGCAAGCTTGACTCTCACGCTACGCGCTCTATTCGTATCAAGCTGTACCAGATGGGTAAGTCTTAAGCATTTCGTTTGAGAGACAGGGCAGGCGGCCGAACATGGTCGGGCGGCAAGCTCATTGCGTGATTGTAGGCCCCGACACCGAGGATATCGTCGCCGACCTTCTGGGCAACAAACAGGATTCTTCCTTTCGGCTCGATCCTGCCCGGAGGACAAAGGATTGAAACCATCGGTAGCGGACGGACTCCCGCGCCGGTGCTCGATACGGCGTCGTAACTCGCCTTGCCCACCGACTCCTCCCGCCATCCGCGTCCTTCCAGGTGTCCACAGATGAACCCACCAGCGAAGGGAAAGCCTCCGTTGGCAGCTGACGAGTGATGATCAGGACCGATGCCAGGAAACGCGCTAGATCGAACCGCGACACCGAAGAATGGAGCTCTCTCTTCTGCCAGTAAAGTCCGCCAGTGCCTGCTTCCGCCCCACCGCACTGTAGTGCGCTCGATCGCTTTTGTCAACATCACGCCTTTGCTTCATCCGGCGCGTGCCGCGTGCGCCCGATGATTTTGCGGGGAGCCGCCCCTGTCACTGCTCGCCGTCGGAGACGCCTTGGCCTGGGCCCCATTGCCCGGCGCACTGTTTTTGCGATCGTTGGCCCAATCGAGTCGCAGCCAAGAACGCAGACCCAGCAGAACAACGAAGGCCAATCGAGAATTGAGTTTCATCCGCTCCTCCGTTGCCGCCGCTTTAACAAAACGCCCAGGCGACACCGAAGACCTGGTCCCGCCCCCAGGCCAGAAATGTGTAGCAGTTCTTACTCCGGTCGCGTCGAGTGGCGCGGACCACGGCGATGAAGTCGGTTCGCGAGCGCGGCGCTGCGCGCATTGATCCAGCAGCCTGCGGTGACTCGTTCTGAGGTTCAAAGTTGAACGCACAATCAGACCTGACGTGATGTTTCTTCTTTACCCTGCTGTGGCGGTTTCCGGGTCAGTCGCGCGCAGATGTGTATCGCCGGGAAACTCCTGGCCAGCGCCAGCGAAAGAACGATGCCCGCCGTGCGCATCTTCGCGGGCCGGATCGCTTTTGTAGCCAAATTCTCGCCGATTTCCAGCCGGGCCCCACTTCGCGCCAGAGGTCGACCCCGGCAGCGGCGTCCAGAACGTCGGCAATGGTAGGCCCCGCCAACGCGCGACGCAATCTCCAGGAAATAGAATTCTCCATCGGCGGCGCTTTTGATGAACTCGGCATGCGCCACTCCTTTTCCAAACGCAGCGCCTTAATCAAACGCCGATTGACCTCGGGCAGCCTTTTTTGATCTGCAGAGCCGCGCTCGATGGTGTGCGAGATATAGGCGCCGCCACCGTGCGCGACCTTGCATCGGCGGCCGGCCGTAGCGATTGACGCCGGCAGGCGAAAAATCACACGTCCATTCTGGACCGTTGAATCGACGCGAAATACCCCGCCGGGAATGAATTGGGCCAGCAGGATAATACGAGGAGCGTTCGCCCAGGCGTTCGCGCAGGTTGAGTTCCTCGATCACCTTCCAAACTTCTTCGGGCCGAGCCACCTTTGCGAATACCGACAGCCGGTGGTGCCCATCAGCGCGCGGCTTGACTATCCAGGGCGGCGCCACACGATTCATGAAACCCGCAGAGCTCATCGTGATTAATCAGCGGTGCGAAGTCAGGCACGGTGTGACGCCTCCCGCTTTGGCCTTCAGACTCATGGGCCATTTGTCGCGGAAGACGTTGGCGTTTGAGCTTTCGCTCACGCCGGGCAGGCAAAGGAAGCCCGCGAATCAGCGCGGCCAGGATAACGTCGAACTCCCTCAAGCGCCACCACCCGGCCTGATCCCTCTGCGTTTGCGTAGATGTGACGGATCACATCGATGGTGCGATCTCCGCATGCGAGGCATCGTATTGGGCAGGGGCAAACAGATCGTCGATGTCGTCGTCGCGGCCATTCTTCGTCGAGCATCTTCTCTTTGAGTACCACCACCACGTGGGTGGCAGCCGTGGGACTCTTCAACTCGCGGATAAAAATCGGGACGCCCTTGAAGAAAGTGGCCAGACAAACCACGTTGAGAGACCGTGTAATGCTTTTGCCCATGGGGCTATTTCACCTGCAGACCACTCAGACTGCGCGAACTGGAAGGCCCTCCTGCTCCAAAATGCCAACTCGCGGAGCGGGGACGCTCTGGTTGGCTTTTTTGAGCACGGGTACAATCATCGAAAGTGAACAGAATGGACCAATATATACTTTTTAGCGGAGTCGCGGTCACCCTGCTTACCAGCCTAAGACTTCAGGAGAACTCCCCCAAATGATCTTTCGTGGCCCATACCCCGACGTGCACATTCCCCGAAGCACCGCTGACGCCGTTCGTTCTTGCAGCGCGCCGAGGGCACTGGCGACAAAGCAGCGCTGATCTGAAGGTCCCAACCGGACGCGTGGTTACGTATGCGCAACTGGCCCAGTCCGTCAGACGCGTTGCCGCCAGTCTCGCCAGCCGTGGATTCAGGAAGAGGCGAGGTCCTCGGAATCCTGACTTCCGAACATTCCGGAATACGCCATCATGTTTCACGGGTGTCGCCCTCCTGGGCGGCGTCGTTACGCCCTGATCAACCCTCTGTATACCGAGCACGAGATCGGGCCACCAGTTGAAAGACGCTGGCGGGCCAGATTTCTTGGGTCGCCGGCGAGCCATTCATCGACAAGGCTCACTACAGGCTGCCCAGGGTGCAAACGGTTGAAGAATTGTTTGCTCTTTGGCGAGGCGCAGGGCGCCACGCTCTTCGCCTCGTTGATTGAACGTGACGGTGACTGCCGGACGGTCCAGATTGACCCCGGCGATATCTGGCGGCCCTGCCCTATTCGAGTGGCACCACCGGGTTAACAAGGAGTAATGCTCACGCATCGAAACCTGGCTGGCGAATCTGTGCCAGATGAACGGGCTCGACTACTTTACTTCTGATCAGGACACGCTCATCTGTGTTCTGCCGCTCTTTCATATTTATGGATTGATGGTGGTGATGAACCTCGGACTTACAAAGGCGCCACGACCATCGTCACCATGCCGCGCTTCTGACCTCGAGCAGTTTCTGCAAGCCGTCGCAGGACCACGGTGCGCGTCACGTTGGCCCAACTAGTTCGCCCATTGGTGCTCAGCGCTCAGCAACCATCCCCATCGTTGTCTAACTACGATCTCTTCCAGGCTTCACACCATTTTTAGCGGGCGCGCGCCGCTCAGCGATTCACTCACCAGAGTCTGCATCGAAACGCCTCGCGTAAGGTCCAGGGATATGGCATGACCGAGACCAGCCCGGTGACACATTCTGTCGCCGCAAACAACGAGCAGGTGCAAGTTTGGCTCGGTTGGCCTCTGTGCGCCGAACACCGAATGTGCAAGATCGTCGATCTGGAAACTGGCAAGTCCCGGTAGGCCGCAACCGGGAAGGCGATTAACTGCGCGCGCGGGCCGCAAGATAATGAAGGGTTACTCTGAATCGACCGGAGGCCACCGAGCACACCATTGACGCCGAGGGCTGGCGACACCGGCGATGTTGGCTATGCCGACGACGAAGACCATTTCTTACATCGTCGATCGCGCCAAGGAACTGATCAACGCACAAAGGCGATTTCAGGTCGCGCCCGCCGAGCTGGAGGCCAATCCTGCTTGACGCACCCGGCAGTTGCCGACGCAGCAGTGATTCCCATCCCGGACGATGAAGCCGGAGAAATACCAAAGGCCTATGTAGTCTTGAGCGGCGGGCCGAGGAGGAAGAGATTACCTGGCCTTTGTGGCAGCTCGAGTGGCGTCGTTCAAGAAAGTTCGCCCCGTCGAATTCACCGATAAGATCCCAAAGTCGGCATCCGGCAAATCCTGCGCCGCGTCCTGATCGAAATCGAACGTGCGCGGCTGAGATCATAAAAGCAGGTCCAGCTGCGCCTCTAAACAAACGGTCGTAAGCTCCAGGGCCCTTGTTTGCGTCGAGAATTCTCCGTGATAGGTTGCGGAAAAACTCTTTGACAACGGACCAACCCCGAAGACAACATACATTCCACCCTCATCCTTGCGTTATTCAGAGCTGTTCCCCCGACCTTACTCGTCGTGACGGAAGAGGTTCAGGTCCGGTTCAGTTTAGGTTTTGTGTCATCTGGCGTCTCCCCTACGCTCACTTTCAGGAGTGGATCAAAAAATGCTCAGTCAGCTGGATAGGGTAAATATCTGACAGTTTAGAACTTCTGTTCGTTTTGCTGTTTTTCGCGTTATGCGCTTCCGCGTTGCCCCTTCTTGGATTTGCGGCATTGGCTAAGGGTCCGATACAGCGCCGAAGGCCATCGAAGACCAATCAGTCACCCAACGCGCTGACGATTGGCAACGCTTACCGGCAGACTAATCTGGTTTCGACATTCCGCGCGGGCCAGATACTTGACGCGAGTCTGGTAAACCCCTGGGGGATTCACGCAGTCAGCGACAAGTCCCTTCTGGGTTTCAAATCAAGGCACAGGTACATCGACACTCTCTACGGTGGCGACGCTAACGGCAGCCCATTAACAGAAAAATTACACCTCACCGTGACCATACCGGTGGCAGCGCAAACAACCGAGTCGTTTTCAACGGCGGGAGGTTTCGGCTTGTAATCACCGATCGGCAGCGGCATCGGACCGGCACGATCCATGTTCGCCAACTACCAATGGCACCATCGCCGCCCGGGCGCTCGGGCACTGTAGCCATCCAAAAGGTAAGTGCAGTGCGAACTCCGCCTGCGTCAGGTCTGGCGATTGCGAACGACGCTCTTTGCTTACGTCATCTACGCGGCTCAACTTCAGAGCCGGAACCATCGACGTCTTCGGCGCAAACTTTTCGGCCACGTCAACTTCGGACCAGGGACCTTTATTGGATAGTCTCTCTACCCGCAGGCTTTGCTCCCTTCAACGTTCGTGAACCTGGGAGGCAAAGCATCTACGTCACGTCACAGCTTTGGCAAGGTCCGGGGCACGATATACCCGGTCCAGGAAATGGATTCGTGAATGTTTTCGACAACGACCGGTCGCACCTGCTGCAAAGGTTGGTTTCAACGGAGTCCTCAACTCGCCTTGGGGAGTGGCTATCGCTCCCGCCAGCTTCGGCGCTTTTGCAAACGCTGTGCTCTATCGGCAACTTTCTGCAGATGGCAGAATCAGACGCTTTTGATCGAACCACAGGCGCGCTCCTGGGAAAACCCAAACGATCAGGCCGGTAATCCAATAGTGCTTGATGAATTATGGGCCCTGACTTTCGGGAACGGCGCGTTGGCGGCGGCGATCTGAATACCCTTTATTTCACCGCTGGAACTGAGCGAGGAATCGCAACGGTCTGTTGGGTTCCATTGTACCGTGCCGCACCTGCGGCGGCGCTGGAGCTCGGCTGGAGCTCGGCAACCCACAGCGTTCGGGCGAAGGCGACTGGCGCTCTTTGATGTGACGGTTACTCGCACAGGCGACACCAGCCAGGCGGCCGCCGTCAACTTCGCCACCTGACGGCAACCAGCGAAACGGGAGCCGCTTCACTCATTGAACGACTTCGTTCCCGCGCTTGGTACTCTGGCAGCTTGCCGTCGGCGAGGCTAGCAAGACCTTTAGTGTGTTGATTGTCGATGGCATGATGTACGTCGAGGGTGACGAAACCTTCAATATCCTGCTCAGTAACCCAACCGGAGCAGGCTTCGGTCCTGCAATCACTGCGCGAGGTCAACGATTACTGACAACGACAGCGTTCCCGGCGGTCTCGCCAGCGCCTCTCGACCTTTGCTGCCAGCCTGACGGCGCTCCACGAAGTGCCGGCCCATGTGACTAATGGCACCGGAACTGGCATTGTGATCGTCACCGACGAGGCAACGGGCGCAGCAACTGTGTCGCTCGCTTTCTCGGGGCTGACCAGCAATACAATCGCGGCTCACATCCATGGCTCGGCGGTGCCCGGCGTTAACGCCCGATCCTGTTTCCGCTGCCCATTCCGTTGAGTAACTTCGGGAGCAGCAAATAACTTCGCGATCACGCTCACTCCCACACAGATTAGGACTTAAAGGCTGACTCTTTATTTCAACGTCCATACCGTCAACAATACCGTGGGAGAGATCAGAGGTCGCGGATCTTCTCTAATCCGATTGACCAGTCGGGCTACTTTGTGCGCGAACAATATCTCGACTTCCTCAACCGTTCGCCGGATGCCGGCGGTCAAACCTTCTGGGAAGGCAAGATCACCGCGTGCGGAGTCAACACCAATTGCATCAGCAATCAGCGCATCGACGTTTCCGCCGCCTTCTTTATCGCGCAGAGTTTCAAGTCAGCAGACTTTTACGTCTACCGGGTGCGCAAAGCGTCATTCGGCGTACTTCCCACCTTCAACCAGTTCACGCTCGATCGCAGTCAGATCAGCGCTGGTACAGCTGCCGATAAGAAGAGCTTCACTGAAGGCTTTGTTCAGGAGGGTGACTTCCTGGGAGTCTATCCGCTGACGCAAAACGGCATTGCCTTCATTGACAAACTGGTCGCCACTGTCCTGACAGGATCGGGTGTGGACCTTACTTCAAAGAAGCCGGACCTGCAAAATGAGTACCCTGTTGGAAGTCAGCCAAACTGCCAGTCGCGCCCGCGTGATTCGCCGTCTGGTTGATTATCAGGAATTCATCGATCCGAGTTCAATCGCGCTTTCGTGGCGGCTGAGTATTATGGATATCTACGCCGCACTCCCGATACGAGCGGGTAGCCACTTCTGGCTCGGCATTTTGAATAACGGTGTTTCGGGCAACTCGCGCTCGATGGTTTGCTCGTTCCTTACCTCAGCAGAGTATCAGCTGAGGTTTGGTCCAACGGTCACGCGTACCAACGCCGGAGTGCGCCACGGTGGCGCCCTCAATCAGCAATCACGGCGTTAGTTGACTGGCGACGGTCGGGCGCACTTCCGCGCTGGTCGGGCGCCCCTGAGTATCACTTTAGTTCTACAACGGCGCGAGTCCTGATTACAGGATTCGCGCCGTTTCCGTTAGACATACAGTCTGGTGACTTCTGTCTGATTGATTCCTCCGCCCAAAGCTCTTGACAGGTGACAGTGAGCGTAATAAAGGTGCCTGACGGCGAACGGTGGTAACTCTATGGCGATGGTCTGCTCTTTCATTACCTCTGCCGAGTACCAATTCAGGTTTGGGCCGACCGCCACGCATGACAATAGGGGAGTGTGCGGACGTCGCCCATGTGGCCTTCGCCGTAGTGGTGTTTCAAGTCGTGAGTAAGCGGGTGTATTATTCCGGCGATGTCTTTCGGAGAACTGGAGTGAAAACCCCATGCCTGAACATCGCTCGGATTTTCTCTTACTCAATCGCAATTAGCGTGCTGATGCTGGCGAACGCGTCATTCTCGGTACGGGCACAGGAGGCAACCTCAGGCTGGCAAACGCTTAGTCCCGAGGGCGAGGAGTTCGCCATCCTCATGCCTAAACATCCAAAGTTCCAGGAAAGCCGTGTAATCCTTACCATCGCGACATGACTCTGAATACACGCTTCGTATTTGTCCGCGAGCGACCATGGTCCAGTCCTGGCCGTAGCGTGTCGCTCAGCGTGGCATCAAAGCCGCTGGCCTGGGAGCCAACGATTTCCTGCGGCTCAACTCCTATGTTGATGCGTTCAAGAACTGGTTTCCCGCAACAGGTTCGCGGCAAAGACGCCATCGCCAGGTTGACACTGGTTGGCGACAAGACCCTCAACGGCAATCTGGGTCGTGAGTATCGGCTGGTGATCGGTGACCTCTCGGGCACCGCTCGCGTCTTTGCCACCAAGCGTCGCTTTTACGCTGCAGTGGTCTTGAAACACAAAGAAGAACGATGAGTTGACAGATCAATTCCTGAGCTCCCTTTATCTTGCCGGAGAAAATCGCACCAACAGCCCCCGGTGAGCCCCAATCCGCCGGCTGAGTTAGCGGCGGATCGCAAGGCAGGGCCAAATAAAGAGAAAGAGAATGGCGACGGAGCGGCGCAGAAGACCGACGCCTGGACGCACGCGGTCGCTGGCGGCGAAGCCAAGGCAGGCGATGCGCCGGCCACCGCCACTACCAAGCCGGGAGAGAAAGCGCCTATCTCGGGGATGCTCAATGGCAAGGCGATCATCTTGCCGCAACCGGAATATCCGGCCATCGCGGCGCAAGCCAAGCGCTGCCGGTACCGTGATAGTCCAGGTGCTCCGTCGACGAAACGGGAAATGTGATTGAGCGCTCCACGCCACGTCAGGCCATCCTCTAGCTGCAGGCGGCAGCGGTGGCCGCTGCACGACAGGCAAAATTCGCCCCACCTCTTTGATGGGCGAGCCCGACAAGGTCACCGGCGTGCCTCGGTTACAACTTTGCCGCCAGTAGCAACCCGCCAGGTGCTGTCGCGAACCCGCCTGCGGTAGCGGCGGTTGAACGATCCATGAGAGAGTGCGGCCGCTATTAGATCAACCGCCCGCTACCGCAGGCGGTTCTGACAGCGCCTGCGTCGGGCGTCACAGTCGCCATCCTGACGTTGTCTGCTCGCCAATCTATTTCGCTCAAACTTTAGCCGTCATCCTTTGATCTGAGCGCCTGATCAATGTCGTCGCAGCAACTTGCTTCCTGTCCCGCCTGATCCATCGCCGGATTCCTCGAGGTACGCGCCGGTCATCTGAACATCAGCGGCGCTGACGCGCTGGCTTGAGTGCAGAGGTTTAGCGCACCGCTTTCGCTTTCCCGGGACCGCGTATTCGCGCGAACATCGAACGGCTCCAGCGTGCGGTAACGGCAGTTGATCGTCCGATCAAGTTTGCTACGCATCGAAAGCCAATCCCTGAACATGGCTGTCTTGAAACAGCAATACAACTGGAACGAAGCACA
>ERZ1370068.5693-contig-4708_pt1 | contig 56991 bp, 75 predicted proteins | sample MGYA00561227_ERZ1370068 | MGnify/ENA primary metagenome ERZ1370068 (study PRJEB38410, sample SAMEA6850437) | metagenome | study: Metagenomic assessment of the ecological functions of the soil: analysis of the soil microbiota associated with the... | reverse complement strand
TACGTATTAGCGGTGTCCACCGGTGTGCACTTCCACCGTGTGTGCACTGTGTGCACCGTGTGCTTCCACCGTCCCTACGATTGATCAATCAATGAAACACTATGAAAACTCAAACTCGATGCGACCGCCCGGCGCGAGGTCAATGCGAATTCATACATTAGTGTAGTTTTCCGACGAAGATACATCCGTTACAGTTGCCCCGAAGACTCGTGATCGTTGCCTAACTCCTGGATATCTATATCCAATGAATGCACTTCATGAATCGAAGCGATACGGGACGTAGTCCTTGGTATTCGGGTAACTGAAAGAAGTTACTGTTTAGGTCATCGACTCCGATTTGAGGCACTTGTTCGCCTTATCCCATGAGACATCTTTATGCGCGCATCGTGCATCCCTCCAAGGTCTTTGAAGAATGACTTTCGCTTCATGATTTCTTTGGACAAGATTTCCTCCATCAGTATTTACTATGGCAACGCGGGCATTTGCCGGAATTCCCAGGGCCAAAGCCATGGAATTACCACCGATCGGAATCATCCCGACGCACCTATAAGCCAGATAGGTGAGTCCGGTACCAACTACCGTAACCACAACCTTACGGGCAATTGCCATCCGCAGGACATGCTTCGCCTTTGTCATTGTCTTTGTCCTTATTGCCGTTTTCACCTTGGGGGTCAGGTAACTCCGGGACATTTGCAAACCCGGGGATAATGCCAGCTACCGCCATTTACGCCAATGATCCTCGCCTTGGCACCACCCTGTCTCCCTTTTTTCCTCGATCAAAATCAATGTAGTCGCCATCAGGTGTCGCCATCTTTCGCCATTCGGTGCGCGGTGAGATGGGTCGCGTTGCCACTCCGGCGGTAAAACCACTCTGGATCTTTAGGTAGCGTCAAATCGAGCCCATATGGGTCTATGAACCACACGGGATTTCCTCGCACATATGAATAGGTATTAAGTCCGGCCTTCAATCCAATCGATCGCTTGTAATGTAACGACCATCTTGCGGATCATAGTAACGCGCCATGTTGTACAGCAGACCCGTCTCTGCATCGAAGTACTGTCCCGGGAACCTCGTTGAAGACAAACGCACCCACCCAGCGCCCGCGGATTCTCATTCGGCGCGCCCTTACCGTATGGATCGGGTTGTAAGTCCAACGCAATTTGTTGTCGCTTGCCGCGTGATCTTTCTCGGCGTATTGAGATGATCGGTGTGTATGTAAAAGATGTTCACGCCGCCTGTTTTTGGCGTGAGTACTTCGCCACGGGCGTGTCACCCAGCCACACGAACTCGTTGGATCATCGTACCGCTTGAATCTAAAGCCCACCTTTGCAAGTGCCCTGCTTCATCGTAGACAAAGACTGTGTAGTGCCAGCCTCTTGATTCGCTGACCGAATGCATTGTAGGTGTACGTTATCGCAGCAGCTAAGCGCCATTTTTCGCTGTCTTTCATTCGACCATTGCCAGTACGTGTAGACGATCACCCGTCAGCTCAACGTGCCCCAGCTGCGTCATAGGTATAGGTCTTTGTGAGCTCCCGGTCGCACTTCGACAACCGGTTACTCGTCGCGGGATACGCGAACGTCGTGTTCGTAGTGCCGGTTTGTGTCAAGCGATTGCCATCGGCATCGAACGTGAACCCCTGAGTAGTGGCGCTGCTGGTCGCACCGTGAGCCGATCCATCGTGTCGTAGCCGTACGTCCAACTATTCGCAGGTGTGACAGTGTCGATTTTGCGCGTGATACGGAACGTCGTCAAAATTCGCATGTCTTTCAAGCCTGCACCGTCGATCTGAGTGATTTTTCCATCAGTAGACCGTGGACACCACCGATTCTACTGCACGTCAACATGCTCCTGCCGAGTCGCATAGGTCGTCCACGCAGGCGATGAGCGCAACGGACGAGTGCGACAGAGAAGATCTTACGGCGCAACAGAGCAACCGATTGGGTTGCGCCGAACCAGAATGACCCGGAAATGAATCACGATCTGGGACTAGGAGTAGAGCCGCCCGCTTTTCTAAGTCCTTGATCCACGACTGTCCGAGTGCGCGCGTGGAGTTGAAGGTGATTGAGCTTGCCCATTGCGCGACCGAAGACATTTCCCTTCGGTTGAAGCGCGACTCAGCTTCGCGTCAGGATCGATGTGGAGTCGTGCGCGTGAGGATGGGTGGAAGGCTCTTGTCGATAGAACCACGCTTTGCGCTTCCTCCAATCTGTCTCCCGGTCAATCGACCAGCTGTAAAATACTCCTCTTGAAGGGAACGGATAAGGAGGCGTTCTCTCGATCGCTTCGAGTAGAAGCGTCTCAATCTGAACCCGTAGGATGGAGTTCGCCCTTATCATGAACCGCGTTCGTAGATGGAAGTGAACTCCGAGGTTTCGGGAGAGCTGCAATCCCGGCTCGGATCGGATTGAGATCAACATAGGCCATCGCGGTGAGAAGACCGGCTTCATCGAGTAAGGCTTGGCACTTAAAGCGGCCTTCCCAGGGTCGACCGGTGCAGTGGTCCTCAGGTTTGGCACGTCGTGCGAGATGTTCGTTGAGGCAGCGCGCGGGCCAGCTGACGTTCATGAGTCGATTGCGCCACTCCTTGACGATTTTCTGAGCCTCGTCGCGCGCGGTCAAGCGTCCGCTTCTCCGGTTTTGATCCTGTTCCACTGGGTTACCGGCCGCAGCAAAGAGCTGCGTCCAGCGAGAGACGACTTCTTCTCGCTCCACGCCTTAGCACGCGCGAGATCGAAACAAGCAGGACCGTGTGTGAGAGTGATTCTGACATCACAGCGAACGCAGGCACAGAGGTCATGATCAGCGGCGGCGAGAATCCGACTCAACTCCGAAAGCCGATCGATCACCTACCCAGCGTGCGATGTACACCGCGTCCGGCGTTGCAATGTCGTAGCCATATGCAGCCACGCGAGCCGCCGCACACACCGCGCCGCAGTGGCAAGTACGGCGTCCTGCAGCGCGGCGAGGACCACCTACCGATATATTTTTCACGCGCGTAAGCATCCATCGCCCTGCCGGCTCATCGCTGCAATGAGCGCTTGAAGCGCGGCGACGAACGTCACTCTATCCGTGAGAATGGAATCTCCAGAACTCAAGTTAGCTCTGCAAAACACTCAGAAATCAGGTGTTGGTGTCCACTGTGGTGTGTTATTGTGAACAACGGATCGATGTAGTAGTGATTCGACGCATCACAGCATAGGCACAGAGGTCGTCGAACTCAGATTCTTTGTGCCGATCGATCACCCACTGCTTTGGGATGTGGAGCAATCGCGTCAGCGGCGCTGTAACCATGGCGCCCGCCACCATACTTCCCAGTGGTATGCGGCGTCTTCTGCAACCGGTTTACCGATGGCTTTTCGCGTAGCCATCCCCTTCCCTGCCGTCGCTTCAACGAGCACCGGTGACGATGAGCATCACTCACCATCAGTGAGATGGAATCTCGAGAACTCAGAATTAGCTCTGCTGCACCTGCAAGCACTCAAAATCGGTGGGTGTCCACTGTGTGTGTGTGTCGTGCCTCGCAAATCTGGTGGGTGTCCACTGCGTGTGTGTGCCGTGATCCGTCATTGAATGGAATCTCGAGAACTCAAGTTAGCTCTGCAAACACTCAGAAATCGATTGGTGTCCACTGTGTGTGTGTGTGTGTGTGTGCTCAGAAATCGGTGGGTGTCCACAGAGGAGGAGTGTTTCTTAGCAATGCAGAGGGAGATCCCTGTGTGTGTGTGCTGTGTGTGTGTGTGTGTGTGCGGTAACTATCTCTTCAACAACTCTTCCACACGCTGTCATTTAATTCTGCGCGATCAGCACGATCGACATCGACTTTGGGTCTGCTGCAAAGCTCTCGATGCACAAGATGCCAATATTTCCTCGCTCAGCAGTTCATCTCGCCCTTCTTGACTACCATCCAAGTTGGAATGATTCCTACAAACTGCTCGAGAGTACCGATCACGTGCATTGTCCCAATGGCATCTAAGTTTTGAGAAATGATCGCCAAGCGATCGATAAGCGCCCATGACGTTCGTTGGATCCAGAACTCTCCAGAAATTCGTTCATAGCATTCTCTGGCTAGAAGATACTCGCGCGACATAACCAGACTCTCATTTTGCAGCGGAGTTCGTTGTCGTCCAATGCTTTGAGCTCTAGAATATTGCCCTTAAGACGCTAGAGCCACGAAGGATCCGTTGGATCCTCCGCCAATATCTTGTCCGAGCCGCACCAACAAGGCGCCGGCCTCGCGATAGCGGTCACCTTCGGTTTGTCAAACACCTTGGCGACGGTCGGCTGTTCCAATTTTGAATCAGGGAATGATCATGACGAAGCTGTGTACGTTAAGTGATTTGTCTTGGGACTGCTCATCTGGCAAGCTCTATAGCCGCGTCAGTACTTCTTCCGCCCAGCTCATTATGAAGACCTCGCACATTTCCAGGTTCCCCATTTAAACATCCTCGGCGGGGCTACCGCCGTGACGAAATATGTACGTCAATGAGCGGAGGGCAAAATGACGCTTAGTGCAACCGCGTTTAGCGACCCTTTCCCACCTTTGCGCCTGTAACTCGGCTGCCCGCTTCACGCTGATGTTGCTTGTTGTTCTTGAGTTCTTTGTCAATTCTCTCGATAGCCTATCGCTCGACGTCCGCTTTCGGCGTAGCTTTGTTATATCGCGGCATTAGAGGGTCGTTTCATACCTATATTGATTGTCCTCCAGCCTTTCCAAGTCCGTTAATAAAGTAACTGATTGGGTTGTTTGTCACGTGCATACGTATTAAAACCTTCTTAGCAGTTAACTGGATCACTCTCACATATCTCCCCGTCTGTGGATCGTAGTCCCTAAAGTAGTTGTAGTGATTCCCCTTCTCACTATCGAAATACTGCCCCGGAAACCTCAAGTTGAAGGCAAAAGATCGCCCCGATGCAGTTCGTCGTACTGGCGACGATTTCTCTGCGCGATCTTCGAGTTAGCTTGAGTGCAGCCAGAGCCATGCGTGCTCGCCACTGGGAGAAGTAAAAATCCCGGATGCGAGTTTCGGCCACGCGCTTCGTTGGCAAGATGGTTTTTTCTTTTTGACCCACTTTTCTTTTTAGTTGCTCAACTTCTTTCTTCGCGAGCGTATAGCGCAGCACGCGAGCGATCAAGAGCGAAGCAAAGAGCGCAGCTAAAGAGGGAGCCCCTGGGCAGCGGGGTGTTGGGTGCGAGAGCACGCAACGAAGTGGGTGGGCGGGGATAAAACACTTCCGCTGCACACGGATGTGCAGCGACATATTGGCTGCAGGGACAGCAACCGCGGGCACTCGACATAGCGCAGATTATGCGAGCGTTGAAGCCGACCACTGCGCGGCCGCGCAGTGCGCATAATCCCGGCGTTATGTTGATGTGACCGCCGAAGCCCTGAGGGGATGGGGGTGACTGCGCGTGCATGCAAGCAGGACATGCGCGCATGTGCTGCTTGGATGCACGCGCAGATACAACAACTAACAGCACGCGCGTCTTCGCGGGTGCGGACCACATCGCGACAACACACCACCACACGCCAACGCAGCACGGCGCGACGCATGCGCGAAGCACTGCGAGAGCAGACCTGCATGCGGCGTGACGATGCGGTCAGTCGTCGTCTTCAGCAGCTAAAGAAGATAACAACGCGTTCGCATCATCGGTCGCTGCCACGCACCGTTGCTCTTCGTCGAGCGTGTCGCTTTGGCAGGATGCGTCGCCGTGTGGATCTCTTTTGAGCTTGTGGATCGACACATGCGTGTAGATCGCGGTCGTCTCAAGATTGCTGTGTCCGAGGATGCGCCTGGATAAAACGGATGTCGGCGCCGTTGTCGAGCATGTGCGTCGCCATCGCATGGCGGAAGAGATGGCACGAGCCGATCACGTTGAAGCCGGCGCGCTCGATGTAGCGTTTGATGAGATCGCCCAGGCGATTCTTCTCGAACGGCTTCACCGAAGTCGGTCAAGAAGCACGCGCCATCATCGTAGCCGGCGATGAGCTGCGGCCGGATTTCTTCCAAGTAGCGCTCGGCCCATGCGCACGCACGAGCGCCTGAAGGCACGATGCGATCGCGTCCACCCTTCCCCGCGCGCACCGCAAGCGAGCCACTGCGTGTCGAGGTCGTAGATCGTCAGAGTGCACGAGCTCCATGCGTCTAGATGCCGCTGCGAGTAAAACACTTCCATCATCGCGCGATCACGGCGCCGCTCGGCGTCGTCGTGTCCGCTTGATTCAAGATGGTCTCGATGTCCGCGATCGACAGCAGCGCTTTCGGCAAGCGACGCGGCGAGCGTGGCAGCAAGAGTTCTCGAAGCTGGGTTGTACAGAAGATGACGCGAACGCGTCGCCCACTGGAAGAACACCTTCACAGGGACGAGCTGCGTTTGCTGGCTGCCGAAGGTCAAGGGATCGCCGTTCGGTTTGCGGTAGTGATACAGATAGCGCTGATAGCGCTCTAGGATCGGCAGGTGACGTCCTGCGGACGCGCGATGCTGCGATCGTCACACCAGGCGATAAAGCGTTTGAGCGCACGCTGAGCGCGTGTCGATCGTTTGCTCGCTGATGCCGCGCGCCGCACACCAGTCCAAGAAGTTAGCCACGTACGCATTGAGCGGATTGCGATCCGCCGCGGTCGGCGGACGTGGCTTCACGCCGCTGCGATGCTGCTTGCGCAGCACGGGACTTTAAGCCCGAGCAGCTAAAGGTTCAGGTACGTACAACGAAGCGTGGCCGTTGCCGCGCGTGCCCTGCGTTTTCTGATTTTGCAGTGGATTCGATTTAAGACTAGATTTATCGAGAGCTTGCGCAGTGAATCGCGACCCCGACCACCCCGACTGCAGGCCCGACCGAGGGCCGACCGACCCCGACCGGTGGGCATTTAGCCCCGACCGCTGCTGCGTCGTAACGATGCATTTGCGCCAGCGCTTCCACATCGATCAAGCCGCTCAAGTGGCGAGCGTCATCGTTGGCGCCGTCGTAGAGCAGCTCGTACTCGAACGATCTGGCCGCGACCACCGCGATGCATGAGCACGTACTCAAGTTCAACGAGGCGAGCGAGATGGATCTTGAGCTGCGTGTCGCCCCCCAGCGCGTCGCCTCGCGCACCGCACGGCGGCTAAAGCGGTAATCACAGCGCTTGATGTCCCGCGCCTTGCACTGCGCCGCGCAACATCTCGACCATCGCGTGGGCGCCGGCCAATACGGCCGGGCTGACTACAGCTGCACGCAAGATGCCAACATGCCAGCCTGCAAACTTGCGAAAACGCTAGGAAACCCACGCGGGCAGCTGGCGCCCCCGATCGCGGAGTCTGCCCGGGCGCCGACTAAAGGCAGAATGGGCTCAGTTTGTCGCCCTACAGGCAGACTGGCACGGCGTTTGCCCGGCCAAACCTAGGTTTACATAACATCCCTTATCAGACTCACTACCGCTAAGTCTATACGCTGCTATCACTTAGCCTCTGCCGACCTAGCGAACGAATAGCGAAGCATGCGATCCGCCGTGCTCCGCGCCCGGCCGGCGCCCGATCCGCCCCTCCGGGCAGCTGGCGCGCCTGCAGCTGCAGGCGTCCAGCGCGGGCAGCTGGCCAGATGGCGCGGGCAGCTGGACGGCCGGTCATTGTCCGCGAGCCCCGGGGCTGGGCCTCAACGCGCGCGTCCGACTTCAGCGAAATTTTCATCACCTCCGCTCGTTTTTCGCGTTCCTGGTTCGCAAGCCCGCCCTGCCAAGGCTGGCAGGGGGACTGGACAGCGCTGTCGCCTGGGTGCTCTCCTGCTGGGCGCCGATGTTCAAACGCCTTGCGGTCGCGCTTGCCCTGCGCCGGCTGGTGCGCGACGTCGGGCGGATGGCCGCGGCAGCTGAGCAGCGAGACGATCCTGCTCGCGCGCCTCGCCGATCGCTTCGCGCCGCTCCCGATCGCGCAATCGCCCGGTGAGCGCGCGACCATCAAGGCCGACACCGGCGTCAGCTACGCCGATGCGGAGGACATCGCGCTCGCCGAGGCGTTCAGCGAACGGCAGCACGCGCACACCGGCCACACGCCCGACGAGGACGAAGTGCTCATCTACCTCGCCGATGAGAAGACGCGCGACCTCGCGGCGCGCCTGGAGTCGCGCGACGTCGAACTCGCGCGCCTCATGGAGGATCGCCGCTGATGTCACCACGCGCCCGCCGTTCGCAGTACGGCAATTCGCCGCCAGTCTCGGCAGATCGCCGGGCGGACGCTGCGGGTCAACGTGGGCTAGCTCCACACGGGCGCACCACCCCGATCGCGGGGCGGCACGATCGCCGGGAAGTCGAACGCTTTCTGCGCGCGCAGCCGGTCGCGGAGATTCCGCGCCGCTCAGGGCCCGCGCACGCGCCTGGACTGATTGCCCTGCCGCTGCTCGGCTACCGCGTCATTCGGCGCCTGGACTAACCGATGTCGATTCGCCTCGCCACCCCCGGTCAACGCACAACGCCCAAAGCCTCCGGGCGCTCGCGCAGCCGCTGCGGCACTGGTCCCCGCCGCCGCGCGCGTCGCCACCACGCTCACCGTCGAGGAGCTGTCGCTCAACGGCGATGCGATCGAGATGTTCACCGCGCGCGGTGGGCGGACGCGCGAAGCTCCTCGAAGTGCGTGAGCATCACCGACTCCGACGCGTCGACCGACAAGGTCGTGAACTGCCTGCTCGACGATGAGTTCAGTAGCTGGAGCCTCCGGCGCATCTGCGCCTACGCCGGGATCACGGTCGCCGATCTGTTCGCCAGCTACAAGAAGGCGCTCTTCGCCCAGGCGCACATCGAGGCCGCGCACCTCATCACGAGCAAGCTGCCGCCGATCGTGGCCGATGTGATGCAGCGCGCGCTGCCGCAGCCGATCGAATGCCCGCGCTGCCACGGGACGCCGACCACACCCGGGACCACGCCCTGCCCGATCTGCCTGGGCAGCGGCACGGATGCAGAGCGAACCGGATCTCGATCGGCAGAAGCTGGCGCTCGAACTCGGCCGACTGACCGAGCGCAAGGCGGGCATCATGGTCCAGCAGAACGCCGATCGCCGCCGGCACCTCCGCGCTGCAGTCGAACGCGTCCGGGAGCCTGGAGCAGCTGCAGCAGGCGGTCGGCGAGCTGCTCTTCTCGCCCAACCGGCGACGCGCGGCGGCGCCCGCGGTGGCCGTCGTTGATGTCACGCCGTCGGAGTCCGTGGACGCGGAACCCGAGGGCGGCGATGCCCGATCACCTCAGCCCCTAACGCGGTCAGCGGGCGGCTCGTCGTGCGCATCCTGCCCGCCGAGGAGTGGGACCGCGTCAAGGCGATCGAACCGTTCGCCAGCCGTGGCCTCCCCGACGCCGACAGCAACTGGATGATCCTGGTCGTCGAGCGCGACGGGCAGATCGTCGGCAGCTGCAGCCTGTTCCAGACGATGCATTGGGACGCGTGGTATCGACCCGGCCGTGTCGGGCGCGGTGCGCGGCGTCATCCTGCGCCAGCTGCTCGCCGTCTGCCTGGAGATCCTCGGCAACCTCGACATCGAGCAGGTCTACACGGGGGTCGAACCCGACGCGACATCGAGCGCGGCGCGCCTGCTCCAGCGCTTCGGCTTCACGCCGACCCCGGGCAGCTCTTCGTCCTCAACATCGCGGAGGCGGCGCTCGCTCTCCGCCAACAGGAGCACTGACATGGGCGCACTCGCCTCCGCGTTTCACGGGCTCGCGACCGGGGCCCGCTCGGCGGGATCAACAAAGCGATCGGCACGGTCGGCGGCAAGATTGGTCTGCCCGGCATGAGCAAGCAGGGCGTGCCCGGCTTCAAGGCGAAGAAGCCCAGCAGTCGGCCAACAGGCGGGCCAGCTCGGGCAGATGGGCGCGCAGATGAACCCGGGGGCGATGCAGCCGCCCGGCACGGGCACTGCCGCCGCAGATGGCGGGCACCGGCGTCATGGGGCCGAGCCCCTCACACCCCAGATCGCGATGAGCGGCGCCCAGCAGCCGGCGCAGATGTTCCCGCAGCCGCAGGGCCAGGGCGACCAGAACCCTTCGGCGGCTAGCCCGAGCACTAGCACTGCTATGTATCACCCCGACCTGATCGCGGAGGACGCGGCGCTCTGCGCGCACAACTTCCGCGCGGTGTTCGAGGGCGAGCTGCCCTGGTACTCGACCGACGACTCCGAGGCGCTCACCGCGCAGATCATGCAGGCGTACGACGACGACGGCGAGACCGCGCGGCGCGCTGCTCACGCGAGGAGGAGCAGCGCTTCGTCGGCGCGACGAAGCTGCGGGTGATCTTCGACTTCCCGTACTTCGCCGAGCGCTTCTGCTGGATCGACGAAGAAGGCCACGGGCTCCGCCGCCTCGCGCCCTTCTGGGAGTCGCAGAAGATGGTGCTCGACCAGCTGGGCGCGCATCGAGATGAGCAACGTCGAGCACGGGCTCGCCCGACGGCCTGCTGCTGAACATCCTCAAGGCGCGGCAGCTCGGCGTGTCGACGCTCGGCTGAAGCGCTGGTCGCGCACCGCCTGGTCACCCGCGCAATCACATCCGCGCGCTCACGGGCGCCGACGTCGAGGAGCAGGCGGGACTATCTGTTCCGCATGGTCGTGCGCATCTACGACCAGCTGCCCTGGTTCCTCAAGCCCGGCAAGGTCTACTTCAACAAGAACCGCGAGCTGAGCCTCGCGCAACCAGTGCTTCCTCAAGACCGCGTGGGGCAAATCCACCCGCGGCGCCCTGCAGTCGATCTCGGGCCTCGAAGGCATCCAAGGGCATCGATCGGCCGCGGCCAGACCTACTCGCGTCGTGCACATCTCGCGAGCTGCCGACCTGGGAGAACCCCGAGCAGCTCGACACCGCGCTCCTGCCCGCCATCCCCTACGCACCGGACACGCTGGTCCTCTACGAGGCGACCGCGGAGTTTGCCGGCGACTGGTGGCACAAGCACTGGCTCGCCAGCGGTGAGGGCGAGGGCCGCTTCAAGAACGTCTTCATCCCCTGGTCGGCCGAGCCGAAGAAGCTACTCGCTGCCCGCGCCGGTCGACTGGGCTCCATCGGCCTCCACCCTCGCCCACGCCGCCAAGTGCGAGCGCGACAGCCCGAAGTGGTTCGGCGGCAGGACGGTGACGCTCGACCCGCGAGCAGCTGTACTGGTACGAGACCACCCGCCGCTTCTACGAGAAGAAGGGCCAGCTCTACAAGTTCCTCAAGGAGTATCCGGCCGACGACCACGAGTGCTTCCAGTACGCCGGCCGCTCGGTCTTCACGCTCGAACAGCTGGAACAGATCGACCGCGCCGGGAGCCTGCGCCCGCTCAAGGACGTCTGGGCGGTCGAGCCCGCGATGCGAGATCGCGCAGCTCCGGCGCGACAGCCTCGCGCCGAGCAACTCCGCCGACCTGCAGCCCAAGCGCGTCGTGCCGCCGCTCGCGCCGCATGCCTCGGTCGCGCTCAGCGCGATCGCGCACGACGACCAACCCGGTGCCGCCCGGCTACGGCTTCCGCCGCCTCGACAAGGCGCAGCTGGCGCAGCTCCCCAACCTGCGCCAGACGCGTGCTCGCGCATCTGGGAGTACCCGCGGCTGCGCGGCAACCGCCGCTACGTGATGTCGGTCGACGTCAGCGACGGCCTCGGCCAGGACTACTCGATCATCGACGTCATCCGCCAGCCGACGATCGAGGAGCCGGCCGAGCAGGTCGCGCAGTACTGCACGCAACAAGCTCGACCCGAAGGCGCTCGCCTTTGTCTGCCGACGCGATCGGCCGCTACTACGCCGACGCCGATCAGGTCGAGGCGATGGCGGCGATCGAGACCAACAACCACGGCCTGGCGACCCAGGACACGCTGCAGCTGCACCTGGGCTACGGCCACTTCTACGTCTGGGATACGCCGACGCCGCCAGCCCCGAGCGGCGCTACTCGACGCGCATCGGCTGGATGACCTCCCCGCGCACTCGCCCGCTGCTCCTCGCCAGCTACTACGGGGCGATCACGACCTTCGACCCGGTCAGCTCACCTGCCCGACTTCATCCTCAACTGCCCGATCACCCGCGGCGAGTTGCGCCACTTCATCACCGCCTCGACAATCGGCGAGGCCGAGGCCGCGCGCGGGCAGCACGACGACGCGGTCATGGCGGCGGCGATCGGCTTCTACGTCGCCTGGCGCATGGCCGGCGGCGAGATCGAACCGGTCGCCGAGCGCCGCCGCCGCAAAGCCGCGCTCGACACCCTGAACCTGGAGAAGGGCCGCGAGATCGCCGACTACCGCAACTCGCCGGCGACGGTCGGCTGAAGCCGACGACGTGGAGACTGATTATGGCGAAACCGTCAGCGACGATGTCTATTCCCTCACCGACACCGAAGACTCAGGACTCTACTTCGATGACCGCACGCGCGCCTGAGCTGACTCCTCCACGACATCCAGGTCCTGCTGGGCGAGCTGCGGACGCCGCGCCGCCCGACCGCCGTGCCGGGCCTGCTGCTCAGCCGCGCCGAGTGCAACGCGGATCGAGGAGACGACCGGCATCGGCACCACGCGCAGCGCGGGCGAGCTGACCGCCGCGATCGACCGGCTCGCCAGCATCAAGGTCGGCGACATCCGCATCCCGTTCACGCCCGGCCAGCTCGAAGAGACTCGCGCACCGCGCCAGCAAGCGAGGGCGCACGGTCGAAGCAGGAAATGAAGGCGGCGGTCGCGCGCATCGAGGACGAGCTGTTCTACCGCAAGGGAGCCTGACCATGACCGACGACGAGATGGACGTCTCCTTCGGCCTGCGCTCGCGCACGCTGCTGGCTTCCTCTTCTGGCTGCGCTACTGGTCGCCGCCCGCCCGCTGGTGGCGCGCGCCTGGGGATCTTCTAATGGCGCTTCCCGATCTCACCATGCCGCAGGCGGTCGTCATCGTCGGGGCTGCTGTTCGCGTGGCTGATCTTCGTCATCGCGCGCGCGGTAGGAGAACGCTGATGCCGCTCCACGACTTCTGGTGTCAGGTCTGCGGGCAGGTGCTCGTCGACATCAACGTGCCGATCAGCGTGGGCGCGGCGGCGGGCGCCCCGTTGCACTGCGGCAAACCCGCCGCGTGGATCCCGCAGGTCGGCGTCATGGACGCCAGCTCGGGCCCGGGGTTCAGCAGCCTTCGACACCCGCGACGCGCAGAACAACCTCGTCCACGTCGACAGCCTGAACAAGCTGCGGCAGCTGAGCGCGACAGCGAGCGCGCCTACCAGAACGGCGAGGGCGCCCCGCTGGTCTTCCGCCGCTGGGCGAACGACAAGAGCAACGCCGATCGCCACACGCTCGCGCCGCCCGGATGGACCGGTGGCGCGCAGCCTGATCCGGCCTGGGTGAAGAAGAACGCCGCCGCGGCTCAAGCGCGACACTGAGCGTGGCGGATACCGAGCTGCGGGCCGGGCGTCAGCGACGCGACGCCGTCGGCGCTCGATGCGCTGGAGAAGTAGATGCCGCTGCTAGACCGGGCCGAGGCGTACGCTCTTCGTGAAAGACCTTGCACGCGCCGCGTACCGCTCGGTGATGTCCTTCGGGTGGAACGAGGTGCGCTGGCAGGTGTGGCATCGGATGCCGAGCACCAGCCGTCGATTCCCAGTCACGTTGGCGTGGCCCTTCCAGGACCAGGTCATGCCCCGACGCCGTGCTTCAGAACGCGCAGTTCGTCGTGGAGCATCGTGTCTCCTCAGCGCGCGAAGTCGATGACCACGACGTTATCCGGCAGCACCGCGAGGATCGGCCGCACGTCCTCCCACCGCAGCTGCCCGTTGCCGCAGCCCGGCGCGCGGCATGACGTAGATGCCGCTCCGCAGCAGCTGACGCGCGAACGCCTCGGTCGACTCGCGAATGAGATCGAGGTCGGCCGCTTCCATCCACTGGTGTTTCACCGGGAAGGTGAACAGGCTGTAGGCCGGCCAGTAGTGCAGTCGGTTGCCGCGCGCCTTCAGGCGTGCGCCGGAGTTCCTTCGCCAGCGTCGGAGTACTTGATCGCCGCCTCGCGCGCGCAGCCGCGCCCGAGCACCGCGCACCGTCTTTGCGAATCGAGCCGTTGGTGGTGATGACGCGGAAGTCCGCCGGTAGCCCAGAGATCGCCGATGGCTTCGACCATCAGGCAGGAGTCTAACCGCATGGCCTTCAGCGCGTCCAGCGTCCCGCACCTCCCCGCCACTCCGCCGAGTCGCTCGCCCACGGCGACCCGAAGGTCCTCGGCTGGCTGCGCGAGTGGGTCCAGGAAGGCGACCTGATCAACCGCCAGGACCCGTCCTACGATCTCATCGGCACGCGCCCAGGACTACATCGTCGGCAACCAGCTCTCCGCCGAGCAGTGCAAGCTGAGCTTACCTCCCGCAGGTCACGATCAACGAGACGCGCAAGGCGATGCAGGCGCACGTCTCGCGCGATCACCGACCTCAAGCCCGTCGCCGGCTGGAAGGCCAACCCGGAGTATCAGGTGCAGGCCAACATGCTGAACCAGTACCTGCATGGCCGAGTGGGTGACGCACCATGATGGACCTCGACCTCGGCGACTGCGTCAAATGCATCGCTCGCCGGCGGCACCGGCGACCTCGTCGTCGACTGGGATCCGCACGCCCCGCTCGGCGGCGCGCACCAGCTCACCGCCGCGCGACCCGCGCGACACCCTCCCGCTGCGCCCGTCCTTCGGCCGCAGCAATCAGCTCTGGGAAGGCGTTTGCTTCCGCGAAGAGCACACGGTCAACGTGCTGCGCGGCATGTACCCGACGCAAGGCGCACCTCTTCAACGCCTCGCCCGACAACCTGCTCACGCCAGGTCGATGGGCCGCTTCCGCACCGGGCCTGTCGCGGCTGATCTCGCCCGCCGACCCGCTCGACTCGATCGCCTGGCCGGGCTCAGCCGGCGACCACGCGCAGGCGCGCGCGGGCTCGATCGTCGTCTACCGCGCCTACTTCAAGGACCGCACGCGCAACCTCACCGACCAGCCGATCCCGATGGGCCAGCCCGGCACCAACTGGGCCTACCTCGCGCAGCCCAAGCAGCCGCTCTACCCGCGCGGCCGACTGCTCGTCGCCACCGAGGACACGATCATCTACGACGGGCCCAACACCTACTGGCACGGCATGTTCCCCTTCTGCCGCCTGAAGCTCTGGAGCGTGCCCTGGCAGTTCCTCGGCATTCCGCTCTTCAACGACCTCCTGCCGCTGCAGGACGCGATCAACGACACCGTGCACGACATCCGCCTGGCGATGCGGCAGTGGACCAACCCCGACATCACCTACAACCGCACGGCGGTCTCCGAAGCCACGATGAAGCTGATGGACCCGCGCCGTCCCGGCAAGCGCGTGAAGGTGATGCCGGGCTTTGGCGACCCGTGGAAGAAGGAAGACGGCCCGAACCCCTCGCATCATCCAGCTCGGCATCGAGATGTGGGAGAAGCTGACGCAGAAGTTCGCCGACCTCTCCGGCACCGCGAACCTCGAGCGCGCTCCTGCAGCTGCGCCAGATGCCGTCAGGCCGACACGATCCAGAAGCTACTACGAGGCGCTCACCCCGGAGATCCGCAACGAGGCGCGCCAGGTCGAACTCTTCCTGCGCGACTTCTCCGAGATGGTGAAGATCAACTACTTCCAGTTCCTCTCGACGCAGCAAGCGGATCCAGCTGCTCGGCCAGGGCGGGCAGATGCTCAACGAGTTCGACTTCGACCCCGATCAGTTCGTCCCGGCCCTCCTGCCCGGCGAGCCCGGCTACACGCCCGAACTCGACGCGAACAACACCAGCCGCGACCAGCGCGCGCAGTGGTTCCACAAGCAGTTCATCTTCATCGTCGCGCCCAACAGCGTGCTGGCGATGGACGCGCAGGAACGAAAGATGATGCGCGTCCAGCTCGCGCGCATGGGCTACTACGACTTCTGGTCGCTGCACGAGACGCTCGAAACGCCGAACGTCGGCGCGCCGCCCGCGCATCCCGCTCCCGCCGCTCAGTCCGCCGCCGCCCGACGTCCTCGGCCAGATCCTCATGCAGGTGCAGAACACGCCCGGCGCGCTCCAGGCGATGGCGACCGGCATGATGCCGCTGCCGCAGTACACCGACCCGGCCTCCGGCCGCACGTTCACGGTTGATCAATCCGGGCGGACAGATCATGGAGCTGCGCGTCCCGGTCACCGTCACCGAACGGCTCCAGGCGCAGTCGATGCTCGGCATCGGCCAGACCGTCAGCCCCGCGCGGGCGCAAAGCCTCCGGCCAGGAACCCCCGCAGCAGGAGACCAAGTCCGATGGGCGCTCCACGATCACTGAATCGAAAAAGTGACGGCTTCGGGCTGCGCATGCAGCTCTCCCGCTGGGCCGAGGAGCACGAGACCGATCTGATCTTCCTCGACCCGCCCGAGCAGTTCGATCACGCGATCGTCGGGATCGTGTACGGGTTTGGACAGGAGCCCGCCGTCCTCTACGACGAAGGCAAGGTCATCGCGTCGATGATGGCCGGCGGCATGACCGAGGAAGACGCGCAGGAGCAGTTCGACTTCAACACGGCGGGCGCGTACCTGGGCGACGCGACGCCGCGGTTTCTCCTCCCGAAGATCGAGGATCCGCGCGATGCCTGACCCGCGCGACCTCGACCCGGAGCTATTCGGCCGGCTGCTCGGCGACCTCGCGCATGCGAGCACAAGCAAACTGCAGCCGCCCCGCCAGTCCGCCCAGCCGCCACTCGCCGACACGCACGCGCGCGACACCGGCTACGAGACGGTCGGCCCGCCCGAGCCGCCGCGTCCAGTCGAGCCGCCGATGGCCGTCAGCCACCTCCAGCACAAGCCGGGCGAGCCGACGATCGGCGCGTCGCGCCAGGGCGAGCGCTACGTCCCGCCCAGCTTCAACGAGATGATGGCGATGAAGAACCCGCTGCTCGGTGTCGCCGAGCATGTGATGGGCGCGGCCCGCCCGCCGAGCGTCTACGCGCAGGATCCCACCGGCGTCGATACCTGGTTGAAGAACCCCAGCACGCAGCAGCCGCCGCTGATGAATGCGACGACCGAAGAAGTCGGTACGCTCGGCCGCGGGCTCTACTCGCGCATCGACGAGCTGCTCGGCCAGGTCCCCGAGCGCGGCGTCCATCCGAACAAGCTCGCCAGCCTGCTCAAGAGCGGCGCGAGTCAGGAAGAAGTCGCCTACCGGAATATCCCCGCGCTGATCACCGGCAAGGGCAACCAGCCGATCACGCGCGCGGAGCTGGCGGCGCACCTGTCAGGCGAATCCGGCGCCGTTCCCCGAGGTGACGACGCTCGGCGAGTACGCCAACCCGCATGAGAAATTCGTCGCGCAGATGGAGGCGAAGCTACGGCGAGGGCTACAACACCTCGAGAGCTACCCGCGGCCGAGCGCGCGCAGCAGGAGCGGCTGTGGGCGCAGCTGAATCGAGGCGGCGGCGGGGCACGGCGGCGGGCACGATCTGCGGACGAGCTTACGCGAGCTACACCCTGCCCGGCGGCGAGAACTACCGCGAGCACCTGCTGCAGCTGCCGGAGAAGACGGCGCTCCAGGACCGCCACAGCGTCGTGATCGCCAAGCCGACGGGTGAGGTGGTGTGGGCGAGCGCGCATGGCGGATCGCCGATTAGCGCCGCAGAGGTCACGCGGTTGCGGCAAGAGTACGAGCCAGCGGGCTACAGCGTCTCCACGACGGAAGTGCCGACCACTGTCCCCGGCTATCAGAGCGGCCACTTCGAGCAGCCGAACATCCTCGCCCACGTTCGCACCACCGAGCGCACGCTCCCGCTCGAAGGCCCGCCCGTGCTCCCCGAGGGCTATCGCGTCAACGCGGATACGTCGGGCAGGTTCTGGACGTCGGCGCCCAGCTACTACAGTGGCGGGCACGCGACGGCCGAGGACGCGACGCGGGCCGCGATGCAGCGGAAGGTCGACAGACCGGCTCGCGCGGGCGTTTCCTCGAAGAGGTGCAGAGCGACTGGCACCAGAGCGGCAAGCGCAGCGGGTACCAGACGCCGCCCGACCCCGCGGCGCTCGCGGCGCTGCAGCCGAAGCTCACCGAAGGCGAACAAGCCTTCGACCTCGCGCACGAAACGGCGAAGGCGGCGGAGCATCAGCACATCGACACGCTGGTCCAGACGACGCGCTCGCTCCTCCCGCCCGGCTACCAGCACCTACAGAGCTTTGGCGAGGCGTTGCGCGAAGGCGAACCGGCGGTGCAGGCGTGGCGCGTCGCGCGTGAGGGCGCCATACAGCACCCCGAGGTGCAACGCGCCTCTGCCGTGCGAGACGAAACCGACGCCGCGCGGAGTGTGGCAGGCACCTACTGGACCGAGCTGCAGGCACAGCACCGCGCGCTTACCAAACCGACCGGCGTCCCCGACGCGCCCTTCAAGGACACCTGGCCCGACCTCGCGCTCAAGCAGCAGCTGCTCGACGTCGCGCGCGACCCGCACGCCAACTGGCTCGGCTTCACCAGCGGGAAGACGCAGGCCAACCGCTACGACCTCTCCAAGCAGGTCAGCAAGCTGACCTTCGAGCCGAACCGCCCGGGCGACTACTCGCTCGGGACGCTCTCCGCGCACGACCTCGACGGCAACGAGGTCCTGCGCGAGTTGAACGTCGAGCCGCACCAGCTCGACGACTACATCGGCAAGGAACCGGCCGAAGCCCTCCGCCGCAAAGCCGCCGAGCACCAGCAAGCGGCCGGTACGAGCGCTCGCAGTGGAGCGTCGGGCACGACACCGACAACCCCAGCATACTTCCACATCTACGATCCCAACGGGGAGCCGCTGCACACCTACGACGGCGCGCTGGAGCACTACCGCTCTGCCGAGGACGCGCAGGCGCGCATCGACGAGCTGCTCCACCAGCACGCCAGAGGAGTCCTGGCCCACGCTCTCCGGCCTCGACCTCCAGGTCGGCGGCGAAGGCATGAAGCACTTCTACGATCGCCTGCTCCCCAAGCGCCTGGAGAAACTGCTCAAGCCCTTCGGCGGCACCGTCGAGCCGTTCGATCTCCCCACCACCAAGGAGACGATGGACATCGACGTCCCCGCCTTCAGCGTCCGCGATCAGCACGGCAACATGCGCGGCATCTGGGAGGACCGTGCCGACGCCGAACGCTACCTCGCCAGCCCGCCGGAGTTTATCGACCCGACGCGCTCGACGATCGTGCCGGCGACGACCGTGCGCAAGCAGACCGTGCAGCATACCGAGCCGGCGTGGATCGCCCGCCTCTCGCCCGAGATGAAAGCGTCGATCCTCAAGAAGGGCTTCCCGCTCGCCGCGCTCCTCGCCGCGCTGCAGCAGGGCAACGTCGGCGCGCCGCCGCCGGTCCAGCCCGTCCCGAGCCACGACCCCGACAGGGGGGCTAGACAACCGCCCGAACTCCGCTGACGCTAACTTCTCATGCCTCTCACCGCCTCCGGCAGCGAAGGTCCTCAGCTCGATGCAGTCGTCAGTACGGCAACGAGAAGGGCGAGCGCGTCTTCTACGCGTCGATCAACAAGGGCAAACCGGGGAGCCGCAAGTGGGAGGCGGGCAAGTCCACCGCCGCCCCGCGTGCGCTCTCGAAGCGCTGGAAGCGAGATCCCCATGTTCCAGAAGACCGCCGCCGTCTGCCGCCCCGCTGACAGCCCGGTCTCGCGCCCAGGTGTCGCGCCCGGCGGCTGCGCTCGGCGGTGGGAAGAAGTTCGGCGGGGAAAAGTTCGGCAAGGGCGGCGGCAAGGGCGGCTTCAGCAAGGGCGGCGGTGTCAGCAGCTTCGGCGGAGGGAAACGCTAATGGTGTTCCCGCCCGGCGGGGGCTTCCGGCATCGGCCCGACTCCCGGCTCGACCGCGCTCGACACCCCACCGCCCTCACCGACGCCGATGGGCGGCGCCGATCCGAATCAGCCGTTCTCGATGCGCGGCCTCAGTAACGCGATCCCCACCAACTCGATGCCGCCCGAGGTCCTCACCGGGATCACGCAGTCGGCGCAGTCGATGGGCGACCTGCTCGACAGCTGGGCGCAGATCACGCCCGACAAGGCGGCGCAGCTGTCGATGATCAAGGACTTGGTTCAGCAGTATCTCGCCGACCTGATGGGCGGCGGCGCTGGACCCACGCAACCGACCGCCACCGGCCCGGCGTTCCCGGGCGGCGGCATGGATCGCGGCATCCCGGGCGCCGGCTCGGTGTAGGAGAGTCGACATGACGACGAAGTCACGCATCCACGACGCGGAAAACTACCCGACCCCGGACGAGCCAGCACCGGCCCCGACACCGGCCCCGAAGCCGCGCGAGGTGAGGAGCCGCCGCCGCCGCCGGTGCTCACCGCGCTCCTCCCGGCGTTTGCCACCATCGGCGATCCCCACTTCGCGCTGCGCGTGATCGGCTCCGGGTTCACGCCGACCTCGATCATCGTGTTTGCGGGCCAGGACGAACCGGTCACCTACCTTTCGCCCGGCGAGATGACGACCGGCGTGAACATGAATCTCTGGCTCGGCCCCGACCCGGCGATCCCGGTGAAGGTGCGCAACGCCGACGGCCAGGAAAGCAACGAGTTGACCTTCGAGTTCCGCGCGCCGATTGTGGTCGAGCCCGTGCCGCCCGACCCGAGCCGCCCGTTGCCGCACGTCGACCAGATTTAGACCCGCTCGTTACCGGGTCGAAACTCGCCCGCCGCCGACGACGACGACAACACCTCCGCCACCACCAACAGTTCGCGTACCAGAGGAGCCTCAGCGGCCTTGCTCGCCTCCTGCGAAGGGTCGCCTCCGCTCTCGCCTGCTGCGTGAAGGAGTGAGACATGGGCGCATTTGAATCGGGGCAAACGTTTATGGCTGGCGTGCTCGCGAAGCTCCCCGCGGAGCAGCGCGCACAGGCTGAGGCTGTGTTCAACAACGCGGAGGCCAAGGAAGCTGTGACCCTCATCGGGGACAGCGTGCTCGCCCGCAGCGACTACAGCCGGAACATGGACGCATCCGGCGAGAAGGAGACGGCGCTGACCGACTACTACACGCGGCTGGACGGCTGGTACAAGGACAACCAGGATGCGCTCGCGGCGTCGCGCGCGCGGGGACGGCCGATCCGAACTCGAATCCCAATCCGAATCCCAACCCGAACCCGCCGCCCAATGGTCAGCCCCGCAGCGATCTCCAGACTCCTGCGCTCACGCCGGCGGAGATGCGGCGCATCGCCGACGACGCGATCAACGAGGCGGGCCGCGACTACATCGCGGTCTCCGCCTTCATCGCCACGCAGGGATCGTGGCATTCGCACGTCTTCGGTGAGCCGCTCGACATGACCGAGCTGGTGAACAACCCCAAGCTCGGGCGCCCGATCGTCGGCCAACCCGGCCGCGTCTACTCGCTCCAGGACGCGTACTCAGGAAAGCTACGGCGACCGGATCGCTGCGAAAAACAAGGAAGCGGAAGAGAAGCGCTTCAACGACGAGGTCGACAAACGCTACAACGAACGGGTCCAGGCATCGGCGTCCCAGCCCTTCCCGCTGCGTGGCGAGACCTCGCCGCTCGACGTGCTCTCGACCAAAGACGGACCCGCCGCGCACACGCTCGACACGGCAGTCGCCGAGTACGAGCGGCTCGTCGCGGCCAAGCAGACCTAGCGCATAGCCGCAGGAGGCTCCCGTGGCAATCCAGCTCGACGAAGTCAACACCACCGTCACCAAGGAGATCGAACCGGGAGTAGTCGACGGCTACTTCAAGGCCGGTCCCTTCATCGCGATGGCGAAGTCGCGCTTCTCCCGGAAGTGGGTCGGTCCCCAGATCCAGGAGAACTTCATGTGCAAGCCGATGAAGGGCGGCGCGTACAGAAGGGCAGCTCCTTCGACATCACGCGCCGGCAGACCCGCACCGGTCTGCTCTTCGGACCGCGCTACTACCAGGTCGGCGTGACCGAGTTCCTCGAAGACCTGGAAGTCGAACTCGCGGGCCCGCGCGCGGCCTTCAGCGTCATCCGCACCGACATGGCGCAGGCGTCGCTCACGATGTCGGCCATCCTCGAAATCGCGGCGTTCCATCACGGGCAGGCGATCGCCGGTGACGACCGCTCGATGGAGATCAACGGCCTGGAAGAGGCGCTGCACGACGGCTCGGCCACCACCAGCTGGACGGGACAAATCTTCCCCTCCTACGGCGGACAGACCCGCGTCGACGTCGCGCCCGCGCTGACCCCGCCCACCGGCCTGATCTCCAGCGACCTCGCGGCGCGCCGATCTCCTACCGCGTCCTGCGCCACAGCTACTTCAGCTGCGTGCTCGGCAACGAGGCGCCGACGATCGGCATCACGACGAACCGGTGCATGGGATTCATCGCCGAGAACTTCCTGCCGCACCAGATCATCGACACCACCCAGCCCGAGATCAACTGGCCCGGGATGAAGTTCGACAAGGCCACGATCACGATGTCGCAGTACTGCCCCGGCGCCGACGGCGTCAACGATGACGACCTGGGCAACTACTTCGCGGCGAACGAGACCTTCTGGTGGCTGAACTTCGGGCCGCAGGGCGACGACGCCTACATCCGCCTCTACATCGCGCAGTCGCGCAAGTTCGCCTTCGGCTTCACCGGCTTCAAGGGTGCGCGACAGGACAATCAGGTCGCCGGGCAGATTCTCTTCGCCGGCAACCTCACCGTGAAGGCGCTGCGCCTCTCGCGCGTGATCAAGGGAATCGGGAGCTAGGAGACTGCCATGCCCAGCATCTTTGAACAGAATGCCGTGTACCTCCAGTCGGGTGACCCGACCAAGGAGGACGCCGCGACCCTGATGGAACCGGGCACGCTCGGGGCCCGCTTCACCGTCCAGCATCCGACCGGCCGCGGCACCCCGTCGGTGCCCGCGCGCGCCAAGCGCTTCCAGCTGGTGCGCATCGATCCGGCGACCGTCGCCGCCCCGAAAACCGGTCAGCCGGTCTACTGGACCGACCGCGCCAACTATCTCGTCGGCACGGCTGGTGGCACCGCGCTCAACCAGATCGCGGGCGTCATCGGCTCGGTCGCCCCGGCCAAGGGGAACTACACCGCCATCCAGTTCGGCGGACCGTGCCCCGTGCGCGCCTCCGATGCGAACGTCGCGGCGGCGGTCGTCGGCGACAACATCCTCGGCGGCGCGACCGACCTCGGCGTGCTCCTGGCGGCAGGCACCGCGCCGACCACCACGCCGCTCGGCACGGTTGCGCGGTCCGGTCAAGGTGACCGACGTCACCGGCGGCACGGGCAACCAGAAGGTCCTGGTCGACCTGAACCTGCCGGATATGGTCTAGGAGGATCACATGCCACTGGACCGATCGGTCGGCAACTACTTCGACAGCAGCGGAGCTTTATCCGCCGCGTCGCACGCTGGGTAGGGCCCAACCCCTACGCCAGCGGCGGCGAGGTGGTGAGCGCTTCGACGTTCGGCATGGGGAAGATCGTCGCGATCCTCTTCGGCAACATGACCGACGCGGCGGGCACCGGCTTCCGTGTGCCCGTCTACAACCCGACGACGCGGGAAGATCATGATCTTCGCGGCGACCGGCGGCGCGGAGATCGCTGGCGGCGTCGACCTGTCGGCGTTCAGCGGATCGATCGAAGTCATCGGCAACCAGGCAGCAGCCGGCGATGGCAGAAGACTTCGGCTACTGCTGGCGCACCGTGCGCCTCTACTGCCCGGCGGCGCCAACCTTCCTCGCGCGCGAGTGGGTCAACGCCGCCTGGAAACAGGTCTGTGGCGCGCGTCACTGGGGGTTCCTGCGCAAGGAACTCGTGGTGACGCCGCTGCCGGGCGACGTCTACCTCACCACGCCCGCCGACTTCGGCAGCTGGAAGATCATCGTCGACAAGACGCGGCAGGTGAAAATCTGCGTCTACCACTCGCTGGATCAACTCGCGCGCGTCGACCCATCGGGCACGACCACCGGCCCGGTGCTGGCGCTCGTCGCGGCGACGCCCGACCCGCTCACCGGCACGGTGCGCTACGCCTACTACCCGCACGGCAGCAGCTCGACGCTCACCTGCGTCTATCACCGCCAGGCCGATCGCCTCGACGACACGACGCTGCTCACCGGCGTGCTCGCGAATGGCGCCGAGGTGCTGGTCGCCGGCGCGCTCGCGCAAGCCGCGCTCTGGCCGGGCACGCCGGACAAGCCGAACCCGTAGCTTCAACGCCGGGCTCGCGCAGGCGAAAGCCACCGAGTTCCGCATCGGGATCCAAACGCTCAGCCTCCGCGACGACGAGCAATACCCCGACGATCTCTGGGACAACTGGCCGGAGTGCGACTGCGGCCTCGACGGCGCCGGTGGCGACTACCGCACGACCGACGCCAGTGCTTCTTACTGGTAGGAGAACCGATCATGGGTGATCTGAAAACGTTCTGGGACGATCCGGGGATGCCGATGTCGACCGACCTCGGCGGCGACACGGTCGTCAGCTCGGGCAGCGACCCGAGCGTCTCTGTCGAAGGCGAGAACCCGATCAAGCCCTTCTGGCCCAACCCTCCGTCCCGACACCGGGCGGCGAGGAGACCGAGAACTCGGTCAGCGGCCTGCCGACGCCTCCCCAACCGCTTCGAACCGAGCGACCAGCCGCCGCCGCCCCCGACGCTGCAGGATCGTCGGCCCGGCACGATCGACGAGCAGTAGGCAGGGAGTCATGGGGCTGCGCAGCTACAGCGTCGTCCTCAGCGGGACGCCCAAGCGGCTCAGCGACGCCTACGGGGTGGGCGCCGCAGGCGTCAGCGACGCGGCGAGTGACATCCCGCACCGGCAGATCCTCCTGCAGGCGACGGGCGCGGGCGCGTTCATCGGCGCGACCAGCGGCGTCACCACCGCGACCGGCCTGCCGCTGATTGTCGGCGCGGAGCCGACGTCCTTCGGCCCGTTCGGCACGGGGCCGGTGAAGCTGGGCGACCTCTGGGCGGTCGGCGCAGGCGCGACCGTGCAGGTGCTGGGAGTGCCGTTCTAGTGAGCGTGCGGAGCTGGGCGATCCCGCTCGGTGCAGCGCGCTGCCGCTGTCGAGCGTGTACGGCGGCGGGAGCCGTACGCGCAGCTGGTGCTCGCTGATGGAGCCAGCAACTACTGGCGGCTGGACGAACTGAGCGGCACTGTCGCCGCGGATCAGATCGGCGCGAATCCCGGCACGATCATCGGCGCCGTGCTCCTCGGCCAACCGGGCCCCGTGGTGACGGGGCGCGCCTTCACCTTCAATGGCAGCAACACGAGTTATGTCGCGCTCGGGAACTTCGCGTTTCCCGCCGCGAGCAGCTACGAGGCGTGGATTCGCACGACCAACGGCATCACGCAATCGCCGATCGTGACGAGCTACAACGGCGCGATCTGGGGCCGTACTTCGGGAAGGGCCAGACGCATCTGTTCGACTACATGCCGTGGGGGCGGGGCAGGAAGCGTTTTTTCGATCGGCGCGATCAATACCGGCGCGTGGTTCCACGTCGTCCTGACCCACGACGGCACGACCTCGCGGTTCTACATCAACGGCGTCCTCGACAACACGAAACTGCAGACGAGCCAAGCCGCGGTGGCGGGCGCGGCGTGGTTCATCGCGCATTCGACCGGGCTGCCCACCGAAGGCTGGCCGGGATCGATCGCGGAGGTGGCGGTCTACCCCGTGGTCCTGACGCCGCTCCAGGTGGCCGCGCACGCCGCCGCCGCCTCCGTCCCTGCCGTCTCGCCCGCCGCCGCCGACATCCCCTATCGCCAGCTCACCCTGCGCGCCCTCGCCGCGACCGCCTACCTCGGCGCCTCCTCCGCCGTCTCGCCCGCCGCCGGGCTCCCGCTCCTGCCCGGCCAGACGACGCGCCTCGGCCCCTTCGACAACGGCCCGCTGAAGCTCTCACAGCTCTACGCGGTCGGCGCCGGGGCGACGCTCCAGGTCGCCGGAGTGCCGTACTCAGTCATGGGCCTGCGCCGTCACACGCTGCCGGTCGGCGCCGGGCCGACGCCACTCAGCAACGCGCTCCTGCGGCGGCGGGGCTCAGCCCGTACGCCGCTCGCGTCCTGGCCGACGGCGCGTCGCACTACTGGCGGCTGAACGAGCCCAGCGATGCGGTAGCGAACGACCTCGCGGACGGCGCGCTCGGCGCCATCACCGGCGGCGTGACGCTCGCGCAGCCGGGCGCTGTGGCGGGCAACACCGCGATGACGTTCAACGGGACGACGGGCTACGTGGTGGCGACGGTGCAGCCCCTGGGCGTCGTCTTCAGCATCGAGGCGTGGGTGAAGACGGTGTCCACGGTGTTCATGGAAATCGCCGAGATCAACAACATCCAGTTCTACGTGAACGGTGGCTCGCTCGGCGCCAACGTCGGCGGCGTGTCGTTCTCGGCCTTTACCCCAGTCAACGACGGGAAGTGGCACCACGTCGTGCTCATCTCGACCGGCGCCGCGGGCGCGCTGTATCTGGACGGCCGCTTCAACGTGAGCGTGTCCGCCGTGGCGTCCATGCCGGGGACCGCGTTCTACATCGGCCGCTACTGGGGGTCGGCGTTGAACTTCTTCAACGGCTCCATCGACGACGTGGCGATCTACCCGCGCGTGCTCTCGCTCGCTGAGATCAACGCGCACTACACGCTCGGCTCCGCCCTCGCCTTCGACGCCATGGACGATCTCCCGTTCCGCCAGCTTCTCCTCGCGGCCGACCCGGCGAACGCGGCGGCGATCGTCGTCGGCGACGCGTCGGTCGCCGTCGGCATCGAGGGCATCGTCATTCCCGCGGCGCCCGCGCCCGCGATGTTACCCTGCACCTGAACATCGGGCCGTTTGAGTCTGGCCCCGTGAAGCTCTCCGCACATCTACGTGGCGGGCCCCGCCGGCACCATCCTCCGCATCCTCGGCATCCCCTACTGAGGGCGGCGCGATGGCGAGCCATCAGGAAGCCCTGGTCTTCGACGTCATCGTCCCGAGCAGCGTGCCGGCCTGAGCCATGGCCGACAAGCGCATCACCGAACTCCCGCCGATCGACAGCCTCTCGGCGGGCGATCTCCCTCCTCGTGGTCGACGACCCGGGTGGGCTCCCCGTCAGCAAGAAGGCGACGGTCGCGCAGCTCTCTGCGCAGCTGCCGCCCGGCCCCTCCGGCCCCGCGGGTCCGCCCGGCACTAACGGGACCAACGGGGCGCCCGGTGCGCCCGGCTCCTCCGGTCCCACCGGCCCCGCTGGTCCCACAGGTCCCACCGGCGCGACCGGTCCGCAGGGCGTCCCCGGCGACACCGGTCCTGCCGGTCCCCAAGGTGAGCCCGGCGGCAGCTCCTCGGTCTTCCGCTACCGCGCCTTCACCAACAACCAGACCGCCTCCGACCCGGGCGTGGGCAAGATCAAGTGGAACACCGTCGGCCAGCTCGACGCGACCGAGCTGTACGTCGACTGGATCACCGACGACGGGTTCGACGCGCACGGCTACTTCATGCTGACGGCGGCGACCAGCCGCTTCGTGCTCCAAGACAAGACCTTCGCGGGCAACTTCCAGGAGTGGCAGCTCACCGGCCCGGCCGTGAACATGCCCGACTGGATCCTGGTCCCGGTCACGCTCGTCAGTTCGGCCGGTGCGCTCTTTGTCGGCAACCAGCAGCTCTCGGCGATCCTGATCGCGGAGGGCGAGGACGGCGCGGCGGGTCCGCCAGGCGCGACCGGGCCTGCCGGTCCGACGGGTGCGACGGGTCCAACAGGTCCACCTGGAGCTGATGGCGCGACAGGACCCACTGGCCCGACAGGAGCTATGGGCGCGACCGGGCCGACCGGACCACAAGGTGTGAAGGGCGACATCGGCACCGTGGGCCCCGTCGGCGAGCCCGGCGACCGCTCGGGCCTGCGCTACACCTATTCCACCGACACCACCGACACCGACCCCGGTCTCGGCGTCGTGAAGTTCGACACGCCGGTCGTCAACTTCATCTCGACGATGTACCTCGACGCCAACGACTACTACAACAACAACTGGTCGACGCTGATCCCGGCCTGGGACGACTCGACGGGGACGCCACGCGGGGCATGTCACGATCCGCAGCAATAACAGCGTCGGCGTGACCGCGATCGTGTTCGCCATCACCGGCCCGATCGTCGCGGGCTCGCCGAGCTACTTCAAAATCCCGGTGACGAAAGTCTCCGGCACCCCGCTCGGCGCCAACGGCGAAGCGATGGTCGTCGGGTTCGTCCGCAACGGCGACGTCGGCCCGACCGGACCCACGGGTGCCCCCGGTTCCACAGGCGCGACCGGTCCTGCCGGTGCGACCGGCGCGACGGGTCCGGCAGGCCCGAACACCGTCACGAACGCGACGACCACAAACCTCACCGGCCCGCTCAAGGGCAACGGCGCGACCGTCCTCGCCGCGCCGATCGACCTCGCCAGCGGTGAGGTCACCGGCATCCTGCCTGCCGCGCGCCTCGCCAGCCATCACGCGACGCACGAACCGGGCGGCAGCGACGCGCTCGTCGTCGATGCGGTCGCCGCGACCGGGAGCTTGCGCACGCTCGGGGTCGGCGCGCAGCAGGCGACGGCCGGGAACGATGCGCGCCTGAGCAACGCGCGCACGCCGACCGCGCACCACGGCACGCACGACGCGGGAGGCAGTGACGCGATCGCGGCGCTCGACGCGAAGCGTGCTGACGAGTGGCACGCTGCCCGACGCGCGGCTCTCCGCCAACGTCGCGCTCAAAAACGTCGCGAACGTCTTCACGGCACCCGTCCAGCAGATCAGCGCGGCGATCCCGGAGCTACGGCTGACCGAAACGGGGTCGCCCGCCGATGGGCGCCTGTTTCGTCTGATCAACGGCGGGACCAACTTCTACATCCAGGCCGTGAACGACGCGGTCAACGCGCAGCAGGGCGTCGTGATCGTCAACCGGGGCGGCAGCGTGACCGCCACCGGGAGCTTCACCGAGAACAACCGCACCGCGCCGATGGGCTACTGGATCGACATGCCCTTCAGCGCCGCGAACTTCGTCGCCGTGGGCGGCGGCACCTGAACGGTCAACGCCGCGGCGGTGCTCCGCAATCGCTACACGGTCGTCGGCCGCACCTGCACCTGGAGCATCTACATCGCGTGAGTACCGGCACGAGTGTCGTCGCGGGGACGGTGTCCGGGCTGGCGATCAACGCGCCCAACGTCGGGACGCTCCCGGTGGGTCCGACCGGCTGGCCGATGGCGTTTGGCGTGGACGGCGGCGCACCGGACGCTGATGTTCGCCGTGAACTACGGTCCCGGCATCCAGGTCCAGAAGAACAGCACCGCGAACTTCACCGCCGGGCCCGTCGGCGTGATCTTCACGATCAGCTACGAGTTCTAGCGCCGCGCGCCATGCCTGACCCCACCAGCACCTTCGTCTACCTGCTGCTCGAAGACGGCGGCTACGTCCTGCAGGAAGACGCCGATCTCAGCGGCGACGGCGGCGACGGGCGGATCATCCTCGCCGAGATCCCGCTGTTCGCGAAGGCGTGCGAGGGCGACTTCCTGATCGATCCAGTGCTGGTGGGCGTCGGGGCGGCGCTGTGCGGGGCGACGTTCTTCCCGATCGACCCGGCGATTCGCGGGCAGCGGACCCGGCCGACCGTGCGCGAGTCGCAGCCGCCGTTCTCGCCGCCGCCCGCCAGCGCCCCGCGCGTCGCGCCCGCGGTGAAGGCGTGCGGCGTCGCGCTGCCGATCGACCCGGGGACCACAGGGAGGATCTGATGTTGCTCTTCATGGACGGGATGGCGCACTACGACTCCAGCCGGATCGCGCTCAAGCTACTCGACGGTCGACGCGAGCAACGCGACGTATGCCGTCACCGCTGAGGGCCGCTTCGGCAACTGCATCAAGCGCAGCTCGACGAGCAACAGCGGCGCCACCCCCAGCGGGCTTGCCGTCGGGCATCTGGGACTCGCGCCACTCACCACACGTCTCGGCCCCTGGACCCCGACGACCAGTGGGGTCTGCGGCTTCGCGATCAAGGTCGATGATCTCCAGCGGGTCTCAGCGAACGTCTTTCTCCTGGGGACGCTCTTCTGCGTCATGGAAGGCGCGGTCTACCATGTGCGCGTCGCCCTGAACAAAGACGGCACCTTCACGTTGTGCCGCTTCACGGGTAATGAAGGGGGCAGCGGACCGGCCATCCTCGCGCAGAGTATCGAAGGGCTGACGGAGGCGACCTGGATGTACGTGGAGTTCAAGTGGGTGATCCACGACACCGCCGGGTCGTTTGCGATTCGGGTGAACGGGATTCCGGTGCTCTCCTACACGGGGCGTACGACGCAGAGTTCAATCGGCACCAGCACCTCGGCATCTGGAACGCCGTGCGCGTGCTCGGCGTCGATTCGGACCCGTCCCCGTTTCTGGTCCTGCGGATGTGCGACTTCTATCTCGCCGACCTCGCCTCCACCCTCGCCGCCGACGTCAGCGACTTCCTCGGTGACGGCGTGGTCGCGACCATCGTGCCGAACGCGGCCGGCAGCAGCGCGGGCTGGACGCCGTCCTCCGGGGCGAGCTGGGACGCGGTGAACGATCGCCCCGTCCCCGACGACGACGCGACCTACGTCGTCGCCACCACCGTCGGCAGCAAAGACCTCTACAACTTCGAGGACATCCCGGTGGGCTCGCTCGTCAAGGGCATCCACGTCAACATCCTCGCGCGCAAGGAAACCACCGGCGCGGCGTCGGTCGCCCCGATCGTCCACCCGACCAGCACCGACTATCTCGGCCCGACGCAGGGCGTCGCCTCGACCGCCTACGACCGCTACGTCACACAGGCGTGGGATCTCAACCCGGAGACGGGCGTGAAGTTCACCGCCGCCGAGATCAACGCCGGGCAGTTCGGCGTGCAGAAGATGGGCTAGCGCGGCATGGCTCTCACACGGGTAACGCAGCTCGGGCTCGAACTCTTCCAGGCGCAGGCCGCTGCCGCGCGCACGACCCAGCTGGCGGTCGAGGTCTTCTACCCGATCGTCGTCCCGACGCGCTCGACGCAGCAGGCGGTCGAGCATTTCGACGCGCGCACCGCCCTCACGCGCACCTCACAGCAGGCGGTCGAAGTCTTTCTCACGCCGCCGTCGCCGGTGTGCGCCGCCGCCCTGCCGATCGACCCGGTCACCCGCGCGAGGCGGCGCTAGGGGACTTGCCGACCCGCGCGTGCGCAGCGATGGTAGCGGTAGACCAGCAGACTGGAGTGTGAGATGGCATTGCTCTTCATGGATAGCTTCGATCACTACGGCACCGACCTCACCGCGCTCGAACGGAAGTGGGACGCGGGTTCATCAGGCGCGGCGCTGACTACGACCAACGCGCGGACGGGGCGCTCGCTTCAAATGCCGTCGGGCTACCCCTGATCAAAACCATGCCGGTCCCCGGGAGCACCTTCATCCTCGGGTTCGCCGTGCGCTATGGCGGGTTGGCGAGCGCCGCCGACCTCGTGCAGTTCCGCGAGGGCGGGAGCGCCAGGACCGTCCACATCGCAGTGACGATCAACAGCTCCGGCTTCCTCGTCGTCAAGCGCGGCTCGACGGTCCTCGCGACCGCGACGACCAACGCCTTCCTGCCCAGCAGCTGGTACTACTTCGAGATCAAGGTCGTCATCCACGACACGCTGGGCTCAGTCGTCTGTCACCTCGACGGCGTCAATGTCAGCTTCAGCACCCCGCTCACCGGGATCGACACGCGCAACGGAGGGACGGGCATCGTCGATACCTTCAGGATCGATGGGCAGAGCACCTCGCCCTACATGATGGTCGACGACCTCTATCTCTGTGACGCCACCGGCACGACCAACAACGACTTCCTCGGCAACTGTGTCGTCGAGTCGCTCCTGCCGCAGGTCGGCAACGGCGACCTCACCGGGCTGACGCCCTCGACTGGCACCGACCACGGCGCGATGGTCGACGACAACCCGCCGACCGACGACACCGACTACAACAGCGGCGACACCATCGGCCAGACCGACTGCTACAACTACCCGTCGCTCGCGCTCACCGGATCGATCCTCGGCGTCCAGACCAACCTCTACACGCGCAAGACCGACGCGGGCGCACGCACCGTCGCGGCCACCGTGCGCCTCGGCGGCACGTCGCTACTCGGGCGTGGCGGTCGCGCCGCTGACGACCTACCGGTAGCTCAGCGAGGCACGCGATATCAACCCGGCGACCGGCCTGGCGTGGACCTCCGCCGACATCACGGCGCTGCAGGCGGGCATGAAGATCGTGAGCTAGCAGCGTGGCGCTGACGCGCGTCCAGGCCACACCGAAAGTCACCGCCGCCTTCTCGCCTGGCTCGGTCGCCGTCGTCTTCGGCACGCCACCTGCTGTCGGCAACGGCATCGTCGTGCCGGTCACCAGCTGGTCTGGTGGGCCACCCACCGGCGCGGTCGACAACTACGGCAACGCCTACACTGTTGGCCCGACGATCATCCAGGGTGGTGTTCCCAGGGCGTCGATTCTCTACTGCCCGAAGATCGTGGCGAGTGGTGCGAGCTTCACGGTCACCGTCTCCGGCCCCGCGCCCTACTGGACGGAGATGGCGATCGAGGTCGCCGGGGTGGGCAGCGGGCTCATCCTCGATCAGAGCGCGACCCAGGGCGGCACCAGCATCGCAGCGTCGACCGGCGCCACGCCCGCGCTCACCGCCGATGAAGTCTTCCTCGTCGCCGTGCTGTCGACGCAATCCGGGCAAAACTTCATCACGGTTGAGAGCGTCAGCCCGGCGTGGACCGAGGAGTGGGAAGAACTCCCCGCGTCGCGCTCTCCAGGCGAAGCCGACAGTCGCATCCGCATCGGCGTCCTCGGCACGACGCAGAGCTGCAGCTGGACACTCTGGGTCAGCGACGTCTACGCCGCGCTCGTCGCCGCGTTCAAGCCTGGCGTCGTCGTCTCGACCACGCCGACACGCCTGTCGCAGCTGCCGATCGAGATCCTGCGCGGCGGGCAAGCCCCGCCCGCGCTGCGCGTCTCGCAGCTCCCCGTCGAGGTCTTGCGCGGGGGACAGGCGCTGCCTGCGCTGCGCCTGTCGCAGTTGCCGATCGAGGTGCTCCGCTCGGCGACCACGGCGGAGGCGCCGACGGTGCTGCGCCTGTCGCAGCTGCCGATCGAGGTGCTCCGCCAGGTGCCGGCAGCGCCGCTCGCCGCAACGCAGCTGGTCGTCGAGACGCTCGCGACCATCCCGAACTCGCCGCTCGCCGTCACGCAGGTCGCCGCCGAGCTGCTCAAGCGGGCCGAGCCAGCCGAGGCGCGCGTCACGCAGCTCGCCTGCGAGCTGATCGTCATCGCCTACGAGCCGCCCGCCTGTAGCGGCAGCACGGCCACCTTCCCGATTGACCCCGACGACTAGGAGATCACCTATGGCCCTGCGCTTTCTCGACAGCTTCGATCACTACCTAGCGGCGGACATCAACATGAAGTGGACGACGAGCGGCTTCACGCGTCGCGACACCGGCCTGCACGGCTACGCGATGGCTGGCAACTTCCGCAAGGGGATGCTCTTCCCGACCAACACAGTCATCATGGAGACGTACATCAATGGGGTGGCTAGTCGGATCTTCCTGCTGCTCGACGACGGCTTCGGGAGCGTCGTCGGGGGCATGACCGAGCAAATCCGGTGTGACCTCACCAACACCGGCGCGATTGAGGTCTCCCGCTACGGGTCGAATGCGCTGGTGAACCAAATCGCGATTACTGCTCCCGATCTGGTCCGCAACGGCACCTGAGTACCACCTCGGCTGGAAGGTCTTCGTTCACCCGACGGCGGGCACCGTCGAGGTGCGCCTGAACGGGGCGACGGTCATCAACGTGACCGGCATTCCGCACGATCAACGACATCAGCCCCACGTCGCCTGACAACACCTACTGGAGCGGCCAGCTCGGCGCCTTCACGCTCGGCGACCTCAGCAACTCGATCCTCTTCGATGACCTCGTCGTCATGGACGACGTCGCCGACGGCATCAGCGACCCGCGCCTCCCCGGCGGCGGCGGCTTCACCAAGTTCATCGGCCCGGTCGAGATCAGCGTCAAGCGGCCCAACGGCGCTGGCACGCTCACCGAGTGGACGCCGCTTCCCGTCCGCGCCCAACTACGGCAGAACGTCGACGACATCGAGTCCGACGCCGACGCGACCTACAACGCCGCCGACGTCACCGCCGTGTCGGCAAGTCCGACCTCTTCGCGATGGAGAACCTCGCCGTCGACGAGGACGTGGTCGCCGTGCAGTCGCTCGTCCTCGCGAAGAAAACCCAGGAGGGCGTCGCCGCCATCGCCAAGATCAACAACGACGGCACGACCACGCGCGTCGGCCCGGTCGTCTACCAGCCCTCGACCTACTCGTACATCCACGCCCCGGAGCCGCTCGCCCCCGACGGCTCGCTCTGGACCAGAGGCCAAGTGGGACGCGATCCAGTACGGCTACCGGCGGATCGTCTAGGGGACTTGTCCAGCCCCCTCCCCGCCGGATGCTAGGACCGATCCATGCCCTACCACGACCACGACACTCGCCGTGCTCCAGGTGCTGATGCTGCAGCGCTGGGACACGGTCGTCTTCTGGACCGCGGAAGAGGCGCGGCTCGCGCATCAACGAAGCGCTGCGCGAATGGAACCTCCTGACCGGCCGCTGGCGCACGCGCGTCACCGCTGATCACCGTCGCCGGCAGTCACGAGTTCGCGATCCCCGGCGTGATGACCTACGCGATGCGCGTCGCCACCAGCCGCCGGCGGACTGCCGCTCATCCCCAGCTCGATCAGCGAACTCGATCTGGGCCGGCCGTCGTGGCGGCTGGAGACGACCGCCACCGGCGGCGCCGTCCCGACCCGCCCGATCGTCTTCGCGCCGCTGTCGCTGACCCAGCCTCGCCATCTGGCCGGCCTACCCCGGCGCGATCGTCCGCTCACGCTCGACGGTGTGCTCGCGACGCCGGTGCTCGTCAACCCGGCCGACCTGGTCAACCTCGGCGAGGAGATCATCGACATCCTCGCGGACATGGCGCTGCACATCGTCGCGTTCAAGGAAGCCGGCGCCCGCTGGCGGGCCACGCGCCCCTACTTCGAGGCGTTCCTGCAGGCCGCGGCCGACGAGAACAGCCTGCTGAAAACCCACCAGGCGTATCGCCGCTTCGCCGGGCTCGACCGCCGGCGCGACCTCCACCCGACCACCGGCGCGCCGTCGCAGATGACCGGCGTGGCGTCGCGAGTTCAGCCGCCACGATCAACCCGACGGAGGCGGCAATGGTTGATCGCGAACTCCTCAGCGAGCTGCAGCTGGCGCTGATCGAACCCCCGACGGCGGTGACACCTGGCCGTCGCTGATCTGGACGCGCCTCGAAGTGCTCTCGGCGCTCAACTCGGCGGTCCGCGCGCTCGCGCATGACGTCCACCTCGACGTGGCGCGTATCGAGATCGCGGTCGGCGCGAACCAGCTGAGCCTCGCGCTGCCGACCGACTGGCTCGCCACCGCCGAGCTGGTGTGGCGTTCCACGGGGAACATCCGCACGCCGCTCGGGCCGGTCGACAGCTTCGAGGGCGACCTCGCCGCACCGGGCTGGGAGACGCTGCCGGGCCTGCCGCTGGGCTACGCGGACCTCGATGCGGCGACGCTCACCCTGCGCCTGGTGCCGACGCCTGCCGCCGCTGGTATCGTCGAGCTGCTCTACATCCGCGTGCCGCCGCTGGTCTTCGCCACCGCCCCCGGCGCGCCGCTCCCGGTCGCCGACGAGTTCACCAGCGCGATCAAATACGGCGCCCTCGGCACGCTGCTGCGCAAGGTCGGCCGGCTGCTCGACCCGGAGCGCGCCGACTACTGCGACCGGCGCTACGAGCTGTCGCGCACCGCGGCCGACATCATCCTCAGCGGCTGGAGCTAACCTGGGATGGCTGAGCAAATCTCCCGCCGATCGAACAACGTCACCGCCGCCCCGTTCGATGCGCCCTTCGAGACGCACACGGTGCGCTTCGGCGCCGGCTCGCTCAACCTCAAGGACAGCCTCGACGCGATGGAGGGCTGGTCCCGCCTCACCAACATCTGGCATGAGAACGAGGGCGAGGCCACGCCGCGCCCGGGGCTCACGCGTCTCTCGACCCACGGCGCGGGCATCGTGAACGCGGTGCGCAAGCTGCGCAACCCGATGAACGGCAGCGCGTCACGCGCTTCTACGGCGTGGGCCCGAACCTGCATCGCGGCTTCTCTGGCGCGACCGCCGCGGATCGACGCCGGCTACTCCGGCCACCCGCTCACGCTCTGCCCGCACCGCGCGCCAGCTCAGCGAGGACGCGTGGATGTTTGTCGCCGACACCAACAAGATGCGCGAAGGTGCGCGCCGACGGGCTCGTCCTCCCGATCGGCCTGCCCGCGCCTGCCACGCCAGCCACCGCGCACGCGAACGAGTATCTCGCGCGTCATCGCCATGTGCGACGCGACCGACGGGACGCCGCCCGCTGCCTGGGTTCCCGCGCCGGGCACCGACAGCCTGGGTGCGGCGACCAACCCGCCGCTCGCCGCGACTGCGGTCCCGGGGCCGATCGCGGGCAACGGCATCTACCTCATCACCGACCCGGGCGCGGTGACCAAGTCCGACTACGACAGCTGGTGGGGCATCCCGCTCACGCGCGACCTGACCACGCTCGGGGAGGTCGGCGGCTCGGGCACCGTCGACGCCACCGACCAGGACCTCGTTCACCTCTGGATGGCGACGTCGCACCCCTCCGCGATGGCGGAGATCCGCCTCTACCTGGTGATCTCGCCGACGTTCGATCCGCTCATCCTCCCCGGCACCGACGAAGCCGCGACCGCCAACCGCGATGCGTACGTCAAAGCCTTCCGCCCGAACGATTACGTGCAGTTCGTCCAGGCGAATCAATCCCAGGTCCAAGCCGCCGAGCAGGCGCGCGTCTACGCCCTGCGCGACCTCGACGGGAAACTGCGCAGCGTGAAGGACGACCGCGACACGACCGCCGAGGTCCGCGCGCAATCCGATCCTGGGCGCGCCCGCTCCTACCAGCTAGGCCTGGGCAGCAACCAGTGGTTCGGCTACGGGATGCTCGGCTCCCCGCTGCGCCGCGGCGACTTCCAGCGCATCGGCTCGACCGAAGGCCGCGACTGGTCCACCGTCACCGGCGTGATCATCTACGTGCGCCTGCTCCCGACATCGCGCTCGGGCCGGTCGCCATCGCGGTCGATGACATCTACATCACCGGTGGCTTCGGCCCCGACACCTGCGAACCGGGGATGCAGAGCTACGACTACCGCTGCACCAACTACGACCCGCGCACCGGCGCCGAGAGCAACGGGAGCGACGAGCAGCCCCGACGCCGTGCGGATGGATCCGCTGCGCCGCCAGGTGGCGATCGATCCGGCCGCCTACGGCGACGCCGCGATCCGCCAGCGGCTCTACCGCCGCGGCGGTTCGCTCTTCGATGACTGGTACTTCGTCGGCGAGAACACCAGCGACGGCGCGGTCCTGCTCGACGGCTTCACCGACGAGGACATCATCGCCGCCGGGACGCTGCCCGACGATCACTTCCAGCCGGTGCCGACCATCACCACCGGCGGCGACACGGTCCTCGCGCAGCCCGTCCCCGCGATCTGGGGACCGCTCGAAGGGATGCTCTTCGCGTGCGGCGACCCGCACCGCCCGGGCCACGTCTACTACTCCCTCCAGGATGAGCCCGACCACTGGTCGGCGTTCGGCAACGTCGAGGTCTGCCCGCCCAGCGAGGAGCTGATGCACGGCGGACTACTCGGCCACCAGGGCTTCGTCTTCAGCCGCGCGCGGCTCTACTTCCTCTACCCGAACCTCGGCGGCGCGCAGGGCGTCACCGCCTCGCCGTCGCTCTGCACCGCGCGGGCTCGCGCTCGCGCTGGGCGTTTTGCGCGGGTCCTTCCGGCGCTGATCTTCTTCGTCGCCGAGGACGGGATCTTCGCCACCGACGGCGGGGCGGAAGACGTGGCTCAGCGAAGCCATCAACCCGCTCTTCTACGGCAACGCGGTCAACGGCTACAACCCGATCGACAAGTCGCCCGCCGCGTCCGACGCGCTGCGCCTCACCGTCTGGGAGAACTGTCTCTACTTCCAGTACCAGGACACCGGCGGCGGGCGGCAGGTCCTCGTCTACTCGCTGCTGCAGAAGTTCTGGCGGCACTACGACTTCCTGCAGGAGCCCAACTGCGTGCAGGGCGAGGATGAAGAGATCCTGCTCGTCGGCTCAACCGGCGGCATCACCTACACGCACAGCGGCACCAGCGACGACGGCTCGGCGATCGCCTGTCGCATCCGCACGGGGAGCTTCTCTGCCGGGCGCCGCGAGGAGAAGCTCTTCGGCGACATCTACCTCGATGTCGACACCGGCGGCACGCCGCTCAGCCTGCAGGTGTTCCTCAACGAGGAGACGCACGCGAACGCCGTCCTGCCCGTCGCCAGCGCCACGCCCGGCCGGCAGCGCTTCCTCCTGCACGCCTTCGGCGAGGCGCCGCAGAAGGCGCACTCGATCGCGTGCGAGGTCAGCTGGTCGTCCGCGCTCGCCGGGCCGATCCTCTACCAGCTGGGCTACGCGATCACGCCGCAGCCCGACCTGACCAACACGCGCGTCACCAACTGGGACGACCTCAACTCGCCCGACGAAGTCTGGCTGAGCGGCATCACGGTCGACTGCGACACCGGCGGCGCGGTCAAGACGATCAACATCGAGATCGACTTCGGCGGCGTGCGCACCGTCATCGCGACCTTCGACGTGGTCGCGAACGGCCGGCACAAGTTCAAGTTCTCGTGGCTGGCCGTCTCGGCGCACATGGTGCGTATCCGCCCCGACCCCGGCTGCGCGCCGTGGCTCCTCTACCGCGCCGACTGGATCTATGTCCAGCGAGCCGCCGCGCATCAGCAAGTGGGACATCCACTTCGAGAACCAGTGGGACCAGTACTACACCGGGCTCGATCTCTACTGCGACACGCTTCGGCGCCGACCAAGCAGATCGAGGTCTACGTCGATGAGGTGCGCCTCACGAACGCCCTCGCCGGCGGGCTGACCTACTGGCCGGTCGTCGCCAACGGGCGGCAGCGTGGTCCACCTCACGCTGCCGTGGGGCCGCGGCCACGTCTTCCGCTTCCGCGCGGTGGATGACTTCGCGGGCCTGCTCTACACGCACCGCTGGCACCTGCAGGAGGAGCCCAGCGAGCAGGCGAACTGGAACCAGAACTTCTCAGCATCCTCGGCACCGCACGCCGACAAGTGGCTCAAGGCGATCATCTTCGAGTGCGACACCTACGGCGTGAACAAATCCGTGCAGGTCGAGGTCGACGGCACGGTGGTCCAAACCCTCACCGTCAACGCCAACGGCCGGCGCGTCATCCAGCTCGCGCTCGCCGACCAGCACCTCGGACGCGTGTGGCGCATGTTCCCGATCGACGGCAACCCCGGGCGGCTCGTACTCCGCCGAGCCGATCTTCGACGAGGAGCCGTTTTGCTTCGACCGCTGGGAGACGCAGGAGACCAACCACAACCTGCCTGGCGTGGTTCTACCCGCTCTACGCGCACATCACGCTGAAGTCCTCAGCGGATGTCACGCTCCGCACCGTGATGCACGCACAACCAGGTCGGCGGCACGACCACGCACGACTACGTCATCCCGGCGACCGGTGGGCAGAAGCAGCGCCGCTTCCTGCACGGCTTCCTCGCCGGCAAGGGCGTGCTGATCAAATGCATCCTCACCAGCACCATCCCTTCTGGCTCTACCGCGACGAGACCACGGTCGCCATCCAGCCGTGGGGCGCTATGAGTCGATCCTGGTGCAGCCGTTCGGCAACGACGACCTCGATCCGACGCGCCCGATGACGCACGCGGTGCTCGCCGCGCAGGCGACGGGCGGGGCGCTCAGTGGTGGCGCGCCGTGACGATCGACCGCGACGCCGCCGCCCGACCTCAAGCGCCAGTATCCCGCACGTCGACGATGTCGCCGACTGGCGCGCGCAGCAGACGATCCGCCTGCTGTGGGATCGCGTGTTCGATCTCGAAGCGCGGCTGCAGGGCGTCCAGGCGACGCAGGTCGATCTCACCGCCGCCAGCAACCAGCAGGAGGCGGACATCACGCGTGTGGACCGGCAGTCGAAGGAAGCGCTCGCGATTGCGCAACGCACGCCGATCGAGCGGGGCGTGCTCGACGGGAGCGGGGGCGGCGACGGCTCACCCACGACCGACGGCGGGCTCGGCATGGCGGGGTGCGACGTGGCGGGCGCGACCGTGGCGACGCCGTCGGGCCGTTCACCGGCCTCGACCTCACCGTCACCAACGCAGGCAGTGTCGTCTGCGGCGTCGGCAACGAGTTCCCCGCGCTGCTCGTCGCCACCGCGACGCGCGCGATCCGCCACACGAACCGCGACGAGCTGCTCGACCGGATCGTCTGGCACCTCGGGCAGGCGGGCTTCGCGGCGGCGCGCTACCACACGACGGAGGGATGCTGTACCACGTCCTCTTCGACGCCGTGGCGCTCGACGGCTCGCTGCCCCTGCGCCAGATGCGCCTACCGCGTGACGAGTTACGACCCGGACCCGGCCGCGCCCTGGGACCCGGCCAACGTGATGACGACGCTGATGTCGTGCGGCGGGCAGAGCGCCGGGCTGACCACGACACCGGAGTCCGGCATTGCCGACTGACACCCTCGCCCCGCCCCGCACGACTACCCGCGTCCTCCCGCCCGAGGAGCATCATCGCCTCGCCCACTTCCCGCTCGCCGAGTGCAGGGGCTTGCCAGACCCCTCCCGCACGGTGATCCTAGTGGCCGAGACCGAGACGGGCGAGATCGTCGGCGTCTGGTGCGCGATGACGGTCGCATACCTGGAGGGGCTATGGGTCGCCGAGTCATGCACCGTCGCACCAGCCGCGTCGCCGTCCAGCTGCTCCGCACGATGAAATCCGTGCTGACCGCGCTCGGCATCGTGCAGAGCTTCACCTACGTCGAGACCGCGGACGTGCTCGTCCTCGCGCTCAAGGCGGGCTTCACGCGGCTGCGCGGCGACCTGCTGACGCTCGACCTGACTGAACCGCCCAAGGAGACCTAGCCATGCCCGCCGCTGCCATGCTCATCCCGCTCGCCATCCAGGCCGGAGGCGCGATCGCGTCGCACTACGCCGGGAAAAAGGCGACCAAGTCGGCGATGGAGCGCTCGCCCGAGGAACTCGCCGCACTCACTGGCGCGCAGGGCTCGGCGAAAACGCTCGGCGACACCGGCGGCTCGCTCGTCAGCGAGGGGCGCCAGTGCATCCAGCGGCCCGCGGGCTATTACCAAACGCTGCTCTCGGGCAACCGCGCCGCGATGACGCAGGCGACCGCCGCCCCGCGCGCGCAACTCCAAGAGCAGGTGCGTGGCGCGCGGACGGGCGTGGCGCGCAGCGGCATCCGCGGGGCCGCACGCGATGTCCTCTCGGGCAACCTGATGCGGCAGAACGCCGCGCAGATCGGCGGGCTCACCACCGGTGTGCAGCCCGCCGCCGCCGCCGCGCTCGCGGGCCTGGGCACCGACACGATGAAGGTCGGCGCGCCGATGCTCGGGCAGGCGGGATCGATCTACACCAACCTGCTCGGGCAGGGCGCCAACAACCGCGCCTACGGGCGTGAGGAAGGCGAGCGCACCTCAAGGGCATCATGGAGCTGGCGACCAACGCCTCTAACATCGTCAGCGGGCAGATGAACAAGGACTCCAGCGGTTCCGTCCTGCCCAGTCGGCAGACGGCACCGAACTGGAGCACGAGGCCGACCGGCCTCCCTGGCAGCAACTTCGACGCCTACCGCAGCTAACGGAGCATCACCAATGGGCTGGCTCGAAGGTCTCCTCACCGGCTACAACGACACGATGGGCCAGATCCGTCGCGAGCACGCGATCAAGGCGGAACAGTCGGCACAGCGCGAGGGCAAGGTCTACGAGGCGCTGCTCAACTCACCCGACCACGAGATCCGCGCGATGGCGGCGACCGGCCTGATCCAGGGCACGCAGCCCAAGCGCGGCCGGGCGGCATGCAGGGCTGGTTCGGGGAGATGCAGGGCTCGCCGATCTACCCGACGCTGATGAAGTGCATCAGCACGCCGCAAGCGAAGACGACCGAGACGATCACGCCGGGCCTGCCGAGCAAGCAGACGCAGAGTACCTCCGCAGGCGCCCGGCCAGGAGTCCTCACTCGCGCAGCCGGAGACCTCGCCGACCACCGGGGCACCGATGGCGACGCCGCAGCCGCTGCCCGGGTCGGTTGCCACACCGCCGCCGACCCCGCCGGGCACGCTCACGCCCGAGGAAGCGGCGATCAACTTCAACTCGCCCCTCTCGCAGACGCCGTCCGCCCCGCCGCCCGAGCCGCCGGGGATGACGCCCGACGCGCAGGGCGCGCTGCGCTTCACGCATCCTGACGTGGACGTCACCGCGCCGATGCCGGCGCCGCCCGCCCCGCCGCAGGGGATGTTCACGACCACCGACGTTGCCGGGCCTGCGGTCGGCCGACGCGACACACAGACCACCTACGAGCTGCCGCACGTCTTCCAGACGGAAGAGGATCGCGCAATCGCGCTGCGTCGTGCAGTCGAGACCGGCGACTTCGAAGCGCTCACCGACGTCGCGCGCCGCTCGGGCCAGCCCAACCCCGAGAAGTGGGCGGCGGACCTCATCGCGCAGAGCAAGACGCGCGGCCAGGGCGTTCACGAGGGCGACGCGCGTGCGCTGCCCGACGGCAGCTGGGTGCAGGACCTCTACGACAACACGGGGCGCATCGTCGGGCAGATTCCCGCGGGCCCGAAGGGTGCGGGGCGGCAACTCGGCACGCGCGAGCGAGATCGCGCACAAGCTGTTCGGCAAGGAGGGTGTGGACCCGATCGGCATCCTCAGCCGCCTCACGCCCAAGCAGCAGGAGACGGTCCTCGACGAAGAGCAGCTACGCATTGCCGAGGGCAAGCTGCGCACGGCCAACATGATGTCGGATGCCAAGCTGTCCGGGAGGCGAAGTCAACCTGATCGAGAAGCTCAACACCAAGTGGCTCACGCTGGAGAAGCCGCAGCGCGAGATGGCCCGCGCCCTCGGCCAGATGAACGTCGGCGTCAACCGCTACAGCCAGGACCCGATCGGCGCGAGCCAAGCCGTGCTGGTGACCTTCCAGAAGGTGCTCGACCCGACGTCGGTCGTACGCGAGAGCAGTACGCGCGCTCGGCTGTCGGCCTGCCGCTGGTCGATCGCATCCAGGGGATGTACGGCGGCTCAAGCAGGGCGGCGCCGGCGTGCCCGAGGCCGACCTGCGCGCGATGGCCGAGACCGCGCGCCAGTTCCTCGAAGGGATGCAGACCTACAACGCCAACGAGCGGCAGCGCATCGAGGACCGTGCCACGCAGAACGGGATCGATCCGGGGCACGTGTTCGGTGGTGGTGTGGCTGCGCCGCCGGTTCCCCGGGAGGCGCGCCGGCCGCGGTGGCCGCACCTGCCCCCGCCCCGCTGCTGCCGCGCCTGCTGCCGCTCCGGCGACGCGCGGCGCCGGGCCCGGGCTCGTGATGAAAAACGGTGTGCTGTCCCTACCCGGACGGCCGGCCTTTCTAGATGCCTGACCCGCTCTTCGGCCCCTCGCGTGATCCGCTCGGGCTCGGGGCCAGCCTCCCGCCGGCGCCACCTCCGCCTGCGCCGCCGACCGCTGCGCCCGCCGCGCCGGCTGCGGACGACGTCCGCCCGGCGACCTGGGACGACGTCGTCACGCACTACGCGACGAAGTTCCAGATCGATCCGCGCCTCGCACTCGCCGTCGCCAAGACCGAGTCGTCGCTGAACCCGGCGGCGGTCTCGCCCAAGGCGCGCGCGCGGCATCATGCAGCTGATGCCGGAGACCGAGGCGCGCTGGAAGGTGAACCCGAACGACCCGGCCGACAACATCCGCGGCGGGATGCAGGAGCTGCGCGCGCTGCTCGACCAGCACAACGGCGACGTGACGATGGCGCTGCGGCGCTACAACGGCTCGCCCACCGCACCTGACACGGCGACCGATCCGTGCCGTGCAGAAGGTGCTCGCGCAGCTGCGGCCCTCGGGTGCGCCGTCTGCGACCGCGACCACGACGCCTGCTGCGGCACCGGGTAGGCCCCGCTCCCACCCGATCTCTCCGCCTGGGGCCGCACCAAAGCGTTTCTTGACGAAGCCACGCAAGGCGTGCGCGGGATCAACGCTGCGGTGCAGCAGACTTTCTGGCACCCGCTTGACACCGCGCGCGGCATCCTACGATCAACCGGAGACCTTGGCGCCGAAGCCATCAAAGCGGCGCAGGAGGGTGACCTCGAAAGGCCGCGCTCACCGCGAAGAACTACTTCCTCGCACCGACCGGCATCGGGCAGCGCTTGCAGCAGTCCGAGGAGTTCATGCGGCAGGGTGACATCGCGCGCGCGGTCTCGGGGCCACCGTCGATATCGGCGCGGGGATCGCCGCGCCGGAGCTGCTCGCCAAGGGCACGCGGATCTTGCCGCGGGCCTTCAAGCCGCGGCTCACTCCAGAGGAAGCGGCGGCGGTGCGTCTCGGTCAGAGCGTGGATCTGCCGATCCCGGCGTCCACCGCGAGCGGCAGTCCCTTCGCGCTGAAGCTCCAGCGTGCGACCGAGGCAACGCCCTCCGGCTCGCCCGTGGCGGAGCGTATGGCCCTCAAGCGCGGCGAGATGATGCCGGCCCTCGGCGAAGACCGCGCCTCCGCCGTGCATCCGCGAGCCGTCACGCCAGAGCAGGCCGGCGTCGGCCTGCGTGAAGGCGTGCAGCACTTCATCGAGACGCGCCACGCGGAGGCGAACGCCGCCTACGACACGGTGCGGCAGATCGAAGCCGATCCTGCGAACCTGCGCTCGGTGCCGGTCGGCACGACGAATCAGTGGGCCCCCGACGGTACGCTCGTCCAGGTCCCGATCATGGCGGATATGCCGCTGCCGGCGGACCTGCGTGCCGCCAAGGCCGCGCTGCGTCCCGTCGCCGAGCGTCTCAACCAGCTCATTGGCACCGCGCAGCGCGACGCCTCGCCGGGCTTGCAGGCGATCAAGCAGATCCTCGACGGCCCCGACTACATGCCGGCCAGCCAGCTCGATAGCAACCTCAGTGTGATCAAAGGGCTCGGGCGCGGCGCCGATCTTCCGCAGCTGCGCAACGTCAGCCAGGGGCTCGCCGCCAAAGCCGTCGAGTCACTCGAAGCGGCGCACGCCGACGCGCTCAGCCAGGCGGGGCCCGCCGCGCAGCGCGCGCTCAAGACGGGACGCGTGGCGACCAAGGCCAAGGTCGCGGCGCAGGAGGTGTTCGACAAGCTGCGCGACGAACCGGTGCAGACCTTCGCCGGCGCGACCGTGGCGAAAGATGCCGGCATCGAGCACCTGCGCGACCTGGCGCGGCTCGCACCAGCCGAGATGCCGAAGGTGGGGCGCGCGTTCCCTGAAGACCTCTTCACCACGGCGACGGCCGAGGGCGGCTGGAAGCGCGCGACCGGGATTGAGGCGCGCTGGTCGCGGCTCGGCCCGGAGACCAAGCGCCTATTGTTTGGCGCGTCGGCGCCCGAGCTGGACAAGTTCTTCCTGCTCGGCAAGATGCTGGAGCGCTCGCCGAACCCGAGCGGCACCGCGCTGACCCTCACCGGCGTCGGGTCGCTGACGGCGGCGTTCCGCAACCCGGGGACCGGCATCCCGGCGCTGCTCGCTGCGGGACAGATCGCGAAGATCATGAACACGCCGGGCGGCGTGCGCCTGCTCACCGAGGGACTGACGATCCCGACCAACAGCCCGCGCGCGGCGGCGTGGGCGACGCTGCTCATCAACCGCCTGCACAAGGCGGGCGAGACGGTCGCTACTCCTCCTCCGCCGCCGCCGCCGCGCTAGTCTTCCCCGCCAGCCACGCTTCGATCAGCGAGAGGATGAGCGAGCGCATGGCCACGCCCTCGCGCTTCGCCTTCGCGCGTGCGTGGTCCCAGAGGGTCGGCGGGATGCCGGAGAGGAGTACGCGGCGCGGGTTCGCGCGCGCGGTGTGCTTCATGGAGTGCGGTCGCTTCGCCACTTATGCTGCTGCCTTCCGGCGGCGTCGTGCCGCCCGCTTGCAGTGCGTTCGCCTTGCGTGTCTTCAGTGCCTTGGCGCGCATCGCCGGCGTGAACACCGGCTTGAACCCGTCCGCGGCCCGCTGCTCGGCCAGCCGCTTGCCGTGCCGGCGCCGCACCATCGTGGTCACCGAGTCCAGCTGCCGCAGGATCGCCTCGACCACCTTCGGCGGCAGCGTGTACCGCGCCGACCCGTTGGCGTTGACCTGGGTGATGAACACGGTGTTGCCCTCCGCCCACTTCACCGTCTGCACGATGTAGCTGCAGGCGTTGCCGTAGAAGTCGACCGCCATCTTCACCACCGGGTCGGTGTGCGCCCCGTCAGGATGGCCGAGGACCTGATTGAGGGCGATCTCAAACGGGTCAGTCGGGAGGATGGCGCTGCGCTCGGTCGTCGTCGTCATTGCTGTCTCCAATGCGTGGACGGAATGCCCACTTGCATATACATGGTATCATAGATGCATATGCTTGTCAAATCACCGGTAACTACCGGGTCAATGCTGGTCGTCGGTGGCGGGTTGCGCGCTTCCCACGCGTCGTGAACCACGCGCAGCTCCGGGGGCAGGCGATCCAGATCCTCCGCGCTCGCGGGCTGAAACCCGTCCACGGTCAGCACCAGCCCCACGCCGCAGTAGGCGCACACCGTGATGTCGCCCGGCTGCATCGTCGGTGACGGGTCGGCAGGGTCGATCGATACGCAGGTCGCAGCGTCGAGCACGCGGTGGCAGACCGGGCAGGACCGGGCCGGCGTGCGGCAGGTCGAGAGGAACCCGAGGCGTTGACGCCGGGTACGCTTGGCCTTGCCCATGACTGGAAGCATATGCTTAGGCGATCACCCGCTGCAGAGTCGCTCCAGTCCTCGCCGTCCTCGTCTTCCATCGGCTCCGCTACCCAGTCGCGCTCGTAGCCGGGCACGGCGATCTTCTCCATCGCGCCCCAGTTTTGCCCCGCCTTCGCTGCCACGCCGATCGCGACGAACTCCCCGGCCGCCCCCAGCTCGCCGGCAGCGGCTGCTCGCAGGACCGGTCGCTGCATCTCCATGCAGACGATCTCGACGACCCGGTCCCACACTCTCACCGGGATCTCCAGCAGCAGGCTGTCGTGAATCGGCGCGCGCAGCGGCGTCTTGCCAGTAGTACATCCCCGATGTAGCTGCTGCTCGCCGGGTCGCGCGAACAGCCGCAGCATCGCCTCTTTCAGGATCCCCGCCGCAATCGACTGCGGGTAGAAGGCCAGCACCCGCTTGCCGTCCTCGCCCAGGCTGATCCGGAAGTGCTGCCCGTTGATCTCGACCACCGGCGGCGTCCTGCCCCGCGCCCTGGTATTTCGCGACCAGCCGGTAGTACTGCGTCTGCGTCAGGCGCTTGTAGTGGTAGACGCTCCAGAACCAGTGCTTGTAGCCGAACGGGTGGTCAGCCGGCACCACCGAGGTAGTGCTGCCGGCTGGCGCGCGGTCTGCGTCGCGCGCTGCCAGCGCGCGACGCCCGGCGCCATCTGCTCGAACACGCGCGCGTAGCTGCTGGGCGATCGCCTGCGTCTTGAACAGGTGCGGGAACTGCAGCACCATCCCCGGCACGGTGAGCCCGTAGCTCCGGCCGTGGATGTAGCGCTTCGCCGGCTCGTAGACCTCCGGGTGCTCGCTCTTCGCCTGCTCAAACAGCGCGCGCAGCGCCGCGTCGGCCGCCGCCGGATCGTACGGCTGGCCGATCACATGGGTCACGAGCGCCGCATGCACCCCAGCTTGGCCAGCCGGTAGTACTCCGCGTCCTGCGCGCACCACGCCGGTCTCGACCGCTTCGATCGCCGCGAAGTCGACCTCCAGCAGTCGACAGCCCGACGCGGCGACGATGCACTGCCGGAAGCCCGCGGCGAGCCCCTCGCTCGCCGCCCTTGTCGGCGACGACGTTGGTGATGTTCGGGTTGGTGTAGCTGAGCCGCATCGTGCTCGGCTTGAACGTCGCCACCGGGTGCAGCCGGCCCTCGGCGATCTAACCTGCGCTCGGTGCCCTCGACGTAGGTCCCCTTCACCTTCCCGATCGCCCGGTAATCCAGCAGCGCGCCGTAGAACGGATCCCCCGTCGTGCGCACCAGCCGCTCTAGCGTCTCCCGGTTGGTCGACTCCTCGGTCTTGCTCTTCTTCGCCCGCCCGGGCCGGTGCTTCCGGTGCTTGATGTAGGCGAGGACCTGCGGGACCGAGTCGGGGTTGAACGGCTCCTGCCAGAACCAGCGGGTGACGGTCGCCACAACCAGATCGAGTCGAGCAGGTGCAGGCGGAACGTCTCCAGATGCATCACGAGCACACCGGTGGCGTCGATCAAGGTCTGTAGCCCCGCAGCGCTCGCAGCGGAGGACCTCGCGGAGGACGAGCTTTCGATGACGCGCGCTTTGGCATACAGCTCCTGTTTGATCTCGGCGGTTTGCTTGCCCTTCCGCGGCGTCCCTTTCCGGGTGAAGGCCGATGCCTTCACATGGAGCAGGTCGGCCGCAGGCGGGCGCGTGAGCCCGCCCTTGGGGGTCAGGGGCGCGAGCGCCTCCGGCACGCGACGTCTGCAGCGTCGCCAGCCGCGCCGCGCGCCTTGTCGATCAGCTCCTGCTTGAAGAGCTGCAGCTGCTGGCCGGTCGACCTGGAGCCCGATGAGCTGTGCGGGGCGTAGCACCTCGCTCAGCAGCTGGTGCGTGTGCCGCATCGCCCATCGGGAACATGCCCTGCTTGCTGCAGGTCGTTGTAGATGCCGAACCCGACGCGGTGGGTCTGCAGCCCGTCGATCGCGCCGTAGAGCGCCGGCTCGCTCGTCCGCGAGGTGCTTCCACGGCCCGTAGCTCTGAATAGAACGGCGCGACGAACCCGAGCCCGCGCGGCGTGTCGCTCTGCAGGAAGTGCCACAGCCACATCAGGTCGACGACGCGGTCTGATGTCCTCTTCGCGCATGAGCCGCGCGTGCACCTGCCGGGTGAAGTCGTACTCCCGGTTCCACATCCAGATCGCGCCCGGCGACGGCGTACAGCCGCTTCAGCTCGTCGAGGTACGCGCCCGCGTGCGGCACGGTCACGCCCTCGTCGCAGTTGATCGCGACGTTGTGCCGCAGCAGCGTGGAAGCTGACGTCGTCGGCGGTGATCTCGCCTTCGTCCTTCCCGCCCGCTTTATCCGGCGTCTCGATATCGGAACTCAGCGGGTAGGCGCCCGGGTCCTGCTGCCGCGCGCGCGATCACGCTGATCGACCCAGGCGCGGAACCAGTCGATCGGCGGGTCGACAATCAGCGAGTGGTCACTCGTCGGCCGCCCGTGGTCTCTCGCCTCCTCGGCGCGCTGCAGGTCCCAGAGCACCGTGCCGATCAGGTTCGTCGCGCCGCGCTGCAGGAAGCTCGGGTGAAACGTCGGCACGACCCAGAAGCGATCGCTCGGGTCGCGCACGATCGACCCGTGGAAGTCCTGCACGCGCACTTTCTTCTTGTGCTCCAGGCGCGAGCACCCGCCGCAGCGCGCTGCCGCCCATCGGCACGACGACCTGATGCCCTTCGTTGCAGCGTGTCGCCTGAGTACGGGCAGTGCCCCATCGCCGCGTAATACCAGGGCGCGCGCTCGTCGAACCAGTCGCCGGGCGGGTGGCAGCTGATCAGCGTTGTGGATGCGGATGGCGTCGCGCTTCCAGCCGAGCAGGTTCAGCAGCCGCGTGAGCATGCCGCCGGCGTCGCCCATGAACGGCCGGCCGGTGAGCGCCTCGACCACACCGAGCGACTCGCCGACCAGCAGCAGCCAGCTCTCGGCGGGCCCGTCAGCCGGCGCCCAGCCCCTCGCCGCGCTCGTCGAGCACGCAGCCGCGACAGACCCTCCGGGTGCGCGAGCTTACTCACGGACCCCGCTGAAGCGCAGGCACGGCTCGCGCCCGTCGCGGTACACCACCCAGCAGCAGGTGACGCTGTCGGTCTGGCGCTTGCCCTGGTCGTTCTGCCGGAAGCTGTACCGCGGCAGCACGATCACGCATCGGTCGGTGGCATGCCGTCCAGAACTGGATGCGCGTCAGCGTCGGTTCCAGAAAGCTCAACCGCGCGAGGAACGCGACGTTGTGCGAGCACTGCACCGCCCAGTTCAGGATCTCCAGCTCGTCGCTGAAGGGCGGGTTGGTGATCGTCCAGTCGAACTTGTCCTCCGGCCACACCTGCCACGCTTGGTCTGGTTCGCGCGTCGTCGTGCGCGTCTGCCGGGCAGGCTGGGTCGAGGTCGTTGGTCGCCAAATGGCGTGCCCCGGTGAGTACCGCGCGATGTGTCCCTGCCCGACACAGGGCTCGTACACGGTTCGCTCCGCCAGCGACCCCACCCAGCGCCAGCAACGGCTGCACGTAGTGCGGCGGCGTCTCGTAGTAGTCGAGCGCGCGGCGGGGCATCAGTAGAACCCTTCGCACGCCGGCTTCGCGTGCGCTTCTCGTGGCTCGCCTCGATGTTGGCGACGGCCTGTCGCTGGCCGGGCGTCACCCGCCGGCTGCGCTCTGACCGACTCCTGGATGCCTTCGAGGGTCTCCTGCGCGAAGGCGTAGTGGCCGGTCGCCAGCAGGTCTTCGATCTCAACGATGAACTATACCAGCCGGTGTCGCGGGCGTCGATCGGGGAGGGGTCCTCGGGCTCAGGCGGCGGGTGATCGGGGTGTCGTCGAGCGGCAGATCGTCGCAGTGTTTGCCCACTTTTCGCCTCCCTCGGATTGCATCTGGATTGCACGCCCAGGCAAAAACAGGGGGTCGGTTGCATCGCCCCCTTACCTGAACGAACCAAAACGCTAAGGAATCGACGAATTGAGGTGAGATGCGACGGCTTCCGGTGGCTTAGGAGGCGGGTGCTCTATCCGCTGAGCTACGGGCGCTAAACCGTTACACCTCAATGCGTTACCTGATACCTGCTCCCCCTCTTCGGACCCGGTTTTCCGCCTCGGATTGCCTCGGATTGCCCCTGCGGATTGCCCTCTACATTCGGCGCGATCACTTTCGCCCCCGACCCATGCCGCGCCATCGCGTCCATGACGGCTTCGTTGCCGATGCCCAGATAGGTGCTCGTCTGCACCAAGTTGCTGTGCCCGAGCAGCAGCTGCAGCTCGTTCAGCTGCCACCCCTTGGCGTAACTTGCGCAGCGCGCCTTCGTGGCGGAGATCGCCGAACACCAGATTGATCTCATCGAGCCGCTGGCGCGCGGCGGTGCCGTGGACGCCCTTGACCCACTGGATCCCGACCGCTTCCCGGCCTCGTTGTGCTCCGGGAACGCTTTCAGCAGGGCGGTGTTGAGGCGGTCGTTGATCGCGGCGGGCGCCTCGCCGCACTGGCCGAAAGATGAAATCCTCATCCGGAGTGCGGCTTGCCGGCCGGGTTGACGCGCAGGTACTGCAGGATGGCGACGCCGCGGTCATCGAGCGGGGCCCAGCGCTCCGCCGAGGCGACCTTGGTCGCGTCGGGGCGCACCTTCAGCCGTAGCCCCTGATAGTCGCGCCACTGCAGCCGGTACAGCTCGGTCAGCCGGAGGCAGGTGATGAGCGCCAGTTCGATGAACGCCCAGAGGAGCACGTCGGAATGCGGCTGCAGCGCCGCGAGTTCCTCGTCGCTGATGCGGCGATGCCGCCGGGCCGGGTCTTTGCGGACGATGATGCGTGACTCACCGCTGATGGGGTTGATCTTCGCCGCGCCGAAGTAGCCGCGCCGCGTCGCCCATCGACACATCGCCGTGATGAGCTGCACGTCCTTGTTGACGGTCGAGGCGGCGTAGTCCTGCTCACGCCGGTCGGCCACGCACGCTCGTACATCCCTCATCGACCGCTGCAAACGGCAGCTCCCGAGCACGCGCCCATCCGGCAGCGTGAACGCCAGCAGCGGCTGGAACACGTAGTAGTCGGCGTGCTTCCGATCCTTCAACTCCCGCCCAGCGAGGTTGAGCAGCGAGCAGTCGCGCAGGTAGACCTCAGCGAAGCCTGCGAGCGTCAACGCCGTCGAGTCGGCTGTCTGCGTGAGCGCCGGCGCGCCGCGCTCGCGGCGGACGAACACGCCGTCGCGGATCTCCTGTAGCCAGCTCTCGCCCGAGCTTTTCCGCCTCGGTTTTTGTCTCGATGTGCCGGCCCGCCTGGACGTCGACCGAGAAGCGATAGTCCTGCCCCCACTTGAAGTGGTATGGGTGCGAGCATTTCGATTGCTTCGCCCGGGGGCACGAACAGATTTTGCCGCGGATGCCGTCAGCCATACTGTTCAGTATACCAGAAACATATGCTTTAGTGTTGCCGCCCCACGCCCGGGGTCTGCGGGTTGATCTCGACAAAGCTCGCATCCGCGATCAACCACGCGTCGATCCACTCGGCGAGGAAGCGCAGCTGCCCGGTGCCGTTCATGCGAGCCGCGCGCAGGCGCTTCCGTTTCACGCCGTTGTAGATCGACTGCACGCCGCACTTGGCGTAGGCGGCGGCTTGTTTCGCGGTCAGCCAGTCGCTCACGGTCGCCCCCGCGCCCGAAACCGCCACCACTCAACCACCAGCACGCCCAGCACCCCGAGCGCGATCGCCGCCAACAATCTCCCGCCGATCTCGATCTCCATCGCGCCCCCCTACCGCTTGGTGAGCACCAGGCTCGCCAGACTGTGGTCATCGAGCCGGTTGCCGTGGTACGTCCAGTTGAACCCGCCAAACGGCGTGAACCCGATCCGCTTGGCCTCGGCGACGAGCTTCTTCCAGCTGTGGACGTCGTAGATGCGGCAGCGATCCTGGTGCCCCATCGCGCAGTCGGCGCCCTCGGCGTCCCAGAACGCGAACGTCAGGAACAGCAGCCCGCGTGCCCGAGGCACCTGCGCGGCGCGCGTGATAAACCGCACCGGCGCCTCGGAGTGATCGAGGACGCTCAGGCCGTAGATGGCCGGCAGGCCCGCGGCGGGCAGCGCCCGGCCGTGCCCGTTGTCGTGCGGATTCTCACCGCGTAGCCGGTATCGGCCTCCACGCCCGGCGCGATGAAATTGCACCCCGACCAGTTCACACACAGGCTGTGATCCCGGGTGCGCACATGGAAGGTGTCGAGCCAGCGCGCCCACGCCTCATCCGCCAGCTGCTGCTGCCACTCGGCCACGCTCAGGCAGTGCGGGAAGTCATCGGCGAGCGCGCACGTCCGCGACAGCGCCAACGGCGAGCGAATCACCGGTGACTTCTCCAGCACCAGGCTCGCGAGGCTGTGATCGTGGATCTGCGCGCCGTGCCACATCGGGTCGACCCCGCCAAACGTCGTCAGGTGATACGTCGCCGCCACCCGGCGCAGCTCCGTCATCAGCTTCGGGCAGTAAATCCGCTGCCGCGTCTCCCGGCCGTGGCGCGACATCGGGCCCGCAGTGGTTCCAGATACGCCATCGTCAGCACCAGGAGCCCGCCGGGCGCGAGCAGGCAGCTGCAGTGGTACAGGAACCGGTCCGGGTCGGCGACGTGCCTCGATCACGCTGTGCGCGACGATCAGGTTGGTCAGCGGCGTCCCGGCCGTGCAGAACGGCGTCATCGCCGCGAAGACAATCGTGTCGCGCTCGGTCCAGTCGTCGAGCATGTAGTGGAACTTGCTCGCGTCGTAGACGATCTCGTAGAGCGGGGCGTCGCTCAGCTGCCGGCCGGTGGCGATCCACCTCCCGACCGCCTGCAGCGCCAGCGCGCATGCCCAGCGCTTCTCGGCCTGGTGCGGGTCGAGGTGGTGGTCGACTTAGCTTGACCTCCAGCTCCAACCCGGCCAAGTCGAGCGGGTCCATTGTCTTGCTGAGGAAGGTGAGACTCATGCCGCGGGTGGCTCCTCGCCCCCACCGTTGGTGCTGCTGCCCTGGCCGTGCGCCTGCAGCCACAGCGCGCGCAGCTCCTCGTGGAACAGCTCGACGAACGCCTCGACCCCGGCGAGCGTGGTGTTGCGCGCGATGATGACTGAGGAGAGCAGGTGCGCGGTCGCCGCCAGCACGACGCGCATGTCGCGCTCGTCGCAGACGGTGGCGAGCGCGGTGACCAGCTCGGCGATCTCGGTGTCGACCTTGGGCGTACTCACTCACCACGCACCGCCTTGCGCTTCTCGCGCTCAATCCCCGCCTCCGGCAGTGCGCGGCTCAGGTCGAACGTCCCGGCCTCAATTCTCGGCAGGAGGATCTCGCCGATCGTCTGGTTCTGCCCGGGGATGACGATGAACGCCATGAACTCTTCCTCGAACACCGCAATCCCCGCCTCGACCGCTTCGAGCTTGGCGCGCACGACCAGATAGAGCGCTCGCCAGCGCTGCCGCTCGGCCTTCTGGAGCGCGTTCTCGACCTGGGAGCGGCTGCGCTGCACGCCGCCGGGGAGAGTTCGAAGTCGGCGTGTTTGGGCCGCGGCAGGACGAAGCGGATCTGCTTGCCCTTCCAGCCGAACTCGATCACATCGCGGGCGGCGTCCCAGCCGGTGTGGTACGCCTCGGCGCCGCGCTGCTGCAGGAGCAGCTCGATGACGCGCTTGCTCTTCTCGACGGGGACTTCAGTTTCCGCTGCGTAGCGGCTGCTCATCGATCACCTCCGCGCTGTCCTACAGCACTTCGAGCCGCTCACCGGTATCGAGGCGCATCAGGAAAACCGATCCGACCGGGTCGAGCGGGCCACCACCCAGCCCTCGACGCCTTTCGCGAAGGCGGCGTCATGCGTGTGAGATCGACGCGCAGCCGGACGCGGATTGGCTTCATTGCAGATCCTCATCAGGAATTTTGATCTCCACCACCGGCGGGAACTGCGCGACCCACCTGCGGACCTCTTCGTCGATCTCCTCGACGCGTGCCGGCCAGATGTCCGGGTCGCACTGGTCGAGGCACCGCAGCGCCCCGGTCGCGCCCGCGTAGAAGACCGTCTGCATCAGACCCTCCAGCTGTGCCGCGATCATGGGATCGCTCGACAGCTTGGACAGGCGGTAGACACGCCAGCAGTCGGCTAAGGTCGTCATCGGTAGCGGGGATCAAGGTCGTTTACCGCGTCCACCAACGCGAGCAGGGCGTAGACGATCGCGCTGCCGACCCGATCTACCACCTGCACTGAGGTTCTCGTTCGGCTGCTTGAGGCTCTCGACGGAGTGCCACTGCGGCGTCGTACGGGGTTTCGTCACTCACGTCGCTCATAGCCACTCCTTCAGCCGCGGATCACTGACGCACCGCTCGACCAGCGCGCGCGGGCTCCCGACCAGCCGCAGCCCCGGCGCGGTGCGCGCCCGGCTCAAGGCGACATACAACATCCCCGGCGACTTGAAAATGGATCTCTGACGTTCACCTGCACCTTGTCGAGGCTGAGGCCCTGGCTCTTATGCACGGTGCTTGCATATGCAACCCGCAGCGGCAGGTACGTGATCGAGCCGACGATCTCCCACTTGCCGTCGATGCGCTCTTCGAGCTTCTGCGCGCGCAGCTCTTGCGCCGGCTCCCGTCGCACGGCACCTTGACATCGCGGGTGACCGGCAGCACCTCGACCACCTCGCCGGTGCGGTGCAGCTTGACGAACGCGGTGGTGCTGGTCGCGTCCTCGACAATCCCCAGGTCGCCGTTGACGTAGATCAGCCGCCGCCCTTCCGGGTCGCGGTAGTTCGCCAGGATCATCACCAGCGCGCCGATCTTCAGCTCCAGCACCTTGGGGATGTTCCAGGTGCGCTCGGGCTTCTCCAGCGTGCCCCACTCGGACCTGAGCTTCCCCAGCGGCTGCTGGCGAAGCTGATCGCCTTGCCCGTGAGCGCCGACATCCTCAAGCCAGTTGTACCTGATCGACGTTCTCGTTTTTCGCGACGATGGTGGGCCCGTCGTACCGGTCGTCGGTCTCTTGCTGGATGCCGACGCCAGCCTGGAAGTAGTCGGCGACCACGCCGCCGCGCCCGCTCCTGGCCGCGCGCAGCATCTCGATGAACGCCGGGTCCGCCTGCCGGCGAATCTCGGTGAGCGTGATGATGTGCGGCGCGAACTGCGCCCACTCCGGCGACTCAAACGCGTAGGTGGCCTTCACCGGCGACAGCTGCAGGAAGTCGCCGACCAGCGTCAGGCCCATCTGCGGCGGCGTGCTGGTGTCGTCCTCGTCGAACTTCCCGAGGACGTACCCGCGCCCGTTCACTTCGTCGATCGCCTTCACCAGGAAGGTCAGCTGATCGCCGGCGAGCATGCTCACCTCGTCGAGCACGATCCGTCGCACGCCCGCTCGCCACAGCTTCCCCAGGCGCGCCGTCAGGAAGCCGTTCAGGTAGCTCTCCTGCAGCGACTGCGTGTCGAAGTAGCCCAGGACCGAGTTGATCGTCTCGCCGCCCAGGTTGATCGCCGCAATGCCCGTGGTCGCGCAGAGCACCAGTCCCTTCTCGCGCTCGGCCCATTCCTTGGTCGCGAACGTCTTCCCGGAGCCGGCGGCGCCCGCCAGATAGGAAAACGTCGGCACCGGCGGCGACCACAGCGTGACGACGCCAGCGCTTGCGGGCGGACTGGCAACCGCCACAGTCGTCGGGGAGATGGCTAGCTCCCGTTCGACTACCGCCGCACGCGTCACGATCGGGGTGAACGCCGGTGCCGGCTCGTCGGGTTCGATCGACTCGCGCCGCCGGGGCATCACCACCGGCGGAACGGGCCGCGGCCCAAACAGGAGATCGGGATCGGGCGGGGCGACCTGCCGCTGCACGGCTCACGCTCCCTCGATCGAGATGTGCTCGGCGCGCTTGCCCTGGGCACGTAGGTCGGCTCGAAGACGACGGCGCTGCCCTCCTGCAGGTCGGTGATGCGGCAGTCGGCGAGGCCCGAATGATGAAAAAGAAATCCTGGCCAATGTCGTCGAGCCGCGCCCCTCGGTGCAGCGGATGAAGCCGAAGCCGCGCTCGACGTAGATGCGCTGGACGCGCCCGCGGGACGTCAGCTCGTTGCCCCGCGGTGCCTTCGGACGGTTCGATGTCGTGGTCGGCTTCGGCATGGTGTACTCAACTCACTAGCTGGTCAGCGGGAGCGGCGGTTCTTCTTCCTGGCGCCGGGTGGACCTGGGCTTGCTCGGTTTGCCGGCGGTGGCCTTCTTCGGCAACCGGTTCTTCACAATGGCCGCAGCCATCGAGCAATACGTAACTT
>ERZ1370068.7208-contig-6139_pt1 | contig 56999 bp, 83 predicted proteins | sample MGYA00561227_ERZ1370068 | MGnify/ENA primary metagenome ERZ1370068 (study PRJEB38410, sample SAMEA6850437) | metagenome | study: Metagenomic assessment of the ecological functions of the soil: analysis of the soil microbiota associated with the... | reverse complement strand
TCCTCAAAATTTGTCCGGTGGCGCTGCACAGACGGACCCGCCGAATGGATTGAACTGAAGTCACGTTCGACTTATCATCGCAAGATGGCCAAATCATAATCATCTTCGGTCACAGAAACTGGCGTGAGGCCGTTGACTTTGCGCTCACTGCGTATGAAGTGGGCCGTGTTCTTTAAGTCTGCGTGATTACCTGAAAACAGGAAAAGGAAAACCATCGCCTCATGATCTGAAAATTGATAACTGGAATTAATACTTCTTGTGAGCATGAATGAACAAGCAGCCACATTGCTCCCTGCCCTTGTGCCACCGCTAAAGCTAAGGCGACACGCGGTAAGGGCGGGGCAAGTAATTTATCATGAAAAGCTAAAGAGTCCCGGCAATTTTCTTCGCAACCATGTCAAACTCATTTGACGAAGTCATACTGGTCATTTATTCACTTTAAGCACGAATATCTTATCGCCTTTTCTCACGTAAACAACAAGGGGCTGCTCCCAAACCAGGCTTCTTCTCCTATATCCTGAAGCTCTTTGAAGCCAATGGCATTCTTATTTGTTCTTTTTATAAATGAATAAACTTGTTTTTAGTGGATGAAACTTCGGGGTATTGTTCAAATCCAAAGTAGACGACACCGGTTTTTCCTGTTTTCTTGTCCTCGGAATTCGCCATATCCGACAATTAAATGTAGCGGCCTCCTTTTTGAGGATTGACATACTGTCAATATACTTTGGGTCCTTGCCTCTGATTTTAGATGTACTGTCAATTAAATGAGCTGGTTCTCCCAATATTTTTTCAGCATCGGTTAATGTAAATAAATCGCCTGGATAGATTGGGCTTTGAGTGGCAATCAACTTCGAATTTGGCACAGCCTCTGTTACTTTGAAACTCCGTCGTTAGGGTTCTTACACGCCGCCAAAATGAAAATTGTCAAAATTAAAAATGCGGTAATTTTTTTATGTTGGCCATAGCCTAGGATTTAACAGGGCAAACATTACAAAAGATCATCGGCAGCTATAGTTGAAATTAAATAAGATAGCGCCAAGGCAAAAATTATAAATTTCATTGACGCAGGCGGCGATTTTAAAAAACGCAATGGCAAATTGTGAAACCAGTAGCCTGTATTTTTATTGACCTGCCATAATTGCGTATATTTAAGTGTTATCTGCAACCTGTGAGGATACAGCGACTTCAAACTGCCTGCGAGAAATTTACTTCTGACATATCAACTTTGACATCTCAATACAAGAATTTATTATGACAACAGAAATTATCACACTCCTTGCAAATCTTGCACTTGCACTATCATTTATTGTAGGACTTGTATTCGGTATCGCACAAGTTCGGGCAGCAGCACGAGACCGCAAAGAGCGGCTCACTCTTGAAACATTGCGCAACTTTCAGACACGAGAATTTTCTGAACTCATGAATTTTGTTACTAACTCTGATGTGCCACCAACTCATAAAGAATGGCAAAAGCGTCCTCGCTACCGAGCAAATTATGGTTACGCAATTTGCACAACAAATGGAATCGCTGGGCATTCTTGTAGCTGAACGGTTAATAAATATTGACCTCGTGGATAAAACGATTGGTTCATTAGTGACGACTGCTTGGGAGAAATACAAAACTAATGATTCTTGATTCAAGACAGAAACGACCAGACCCTTTTCTTTGTGAGTATTTCCAATGGCTCGCTGAAAAGATTTGATAAACGACTGAAAGATAATCCACGAAAACCATTTTATGAGACATCATGCTGACGATTATGTCCTCATCTTTTGTTCGCTATCAGCAGTGGTTCGACCGACCGAATTCTATTGAGCTTTGTTCTTATCTTCATCATCAGTAATTTTTATTGGGCTTCAGTCCGGGCTTTCGACATTATAAAATATCAGCAACGACCTGTCCCGCTAATGCGGGAGCAGTCCGCAGGACCCTGCGGGAAAGCCGTCGAACGTCGGCGTCACCTCTTTATGAGACTTCATCTGTTTAACCATATCTTTTAGCTATCGTAATTGTTTCTTGTTCGACAGTGCGCGTAAGTCAAAGAGAGAAAATTCAGAAGGACACCGGAACTGCTCTCTGACAATTTTCAAACAAATAAATGGCACATACTCCAACAAAATAACAACCATGTCCCGGACGATTTTTATTCTTTGTGGCAAACACCTTTTCTCGATGCAAAACGAGTTGACAGTTCGGGAAAATGCCCATGTCAAACTTGAGGTAAAAATCAATCAACATTAAACGCAACTCTATCCATCGGAGATACCATTTTACAAACGCGGACAATAACCTGCAAAACTGAAGAATGGGTATATTAGTCTTAAGCGACAAGTTAAGCATTACAGAGTTTCTGGCTGGACCCTTTTGGTGGAAATAAAAGATTCCAAAATATCTATCGGGTTTGAGCAGCGAAAAATAAATTGGTAGTTATAAGTTCACACGGGGGTACACCTATCGTATTAGTTATTCCAACTTGTTGGTGTCTTTGGTCCCGATCCACAATATAGTGTTGAATATAATCGGGCCACAACGCCAAGCCCTGACGTTAGCGGTAATTTTTAACGAACCCTTATGTAATAGCGCTCACCGTAGCATCAGCGACATAAAGCAAAGTTATGATTAGAAAATTCATCTTGTCATGTTTTTCAATCTTTATCTCGACACTTTCGATTGGGCAAAAAATAAATGACTACTACGTGAGCATCCCCGGCAGATCAGTACTGTGGATTGCCGACTTAAATTTCCCTTAGCGATCTCGACGGCTGGGCTTAAGTAACGTTCCTCGGCACATGAGCGGACGATTGACGATGGTTCTTAAATACATGACAACCGGACACGGCTATTGAGATTTTGCCAATACTTTTAACTCAACCAGACAGCTTATCATCGACTCGCATTTGGGCCTAACTACTTTATTAAGCCGGTTATTAGATTGGCAAAAATTGACGGCGGCTTTATTGACTACAGTAAATCGCTTATTTATGTGAGGCAAAAGACTCCTTTGGCGATAATCCGGACATAGCTTTTATAATTGACGGCAAAACATTCATTCAAGACGCAGTGGGTGACAGATGACCTTGGAATAGTTAAAAAAAGCCCAAAGACAAATAAAGCACCCCAAAAAGAGTGGAAGATTTCAACAAAGATAGGGACAATTGTATCTATGGAAATCGTAAGAGGGCTTAAACGCATATAAACGATTCGGCATTAAAAGAGTTTATGGAGCAGTTGTCATTACAACCAGACAATAAAACTACCGCTAACTTCGATTGATGGAACAATTTTTGTCCCGAATCTATATCATCAAAATCAACTTTATGACAATAAAGGAAATCTCTTGAACCCTATTACAAGCGGTTCGTACAAAAGCAGGGTTGGGAAACAGTAATTTCTGATGACTTTAAGTTTGTCGGTGGCGACATGACAAAGACAGACCCAATTGTTGGCAAACAAGCCTATATTGACATTATTAAACGCTTCTCACGATTATTTCAAAACATGCGGGTCAAAGAAATGATTATAGATGGCGATAAGCCGTGTAATTGAAAATTACGATTACTTATTTCCAAATGGAAAAAGTATCAATGGAGACGTTGCAACAATATGGAAAGCGAAAAACGACAAGCTTGATGCGCTTACTATATTTTTTGACACTTTGACTCTTCAAGTTAATACTAATAAGCAATGGCTTATTCGATTAGACTTGTGTCTGAAGCCCGCCCGAACGTACCGACGCACATAGATGAAATCGCCCGTAGCGACGTTCGGTAAGGGCGGGAATATGTACTCGTCGCCATATCGCTGGAAATCGGCTTTATCATGCTGCGACTTGTCTTCGCAACATCATTTTAAATTTATTCAGCATCAGCATTTCTATTTATCTTCAGCTCCCGGGCTGGCTGACACACCCGCCTCGACTAATGTCAGTCGGGCAGGGAATATCAGCAACCCGATAAATCCCACCTTCATTGATATATATCAAATTTGGTTCCCCATTTTTTAACAAATAAATACATTGTATGACCAAGACCAAACTGATTTTTAATCTCAATTCCTGCTGTTTTTTATCACTCAAATTTCATTTGGGCAAAAGAAAGTTTCAGAGGCTGATATCAAAGAACTGGAAGCAGCGGAAGCAAAAATGTTCGACGCTATTCTAAAGTATGACCCCGTTTACTGGAATGATAATGTGCCCAACGATTACATAACAATCAATGCTGATGGGGTTATGCAAACCAAAGAACAAATTTTGGCTGATTCTTCCAGGAAAAATTTGTTTGCAGGTGTGAGCTATAAATTATTTGACAGGAAAATACGTTATCCACGGAGATGTAGCGATAATTAATGGCAGGTCACAATATCTTATGGGGGATAAAATACTCGGAGAAGTTTACCATACTGAAATATGGATAAAAGAAAAGGGAAAGTGGATGTTTGATGGCTGGCAGGGAACATATACTAAAGGAACACAAACAAGCTTTAAGCCTCAATAAAAAGAAACAAGCATTTAGTTTCAAAATTGTTTAGAATTTATAAAAATGGACGGCTTCAATATGAGAAAGACATTCATTTGCATTCTGTTCACCCTTGCCGCGCTCGCAGGTAAAAGCCAGCAGATGCCCGACAGTATTCAAACAAAATATGATGCTGCAAAAACCTTTCATGATAAAGGACAAATCATCACCAATTATGTATTTCAGCTAAGGGTTCCCCACCGGAGCAGCTTAGAATTTTATTGCCGCAACTCTCTTATTTTACTAATAAAAAAGACGATGCAGGTATTGGATATACAAAATTATTTATCGGTATTTCCTTCGTTAGAATGAGCGATTACAGTGAGGCTTTAAAGTATGGCATTGATGCAATGAAAATTTTTGAAAAGGTGCAGGACACGTTTGCATTACTTAAAACATATACTGAAATAGGCAACTCATATTTGAACTCACAAAACATAGACGAAAGTCTTAAAGAGTGGAAAAAGCCTTGCCTATAGCCCGCATTTATGATACGCATTATTACTGCCTATACCTTGGTAGCATAGCAGATTGCTATAATAACATGGAACAACCGGATTCTGCTATGCCCTATATACAAGAAGCTTTAAAAATAGCGTATACAAAGAAAAGGATTCTGTAGATATTTCCGGTGTTTAAACGAAATGGCTAACACTTATGTTTCCTTGGGGCAAAATGAAGTAGCAAGAATATTTCTCCATCAAAGTATATCTTTTACAAAAAGACCAGGAACTTTTTATATCGATACAACGCTGTGTTGGCGGACAATCTAAATGCTATATCCCAGACTTTCTTTAATGCTTCCCAATATGATAGTTCTTTAGCCTATGCAACGCAGGCGCTTGCTTATGCTCTCCCCGATTACTTAGAAGTCGCTGAAGGTTCTTACGAATTTGATTTATAAAACCTTTGATAAAGAAAACAAAACGGATAGTTCCAATAAATACTTTCGTCTTGCTGCAGAAATAAGAGACTCTCTTTTTCTGATGAAAAAAGCAGGAACATACAATCTCAGAAGTTCAGGGAACAGATACGCCAGCAGGAGTTAGAAACACAAAAGAAGCGCTTGCCTTGCAGCATCACGAAAATATCGAAAACGCTTTAATTGCTTTAGGCATCGTTTTGTTTACCATATTATTTTTATTATTGAGCCGACAGCTTTATTACCAATATAAGGTTTATTAAATTTCTGGGCATACTTGCGTTGTTATTGGTTTTTGAATTTATTAATATATTGGCTCACTCTTACCTGGAAACTCTAACAAATAATTCGCAGGTATTAACATTATTATTAGCTTGTCGGCATAGCTGCATTACTTATTCCCCTGCATCACAGACTTGAGAAATGGACAATAACTAAAGTTGTTGAAAAAATAAAGCAATAAGGCTCTGCTCATGCAAAAAAAACAATAGAGAAACTGGAAGCAAAAATTAAAAGCACTGATGAATAAGCACGAACGCATAACGCCAGGTTTGGCAACAACTTTTACTAAAAACAACAAACACATGAAAGCGCTATTTTTTTCTATTTTTTGACGTTCTCTTTATTCCAAACAACTTTTGGACAAAATAAAACGAAAACGGAACAGAAATTCTTTGACCTTTGAAACCGAATGGATGAATGCTTGGAAAAATAAAGACGAAGCTACTGCAAGGAGAATTATTTCAGATGACTTCACTCTTACAGGTGCATTAACAACTGGAGAATTAACTAACAAAGAAACTTGGATTGAACACGCATTTCACGGGTTCGATTGCAAGTCGTTCAGCTTTGATACAATTAAAGTTCGTGTTTATGGTAACACAGCTTTACTGAATATTTGGTATCATCAGGTAGCAACAATAAACGGAAAAGATTGGAGTGGCAATACTCTTTTGACTGATGTTTGGGTTAAACAAAATGGGGCCTGGCAAGTTGTTGCAAGAGCAACAACGCCGTTGGCACAAAAAATAAGCAAGGCTACTGCCGACAAAGGGTTTTCCCACTCGGTCCTGCGGACTGTCCCGGCGTAGAGTAGGGATTGGCTGAAGCCCGCCCGAATGTACCGGCATAATAGATTAAATCATCCGAAGCGACGTTCGGTACGGGCGAGAACATATCCTGATCGACCTATCGCTTGTCAGCTGCATCAAAACGATAAGACTTATCATTGAAACCGCAAGGCAAGAATGTGGATTTTTGGTGGCATAGTTTCCCTTGGTAAGACCGGGACGAAACGTTTTTGCACCGACAACTTCCCGTACTTCCCGTCTTCCCGGCAATTCTAAAACTTCCCGTCCTTCTCCTTCTTACGACGTTGTCCGCTACTGTTAGACTGATTCAATTTTTTTCTTAGGTTTCAGAGTTTATTTTAGCCGGGAAGACGGTAAGAGCGGGAAGAAGCGTTTTTGCACTGACAACTTCCTGTGCTCCTTCCCGTCTTTCCGCAAGTGGGACTTTACCACACCAAAATCGTAGCGGGTTTCCGAACTGAACGAACACAACCAAGCTTTGGAATATACCCCCGGCTTTCTATCTTTACTCAGCGACATCCCGAAGCTTCGGGACCGGGCTGCAGAATCACCGAATATCTGCAGGACCTGTCCGCCTTACAGGAGGCTCCAACTTAAGAAAGTCAAAACGATAAAATTTACCATTAAAATAGCAAAGTCAAGAATGTGGATTTTTATTGGCATAGTTTCCCTTGGTTGCTTTCATTATCCTATTTAGGGAAATACGAAACAAAAAATTATTAGAAACTGTCACAAAACTAAATAGAGGTACAAAGATCTGAACGAGATTTGGTATTAAAATGTTTGAAGCATGGAATACCTGCTCAGACCATTTTTCACGATTTGTATGTCAAAAAGCTTAATGGAAAGTTTTCTCAAATTGACCTGGTGATTGCGACTGAAAGTTAGGCATTATTGTATTTGAAGTAAAAGATTATAGCGGTTGGATTTTTGGAGCCGGGCATCAATTCACAATGGACTCAAGTATTGGCATACGGTAAAAGAAAATATCGTTTATACAATCCCATAATGCAAAATAGTAGACATATAAGCAGATTTACGAAAGCAGCTCAGACAATTTGAGAACTGTGCCGTTTTATTCAATCGTGGTGTTCTACGGCAATTGTATATTGAAAGATATCAATTTTGTACCCAATGGAACATTTCTTGTAAAATCAAATAGAGTGCTAGCCGTTATGGGAGCAATTATGCAAAATAATGAACCTGCTCGTTATGCTAATAAAAAACGAAGTAGTGCGGATATTAAAAGAGGCTGTGAAAAATGGGGAAGATAAAGAAACTCGAATTCAACACATTAAAAATGTTAGGGACATGCTAGGTAGGGATAACAGATTTGATTGAGTAGAAAATGCGTGAAAAGCCAGCCCCGCCTGGTCGGGGGGGCTGGCTGAAGAATAAGTACTGATCGTCCCGCTCGCTTACTCACCTGCATCCCGAAGCTTCGGGACGGGCTCGAAGAATAAAGCCGAGCAACAGAGTATAACATCAACTGTATTAATTCTGCATTGGCTATTGGCCGGACCGTTTACTAAATGCCTTACAGCTAATTGAAAAATTTCGTTCCCTTTATACATCACATGCTGGGCGTACCACAGCGTTAAATCCCCAACTACGCCAAGCCGTCGACGTTTGCCGTAAGCATTTCGGTAACCTTTTAAACCATAACAATCATGTCAAAATCGGCTCTATTATTTTCTCTTATCCTTTGTTTAGCTAGTAAATCGAATCAAGCTCAAACTGGTCTGGTTAATATTGACACTTTGCTGATTGGCACCTGGAATGGCACTTCCATATGCCAGATAAAAAATTCGCCATGCCATGACGAAACCGTTGTATATCACATTTCAAAAATAGAGGAGTCGACACGTTCTATGTCAATGCAAGTAAAATTGTCAACGGTGTAGAAGATGAAATGGGCATATTAGCATTCGTCTATAATAAAAACAAATCAACTCACCTCAACTGCATATGGAATTTGGACTTTTAATATCGAAGGCGCTAAACTTGAAGGCACTCTAGTGTCCCATGGTGATTTGTATAGGAAAGTTATACTTTATAAACACTACTAACGACTTGCAAACTAAGCCACCGATAATTTTATATGAGTGCAGGGAAATAGGTAACAAATATTGAACCACAGAGAGAGCCACGGAGGAGGCACAGAGGGACACAGAGACTCCGTGCATCTCTGTGTCCCGCTGGCGAAGCGGGACTCCGTGGCTCTCTGTGGTTAATCTCTTGAGCGTTTAGGGCTATTGAAATAAATAGAACCGCTTACCAAATAGCTCGTCGACATATCGCCAATCGTTTGGGCTTAACTTTTTTACTATCAGCTTTATTTCATAATTTCAATACCGGTTTTCTGTTGGTATGTGTTCAAAGTTGAGGCACCAGGGCCCATCAGCAAGAGCAGTCCGCAGGATCCCGGGGGAGACCCCCTCACCGTTGTGCGTCATGCTGTGGCGAATTCTCTATTCATAAATAACAACGGACGACCATGTTACAAAATGAAAAAATGATACTTAAGAACCAAAATATGACTTTCACAAAACTTGAGAAGGACGACCAAATGCCTTACGAACTTTTATTACTTGCAGACCCTTCAAAAGACTTAGTTGATAAGTATCTAAGACAGTCAGACACTTTCATAGCAAGACAAAACGAAGAAACCCTTGGAATAGTCGTATTGTTTCCATTGACAGAAGAAACAGTTGAAATTAAGAATATTGCTGTAAAACCAGAACTTCAAGGACAGGGAATTGGCAGCTATTTGATGGAAAATGTAATTATGGTCGCCGCTGTTAAAAAATATAAAAGCGTGATATCGGGACCGCAAATTCCAAGTATCGGGCAACTTTATTTATACCAGAAACTTGGCTTTGAAATAACTGAGATAAGAAAACACTTTTTTATAGACAATTACCCTGAGCCAATTTATGAAAATGGTCTTCAAGCTAAACATATGCTGATATTGACAAGATGGCTATAAAATGAGTTTGCAACTTTCCAATGGGAGACGGATCATAATAAGCGGAAGAGTGGCACGAACGCACAAGAGGGAGTTTCCCCACGGCGTCCCGCGGACTGTCCCGCCCACACAGTTTCATCCGGGCTTCCGCTTTTTGGGGATGCAGGGAAATAGGTAAGCAAATATTGAACCGCAGAGAGCCACGGAGGAGGCACAGAGGGACACAGAGACTCCGTGCATCTCTGTGTCCCGCTGGCGAATCGGGACTCCGCGGCTCTCTGTGGTTAATCTCTTGAGCGTTTAGGACTATTGAAATAAATAGAACCGCTTACCAAATAGCTCGTCGACATGTCGCCAATCGTTTGGGCTTAACTTTTACTATCCGCTTTATTTCATAATTTCAATACCGGTTTTCTGTTCAGTACGTGTTCCAGGCTGAGCGACCACGGACTATCAGCAAGAGCAGTCTGCAGAATCCAGTGACCGTTATGCACCATACTATGAAGTCTCTATTGTTCTTAACTACCTTCTTTTTAACTTCCTGCTTCAGGGATATTCATTCAGCAAGATTGACTGAAAATATCGCCGAATCCGAATCATTTGTAATCAAGACAGTAATCGCCGGATGCTGTGGCTGTGAGTCAGTATATTATAATTTGACGTTGCGAAAGAAAATAAAGGAACAGCTTATTTACGAATATGCCTGCCATACCGGGCTGCCGACAAAATTCATATTTAAATATGATTCCAATGCCAACTTAGTTTCACTCGATACTCTCCTGGCAGTGACTGACAACACCATACACATATGCAATAACGAATTTGGAAAGACAAGTTGTCAATAAAATGGATTCAATTGCAAAGCTGAGACCAGCATATTCACAAAATGGTTTCTTACTTAAAAATATTACCGGTTTTCGGCTCTTCAAAACCGGTGAGCATCCTCATCCATTTCCCTATAGCCTCAGAAAAGAGAAAAGCCAATTTACGGTATAAAGAAGTAGGGCGCATAAAATGAAACTATCGAAAAATATAGTCTCACTCAGAAAAATAATTCTAATTTCATTCATTGGTTTATGACGTCAGATTTTCAAGCACATTAAAAATAAAATCATGGAAAAGTTTGCAATTTTGGCGAGGGTCGAAGCAAAACCTGGCAAAGAAAACGAAGTACTGGAGTTTTTAAAATCGGCATTGCCACTTGCTGTAGGAGAGCCCGGGACTATAAGATGGTATGCTTTGCAATTTGGACCATCCAGTTTCGGCATATTTGACACATTTGAAACAGAAGAGGGACGTAACAGCTCATTTAAATGGACCAATAGCAGCCGCCATTAATGGCCAACGCGTCAGCGCTTTTGGCAAAAGCCCCCGCAATCGAAATGGTAGACCTCGTGGCCATCAAATAATGGACTTCAAATGGCTTGCCGAAGGTTCCCTTTGTGGGAAACCCCCGGTCGTTGGCTGAAATAAGTACTGACTCGCCGCTTAAATGATCTCCAATGAGTATCACTTTTAATTCCAGCCTCAAATGACCAGGAAATTGTAATACAGAACCTGATGCAATTTTACATTTATGATTTTTCGGAGTATCTCAGATATGATGTCCAGGACAATGGACTATTTGCACCATACCCGGGTTTAAAAGATTACTGGGAAAGAGGAAATAATAAATTCCCATATATAATAAAGAAAGGTGAAAAATATGTTGGTTTTGCATTGGTGAAATATATCAGCTCAAATGATGCGGAAGCTATTTCTCAATAGCCGAATTCTTTATTTTGAAAAAGTATAGACGTGAAGGCGTTGGTAAAGCAAGTGCCATCAAGCTGTTTAATTTGCACAAGGGACAATGGGAAGTATATCAAAAAGACAGCAATAAACCGGCTCAAATATTCTGGAATAAGGTTATTTCCGAATATACAAGGGGACAATTTTAAAGAGCGTTTAGAAGACGGAAAACGAATACAGGATTTTGAAAGCTAACAAAAAGAAGAAACAATCTAACATAGAACGACCGAATTTATCCTTTTTGATTCAATTTTTTCTTAGGTTGCATAGTTGAGATTTAGCCGGCCTTGCTCCGCCGTCCGCGTGTCGCCGAAGCTTTAGCGGAGGCACAAGCTTCGCGAAGGCGCAGTAAGACGGTAAGACGGAAGAAACGCTTCTTGCACCGGCACCTTCCCGTGCTTCCCGTCTTCCCGGCAATTTCAAAACTTCCCGTCCTTCTCCTTCTTACGTCCTTTGCCGCTAATGTTAGATTGATTCAATTTTTTCTTAGGTTTCAAAGTCTATTTTGGCCGGTAAGACGGTAAGAGCGGGAAGAAACGTTTTAGCACCGCCAACTTCCCGTGCTTCCCGCTCCTTACCCTTCTTGCAGCCTTCCCATCGCTAATGTTAGCTTGATTCAACTTTTTCCTTAGGTTTCATAGTTTATTTTAATCATTTGGCTAAACCTTTTTCAACTGAGCTGAAATCTTGCTTGTCGCGGGATCTATGATGGCTTTTACCTCAACTATCATATTGACCGGAAATTTTGCCAGCCGCGCATGCTGCCTGATCACTTCCTCGCTCTCCGCAATATGAATGCAGTAAATTTTATCGCCGGTAATATAAGACTCCACCCAGTGATAGGGCTTGTCCAGGTTATTGATGGCATTACAGAAGCTTTCAGACAGGGCCTGCAATTCTTCAGGAGTCAGGTTGCTGGCGCCGGGCAGTGATTCTTTCCACCACAAATTTTTTCATGCCAAGTCTTATTGATGAGTATTCATCACAAAAATTGTAAAGACTATTCGAAGAGTGTGATAGAGGTCTTGCCCATTTTGTTGCAATGGACTGCCTATTTTATAATTCCCCAGCTTGGTAGCTTCATGGACAGCCTTTGCCCGTGAGTTCACTTCCAGTTTATATAATATGGAGGAAACGTGGTGCTCAACTGTTTTAACGGATAGGAAAAGCCTGGCGGCGATTTCTTTGCTCTGTAGACCGCCCGGAAGCAATTGTAAAATATCCAGCTCACGGTTTGTCAATAAGCACAGGATTGGACTGCGTCGCTCTCCTGATGCCACGGGGAATATTCTTAATGCCTGCCTCCTCATTTCCAGTTTCATTTTTTCGTAGGGTGCACTGGCGCCAAGCGTGTGCATTATTTTAATAGCTTCTCTCTTGTCATCATCAGTTCCTTCAAAAAGGACGATTGCCTGCACAAAAGGACAACCTAACTTCTCCCACACAGCCGCTGCCTTTTGGGCCTTTGAAACAGTGGCCGTGTCGTAACCTTCATATACCTGCTCCAGCACCAGGGACCGTTTTTTTGCTTTCCTCAACCAGAATGCCAATTCATGATTATCTATTTTTGTCAATTGATTGCGGAATCATCTCAATTACGCGATCAATATCTTCCTGTCTCGTCACGGTTTTTTCCGGTCAGCCACTCACATTGCAAAAGAGCAGTCAAAGCAGGAATGATATATATTGCAATTTGCCTCGTTGCAAATGCCTTTTCTCCGGCTTCAATCAGAAGGGCAGGCGAATCAGGATCGCTCTTTTCGCATCTTTATCGTAGCAACAACGGCCCGGGCCCCATAAGTAATGGTGGGCAACTGATTCTCATTTTTCAATAGATCGCCGGCAATGCTGGATGCGAGTTTCCAATCACCCGTTTCAAGATATAAACTGGCTTTGAAGGATAACATATTTGATCGCCAGGAATCCAGGTCTCTTTTCTCACAATATTGAATGCCCTCCTCAAGCATTTCCAGGGCGAAGGCATAGTTTTTAACCGCAAGGCGTTACTCGCTATATTAGAATAGGCCCTGGCGGCATGTTCGTGCAAACCTTTGTTCAATGCAAATATCAAGGCTTTGTTGCAGCAGTTCGAGACCAGCTTGTTCAGATTTTTCAATAAACATTTGAACAGAACCTACATTATTCAACGCATGGGAAAGTGTTTCTTTATCATCGACTTCGCGGACAACGCGCAATAGACCTTCTCTCCCCAACTTATACCTTCTGCATATCGATCCGTTAACATCTTCAACTGCGACATATTGCTATATGCCATTGCCTTTATTGAAGAGGAAGGTTGGCTACTCAACACATCAACGGCCTGCATCGCAAATTTTTCGGCATTTTCCCGATTATTATCACGCCACCATAGGCGTGACAGGAACCGCATACAATTACCCGTTTTCTCTATTTCATTTTTCTCTTCCCAGATCCGCAATGATTTACGGGCATAAATGATAGCTTCCTGGATCTGGTTGGTGAGATAGCATTCATATGCATAGGGTTCATAAAATTGAATTAATAAATCCTTATTACCGCTCTGGTAATATCTCTATTGCTGTCCGCCACAATTTCGAGGCTTCAATATGGGCGCCTACGGCGGCAGCCTGTATCGCGGCCAGCGGAGCATATTCAATCACCTTTTCATAGTCATTGGCATTTTTAGCATGATGAATGATCCGCTCGATTTCCTGGCCTGGTTCGATGCTTTCCCTGAAGCAGCTCCAATATTTTCTTGTTTAGCGAGATTCTTTTGAGCGGTGACAAGGATGTCTCAATCGTTCTTCTGAACAGCTCATGCTTAAAATGGACAAAACCATTATCGATAAAAGAATTTTTAATCCAAACGCAACAGTCAAGACCCGTTGTATAGGAGTGCCTCGGAGTTTTTCAATGTATTTTATTTTCAAAGCTCGTTGGGATCACTGACAATAATTGCAGGAGTTCCCTTGATTGTTCTGGTGTCTGGCCATACGCAGTCAGGATCGCGTCTTTAATGTTTTCCGGCATATAGTGGTTATAACTATTTAATATTTCAGTTACATAAAACGGGTTTCCGCCGGAGACAGTGATAGACATCTTCACCCATTGTAACCTTTCTCTTCAGCCATTTTTCAACGGCCTGCCTGGACAAGGGTACAAGCTGCATTCGTGTGAATGAATCAGGTGGCAGATTGAACCCATAAAATATTCGTCAGCGGGTGATGAGCATGGATCTCTGTTATCGCGGCACGTAGAATAAACAAGCATCGCAATTGTGTAATACGTCTTGCAAAAATCTTATGAAGTCAGGTGTGGCTTCGTCCGCCCAATGTATATCTTCAAATATGATAAGACACTTGTCCTGTTGCTGGCTCAATTCACGAAAAATCCGGTAAATAATTCAGAACGTTCTTCGGATGGAATGACTTTTCGGCCACAGATCATTGTTCACCTGCCATATTATATCGTATAACGGCGTCAATGGACGAGGAGTAAATAATGCGTCGCCAAGCAACCTCGGTAAATCGTACAATTGTCTTTTTGTTCCCGGCAAAATGTCTTCATCAGGGAAGTTTACCGATACCGGCCTCGCCGCTCACAAATATGCAATGGCCTTCCTCTGTGAGACACTGGAGAACTTCGATTGCAATATTTCCAGGAACCCGCCCCTTTCAATCAACTCCATGCTTCCCTCTTATGTAAAATGGGGCCTAAGGTATTCTAAAATTGGGCAACACCCCTTACCGCTCCCCACAAAATTGCGCCTTGCTTTGCATTTCAATTATTTCATTTTATTAAATGCGATTAATCATGAAATGTAATACAGACTTGTCTTTTTGCTGTGTTGTTGGTTTTTATTACAACTGGCTGCAAAAACACGTAAACCAAAACAGTTCCGGTCCAGGTAAAGACGAACTACTCACAGAAAAAATATGGAGACTCATTAGCTATGGTCGCGATGCAAATAATAACGGATTGGTAGACCCTTCAGAGGAGGCGATCCGGACTTGTGAAAAAGATAATTCCTACGTTTTTGCTCCCGGCGGCTCAGGGCTGGTTGAAGAGAACTCAGATGTGTGTCCCGGGGGAAATGTATCAAGCTCCTTTCATTGGAGTTTCGTAAATAATTCGACCGGGTTAGATTTTAGTGGTGGTGTGGCAGCTATCATAAAGCTTACTGAAACTTCAATGATTTTAAGTGATCAAAGTACTTCATCCGACAGACTCATATTGATGTATGGTCATTAACATAAAAAAAACAGAGTAAAGGAATGGCAACAATGCCGGGAATAGTTTGCGCACAGATAGCCTGTCTGGCCACGATAAGGCTGCGCGACTTGAGTCGATTGATCTTTTGAGAGGCGTTGTAATGATCATCATGGCTCTTGATCATACGCGGGATTATTTTCACAAGAGCGCTTTTGTTTTTAGCCCTGAGGACCTCACTCGCAGACCAATGGACTTTATTTTTTACAAGATGGATAAGCCCATTATTGCGCGCCCGTTTTTCGTCTTCCTTGCCGGAACGTCCGCATTTTATATGGCGCTCCAGGAGAACCGTGAAAGAATTATCATTTTTCTTTTCACCAGGGGCCTCTGGCTTATGCTTATTGAATTATTTTGTCATTTCACTATTCAGGACCTTCAATCCATCTTATCCTTTTTCAATCTCCAGGTGATCTGGGCCATCGGATTGTCCATGATCGTTTTATCAGCCCTCATCTACCTGCGGTGGCTCATCGTGTTACTGATTGGGATTTTATTAATAGCGACCCACAACCTGCTCGATGGTATACATGTACCCGGCCATGGCGTGCTTCGCCTTTCTTTGGGCAGGTGTTACATGAGCCGGAGCATTTCTGTGATTGGCTCTGTTTCCATTAATGTGCATTACCCGGTTTTACCATGGATCGGCATAATGGCTATTGGATATTGTACGGGCATACTATATGCTCCCCGGCTATGACCCCGCCAGGAGAAGGAAGATGCTTTACGCTGCTTGGTTTTGGCGCCATATGCTCTTTTTGTCATTTTACGATCCTTCAATATATATGGTGATGCGGCACCGTGGTCGTGACCCAACAAAAATACTTTATTTAGTATCCTCTCTTTTCTGAATGTAACAAAGTATCCGCCTTCTTTTGCTTTACTATTGATGACATTAGGACCGGCACTGATCTTCCTTGCCCAGCGGGAAAAAGCCCTTGAACGGATTGGCAAGGAGAATCGCGCGTCTTTGGAAGGGTGCCTATGTTTTATTACCTGGCGCACATTCTTCTCATACACCTGCTGGCTGTTATCGGTGCAGTTATCCTCGGCTATCGGTGGTCGGATATGGTACTCACGGGCCGGGTGCGAGGCAGCGTCACAATTAAAGGTATATGGGTTTGATTTAGTGGTTTGTGTATGCTGTGTGGACAATGCTCATCCTGGTTCTCTACCCACTTTGCAAATGGTATTGACCATTTTAAAAGAAATCATTTGCCCAGGTACAAGTGGCTAAGTTATTTTATGATAATCAAATAATTTCTATCTATTAAATCAATTCTATGTTGAGATTGCTCGCGTTACGTACGTTTTGCTTTTCATTTCCATCCTGGAGCTTGCCGAAGGGATCATTTTCGCAGGGAGTAGGTGTTGGAACCGTTACACCTCGATGCTTCCGCAGTTTATAGATATTACCGCCACAAATCAAAGGGATTATTGATACCAGAATGAGCCTCGGCATCGATTAATTCTATCGTTAACCCTGCGCGGGGATTGCTGGCTTACGATTCCATTGCCAAATCAACTAATGGTGAATATTGGAACGCCTGCTTTGCCTAACCGGCAGCCGGTAGGTGGCAATGGCAACGGTAATGGATGGAGCCTGACGGGCAATGGCAACACCAATCCTTCCAATAATTTTATCGGGACCACGAACAATCAGCCTCTGCGTTTGAGAGGTGAACAGCATCCAGGCGGAACAATAGATCCTGTCACCAGGAATATCTCATGGGGTTTGCATGCAGGTCAGGCCAACACAGCCGGCTTCAACAATATTGCCATAGGCACGTGACGCTTTAGTATCGACGCAAAGTGTCCCGGTTTAGTTGCCATAGGAGACTCAGCATTATTTCACTAACGGGGAAGCGGTGTGAATCCTGGCGAGAAGGGTGGCAATACCGCAGTAGGATCGAAATCATTATTTTCAAATACCACTGGTAGTTTTAATACCGCTACCGGCGTTCAATCATTGAATTCCAATACTACCGGCGGCAATAATACAGCTACCGGCGTTGTGTCACTTTTAAAAATCACTGCAGGTAATTTTAACACAGCTACCGGCGTTGCGGCGAATGAATGAAAACACCACCGGTGGCAAGTAATACAGCTACCGGCGTTCAATCGCTTTTAAAAACACAACGGGTAATTTTAATACAGCTACCTGGCGTTGCCTGCGAATGAATTTCAATACCACGGGCAGCAATAACACCTGCTACCGGCGTTCAATCGCTTTTCACGAAACACTACGGGTGATTTTAACACAGCCACCGGCGTCGGGTCACTTTTTAAAAACGCTACGAGGTAATTTTAATACAGCTACCGGCGTTTCGGCAATGAGTTCCAACACTACCGGTAACAATAATACGACAACCGGTTTTCAATCACTTTCTTCAAACACAACCGGTGAGGATAACGTGGCAGTGGGCTTGAACTCACTTTTTCAAAAATACAACCGGGAAAAGAAATATAGCAATGGGGACGAGTTCCCTTTTTTCGAACAAAACGGCTGACGATAACACTTGCCATCGGTTTCCAGTGCGCGTCGTGTCAAATACTGACGGCACGGCAAATGTGGCAATTGGCAACCAGGCGCTTTGCTTTCAACATTAGCGGTGACGATAATGTCGCTATTGGGAACAATGCCTTGAATGGGACTAGCAGCACCAACAGGAATACTGTGATAGGTAGTGGAGCTTTGGAAGCGCCGCTAAGTCCTGGAGCTGGACTAAATACTGTAGTTGGAGCTTTTGCTGCGGCCCGGTTCGCGTTGGGTTCTGATAACACGCTCATTGGCGCCGACGCAGACGTAGGGCAGGATGGAGCAACTAATTGCGTGGCATTGAGGAAATTTTGCGCGATGCACCGCGAGCAACCAGGTAAGACTTGGTAATACCCTTACTACATCCATCGGAGGCTTTGTCGGCTTCAGCAACTGTGTGATGGCCGGTATAAAAAAATGTGCAGGAATCTGTAAAAAGGAATTGATTTCATTATGAAGTTAAGACCGGTTAGCATATCAACTGGATGTTTCAGGCCTTAGAGAAAAACTAAAACTAACCGATGGCAGGAAAATGGATGAGATAAGGAAAAAATGGCATCGTCGAGCAGGAAAAATGAGTCTATTCGGGATTTGTTGCGCAGGAAGTGGAACAAGCTGCTAAGACTGTTGGATACGATTTCAGCGGCGTTGACAAACCAAAGAATGAAAACGATGTAGTATGGACTCCGATACGCAGAGTTTGTAGTGCCCCTTGTAAAAGCAGTACAGGAGCAACAGCAACTGATAGCTGAACTTAAAAAACAAAATGAGGAGATGAAGAAGATCAACATAGATCAAAAACTTTAAATGAGAGCCTGCTGAAACGGGTCGAAAAACTTGAATCTCCTATCACTCAAAAATAAAAGCGGGAAGAAACGCTTTTGCACCGACACCTTCCCGTACTTCCCGTCTCCCCGGCTATAAAATTCTTCCCGTCCTTCTCCTTCTTGCAGCCTTCCCCGCTCATTTTAGATTGATTCAATTTTTTCATAGGTTTCAGAGTTTATTTTAGCCGGGAAGACGGTAAGAACGGGAAGAAACGTTTTGCACCGACAACTTCCCGCGCTTCCCGCCTTCCCGGCAAATCTTATTTTACTTCCCGTTCTTCCGAAAAAAACGTTCACATTCAGGTGAAAAAAACATAGAAAATTCAATGTTTCTTCGGTCATTTGCTTCTAAACAGATCCCTTGTACCAACTTACACAACGCGAGCAAGAGCTTTGCAAAGAGATTGTCGATTGCGCCTACAGAATCCACAAGGAACTCGGCCCCGGACTCCTGGAAAAAATTTATGAAGCTTGTTTTTGTTATGAACTAGGAAAGAAGCAGATACCGTTCGAAAGACAGGTTTACTTATCCGTCCGCTATGACGGATTGGAATTTGATAAAGGATTGAGGATGGACGTTTTTGTAAAACGAGCTTGTCATTTGCGAATTGAAAGCGGTGGACATCGTCAATCCTATATGGGAGGCCCAATTGTTAAGTCATTTAAAAATGACCCAAAATGCATGTCGGCTTTGTTCTAAACTTTAATGTGAAGCTTATGAAAGAAGGGATAAGACGGTATTGTAGCCAATAATTACAATGTTGCCGAAAGCTTTTTTGCCGGGAAGTCGGTAAGGGCGGGAAGAAACGTTCTTGCACCGACAACTTCCCGTGCTTCCCGTCTCCCGGCTATGAAATTCTTCCTGTCCTTTTCCTTCTTCCGTCCTTCTCCGCTAATGTCAGATTGATTCTTTTTTCTTAGGTTTCAGAGTTTATTTTTGCCGGGAAGTCGGTAAGAACGGGAAGAAACGTTTTTGCACCGACAACTTCGCGTGCTTCCGGTCTGCCCGGCAAAATTCCTTCCGTACTTCCCCTTCTTCAGCCCTACTCGACGATCATAACTTTCGGTTCTCTCCACTGCCAACAAAACTGGTCAATATCTTTTTACACATATTTCCAAAAATTGATTATCTTATATCTGGAATCGCAGCAAACAGGTCTATATCACGTGCTCAGCTTCAATTGATAAAGTAATAGGCCCTGTTGCGATATATTCCAAACCCTTGGCTCCCTGGCCAGCAAATACATACTCAGCGCAAGAAAACTCCAGTCTAACCGAGAACAATCCCAATTGCATGTTGCACTTTAATGCCCCAATAGTGGTATGACTATTGGCCTAATGATTACATACACGTATGAAGAACAATGATTCACATCCAATCGGTCATGAGCAGGTTAAAAAACAACTTGAAAGAATACTCCTGTCTGAAAGGTTCGGCAATTCACAATTGCTTTCAATGTTCCTGAGATTCATAGTGGAAGAAACATTGGCTGGACGTGTCAATGCAATTAAAGAGTATACAATAGCCATAACTGTACTGGGGCGACCTGCAGACTTTAATCCACAGGTCGATGCCGTCGTTCGTATTCATGCAGGCAGACTAAGAAGATTACTCTCCGAATACTATCGGACAGACGGCATAGACGATGAACTGTGCATAGAAATCCCGAAAGGTAGCTATGTGCCCATCTTCAAGCCTTATGTTAAGGAAGTGATCACTGAAACCGCGAGCACGAACGGCCATGACCGCATTGTCAATTCAACAGCAGTCGTGCAGCCGATCAGTCATCGAAAGGTGGGACTCGTTGTATTCCCATTTCAAAACCTCAGCGGAGACCATGCAAACGATCATTTTGTAGAGAGTACAGGAGAACAATTGAGCCTCGACTTCGCCAAATTTTCCCAAATCTCGGTGATATCTTATCACTCCATGAACAAGGTCACCATCGAAAAAGAGATATCAGTGATATTCACAAGGTCTATGATGTTGATTATATATTGACCGGGAGCATTCGTTTTTCCAAAAATAGTTCAAATCAATATTCAATTTGTTTGTGCCGAAACAGGAACCCTGGCATGGACCCAAACGTTTATTCATCCACATACTGCATCTAATCTCTATGCAATCCAGGACTCAGTAGTCGAACGGGTTGTTAATAGAATAGCAGATATCGATGGCCTCATCACCATGAACGTTACAAACGGACCACTCGCCCCCAAGAAAGATATATTCGGAATTTATTATGCCGCCTATCAGTATTTTGGATTCAGGACAAAATATGATCTCGATAGCTATAAGCAAGCACGCGCCTCTCTTGAGAAAGCCATTATCAGTGATCCAACCAACGCGCTCATTTGGTCACTGCTCGCCAATCTCTTTCTCAACAATCATATTTTTCAATTTGAACCAAGTGATAATGACATAGAAAGAACAAGGGACTATGCAGAAAGAGCATTATGGCTGGATCCAAATTGTCAATATGCTTATGAGGCCATGAGTTGGGTGTATTTATTGACAGGTAAAAGAACGAATGCATCGAAATGATTGAGCGTTGCATTGATCTCAATCCAAGAGCTCTCAGCGTTGTTGGTAACATGGGATTTCTTCTACTTTGCCTGGGCAAAACGCAGCAAGGCTTTCACCTGTTCCTGCGGCAGCATGCATTTGACTCTTTCAACCATTTGGTATGTAGGCGTCGGTTTTGCCCTGTATTACTACAGCAACGGAGATTACCAGGAGGCCGTCAATTGGATCGACCGTGGCGCCATACCTGAATTCCCCCTCAAGTCAGTGATCAAGTGTGCAGCAAATAAACAACTAAAGAAGGCGCTCAACAATGAAGGACCCAAAACAAAGACGGAAAAACCTATTGAAGAAGCGGTCGCTATTCTTGACCAGTTTATTTACGATGGACACTTAAAGGAAAGTTTGCTGGCAGGCCTGGCCCTCTAGAGGCTGGTTACCTCTCAAACTAAAATTAGTGGGGAATGCCGGAAGGAGGAGAAGGACGGGAAGTTTTAGAATCGCCGGCCTTGCTCCGCCGAAGCTTCGCGAAGGCGCAGGAAGGCGGGAAGCACGGGAAGTTGTCGGTGCTAAAACGTGCCTTCCCGTCTTACCGCCTTACCGGCTAAATCTCAACTATGCAACCTAAGAAAAAATTGAATCAATCTAACATTAGCTGGGAATTCCGGAAGAGAGGAGAAGGACGGGAAGTTTTAGAATCGCCGGCCTTGCTCCGCCGAAGCTTCGCGAAGGCGCAGGAAGGCGGGAAGCACGGGAAGTTGTCGGTGCTAAAACGTGCCTTCCCGTCTTACCGCCTTACCGGCTAAATCTCAACTATGCAACCTAAGAAAAATTGAATCAATCTAACATTAGCTGGGAATTGCGGAAGGCGGAGCAAGGCCGGCTAAATACATTGGGCCCTTTTTCAAAATATCACCTCCTTGAACATTTGTAATAGTCGGCCCTTGATCTTACAGACTCAGGGAGATAAGATTAAACCAATCCTAAAAGTGTAAGCTGGTAAGGACAATTGTCTTTCATCAAATGTATCGAAGATGCTTCAGCGATCTACTGTTTAGACCTTATTACCTTAGTAACATTAAAAGCCTAACAGATTAACAACCTTATTACCTTATTTTGCTAAGAAGCCAACGTGAAATAAGGTAATAAGGTTAGAGTCATTCCAATAGCCAGTGTGTTACTAAGGTAATAAGGTTGCTATCACATGAATTCTGACCTCTATAGAACTAATAGCACAAAAAAATTAACTGCCGGACAAAATACCAGGATTTACATATCAAATTTTCCATTCGACAACCTGGTTGGCCCAATTCTCGCGATAAGCGGTTGTAACTCGGATATAATTATCTGAATAACCTTCCATCATTCCATTCTTATTGTAACCTTCAAACAAGACCTTGCGGGTTTGCCCGATATGCTGCCCGATGAAATATTGCAACTTCATGTAAGAAAGATTGCGAAGTGTTTTGTTTCTTTCGTGACGGACATTAACCGGCACTATAGGTTTTAAGGTCAACGCATGGGTGTTGTCCCTTTCCGAATAAGTAAAGACGTGGAGATAGGATATATCTAAAGAATGCAGGAAGTCAAATGTCTCCCTGAACTCCGTTTCCGTCTCGCCGGGAAAACCTACTATCACATCCGCTCCAATGGCGCAATGTGGCATCAGGGTCTTGATTAGTTTTACCCTTTCGGCATATAATTCTCTTTTATACCGGCGACGCATTAGCCCGAGTATTTTATTACTACCACTTTGAAGTGGAATATGAAAATGCGGCATGAACTTGTCACTATTAGCAACAAACCCGATGATCTCGTTGCTCAGAAGATTCGGCCTCGATGGATGATATACGGTAGCGTTCGATACCTTCAACGTTTTCCAGCTCCCCGATGAGCGAATAGAAATTCTCCCGTTCTTGTTTTGAAATGTTCACCGAGTCAACCGGTAGCGAACGAAAATCGCCGAGGTTAACACCCGTTAAGACAATCTCTTTCACACCCTGTCCCGCTAATTCTTTGGCGTTCTTCACTACATTATTAATGGTATCACTCCGGCTCTTACCCCTTGCCATAGGTATGGTGCAAAATGAACAATTGTAGTCGCAGCCATCCTGGACTTTCAGGAAAGTCCGGGTTCGATCATTTACTGACCAGGAAGAATGGAAATTGGAAACTTCGCTTATATCACAACTGCAGATCTTAGCCGAATCGCCTTTGGCCAATTCCCGGATGTGCTGAGCGATGTTGAATTTTTCTGCTGCACCAAGAACGAGACTAACTCCCGGTATCTCGGATATTTCCTTAGGCTTTAATTGGGCATAACAACCCGTGATGACGACCAGGCTCCCGGGCGCCTTTCGCTGGATCTTTCGAACAATCTGCCTGCACTCTTTGTCGGCATTATCAGTGACTGAACAAGTGTTGATCACATACACGTCCGCCAGGTCGTCAAACTCTTTTTTCAAAACCTTCATTTTCTAAAATGCGGGAAAGTGAAGATGTTTCCGAGAAATTGAGCTTACAACCAAGTGTATGAAATGCTACTGTCCTGGATTCCGCCATGGGATTGCAAAGGTAAGAGAAACGGGGCTACCAGATTGCGAACGACTAAAAGCTAAGTAGTGTATCAGTTTGAAATGGGAGGCATGAGATGCGGCCATGCAGAGAGCCACAGAGAAAGCTCTTCTGTGGCTCTCCAGTGTATAATCCTCTGTGGCTCTCTGTGGTTATGTATTTACATTAGCCCGTTACGAATTTCAAACTGTGACACTACCAAAAGCTTCTCTCCCCAGAGATTTTCAATTACTTTTAGCCAAATGTTTGACTGTGAATAAGAAATTGTACCCCTATGCAATAATCGCTGCTGCTCGCCCTTGTCCTGCTATTTGTCAAGCGATGCAAATCGGGGAGGACTTCCAAACCTGATGTAACCAATCAAACCCGCAAGGACCCCGCTTCGGATGTAAACTGAAACCGTGGCTTCGATCGCCGTGTTTCATATATTGAATATACAGAACATGCCAAATGCCGCATGCAATGCCGTCACATTTCCCAGCAAGAGGTCGAAGAGATTATGCAGGATGGTAAGATAAATTATAACAAGACAGATGTGAATGCCGGGCCTTGCCCTTCCTACGCGTTGGAAGGCATTACCAAGAAGACAATCAGCGGGTGAGAATTGTCTTTGGCCAATGTGATCTTAAAACAAAGGTGATCACGGTTATCGACCTGGATACTGAATGGAGTTGTGATTGCCGTGGGGATGACCGTAAATACTAAAGAGAAGAATTAGTCGGTAGTTTGGTGTATCTGAAGTAGGTGGATGCCGGATGCTGAGATACTGGATGCTAGATGCTGGATGCTAGATACTGGATATATGCGACAGACAAGAAGACCACTTAAATGCCTCGTATGTGTTGCCTGCCTGCCGGCAAAGGCAGGTATGGTTCAAAAAACAGGAAGTAATGCGGATATTGCTTTAGACCTCTTTCAATTGATATATTGTATCTACGCGTTCATCACCTTCGTTGCGATCATGCTGGTAATTTTTCCCTTTGCCATCGCCGCAAAGTTTTCTTGGCCGCATTCGTGGAGGCAATATAATACTCAGGCTCTGCATGCTCTGGGCCGATCTTTGGTTTCCTTTGATATTTGTTTTCACAAAGCGGATGTGTGAAGCGCCTCATGATAAGAAGCGATCTTATATCTTCGTGACTAATCACATCTCGCTCCTTGATGCTGCGGTCATAGTAAAGGGCCTATCGCCAGCCCATAAGGCCGCTCGGAAAAGTGGAGATGAGTAAGATCCCCGTATTTGGATTTATTTATCGCAAAGCAATCGTCACGGTTGACCGGAGCAATACCGAAAACAGGTCCGGAGTGTGAGGCTATTGAAATCAATTATCCAAAAAGGGATCTCGGTGTTGGTCTTTCCGGAAGGCACTTTTAATATGACTCACCAGCCATTGAAAGAGTTTTATGATGGCGCCTTCAGGGTAGCCATTGAGACCCAGACGCCGATAAAGCCGGTATTGTTTCTCGATACCTATAGCCGCCTGAACTATAAGAGCATTTTTCACTTACCCCCGGTCGTTGTCGCGTCGTTTATCTCGGGAAATTCCGGTAAGTGGACTTACTACTGCCGATGTGGGAAAACTAAAAGACAAGGTGCATGTTATTATGGGTGAGAAGTTGAAGAAGTATGGAGCGAAGTGGGTTGAGTAGCCGGGAGTGAGGAGTCAATAGTCGATAGTCGTGAGTCGGTGGAGGGGAGATGGATGCTGGATACTGGATGCTAGATACTGGATGCTAGATACTGGATGCTAGATACTGGATGCTGGATACTGGATACTGGTAACTGGCAACCGGCAACCAGCAACCGGAAACCGGTAACCTGAAACCTGTGACTTGTAACAATTATCTTTACCTTTCCATGTCAAGCGATATTTTTTATAAAAACGATACTGTAGCCGTCGGCCTATACGCCGAGATTCTCATACCATTGGCTCTTCCAAAAAACTACACATGGATAGTTCCTGCTTCTATGACCGATTCTGTGCACGTGGGGTGCAGAGTTGAGGTGAACCTTGGTAAAAACAAAAATATGCGGGGATAGTAAAGCGCTTGCACCATGAAAAGCCGGAATTTTTGAGCCCAAAGAAATTCTAAACCTGTTGGACGTCGAGCCCGTCGTTTTCGAACAGCAACTGCAGTTATGGGAATGGATGGCCTCTTATTACATGTGCTCCGAAGGTGAGGTAATGGCGGCTGCACTTCCCGCCCATTTCAAACTTTCGAGCGAAACGGTAATCGTCTACAACGAAGAATATGGTGATGACTTCTCCGAATTGATCACGACGAATACCTCGTAGCTGAGGCATTGCTGTTAAAGAAGCAACTCCGCATTTCCGAGATCCAGGATGTCCTTGATTCATCGCATGTATACCCGGTCATAAACGGTTTAATTCAAAAAGACTTTGTCACGTCTGGGAGGCCTTGAAGCAAACTTATTCCCCCAAGAAAGAGACTTATGTCTTGTTAAATTCCAAATATGATAGTGAAGAAGAACTGGAGAAACTTGGTAAACGAGGATAAGAAACTGCAACGAGCGGAAAAACAGATGGAATTGCTCATTAAGCTATCTCCATTTAATGAAGACGGAAGGCGAGGTGACAAAGCCGGGCTTATTGAAAAAATCAGCCGCTTCCGAAGCCCAACTAAAAGGGTTGGTGGATAAAAAATATTGTGGACCGAGAAAAGGACGATCGATCGTCTTCAATACCTGCCGAGAGATGTCAAAATCGATTTTGAGTTGACCAATGATCAGCAGCGGGCCCATGAGCAGATCAGGGAATCTTTCGATTCAAAGCAGGTTTGTTTGCTTCACGGGGTAACGTCCAGTGGCAAGACACTTGTATATGTAAAGCTGATCGAAGAGATGATCCGCCGGGGAAGCAGGTTCTGTACTTGTTACCGGAGATTGCATTGACATCACAAATCATTCGCCGGTTGCAAAAGCATTTTGAGGATACATCGGTATCTATCATTCCAAGTTTACTCACAATGAAAGAGTGGAAATCATGGAATAAGGTCAAGACAGGTGAATTGAGAGATCGTATTGGGCGCAAGATCTTCTGTTTTTCTCCATTTAACGATTTAGGACTGGTGATCTGTGATGAAGAGCACGATTCCTCATTCAAACAGTATGATCCTGCGCCAAGATATAATGGGAGAGATGCGGCTATCTACTTTGCTTCAGTATTCCATGCAAATGTATTGCTGGGCAGCGCCACGCCTTCATTGAGAGCTACTAGCAACGCCATGAGCGGCAAATATGGTTTTGCTGAACTCAAGCAACGTTATGGTGATCTTCAACTGCCGGTCATTGAATTTATTGATCTGCGAACGATCGAACGAAAGGATAAAACAAAAATTACGTTGTCTCCGCCCCTGGTAGATGCGATCAAACAAACGACTGACAAAAGAGGCAGGTCATTCTATTTCAGAATCGCCGCGGGTATGCGCCTTACCAGGTTTGCAATGTTTGTGGCTGGATTCCACAATGCAAATATTGTGATGTGTCGCTGACTTATCACAAGATGACGAATAAGCTTGTTTGCCATTATTGTGGTACCACCTATCCAACGGTACAGATCTGTCCCGCTTGCGGCAACCATGATTTTATGCAGAAGAATTTTCGGTACGGAGAAAATAGAAGAGCAACTCGAAGAAACGTTCCCAGAAGTTAAAATTGCGAGAATGGATGTAGATAGTGTGAAGGGGAAGAATGCCCATGATGTGCTGATACAGCAATTCGAACAGAAGAGAATTGAAATACTCGTCGGAACGCAGATGGTGGTAAAAGGCCTCGATTTTGATCATGTCGATCTTGTGGGAATCCTGGATGCAGACGGACTACTGAGTTTTGCCGACTTCAGGGTGAATGAAAGGGCTTTTCAATTGATGGAGCAGGTGAGTGGAAGAGCCGGGAGGAAGGACGCGAGGGAAAGTGCTGATTCAAACAATGAACCCCGCTCACCCGATCCTGCAATTTGTGCAACAACATAATTACAAAGGGATGTTTGAAGAGGAAATGGTAAAACGAAAGCAATTTTCATATCCGCCATTCTCCCGTCTGATATTACTGACCTTTAAGCATAAGTTCAAGGAGATTGTCGAGTCTGCAGGCTATCATTTTGCGAATGCACTAAAGAGTAAATACGGAAATCATATTGTCGGCCCGGCCGAGCCTGTGATCAACCGCGTCCGCAATCAATTCCTTGTGGAGATTCTATTTAAACTTCCAAGAGACAGCAAATTCATCGCCCAGGCAAAGAAAGACATACTAGAGCAGGTAGCGATGTTGCATGACGAAAAGAGATACCGCAGCGTGGTAGTCGTACCTGACGTAGATGTTGTGCAACTAAGCAGAACGGGCGGACTATTGAAGAAAGGCTATCGGCTTCGGAGTTGCCGTTGCAGGTTTCCAGTTGCCCGTTACCAGTATCTAGCATCCAGCATCCAGCATCCAGCATCTAACATCCAGCATCTAGCATCCAGCATCTAGCATCTAGCATCCAGCATCTAGTATCCCCGACTAACTACTAGCTACTCGCCACTAACCACTAGCCTCAACCTTTCATCCTGTTTTTATAAAAAAGTCAATTTTCGCCCATTGAAATAAATCATTCATCCGCAATTTGCTTTTACTGTCCTTCACAAAAAAATTGCGATCATGATTACCATGTTCAAAACTGGCCTGCTCCTGTCTTCACTATCCTTGACTGTCTGCCAAATTCATTGCCAGGGAAGATCTCAGCCAATCATCGCCAAAGCTGATTCGCTATTCGCTGTTCGGGATTGGAGTTCGGCCAGCCATCTTTGCGAATCCGCCCTGACAGACACGACTAACAACAGTCTCGCGTGGAATCGATTTGGTTTTGCCAACTATAATTTGGGAAAAGTATGATGATGCTTTAAGGAATTATGAAAAATCATTGTCGCAGCATCCGGCCCCATTCCTTCGCTCCTTGGTGTTTTCCCGAATAGCCAAGGTACAGGCGATCGCAGCCAACAGGCAGGCTGCTTTGTTGGCGCTGGATAGCGCAATCAGCCTCGGATATAATAATGTCGGCGAAATGGACACTCTTGCAGATTTTAATTCTCTGCAAGCTAACGAAACTTATTTCAAACATTTGAGAGAACAGGTTTATTTCAATCGAAATCCCTGTATGGCTGATGCACATGCACGTGAATTTGATTTCTGGGTAGGGGAGTGGGATGTGTATCAAACGGGAACCAGGAACTATGCGGGACACAGCCTTGTGCAACTGATATCTCGAGGCTGTGCTTTGCTGGAAAATTGGGATAGCCCGGCAAGCTCCGGCAAGAGCATAAATTTTGTGGACCCGGTTTCAATAAGTGGAAGCAATCATGGGCCGGTTCTTATGTCAACGGCAGGCAGGAGTTCACTAATGGAGAATATGAAAGACAGCGCAATGCGATTTGTATTTGAAATGACGGGCCCGCAGGGAAACAAGATCATTGGAAGATTCATATTTTATAACCTGTGGCCCCTAACCAGGTGAGACAGTTCAATGAAACATCGGGTGATGGGGGCAAAACATGGGCCACTACTTACGACTTTACTTATGTCAGGAAGAAATGACCTGCTTGCGAAAGGTTTCGGGAGAGGAGTGATAAAAATGCTTAAAGAGTTTACTGAAGGAGGTCAGATCGGAATATCCTGTCTCCATACATATCTCCGTTATTGAGTGATTCGTCTTCATCAACAGGCCCTTGCTGCTTCCATTCTTTTTTAATGAGGTATTGCCGGGGGTAATCGAAAAAACTTTCTGAATTTTCTCAGCAAATAGGCGCTATTTAAATTGGCAATCGCGGACATATCATCAAGTGTAATATCAGCCGGGTAACACGAGTCGAGATAATCTTTCACAAAAATATAATCTTCTATATAATTCTTTTTTGTTGCCGGCTTCAAAACATCGACCTGGTCCATTTCTTCCCCCCACTTGTTCAATTGCCATTAACCTTTCTTGAGGATAAGGTATAGTTGCTCCTCTATTTTATGATATTCATTATGGAAGTCATTGCAAAGGTCTCTTAACTGAGCAGCCGTGGCATAATGCTCTCATTCTTGCAGAAAAGTTTTCAGTGAAAATGATTCTTCTATTCTCGTGGCCGAAGGGCATGTCCAGGTTGCTGCTGTCGGTTGCAGTAGAGCCGGGTAACCCTCGATTGTAATTCTTCTGTGAAGTTGAGTGTAAAGGATTGTACTTCGATTTCGGAAAAAGATATAACTCGAGTAATGTTGACCCTGGTTGAGGACAAGATAATTTTGATCGTGCACCGTATGAAACCTTTTCCCGATGCGATAGTTTTCCTTTCCGTTAAAGCAACATTTGATCGAGAGAGGTCCCTGTGTTCGGGGTAAGAGACATCACGGGAACTGGCTTTGATAATGACATTATGCTCCATGAATTGCCGGTCATATACTTCCTGGTTAAAATCTCTGGCGGCAAAGTCAGAAGCGGTCGATGAGTCGCGGCCCGTTTGGATGTTTGGTCTCGTTCGGCATGACTCTAAAGCTAAAACATAATGATGGGGATGGAATTTGGATTGGGATGGGCGGTTGATGTTGGATGTTTGATGTTGGATGTTTGATGTTTGATGTTGGATGTTTGATGTTGGATGTTGGATGCTGGATGCTAGATGCTGGATGTTGGATGCTGGATGTTGGAGGTCGGAACGTTTTAAAATGATTGTCATCCTGAGCTTGCCGAAGGGTGAAGTTCGGAGTCGGACTCGATAGTCGACAGGGTCAACTTTTTTCAGGACGTGACAATGCAAGATGCTGTATGTTAGATGTCGGATGTTGGATGCTAGATGTTGGATGTTGGATGCTGGATTTCGAATTTCCTAGTTTAGAATTTCTGATTTATTTGTCCCGCCTGGCCGGCGATTGGTCTCTGTTTGTTGGTTCTTGGTTCTTGGAATTTCATACAGTTATCGAGTGATTGCAGTAATTACAAAGTTCTCGCTGCAGCATGGGCCCATGGTTGTCGCGCCCTTTACATCACCGCTGACGAGTACGTGCAAGTCGTTTTGCTGAAATTCCCTGGTCAGGTTGCAGGAATTAACCGGGTGTCGATGCGCGCCGTCTTCAACGAGGTAAGGCGCGCTGCCCGGCGTTATTTTGACGGTAGCGAATTGGTTGACGATTTGCCTGATTGTGGCTGAATTGGGGAAAGCAGTCCTCACCCGATTCGTTTTTCTTGGCAGTTTTCATTCACTACTAAAATGAATAACAAGCCCATTCCAATATATAGCCTCCGGCGCATAGGTTTTTTAGGATGACATTGGAAATTATGGAAACGTTGCACTCATACCGGGTGTTGCTTTCAATGTGAATAGGGACTCCTGTGTTTTAACCACAGAGGATCACCGAGGATTGCACAGAGTACACGGAGGAAAATCATTTAATTTGAATGCTCTGTGTTCTCCGTGGAATTCTCTCTGTGGCCCTCTGTGGTTTTTCTTAACTCTCGGCCGCCTATCCCATAGGGCTTAATTCACCTCCAACTCATCCTTTGATAACATTTCTGGGGAAGGGCTGATGAGGCTCGGTCTGATACCAGAACACCGTTGAACTTATATCCGACTGTTGTGCAACGCGTAGCGGCCTCCATTTCTCCATCCCAGGTCCTGTATTGTTACTTTCAGACTTTTTTCAAAACGGATTGGATCCATAATGTGCCAACGGTACCAAGCCGAATCGCTGCATCACATTATAGTGACCATCTCCACGGATCACCTGGTGCAATCCGGAGTAGGCCGTAGAAAACTCCGTATAATTCACTTCATCAACACCGGCGGCATTCTTTTTCTCGTGTCAAAATCATAGGAGCCGCAGAAATAATCTTCGGTGCCTGTACCATTGACGGTGTGGGAATTTGGTATCGCCATCCATATAGAACTTTATTTCGCCTTCACCCCCACTCATCCATTGTTGTGTACACCCCACGCCAAATAAGTGCCTACATACTGACCCTTACCCTGAATACTATCAACCAATGTTGCAGACGCCATCTTTCACTTTATTGGCCCTTCTGAACTGTGCGGTGAAAATAGCCGGCATCATCCGGCACGTCGGTCAATGTGCTAATCAATCTGGTAGAAAATGGTCATCGCCTCCGTGTTACACGTTGGTCATTGTGATCTTACATTTTTTGCGAAAGGGCATTGCCCAGTAACAATTGAAAGCGCTACCTGGATTGATAGTCACAGCCTGTGAATTCAACTGCGCATAGCTGCCCCCAACCGGCACCAAAAAAATCCCCTACGGGTGTTTCCACTGAAGGTTCCTTCTCATCGTCCCAATAGAAGCGAAAAATGGAATAGCGCCAATTGCCCGTCGGCGTCATCCAGATATGTTGAATGGCTCCTGGTCCCTGGATGTCGGCTATCGTGTAGGTCTCACCCGGTTTTATCACCACGAAAGGATTTACTTTCCAGTCCTGTCCGAGATCCCTTGCTGCATTCCGTGCACTCCCATTCTCCAATGTGGCCATGCCTCCCCTTGCCAGGTTCACCCGTTGGATTTTCCGACTGATAGATCTTGTTTTGGCATCGCTCAAAAGGAAGAGATTGCCGAGATTCATATCGAGGCCGTTGAATTTGGAAGGTTTCTGTGAAGCGCCGAGTAAATAGGAAAAACTGAAAACTAAGATGCAAGGGAATCTTTTCATAGTGAGGAATTTTTGGATAGGGAAGATAGGGAATAATTGGGGATGGTAGATGTTGGATGTTTGATGTTTGATGTTGGATGCTGGATACTTAGGATACTAGATACTAGATGCTGGATACTAGATACTAGATGCTGGATGGTGGATGCTGGATACAAGATGCCACAAGCTGATGAGGTAAGAGCTAACGGCTAATAGCTAATAGCTAACAGCCACTACCTCGCAGCTCTGAACCAAATTTATTACCTTCGAAGATACACCAACACTTCACCCATGGCCAAGGCAAAAGCAAAAACCACCGAAAACAATGCAAGCGTTTCGACTTTGTCAAAACAATACCTGATCAACAAAGGCAAAAGATGCCCAGGCTATTATTAAGATCATGAAGGAACAAACGGTTCGACGCCAAGATGTGGGGGCCAGCCATCATCGGATTTGGTAGTTATCATTACATATATGAGAGCGGGCACGAAGGAGACGCGCCACTGGTCGGCTTCTCACCCCGAAATCTGAGTTTGCCATTTACTTAAGCAGCAAATTTGATAACAGGGAAGAATTGCTTAAACAATTTGGTAAACACAAGTCAGCCAAGGCTTGTTTGTACCTTTAAAAAGCTGGAAGATATCAATGTTGATGTTTTCAGAAAGATGGTCACCACTCCTCTCAAGTACCATAAAGAAAATACAAATAAATAGTCCGGCCATACTTTCCATCGCGGCTTTTCTCCATCGAAAATCCCCTGTGTTCTCCGTGTAAACCTCCGTGTACTCTCCACGCCTTGCGGCGGGCGTTGTGGTTTATCTTGTTACTATAGAAACAGCTACCTCTATCGGATGTGTCAGTCAACGTTAAACCTTAAACCTTAAACCTTAAACGTTAAACGATCTAAACGGTACTTCTGTGGTTTATCTTGTTACTGCAAAGCAGCTAACTCTATCGGATGGTCAGCAACGTTAAACCTTAAACCTTGAACGTTAAACGATCTAAAGGTTCTCGGTGGTTAACCTTTCGAAGCGCGATGTTTCCCAAAAGGTCCATCATCTGTTTGTGCTTCGTAAATAGACAACGCCTTCGACGTTTTGTTTGGCCGCAGCAAGCATCGCCCTTGCGACATTTTTGGCCTGCAGGGGTCTGTATTTCGAGGGCCATAAAAGGATGTGGCTTCCATGAAGACTTTGCCAATCTTTTCCTCGAAGCGAAATTCATTCCGGTTACCGAGCAACATCGATGGTCGCATGATATGCACGGATCTTAATCCCGCCTGCTTAACACCGTTTTCAGCCTCGCCTTTTAGTTGCAAATAAAAATTTCTGCTTTTGCTGCTGGACGCCAACGGCTGAGACGAGCACAAATGTTTCGCAGCCCCCTCAATTTGCAAAAACCTGGCAGTCTTGACGGGAATGTCAACATCCACCTTTCGATAAGCCTCGTTTATCTCCCTTTACCTTTTTATTGGTAGTACCGACGGCGCAAAATAAGACATCGCTTCCCTCAATGGCAAGCATCAGATTCTAGCATCGTCAAAATTGACGAGCTTTAATTTCAGTCCCGGCATGATCATTTACCATTGGCCGTCGCACGATGAGCCGAATTGTTTCAAAACCTTTATCCTGCTTCAACAATTCATAAAGCTGGCTTCCAACCAGCCCGGTGACTCCAATAATAACGCTTGCTGTTCTTGCACTCATGAGTTAATTTGCCAAGAGGTATGAAGAATTGACCCATGCAAATTCAGAAAAATATTTCATTAAAGCCGTTTAATACTTTCGGCATTAACGCCAGGGCGGGCGAGTTTGCTTGTTTTTCTACAGTGGGCGAACTGGAAGAGCTGGTGGCAGGGACTCATGGCAAGCGGCCTCTCATCCTCGGTGGTGGCAGCAATATCTTGTTGACAAAAGATGTGGAGGGTCTTGTGTTGAAAAATGAGATCAAAGGGATAACAGAACTGCACTGAAGACGCAGAACATGCTTGATGTCCGGGCGGGTGCAGGAGAGAACTGGCATGAGTTTGCTTTGAATTGTCTCCTCTGCACAATTGGGCCGGCATAGAAAATCTTTCGCTAATACCTGGCCAGGTGGGGGCATCACCTATGCAGAATATCGGAGCCTATGGAGTAGAATTGGCAGAAGTGTTCTGGAATCTTGAAGCCTTTCATCTGAAAGAAAAAAGGTTGTCACATTTACGCTGGGCGATTGTGCCCTTTGGATACAGGGATAGTGTTTTCAAAAAATAAATACAAGGACCAGTTCGTGATTTTGAGTGTCGCGTTTCGCCTGAGAAAAGAAGCCTATTTATCATACGAGTTATGGAGCTATTCAACAGGAACTTGAAAAATGGGCGTGAAAGAGCTGAACATTCATGCGATTTCACAGGCGGTCATTAATATCCGGACGTCCAAGCTTCCTGATCCGAAGCAAATTGGAAATGCAGGAAGTTTTTTCAAAAACCCCGGAGATGGAAAATTCCAAATATGAAGCAAGCTGAAAGAAAGTTTCCGAGCTGGTGGCTTACCCGTTGCTGAATGGCAATTATAAACTGGCAGCGGGATGGCTGATAGAGCAATGCGGCTGGAAGGGATTTCGCGAAGGAGGCGGGGTGCACCCGAAGCAGGCGTTGGTGCTGGTCAATTATGGGAATGTAAATGGAAAATCAGATCTATGATCTCAGTGAAAGAATATTGGAAGAGTGTCTTTGAAAAGTTTGGTGTGGCCTTGGAAAGAGAAGTAAATATTCTATGAAAATTACCGGATGCTTGTGGGTGCCTGATGGCGATCGGGATACAGTTACCGGTAACCGGCTGCCGGTTCCAGGTTACCAGTATCGAGTATCGGGCATGAGCATTCTAGTATCGAGCATCTAGTATCCAGCATCCCGCCTCCAACCTCCAACATCAACATCTAACATCCAACCTCCAACATCTAACATCTAGCATCCCACTAACGACTATCAACTAACAACTAAAGACTGCTCACGCTTCTTCATCAAACTCTTCTTCGTAATCCTTACTCCCAAAATTCATCATACTTCCCATCAGGTCTTTGAACTCGATCTTGTTTTCAAATATTTTTTTACTGATCAAAGAGTAAGCTGCCAAACCATGTAACACAAATTCCATTAACAACGCAGCTTGCGCTTCGTTGGCCTGTCCAAAGAATTTTTTTAACCAGTGCATGAAGACCATCGACATGATACAATAATAATGTCTTGTCTTTATCTGAAGTGTTGAAGGATATATTCAAATTATTCCCCTTATCAAACCAGGCAATAATCGATTTATATGGATTATCTTCGGGCTCTTCCTGCGGAGCAGGTTTACTCCGCCCGGTACGTTTTCCACTCTTTCTTTTTTCAATGCATCCGGGTTGGGGAAAGTATTGTGAAAACTGTGAGCGAATAGCTTTATCGACAAGATTCATTGCTACCTGGTAGGGCCCCTTCCTGTTCGCCTTCATATACCAGTTCAACTTTCCCGGTAATGCGAAGGAATGATTCCTACAAGATCTGCCAGCCAAACCTGTGTATTCTTTTCATTGTTGATAATCGCTCTTCGTTCCGCAGCGCTCACGGCATTTTCAAATGCAGAAATAGTCAAGCCTTGCGCTCACACCGCTTTTCTTATCCACCAATTCGCTTCCCCTGGCTTCAAACGCTACCTGTTCGATCAAGCGTTTTGACAAGGTCGCTCACTTTTACTTTTTCTTTTTGCTCCTCAGCTCAGTTCTGCCTCCTGTTCGGTAATTTCCAACGCATTTTCCAGCGATTTTGGATAATGGGTCGAGTATCTGGCTTTCGATACGATCCTTTAATGGTGTGACGATTGCGCCGCGATTGGTATAGTCTTCGGGGTTAGCGGTAAACACAAATAAGATATCCAAGTGGCAACCTGCAGTTTGAAACCACGTATCTGCACATCGCCTTCCTCCAGTATATTGAAGAGTGCCACCTGATCCTTGCCTGCAGGTCGGGAAGTTCATTGATCACGAAGATGCCACGGTTGCTCCGGGAATGATTCCATAGTGCAACACTCTTTCATCGGCAAAACTCAATTTCAGGTTCGCGGCCTTAATTGGATCAATATCTCCGATAAGATCGGCCACGCTGACATCTGGAGTGGCCAGTTTCTCGCCATATCTTTCCGTGCGATGCATCCAATGGATAGGTGTTTCGTCGCCATGAGCGGCGATCTGGTCCAACGCATATTTTGAAACGGGCTTGATCGGGTCGTCGTTGATGTCGCTGCCGGAAATGACCGGGATATATTCGTCCAGTAGGTCAATCATTTGCCTGGCCATTCTTGTTTTGGCCTCGTCCACGCAGACCGAGAAACAAAATATTGTGCCGGCTTAGCAATGCTCGCTCCACATCGGGTATCACACTGTCTTCATAACCGATGATGCCGGGAAATGTGTTTTCCTTTTCTTGCAGTTTGCAGATAAGGTTATGCCGCAATTCTTCCTTTGATACTCTTCGGTTGATAGCCGGAAGCCTTCAATTCGCCTAAAGTTTTTATTTTCTGATGTTCATATTTCATTTTCATTTCAACGATTGGATCCATCGAAGAGATGGATCATGATCTCGTATTCCTGGTCTTTATAAATACTTTCTCTTTTCGCTCACAGCGACCATCACAAATTTCTTTTGATTTTGCAAACCGTCATTTCGTCCAGGATATCAACTCGTGTTTTTATAAGTGGCGTTTACTCCTGGCTTTATCACGCGACGAAAATTTCTTCCCCATGCTTTTTGCAGACTGCAGCATGAAATCGTGGATGCTCCCGAAATCATGAAGCATTTTGCCTTCTTCAATATTATTTCGTTCGTAACAATAGATCGAAGTCGGGTCAATAATAATCAGGGTCAATGTCGCATTAACAGTATCAAGCTTTCGTCACTTCGGTTCTTCCCTTGCTTCCATAGGAAGGTCGAGCTCCATTGCCTGGGGGCCAGCATTTTCATTTGGAGTGACTTCATTGTCTCTCCAGGGTTACCAGGTTATATTTAAATTCTTCATTATCCCTCAATGCTCCCAATCACTTTTTCTTAAAGACGACTCGTAATACTTCATCTCACACATGCTGTCCCTTTGCTTATAAGTAGTTTGCTTTGTTGGTCTCTGCTGTCTTGTAAATCGGCATATCCGTCTTTGAAAGTGTCATTTGAAGGGGTGGCATCTATCTTATCTTCTGATGATCCCAGGTGACCCTTCTCCCCCATGGCCGCCACCACAACCGTGTTGTCTGTCCAGAAATTTGACTGATGATATACCAGATTGGACCTCTTTAAAGAAGAGGCCACTTTCGTCGCAACCACAGGCCTTTCAATTCTTCACTCGGGCTCCGGCGGTTGAGACGACGAACAGGCACCAATGAATAAAGGCAAAGCCAAAAAATTCTTGGGATCCAGTGGTGCTATTTTTTTCATATCCATTGTCTGAACCGGGATTTGGGGGATTTATTGATTAATTGGAAATGGAGTCCACAAATTTTGAATTCTCCAATCGTTTAAATTGAAGACTAATGCTTCCGAAATTGATCAAGCAAAACCAACTTGCATATTGTAAGCTTCTAAATAATTCTTTGGCCTGCGCAAGGTGAACATTTTTCAACTGAATTACGGCTTTTAATTCTACCATTATTTTTCTTCTACGAAAAATCAACCCGCCTCTCCCCGATGTTGCCTCCCTTTATAGTGAATGGGCATGCTAAACTCTCTTGGCAAACTCTAAGACCTGCGATCTTCCATCTCGATTTCGGAGGCCCTCTGATAAATGACTTCCCTGAAAGCCATTACCGAGAGCCGCATGCACTCTCATAGCTGATCCTACATGATCTTTTCTTCTGCACTCTTGAACTTTATAATCCGCCATACTGAATCTTCTTAATCATCTAATCTCCCAAATCCCGGTCAATCATCTAATCTCCTCAAATCATGGTCAATCGTCTGGCTTCCCAGATCCCGGTCAATAGACTGTTTTCCTTTCTCCCGCTTTCGAAGTCCTTAAAAATAAAAGCGCCCTAACTTATCCAACGACGCGAAGAATGCCACTTCCATTGTTGGCTTCCCGGTAAACTCCCTGCACAAATCGCTGCAAGTATAGGATCGGTCGCGATCATGAAGGTAGCGGATTCGGTATTTTTAATTTCTTGCATTGCGCGGCAAGATCTAGCGCAATTCGGCTCGCTCACCTTCCTGTCCAACCCAAAACTGTTTTTATAATATCGCTTACCGATCTTCAAACAAGTGGGTTTGCCATCCGGTGATCATAAATATCTGCTTGTTCTGGATTTTTTCTTCTCCGTAAAATATCCATGGCCAATTCCAATCCCGCAACGGTATTGGTATGATAAGGGCCTACCTGCAAATAAGGAAGATCTTTTATTTCTACCGGCCATGCATCATTGCCAAATACAACAATATCCAGAGTGTCTTTCGGATATTTTGTTGTAATCAGTTCACTCAATGCCATCGCTACTTTTTTGGCCGGAGTGATCCTGTCTTCGCCATACAATATCATGGAGTGGGAAATATCGATCATCAGCACCGTGGATGTCTGCGCTTTGAAATCTGTTTCACGGATGCTCAGGTCATCTTCCTGCATGCTGAAACTTTCAATGCCATGATTGATCTGTGCATTGCGGATGGATTCGGTAAAATCAATCTGCTCCAGCATATCGCCAAACTGGAAACTGTCTTGTTTCAGGATTGATCTCATCGCCCTGTCCCGGTTTGAAACTATGGTGATCGCCCTGTTTTGTTTTTTTGAGTTTGCCAAAGATCTCTTCGAGGCTTCTCTTACGGATACCCTGTTCCGTTTTGGGAGTGATCTTTATTTCGCCTTTCTGATTATCTTCAGTGATATATCCTTTTTCTTTCAGCTCATCAATAAAATCACCCATACCATATTCATTATCGGTCAGCTCATATTTTTTATCCAGCTCATTCAGCCATTGCATGGCTTCACCAACGTCGCCGTTGGTATAGGTAAGCAATTGCATGAACAGGTCAAGCAATTGTTCAAAGCTTACTCTTTGCCTTCGCTGTTGGGATCGATATTTTGTAAAATGAAAGCCGCTCATAATGATTGAATTTCCGGAGGTTAGGGGATGGCTGAGGTCTGACAGGAGAGTCAGTAAGGTTAAAAAGGGCTCTTCCCGGGCTTCATACCCCGGACCTCATACATCATGTATACCTCAATTTACGATAAATCTCCCCGGCTAACTATTAACAACAACTTAAAGTCAAATGGTTTGAATAAAAAAACCTGCTCCGGTGGAGGAGGGTTTTGCAAAATAAAGATCAGATTCCTTTGGGCTTGACGTATTGCTTCGCTTTGTTCAAACTGTCGAGTCTTCGCATGCTATCCATGATCCGGCACTATCCTTATTTATGGAGTTAGTGATCGAAGCCGGAGTTTCCTCGGTCCTTTTGCCTGAGTTTGAGGCGCATACTTTTGTCTCAATAGCATCGAGAACTTAAAGGTTCACGTCCGTGAATGGTCGCCTCCGAACCCTGAATATGCTCCCTCGGTATAAGTCAGGCTTTTCTGGTACGCAGGTAGTCATAGTATTTCTTCTGCTCCTCGAGATCCTTCCTGACAGCCAGTCTCACCTTTTCGGCTAACGTCAGTCTTGCCTGCCTTATAACAGGCCTCTAAGATAAACGAGTCCTGGTCTGGTTGTGACTATTGTAACGACTCACCAGGCCATACGGCACGTTCTCGGGAGACATGCCCGCTTCCGCTTTTTCGATAAGCTTTTGGCCTCATCCATTCTTGCCGTCATCGGCAAGATTACCTGCTGCCTCACCAAACACAGAACGAATATTCAGCAGGTGGCGACGATTTTCTTCATCAAAATAGGTTCCTCTCTTATTTGCCCCGCCAAACACAAATTTTTCGTTACAGGTTCTGGTACATCAGTGAATCATGTCTGTGTCACAATATTTGTCTTGATAGCGAGACTTGCTGTGAAATGAATCTTCGAGCTCGGCCGATGGCTTTTGCTCAAACACCAGTTTGATCTCGGGTCCCTGGTTGCCACGGGAACAAGACGGATAGGTCAATCCATCTTTGCGAATGTAGTGTAGCCAAACCCGAGATTCTCATAATGGCGACGTAAAGTAGATTGGTCGCTTCCAGTTATTGGCGGCAATGATATTCAATATCAGCCGAGGTCATTTTTCTGCAATGATCGTTGCGTCGGCAGATCGAATTTCACCTCTGGTACAATGCTATCAGTCCGGGATTAACGTGCCGTTTTGTTTCTGATCACAGAATCGTGATCCACAGGCACGGAGACTTTTGAGACAGGGTAAATGAATTCAGTGGCTCGCTACCTCTTGAATAATCCATCTTCTGTAGGATCATCACTGCCAACATAGTTTCATTCATCATAAGCCATACAGGATCCCAGTGAGCTCCTGTTGTCAATGTTGGTCTGGGACTACATAAACGACAAAACTCTCGTTTGCCGCCCTCAATTTGTTCCAGGTGACCAGATCACATCCAATGAATCGCTGCTTGTTGATCTTGATAGCGAAGCTGGTTGATATACCAGTCCAATACCCAGCAAACTATAATTGATAATACGAATGATCAGGTCTTACACCTTCCACTTCCTGCGCATACCACAACGGGTAGGTATCGTTGTCGCCGAAGGTGAAGAGCACGGCATTGGGAGCGCAGCTTTCGAGATAATCTCTTGCAGTCAGAGCCAAAGCTTTCGTGCTGCGGTCATGATCGTCCCATTCCTGCTGAGCCATCAATCAACGGAGCAATGAGACATATAACTGCCGTTGCAATATCTCAATGACTCCTGAGTTTTGGCCCCCTGAAGAGAGGGCTCTTACCAGATAGGTAACACCGGCAGTCAACACTAGTATAATACAGTGGCAACAATATGTTGCTAAGAGAATACTGCGCCAGGTATCTGCGCAAAGAACTCATGATCGTAATGGCAAAGTGAGCACGGCACCGTATAGTAAGAACATTATTGAAATCCTTTATTATCTGTTTTTTACGGCCATCTTTACAAGGGCCACGACAGCGAGACCTATCCAGATGGCGAAACGCATAGAATGAACCCACATAGGCATAGTCCTCTTTCCTCGGCTGATTGCCTGCGGCTGATTCAGATATAATCACTACTGCAATACCTGTCATGAAGAATAAAAAGGAAAGTTAACGGCCCAATCTCTTCGGTTGCGGATGAATTGATACACGCAACCAATGATGCCAAGAATGAATGGCAAGCATGTATAATTTATTATGGGCCTTGTTATGTCCTTTATGCTTTCCGGCATTTTGATTTGATCGCCGAGATCGGTTATTATCAAGGAATGGAATACCACTGATCCAGTTGCCGTCACGCACATTGCCCAATCCCTGTATATCGTTTTGCTTGCCGGCAAAATTCCACATGAAGTATCGCCAATACATCAGACCCATCTGGTAGGTAGAAGAACCATTCGGCATTGTCGGCATAACTGGAATATACTGGGCCCTGCCCGGTCTCCGGCGTTCTTTGCTGATTGTTCCATGATGCAGCCAATTGAATATAAAAGGTATGGATGTCCCTAGGTCATTGCTGGGGTCCCAGATACGAGGGAAAGAGTTGCTTTGTCGACCCAGGATAAGAATACTCTTAGGCTTACCGGTTGCTGTGTAGCGGGTCTTGCCCTTTGTATATTTCATTTCGCCCTGAGTCTAACATCATTCTGGCTGCGCATCGAAATGCGGACCATATACCAGGGGTGCACTGCCGTATTGCTCGCGGCTCAGATAGTAAACAAGGTTTATGGGATTGTCCACATTGTTCATGTCAACTGGCAGGGTTGGCATTAGAGCGGATCATAACAGTGAAATACAAGAAATAACCCAGCATGATGAATGCATAGCACCATAAGCTGAGCTTCAAGTATTCGCAGCCCACCTGATTTGAAGAAATAGCCGATCAATACGAACCAACGGCGGCTACCAATAGGAATTTGAGGATCTTCGACTCCATCGCCTGAAGACCTGACTATAAAAGGCAAGAGCCAGACAGTATGCGAGGAAGAGAGATGAACCAGGCGATCATTCTTCCCCTCGTAATATTCTTTCGTTGAAACGGAAGGCCCTAATAAATAGAGCTGTCAATGCACAAAATAAATGGTAAAACCAGAAAGAAAAGGAAGGCTCATCGAATTCACGAAGAATACATCAAACAGACCGGCTGCCTTCATGGAGTATTGAATAATGCCAGCCTGCACGATGCCTGTAATAAGACATCCTATGACAAAAGCGCTGACAATACTACATGATCGCTTTGTATTTCCAATAGTAGTCTTACCATGGCAACAAAAAGGCTACCGATAGAAGAAGGCCATCGCGATTCCAACCAGGTCGTTCTCCTTATTCATGCATTCGGCGATAACCAGCATGAGGGGTAACGACCAATGAGCGACAATGGCGGTCCAGATCAGCAAACTGATCCTTTCTAAACAATGCTGCATCTGCCTGTAAATGGTTCAGCCTTTGAAATATCTCCTGAAGTAATAGATCATGATGATAGCGGGGATAGTCAGCAGGTTCAATAAGGTGAACACCGATCGATAGATCCCATCATGAAGAAGAGAAAGACGATCCAGCGATCTGCCCGCATGCGGGCAGCGGCATCTTTGCCGGCGTGCTCATCGGCATGTTCCCATTTCAACATGGCCCAGAAGACAGAGTGCGGTAAAGAAGGATGAAAGCGCATACACCTCACCTTCGACTGCACTGAACCAGAAAGAATCGCTGAAGGTATAGCCAGGGCACCAACTGCGCCGGCTGCCATGATACGGTAAAAAGTTGTTGAGCTGCTCAATTGTTCGCCTGCGCTCACAAACATTTTGCGGGCGAAGTGCGTGATGCTCCAGAAAAGAAAAGAGTATCGTCGCGGCGCTGGCCATCGCACTCATAAAGTTCACAGCATTGGCTGCCGTCGCGCCATTATCGCCGAATAAAATGATAAAGAATCGGCCCAGAATGGTAAACATCGGTGCACCGGGAGGTGGGGCAGTTCCATTTTATAAGCACTGGAAACAAACTCGCCGCAGTCCCACAAGCTACCTCGTTGCTTCACGGGTAAGCATATAAGTGGCAAGCGCAACAAGAAAGACGGCCCAACCGGTAATGTTATTGACTTTTCTGAAATTCATAAAGGAGGTGGATTTTGAGTCCCGGGTTTTATTCAGGAGTCGCAAAATAGGGTTTAGATTGTAGATTTTCAGCCCGGAAATCCCGGATTGCATTTTTTTAACTATAAAAGGATAGAGGCTATTTCCAGCCAGTTTTGGACCCTTTTGTGTTTACCATTATTCATTTTCACATTATGAGGCTGTGAATACAAAAATGTGGTGCCGGCGAAATGATCCAGGTTCTTAAAATGATCATCGATCATGATATCGGCGCTCACTATCGTTTTGACCCCACAAAAACCATTTGCTGCCACCTGATGAAGGGGAAGTGCTCGTTTAGCCACTCCTGTTTTTCCTGACAGGCTCTGGGGAACTCTCGGTCGCGGCTGAAACAATAAATACCTCGTAGTTCTCATTCAGCCTCCGAAGGATTTCCTGGCTATGTTCCATTCACCGGCGTCGTTCTGAAAAACCCTTTGAGATAAATATAGTCGCGCAGGTGAGGGAAGGCGTCAATCTCTTTGCCGGCCCATAACTTCTTCCAGCGACCTTCTTTTTCCAAAATCCCTTTCATCATAAATGAAAAACTGTTCGCTCACATCGGCGATGACACCGTCCATATCGATGAGCGATTCTTTCCATAAGAATTATTATTCGAAGAAAACCTTTACGGTCTGATAAAAAAGCTGGGTGGATTGGTCGGAATAATCTTTCAGTCCAAAGAGTCCTGCCGCATTGCCTTTGATTAATCGCTATCTCGAGGTAACCGGCGCTGTTGAACAGGGCGAGTTTCTCACCTTCCATCACATCGTGCATAGGATTCGCTGATCCGGTCTATCTTCTTCATCGCGCTTAAAAATAATTCGAAAGCTTCTTCCTTGCGCTGTTGTTCAAACTGCTCCTCTGGTGATATTGACGATAACGTTTTCAAAATTGTCGATAAAAATGATTTGACCTTCGATCCAGTTATTATCAAGCTAGGGACCGCAAATGATTCTTCTCGATATAAACGGCGTCGCGGTACTCCGATATTTTGGATTGATTCACCCTCGATGAGTTGATTCGCCACTTTTGCCATGACGCCCGCGCAGTGGAGGGTGTTTTTGATTCGCTCTTTTGTCGAGGGGTATGCCGATGACCATCTCGGGCTTTTCTTCCAGTATCATATTGAGGAGGCCGTTATCGGCACACAAATAATATTGGTTCTTGTGGAAGGCGAGCAGCAACTGGTCAGGTTTTTTTTCGAAAAGGTCTATCGAGTATTATATGATAGCTGAAGTCGGGGAAGTTTTTGAACGGCGCAGCGGCAGACATATGCAGCCTGGGGATAGTTAAAAGGGGAGACGTTATGGGAGACGTCGATGATTGTAAAGCGCAGGTTGACCTGCAGCATATCTGGGCCTTCACCGCACCTACGAAAGATAATCCCGTTGACCGATATCGGATGTTAAGGTTAGTAAAGGCATATTATTTAGTCAAAAGTCGATAGTCTATAGTCGATAGTCAAGCGCAGAAAGTAAAAAAGGAGAAAGCAAGCCGGGTTAGTATGAAGTTGGATGTTAGATGTTGGATGCTTGGATGTTAAATGTTGATGCTAGCATACTGGATACTGGATGGCAGATGTCGGATGGAAAATAATGGTTGTTTTTACAGCCGGTTCAGATTCGACGTTTCAAAATAATTGTCAGGTGCCTGCCCCGCTGCTTAGCGCGGAGCCTGCCGAAGCCCCTTTTCTCGAAGATATCAGATGCCAGATACAGGATCTCGGATGAAAATTGCTGCTTGTCTCCCGTCTCCCGCTATCACGTCTCACGGCTGACATCTAGTATCCAGCCTCCAGTATCCAGCATCCAGCATCCAGCATCCAGCATCCAGTATCCAGCATCCAGTATCCAGTATCCAGCATCCAGTATCCAGTATCCAGTATCCAGCATCAATGGTCATCTAACCAACCTTCCTTCTTAAAGAAAATTTCTCACTGAGCTTGTCGGCCAAGTCCTGGAAAGAATTTATTCAAAAACTGTTCGTTTGCCAGTAAATGTCAAAACAATCGTTCTCTTCTTTTGAATCGCCTTCAGTATATGGCGGGCACATTCTTCTGCGGTCATCATGCTGTCTTCGTTCATTGGGCTTTCTCCCTGCGATTCGCCGTCTTTATTCAAGGCTGCGCTAGGTATGTTGGAGGTAGTGAAACCAGGACAGACCCACATCACGTGTACGCCATCACCCATCAGTTCGGTTCGGATGGTTTCGAGCCAGCCCTGGAGGGCAAACTTGAAGCAGAATAGCCATTTCGGCCGGGCAATCCGCGATAGCCGGCTATGGATGAAACGCTGACGATGGTTCTTTCTTCGATGATCGAACCAGTGCGTATTTGGTGCAATACACGGCGCCAAAGAAATTAATCTCCATTACTTTTTTGATCACGTCGATGCTGACGTCCCCTCAGCAATGCTCTCATAGATATGCCGGCGTTGTTGATGAGAATATCGATACCGCCAAAGAACTTCAGGGTGGTTTCTGATAAAGCGGCGGCAATCGTTTTTTGTGCTGCTACGTCGGCTACCACATATGGAGGGGATAGGAGGGATGTTCGGATCGAGGCTATATGAATTTATCGTGATTGCGGGCGCAGGTGGCCACTTTTGGCCCCGATTTAAGCAATTCTTCTACCAATGCTTTGCCAATTCCGTCGGTGCCACCGGTGACGATCACTACTTTGTCTTTGAAATAGGAAGCCATGGAAGAAATTTGTTTGCGCAAACCCACTTTAAAAATTTTCAATCGCTAAGAATGCTCTGCCCGGCTGAGGATCATAGGTACATATATTTAATATAGGGAGAGATATTTTGGTGCAACAGCTCCTGAGCCCGTATTTTTGCACTCCCAAAAAGTTCTCGAGTCTGCGTATCAGGCGTCGGCGGCGAAAGCCTTTGGCGACGACCGCAGGCAGGGGATGACGAAGGATGATCTCTGTAGCTCAGCTGGTAGAGCACAACACTTTATAATGTTAGCCCTGAGTTCGAGTCCCAGCGGGATCACGATTGTTCCACGGCGCGGATTTATTCCGCGCCGTTTTTTATGCCCTGAGTCCCGCTGGGACGTAGAAGCTTATCCCGCTCTTAGGAACGTAAACTCGTTGTCATTTGAGGCTAATTCTTTACGAGAAGTAGTTAGTTAAAGAAGGTTAGCGGGAAGTCCCAGCGGGATCACTGAACGTGCAGCAACTTTAACCGCGCCTTTTTGTGGCCCCGAGCCCGCTGGGACGAGGTTTATCCCCGCCCCTTGAAACAGAAATTCTTTCTGCAGCAATTTTTCGTTTGAAATTCCGAAGTATCAAATCGAATATAGAGTAGGCGGAAGTCCCAGCGGGATCACGAAGCGGCAGCAACTTTATTCCGCGCCGTTTTCATTTGCTGACTGCTTTGAATCGAGGCTTACTGTAAAGCTTTCGATTTGACGTACTGTAAGGAGATTAAACTCATCTAAAGCACAGCGTTCTTAAAAATACGCTCTCGATTAATCTTCATAATGATCTTCTGATCACTTTCCGTCAAGTTTTGACTCTCCAGTCCAGTCCTGAAAAATAGAACCCTTCCTGCTTTATCAATCAACACAAATGTTGGAAACCTCACTTATACCATATAGATTTCTGGCTACCTGCTTCCCGCTTCATCAACGGCATAGGTTGGCTTATATTTTTTACAAAACCCTCACGACTTCCCTTCGGATCATACACAATTTGATCCTCTGATAATTTCAAGTTCCTCCGAACTTTTGTCTCAGGGCATTTAACTTTGGAACACTTGCAATACAGGGTCCGCAGTTCCTTATCCAAAAGTCAAGCAGTACCACCTTCCTCTGAATCGGGTTAACGAAATATTCTCATTTATTATATAAAGGAAGCACCCAGTTTGAGCTAAATCGCCTCGAGGCGATTAAGGGAATTTTATTTTTGGGGTGACAATTTGTATTCATTCGTGTGCGTCTGACTAATACCAGGATGGCTCGGAAGGGGCTTCAGGTGCCACATGCAGGTTTGAAAACTTTGTAAGGATGAAATCGCGATTCCCGTCGTTTGTTTGAATTATTGCAGACAGGCAGGTCATTTCTGGTTCGTTATAATCCGGTAAATCACGATTACTACTGATGGTCAGCAGGCTCGAACCCTTTCCCGAGGTTTGTATCCTTTTACCTGCATACAGCGTCACCATGTGGCAGGGTGCAGTGATTAATGCACAGTATCTTTAGTTCTTTGGTAATAGATCCATCCGGCAATGACCCGTGGTAGGATGTTTCTTAGAGTAGTCAGCGAGTTATAAACAGAGCTTGCCTCGAGTCATTTGACCTAAGGGCAAATTTGACATCGATCGCTCTTTGCTTGGTTTACGTAACCGAATTTTTCTGTTCCGTTATAAAAAGAACTTCCGATGATTCATCCTCGATCTGAATCTAAAATGAAGGACTGTATCTGGGCTGTTGGAAATCAAGATAAATTGCCCAGTTACAGATTCAACTCTATAATTCTCGGATGCATAATTTAGTTCCCGGTCGAGAGTATAGCTTGATTGCTTTAAGTTGATGTTAATTGGCTGTAGTGTCCGTTCCAGGATAGAATCCGCAGGATTCTGGAAATTTAAGAAGGGAAGTAAAAAAGATAACACCATCATAATTTCTAAGCATTATTCTACAAGGTAATTTGCGTTCAAACACTTATAAATTTTCTTTTCGACAAAAAGACTTGTCAGGTCGTCGGACTATTAATTTAGGGGTTAGTCGACGATCCGTAGGGTTTCGTCTCTCCGCGACTTGTATTATTGATGGTTTAAATTCGGAATTTTACTATTATAGTGGGTCTGCAGTGAACAACGTTAAATTAAATCTACTGTAACGGTCAGTGGACGGAAATAGGTTTTTTCATCTTCTATTTCCTCATTTTGCAGATCGTCACAGGACTTACAGTTTCGTTATAATGAGTCTTACGCTCCGACTTCGGGAATCTGATATTGTACCGCCTCATCACGGCAATTTATTACCAGGCAATGTTCTGCTATTTATTATAAAGCTATTATTCCCGGGGGTTGATCACAAAAAGATATTTGACATTTATTATTGGCATCATTGTTTTTCTGTTTGCCTAGGATTGGTGGTTGCGAGTCTGGGATTGGATACCCTGGTCATCTTAACTTTTTACTTTATGCAACTCGTAAAGAGTGGTCGTGGATAGTTTATAGACTGTCAATCTCAGATATTGGGCAGGCAAACCGTTGCGGTGACTTTGCTTCAGCATGTTTGCCCTGACTGCCCTCGCTTATTTTATCCAGACCGGAAGAACGGAAAGACTCGTCAGACAAACTGAATCAAGGCGCCGAAGCGTCGAAGAGCGGGTGGCCGCTCTGATGATCGATCACGCTGTCAACCGAGTTCATAGCCGCGATTGCGGCGTGGCGGTCGTGGTCTGGCGCTGGAGGGCCTGGGCCAGCGGAAGAAGGTACCGACTGAGTGGCGGTCTGGTGACAAAGTCGCCGGCGATCTGACCTGGTGTTCTCGAAATTGTTCAACCGCTCGACGCGCAGCAGTAACTTCCTCGCTGGCGCCACCAAAGCGCCGGACGGTGGGAGCGCTGTGCCAGGAAATAAACACCACGCGATCATCGCGCCATCATCATTTGCACCATCAGTCGAAGAGACGCGGTGAGCTGGTGTCTTGGCTTCGTTGGCCCAGAGATCGAACATCGCGACTGCTATGGCCCAGTAAATGGTGACCAGCAAGCAGGATCGCACAGAAGAGATACCAGCGCAGCGCGGCCATGAGGAAAATAGAACAGCCAGCCCGCGACCAGCGCTGGCGGTACAGCGTGGCGCTAACCCAGTCGCGCAGGCGGTACAGAGGACGCGCCGCAGATTGCGCGCCTTCCAGCCGGCGGTGGATCTGCGGCAAAAAGATACCTGGAAGGAACCGCCAGCGCATGCCAGGCAGGTAGCCGATGACGAACGCCCAGATCTCAGAATGTGCCGAGCAGGCCAGATCGGCAACGGCACGGCAGAAAGCTGAACAACGCATCCGAGGATAAGGCCGGGGAACGTTTTGAGCGGATCATCGCGTGAGCCGTTCGATCGAGTCAATCCGCCGGGGCGCGACGCACCGCGAGTGGTCGTGAATGTCGCGACTGCGATGGTCGCTGTCGCTGCCCGGCGAGCATCGTTGAAGATCAGGAGCGGCCGAGTTGATCGTGGAGGTGGCGCAATGGTGCGGTAACTGTTCGTGCCGAGCGAGCTGATCGCGTCGCCGTCACTGGGAGCCAAAGAACGCAGCGACACCTTAAAGAAGAATTCTCCAACACGTGGCGCACCACCAGCAGCAGTACCTGGTACCTGACCAGCAGCAAGATCGCCGCCGCGACATAGTGCAGTCGCCCGATTGAACGGGCGTGGCGAATCCCTTGCCAGCGACATGTATGGTGAAGCGGCTTGGCGTGCGGGCGCAGCAGAGAGCTGCACATAGATGTAGAGCAGCACCAGACGGAGTTTCCAGCATCACGATTACCGAGAGGCCAGGTCTTGTTGATTGCAGGCGGTCTTTGCGCTGGAATTATGTTGAGTGATGCTGGTCGCGTGGCTCGAGATGCGACCCGGCAGGCCGATCCAGCGTCGGTAACTCCTCGAAGGCCCTCGATCGCAAGCGGACAGTGGACTGGTGCCATCGGAGAGTGCCAGATCAGCAGCAAGAGAGCCGTGGCTGATCACGGCGATGGGTCGCCCGCCACGCTTTCGGCAACGGTATGACGCGCGCTGGCCCTTCCAGCTCCGGTTGGTGTTGGCGGCAGCGTGGCTCCGGACGAGCAGAAACGCGAGCGGCGACCACAAGAAACCCTTCTTCGACTGATCATCCCCGGCGGCAGCAGGATGTTGACATGGTTGAATGAATGATCGGTGAGGCTGCGGTACAGACATTGATCGGCCCGGCCTTTGTTTGAACACCCGGTAGCAGCCATGACGTGAGAGGACACGTAGGGCGCCGAGCGAGATGATCGGAAAGAGATAGGCGAGCGGTTTCCAGCGTGCGCGTGGGCGTGCCGGTGCGCTCGACGATCCAGGTGGACGACCAGCGCTGACCGCAGTGTGAAAGCGCCGCCTGCTGCCGCAAAGATCAGAGACCACCGCTGTTTCCTCACCAGGCTGCCGCCGTGAGCGCACGGTCCTGGAAATTGCGTGCAGGCCCTTATTCTCCGCGGCGGGCTGGGTGCGATCCGCAATGCGTCATTACGCTGCCTTGAGGAGAAACAGGAAAGGCGGCACCACGATGCAGCGATAGATGACGATCAACACGCCCGCCACGGCGCGGTCTGGCGCGCTTGGAGCCGCGACCAGATGCCGGAAGCAGCGGCTCCCTTGGCGCTAAGCCCGGTCGCCCGCGCCTGGCGCGCAGTGGCGCTGGACTGCAACAGGGTCCGGTGACAGGTCACAAGGGCCTTCCTGATCGTTTTGCATCTGCATTCAGGCACCAGCCCCGAAAAGCCGATCGGCCAGCGGTTAGTCGTTGCCGCCGTCTGAGCTGAACCAGCACCCACGGTAGTAACGCACCCGGCCAGCTTCCGTAACGCTCACTTTCAACCTGCGGTCGAGCGTAGCCTCGGCCGCTTAACAGACGCCATCGTGGTAACAGCGCACATCGCGCGCTCCGGAATCGATGATCGTCGTCAGGGCAATGCCCAGGGCGTTCCTGATGACGACCGCAGCGATGCGCGCTGGTGGTGGTGCGGTCAGTTTCCGGCAGGCGGTTAACAGTCTCCGAGCTGCGGTAGCTGCGCAGTTACTCCGGTATGCTTCGAGATTCTAGGCTGAGCTCAGGTGCCACGCCGGTTTATTCACGAAATTCGACCTGCCGTAGTCTTACCCAGGCGCAGGGCAATGCTAGAGTTAGTTTCTGGTGAGGTTGATCCAATGGAGATGGTCGTACCACCCTCTCCATGGCGTGGAGAGATGTTCGATCGCAGGAAACCGATCTCGGTTCTACCTGAGATCGGCAATCAATGATTTGCGCGTGCTTATCCGGTAGAGTGCCCAACTTTCATCGGCGAAACCGCGCCCCTTCCCAACTTCCTCGGCGGGGGAGGTGGTAGGTGCGCACACTCTGCGTATTCAGCAACGACGCGAATCGCCCTGCTCCTTATGGTGCCTGTTAGCGCCTTTTTCTCCAAATGTTTTGGCGTCCCGTGGCTAGCGGATATCGACTCCAGATGGCCTCTGGCGAGAGGCTACGCCGGCGCCCGCCGCCTGCCGCACGCCGCATTTTTCGAACCATCCGGGGTCAATGTCGTTAGTCGACTTTGACGCAAGCCGCCGCCCCGGCAACGGGAATGACAGCCAGGAGCACGCTTGATCGCGGCGAGCGCAGGCAATTCAACCGAGTGCAAGCGCAGCGTAAGCCGATGGTAATCAGGACGCCGACTACGCCGCTGCTGTGCCTGTTTCTGGAAATCAGATAGCAATTTCGAGCCGTTTCCCATAGCCATGTAGAGCTATCCTTTGACCTGTACAAGCCCTGGGTCACTCGTACGAGCTTTGCCGGATGCTTAACGCTAACGTTTCGTCGGACAAAAACGGTCACAACGTTCATCGAGACGTTCCGTCTGACCTGGTGCTCCACCGTTCTCGCAGTGGGGCGCTCAAGTCAGGTGCCGGGCGGAAGCGCCACATCGTCGCATAGTTTGCATAGTTTGTGAGGATTGATCAGGCGCAGACCACGTCGACTCTGGCGCTGAGTTTGCGGCACGCCCTCCAGAGCAGCGAGAGCTGGAGCATCGCTGACTTTGGCGAATGAACGATGCGGTGGAGCAGGAGCAGCTGAAAGATCCCGCCAGCATAAACAACGAACACTGGTGACGGTCGACCCCAGCAGCAGAAGATTAATCAAAGAAAACCTTCGATCGCCACATCGAAAGTAATCACGCCGACGGCGTATCGGGAAGGCCAACCTCCATCTCGCGCTGGAACAGCGTCATCCGATCGGGCCAGCGTACCGGTGCATCCAATCCGGCATGGAGAGCAAAGCGCAATGAGATCGCGACGCATCCCTGAACGCGCGGGTGGTGACCCGATCTTTCTGATCTGGTGACACAGAGCCATCAGTAACCTTTTTTTCCGAAGCTCATTGGCCTTGGAAACCTCGATCCGGATCTTTATCGCGCGTGACGCAGAGATCGCTGGCGTAGCGCTGAAACAGATTCGCGCGAGATGGACATAACTTCAGTGGAGAATGGCGGTGTCAGATGTTGATATATAGTCGACAGATCGCCCAGGTTGCTGCTGGCGCAAACAGCCGCGCGCAAGGTTGAACGATCAGCAACCCTGATTTCTCCGCGCCACACGGCCCGCAACCGCTGCTTAAAGAGCTGTGACATTCTATCGACCCCGTGTCCGATTGAAACGGGGCGGGCCAGGTCGGTAGGAGCTGTGGCTTAATCATGGCAGCACAGCCACGTGCGTTTACTCCCGCACTTTACACGCCATTGGGCGTCTGCAGAGACCATAAATTCTTGGATTAAAGTTCGACGTGATATACTCTCAGATCAAGTTTTATAAATTCTTAACCCCCATGATTTCAACTGGCAAACCAGCCCGTTGAGCTTAAGGTCGCATATTAACCATTTGTAAACCATACACCGATCCTTAAATTGACTGGCTTGGCTGGAGCCATCATCTGTATTTAGCGAACAGGCTTGCCAAGGCGTATCCGGCCTTTGATGACGCGGCAGAGATAGAACGGCGCTTTAAGGCCTTTGATAATATCGCAAACGAGGCTCAAGTTTCGGTAACGCTGGAGGCCATGTAACATCTGTGGTTCCTAAAGCTTTCAGCTGAAAGCTGTTGCTTTCCTCTGGGGATAAAGTCGGGCGCGAGTGGTGCCGTTCTCTTGCGGAGCCCAGACACCAGCTCGCCAGCTACCCGATGCTGATGAGCAAAGCTCGGCCCGTCGGCAGGGACGAAGGAATTATGGTCGTCTGGCGTCTGCAAATGAAGATGTCAAAGCATCCTTTACGCACACGGCAGTCCCGGCACAGCCGGGTGGGCGCCAGGCTTCTCAGACCGGAACTGACAACAAATTCCTGATCAGGGGAGACAGGCTACGCGGGATAATGCCTGACCGACGGTCTACGCTTCATCAAGTTCGGCACAACTTGTGTGGTGACATAACAGCCGGCGTCAGCTATAGATCGATGACACCGCCGAGCAAAGCGCGGCATGGCTGTCAATGGTGATGTCTTGGGAAGCACGAACTACTGAACAACGATCCATGACCGTAGGACTTCGGAACGAATGATCGGTCGGCCGTTCCTTACAATCCTGATCGCGTTTCGCTGATGCGCCGATCACCACGCAGCTGCTTTCGCCGGGTCAATCGCCCGAGCTGGCGCGGGGTTGGCGCCGTGGCGTCTACATGCTCTTTGTATCCAGAACCCCACAGCATATCGGAAGCCCGCGACATCCGCTAGCGGTCTGAATAAACGCTTTTCCGGCGCGACACAGGTTGTCAGTGCCGTTGAGGCCAGTGACCGCACGACGTCCCTGCGCTTCGCTACGCTCGGCTGTGTGTTATTCATGACTGGCGCAGCCGATCACTGGTGGAGATTAAGCCCTGCCAGTCTACTGCTCAACGTTCATTCTGCCCACAACCAACTCAGTCCGGATGCACCTTAAAAGACCGACATCGGCCGGGATGCAGACTTTACCGGGGCGCTGGCTATCCGATCCCACCGCTGCGATTCAGCCATGCGGTTTTTCCTCTCCATTTCCATACGGCGAGATCGCCAGTTGTTGATCACTTTTGAGTAATCACGTGAATGAGGCTGCTCCCGGCGCAACCGCCAGGACTGGCCGTGAGTTATGCCGCCGATCATTCACTGAATATCGTTCCTGCGGTGCCGCAGATTGGATTCCCGCGATAGTCGGGGCCAGAACCGCTCCATGCCATCGATCAGGTCGACGTTTTTTGTCAACATCATCAAACACCCATTTTTCGAATTGAAACAGCCCCAACTTCAACGGCGCTGGCTTTTCGAGCAGCAGGCACGCGCCTGGGGGAGCTTCGATCGTTACTTCCCGGAACCGAACCGTGTGGTTGACTGCGCAGCTTGTCGAAGCTGGCTCAGCTTCAGTGGCTTAACTCTTCTGAGTAATCGCCAGTAAGTTGTGATTTTTTTCGGCCTTATGACCGCCAGAGAATATGAGGTAATTTGCAGAGCCAGGCCACACCCTCTGAATCGGATAATCGTCAGCGCCACTTTTCTCAAGCCGCCGCCAAACAAGTTCTTCCCAGATGTGGATCATCACGTTAGCGCGCAGTAGCCTGGCACAAACCATAATAATGGACAGCGTGGAAAGGCGGCTTAACGCGCACCGGCATCAGTGTTTCTGGGCAGCAGACGACTCACATCATCTCTTCACCAAATTGAGCGACGACACTATCCTATCCAGCTATCTTTAAACGGAAAACGAGGTGGGATTCGAAAAGACCTCAGCCTCGCAAAAAGGCAAACCAGGGCGTTCCTCCCAACCAGATAACCGATAAGGCCTGGCGCGGCTGAAGAATCGCTGCAACATCCATAATCCGTCAGCAGCGACGCGACTTTGTCACCATCATAGGCGAAAAGTGGCGCGCGCGCGAGATCCGATCCCCACAACCATCCTGAAATGATCATCGCTGATTGCGAACTGGTTGTCCGGTTCGCCCCCGCTTGTTCTTCGGTGGAGGACAAACTGGACAACCGGGCAAGCACTTCCGGTCCATGATCAGCGTGATGGGTAGTTCGCGGTAGCCCCGGAAACCGATCACCGGAAGCAATGGCTCAGCATTGAGGAGTATTTGCAGGTGGCTGGCGACGGGCTTATCTGGGTAAGAAGGAGCGGTAGGCGCGGCTACGTGCTGGCTTCTCCGATCCCAATAGACTGAGCTGTTCCATGTCCGCTGGCTCATCGTGACAGTATTTGTTTTTCTTCTCAGGAGCTTCGGCACAATATGCATTGACACAACACACAATAAAAATTAGAAGCGCTCCAATCTGACTGAGCGCCCCAGATAAAAGTTCAATCCTGGTTTAAAGGCCCCACACTTGGTATGTCGTCCCCGCAGCAACGATCCTGGCTGATGCGCCCGCCATGAAGTGGAGCTGGCGCTTGAAATTGAAGAGTCGTCGTCGACGTTTGAGATGCCAGAACCACATCGAGCAACACCGTCGCCTGATCCTTCGGCGCACCCCGTCGACCTCGGTGCCAGACTGGTGATCCAGCACCCGACCGCGATTACCAGCGCAGGACCCGGTGGCGCCGCCCCCAGGATCAGCGCTGGCTAACCTCCGAGAAACCATCGACCGAGCGTGAACGTCGACCCCCGTGGCTGGGGATGATCCGCCGTTCACGGTGAATCAGGCGTGCGCCGATACAACCGCTCCGCAGAGATCGTGAGAGTCCCAACACCATCAAGCGCTCGCCTGACGCCGTCACGGCTTTTCTTCGCCGAAGTGGAGAGCTCATGTTTGCGCTGAGCTGACCATGGACGCAAATGCCAGCAATCGGACAGAAAAAGAACTTCGTCCAGCTGCTCTGCCGGTAATAATTTCACCTTTTAACCTATAATCGGTGATACAGAATCAACAGGATGCGCGAACACATCAAGGGCGGCTGCCTGATAAGGCAAAGCGGCGCGCTAAGGATGCGGGCCGGCGGACTGGTCGGTACGCGAAGCTGCGGCGGAACATGCACCAGATAGCGCTTAACGACGCCACACCGCACGACCAGCAGTTCTGATGTCGAAGCTGGACAAGGCGAAGCGGTAGGAGGCCAGCCAGGCCGCCACGCGCGATGCTTCAACACGCGCAGGATAAGCCGAATAGCCGCCGGTTGGCGATGTTGCGGTGCTTTCGGTGCCACCGAGGAAATGAGCGGTAAGAGCACGCCTGGCGCCACCACCAATTTCCATTGCAGCGACGATCAGCAGCCGCCGTATCGCCACGGCGGCCTCTTCTGGTGGCAAGATCGCTAGCTTTGAAGATCAAATTCGGCAGCCACACGTGCGACAATTATGATGAGCGAAGGCGTGGGGTACGCAGACGTCGCCGGTAAGCAATACGTAACTGAACAGTTGTATGCCATC
>ERZ1370068.9656-contig-8417_pt1 | contig 57033 bp, 65 predicted proteins | sample MGYA00561227_ERZ1370068 | MGnify/ENA primary metagenome ERZ1370068 (study PRJEB38410, sample SAMEA6850437) | metagenome | study: Metagenomic assessment of the ecological functions of the soil: analysis of the soil microbiota associated with the... | reverse complement strand
TTACGTATTGCTGGCACGGTGCAGGACATCACCGAGCGGCGCCAGCTCGAGGATCAGCTGCGGCAGTCGCAGAAGATGGAGGCGATCGGCCGGCTGGCCGGCGGCATCGCGCACGACCTGAACAACGCGCTGACCGCGATCGCCGGCTACGCGCGAGCTCGCGCTCGGCGAAGTCGGCGTCGGACGCATGCCGCGCGCGCCGACGTCGAGGAGATCCGCCGCGCCGCCGAGCGCGCCGGGTCGGTCACGCGCCAGCTGCTGGCCTTCAGCCGCAAGCAGCTGCTCGAGCCGCGCGTGTTCGATCTCAACGACACGATCGCCGGCGATCGCGCGGCTGCTGTCGCGGCTGCTCGGCGACCGACATCGACGTCGCAGACGCGAGCTGGCCGACCGGTCGCCGACCGGTGCTCGGCGATCCGGGCCAGGTCGAGCAGGCGCGTCATCAACCTCGCCGTCAACGCCCGCGACGCGATGCCCGGCGGCGGTCGAGCTCGTCGCTGACCACGCGCTGGAGACGGTGGACGAGGCGTTCGCGCGCACCCACGCGCCGATGCCGGCCGGCCACTACGTCGTGCTGCGCGTCTCCGACTCCGGGCACGGCATGTCGCGCGAGACGCAGGCGCGCATCTTCGAGCCGTTCTTCACGACCAAGGACGTCGGCAAGGGCACCGGGCTCGGGCTGTCGATGGTCTACGGCACGCTGAAGCAGATCGGCGGCTTCATCTTCGTCGACAGCGAGATCGACCGCGGCACGACGTTCCGCCTGTACTTTCCGCCGGCGGCCGACGCCGGCGCGCGGCGCGGCCGGCCGCCGCGGCAGCCGCAGCGCAGCGCCGCGGCCACGAGACGCTGCTGATCGTCGAGGACGAGCCGTCGGTGCGCAACCTGGTCGCGTCGGCGCTGCGCCGCGACGGCTATCGCCTGCTGATCGCGAGCTCCGCCGGAGGAAGCGCTCGCGCACGGCCGACGCGCACGACGGCCCGATCGATCTGCTGCTGACCGACGCGATCGATGCCGGGCAAGAGCGGCCTCGAGCTCGCGAACCTGCTGAGCACGCGGCGGCCCGGGCATCCCGGTCATCGTCATGTCCGGCTACACCGAGGAGACGCCTGTCGATGCTCCGGCCTGAAGGAACCGGTCGCGCTCCTCCAGAAACCGTTCACGCCGCGCGAGCTGCGCCGCCGCATCCGCGAAGTGCTCGACCGATACGCTGGTCGATCGGGAATCTGCAGACGACGTTCGACGCAGAGTCGCAGCCGCGAAAATCTGCGTTACTCGTGCGTCGCTGAGACTCTGGTCACGCGAACGCTGGCGTCAGCTCAGCGCGTCAGCGGCGCGAGCGCCGGCGTGACGCCGTGCGGGCAGCGGCGTGCGCGCGGTGTTCATCACCATCGCCAGCATCGTGTAGTAGCCGGTGATGCCGATGACGTCGATGACGCCCCTGCTCGCCGATCGTGCCGACCGCCCGCGCGTAGGTGCCGTCGCTCACGCCCTGGTTGCGCTGCATCTCGTCGAACAGCGAGTAGACGATCGCCTCGTCCTCGGCCATCGCGTTCAGGACGCCGGCCCTCCGCGATCGCCTCGACGATGTCGGCGCTTCAGCCGCCCTTGACGCGCGAGCGGCGCGATGCGCGTTCCACTCGTACTGCTGCGTCCAGCGGCGCGCGGTCAGCAGGATCACGAACTCGCTGCAGCCGCGGCGGCAGCGAGCTCTCTGAAGCGCAGGTAGTCGCCCATCGCCCGCGCGCGGCTCATCACCTCCGGGCTGCGCAGCAGCGCGCACGAACGGGCCGGAGATGTCGACCGACCGCGCGCGCCTTGAACTCCTCGATCGCTTTCTTCTGCGCGTCGGTCAGCTTGTCGGCCGGAATCGGCGGCATCCGATCCTGCGCGCCGCGCGACGCGGCGATACCGACCACCGCGCATGACGAGCGGGAACATGAGCTTGAGCATCGGGCACCTCCACGGCACTCACTGCAGCGTCGGTTGACTCGCGATCACTGCCAGATCGCTGTTTGAACCACTGTGCCACCTGACAGCCGCGCGTCTGCGCCGCCTGTTCGCATCGCACTCATCGGGTTCGGCTACTGGGGACCGAACTACGCGCGCGTGCTGAGCGATCTGCCGAGCGCCGAACTCACGGCCATCTGCGATCAGCGCGCCGATCGCCTGTCGGTCGTTCGGCAGCGTCTATGGCTCGGTCGCGATCTGCGCCACGCTCGACGAGCTCTTCGCACGCGACGACGTGGACGCGATCGTCATCGCGACGCCGGCATCGACGCACGAGGCGCTGGTCCGCGCATCGCTGGCCAGCGGCCGTCGCACGTCCTGGTGGAAAAGCCGATGGCGCTGCGACGCCGCCGGCTGCGCACGCGCTGTGCGACCTGGCCGACGTCGGCCGGCCTGCGTGCTGATGGTCGGTTATACGTTTCTGCATAACGCCGGCGTGCGCAAGATGAAAGAGGTGCATGGCGCCGGAGCACGTTCGGTCAGCCGTACTACCTGCACGCCACGCGGACCAACCTCGGCCCGATCCGCCCGGACGTGAACGCGGCATGGGATCTGGCGCCGCACGACATCGCGATCTTCAACTACCTGCTCGACGACCAGCCGCTGTGGGCGTCGGCGATCGGCACCAGCGTGCTGAAGACCAGCCGCGAAGACATCGCCTTCGCGACGCTCGGCTTCACGAACGACGTGATCGGCAACATTCACGTCAGTTGGGCCGATCCCAACAAGGTGCGCGAAGTCGTCGCCGTCGGCAGCCGCCGCCGCGTCGTCTTCGACGACCTCAACAACGTCGAGCGGGTCCGGGTGTTCGAGCGCGGCGTGTCGGTGGGCGAGGCCGTCTCCGATTCGTTCGGCGAGTTCAAGCTGCTCGTTCGAGACGGCGACATCATCAGCCCGAAAGTCGAGCACGAGCGAGCCGCTCAAGAACCAATGCGCAGGATTTCGTCGAACGCGATACTCGCCGGGCGGCCGCCGCTCGCCGGAGGGCGCTTCGGAACCGGCGTGGTTCGAACGCTGGTGGCGATCGACACGTCGATGCGGTCGCGCGGAGCGGCCGTTGACGTGTGACGTGCCGGGCGCGGTGCGGGTCCATCTCGGCGCCAACGCCGTGATCGATCCCGGCGTGCTGCTCGGCTACCCATCCGGCCGGCCGGGCATCACGGGCGACACCCGCATCGGCGCCGGCCGCTCGCATCCGTTCCGGCTCGATCGTCTACGCCGCGGTCGAGATCGGCGAGGACTTCGAGACCGGGCATCACGCGATCGTGCGCGAGGAGAACCGGATCGGCGACCACTGCACGCTCTGGAACAACTCGACGATCGATTACGGCTGCGTCATCGGCGACCGCGTGAAGATCCACTGCAACGTCTACGTCGCCCAGTTCACGACGATCGAAGACGACGTGTTCCTCGGCGCCCGGGCGTGACGATCGCCAACGATCCCCACCCGATCTGCACCAAATGCATGCAGGGTCCGACGATCCGGCGCGGCGCCCGCATCGGCGTCAACGTGACGCTCCTGCCGCTCATCACGATCGGCGAGAACGCGCTGGTCGGCGCCGGCAGCGTGGTCGACCGCCGGACGATGCCGGCCGGCATGCTGGTCGCCGGCAACCCGGCGCGCGTGATCGGCCCGGTCGACTCCGTCGAGTGCCCATTCGGCATCGTCATTCCCTACGAGGACGGGCATCGACGTCCGGCGGCGGCCCGAGTGGGACGACGGTCGCGCCGCTGCCGCGCCCGGTGGTCCGGCCGCCGAAGACAGCCTCGATAGATGCGCGTCCTCGCCGCGACGTTCGCCTACAACGAAGGCGACAAGATCCGCCGCACGCTCGCGCGGCATCCCGCCGACCGCACCTACGATCTTCTGGTCCACGACGATGGGTCGACCGACGGCGCGCCTGGACGATCGATCCGGGGCATCATCGTGCTGCGCAACCCGACGCAACCAGGGCATCGGCGCGCGCGATGAAGCGCGTGTTCAAGTACGCGCTCGACCACGGCTACGACGTGCTCGTCATCCAGGCCGGCAACGACAAGGACGATCCGCTGGAGATCCCGTCGCTGCTCGGCGCCGCTGCGAGGACGGCATCGCCGACTTCGTCCAGGGATCGCGCTATCTCGGCGGCGGCGGTTCGGCAACATGCCGGCGCTATCGCGTGTTCGGCACGCGGGTGATCCACCCGCTGATCTTTTCGCTGGCGGCGCGCAAGCGCGTGACCGAGAGCACCAACGGCTTTCGCGCGTTTCGCACGACGATCCTGCGCGATCCGCGCATCGACTGGCAGCAGGCGTGGCTCGACCGCTACGAGCTGGAGCCCTACCTGATGCTGAAGGCGATCCGGCTGGGCTATCGGCATGTCGAAGTCGCCGGTGACCAAGATCTATCCGCCGCACGCAGCTCGGCTACACGAAGATGCGGCCGTTCATCGACTGGTGGAGCATCGTGCAGGCCCGGTCGTCTATCTGGGTCTCGGATTGAAGAAATGATGGCGACCATGCACGTGCCGTTCGTCGACTCTGCGAGCGCAGCACGCGCCGCTGACCGCGGCGATCGAGCGGGCGTTCCGCGAGCGATCGTCGAGCGCGGCGATTTCATCATGGGCGCGGCGGTCGAGCGCTTCGAGAGCCGAATACGCCGCGCTACATCGGCACGCGCGCACGCGATCGGCGTCGGCACCGGCCTGTCGCGCGATCGAGCTGGCGCTGCGCGCGTTCGGCGTCGGGCCGGGCGACGAGGTGATCACCGCGGCCAACACGTTCATCGCGACCGTCCTGGCGATCATGGCGGTCGGCGCGCGGCCGGTGCTCGTCGACATGGATCGCGGCGACCTACGGCATCGACGCCGGCGGCGATCGCCGCGGCGATCACGCCGCGCACCAAGCGCGATCGTTCCGGTGCACCTGTGCGGCCAGCCGGTCGACCTCGACGCCGTCGTCGGCCGTCGCCGCGGCGTCACAACCTGGTCGTCATCGAGGACGCCGCACAGGCGCACGGCGCCCGCTACGAGGGCAGGCGCGCCGGCAGCTTCGGCCACGCCGCGGCCTTCAGCTTCTACCCGTCGAAGAACCTCGGCGCGCTCGGCGACGGCGGCATGATCACGACCGAACGACGACGCGGGCGGCGGCAGGCTGCGGCTGCTGCGCAACTACGGCCAGCGCGTGAAGTGCCACCACGCCGTCGCCGGCACTAACTCCCGCCTCGACACGCGTGCAGGCCGCGGTGCTGTCGATCAAGCTGCCGCATCTCGACGGCTGGAACGCGGCGAGACGCCGCCACGCGGACGCCTATGCGCGCGCCTGAGCGGCCGCGTGCACACGCCGGTCGCGGCGCCGGACGTCGAGCACATCTACCACCTCGTACGTGATCGAAACGCAGCGAGCGCGACGCGCTCGAGCAGCGCCTGCAGGCGCGGCAGATCGACACCGGGATTCACTATCCGGTGCCGACCCACCTCCAGGACGCCTGCGCGGCGCTCGGCCACAAGGCCGGTGACTTTCCGGCGACCGAGCGCGGCCGCCGGACGCATGCCTTCGCTCCCGATGTTCGCGGAGCTGACCGGAGGAACAGATCGACTACGTCTGCGACGCGATCGGCGACGCCGGCGACGGACGAACCTCGGCCCCGAATCGCTGATAATCACCAGCTGATGGCCGTCTCTCATTCCCGCGTGACGAGCGAATAGTCGTGGCGCCGATCATCGACCGGCGCCGTCCTGCTGGCCGCCGTGCTGCTACGCGCGCCGGGCCACGGTGAACACCTACGTCCGCAGCCGGCTGTCGGACCCTCGTCGCTGCTCCTGCTCGTCTACACCATTGCCGCGGCGCTGCGTCGCCTACGGCCGGCTGCCGGCATCGATCAGCGGCCAGATCCGCATCGCCAGCCCGCTGCTGCTCGCCTTCGGCATCGCGAACGCGCTCGTCGTCCTCGCCGTCAACCCGTGGCGCGTCGACCGGATTCCGGACCACTACCCGAAGATCGTCCAGGACGCCATCGTCATCACGCTGTTCGTGCTCGTGGCGACGCTGTTCATGCCGGATCGCGATCGTCGCGCGACGACGGCCGGTCGGCGCCGTGGTCATCGGGTTCGCGCTGCAGGATACGCTCGGCAACCTCTTCGCCGGGCTCGCCATCCAGATCGAAAAAGCCGTTCCGCGTCGGCCACTGGGTGACGATCTGGCGGCGTCGACGGCGATCGTCAGCGAAGTGACGTGGCGGGCGACGAAGATCTCGCACCAAGGCCGGCAACTTCGTGGTCGTGCCGAACAGCGTCGTCGGGAGAGACGCGATCACGAACTACTCGGAGCCGACCAGGCACACGCCGGGTCGGAGGTCGAAGTCGGCGCCAGCTACGACGCGCCGCCGAACGAGGTGAAGGCGGTGATCCGGAAGGCGCATGCAGGGCGAAACGCTGATCGCGCCGGAGCCGCCGCCGGAAGTGCTGCTCGTGGACTTCGCCGCGTCGGCGATGACCTATCGCGTCCGCGTCTGGTCCGACCGATTTTGCCGCCGACGAGCGCATCCGCGATCACGTCCGGTCGCGCATCTACTACGCGTTCCGTCGCCACGGCATCAGCATCCCGTACCCGATCCAGGTGCAGATCGAGCCGGACGCGCCGCGGCCGCGCCGGTGACCGGCGATGACGCGCGCGCGCGTTCGTTCGACGAGGTCGAGATCCTGGCGGCGCTGACCGCCGGGCAGCGCGCCGAGCTCGCCGCCGCCTCGCGTTCGCTGCTCTACGCGGCGGGCGAGGTGATCGTCGCCGAAGGCGACGCCGGCGACTCGATGTTCGTGGTGGCGCGAGGTGAGGCGTCGGTCACGCTGTCGCAGACCGAGGGGGTCCGGCGACGCTGCGGCGAGGGCGCGTTCTTCGGGAGATGTCGCTCCTGACCGGGGACGCGCGCAGCGCGACGGTCACGGCGGTCACCGACAGCGAGCTGATTGAGGTCAGCGCGCGAGGCCTTCAGGCGCGTCGTGCTGGCCGACGCGGCGATCGTCGACCGTGTCGCGGCCGCGGTGGAGACGAGGCGCGCCGAGCTCGAACGCCACCGCGCCAGCCGCGCGATCGACGGCGCCGCCCCGGAAACGCGCGGCACACCTTCGTCGCGCGGGTGCGTCGGTTCCTGCAGGCTGTCGGCTGTAATCAGAATCGACGTCAGAGGCCCGCCTTCAGCGCGCGATCGCACGTCCGGCTTGCCGGACACGTTCGTGAGACTCAGACCAGCGCCTGCTTGAACGCGGCGACCTCGGCGTCGGTCACTGCCGCGACCTTCACCATCGCCGGGTTGCTGCCGCCTTTGGCCGCGCGATCGGCGCCGAGTCCGCGCGACCCGCCCGACGCCGACACCTGCGCCGTCTGTTTCTCCGGGCGCGACGGTCTGCGTCAGGCTGCCGACGCCGAAGCCCTTCTTTCTTCGGATCTTCGGCTTTCTTGTCCTTGTCGTCCTTCGCGGCCGGCCTTCGACGATCCGGTCAGCCCGGCGGCGCCTGCCTCTCGACGGCCGCGATCGAGGTGATCGGCACGGCGGTGTACGTTGATGTTCTGCTTGTAGCGCGCCGCGCCGGCCGGCGCCCGGCTTAGCCCCGGCGGCCTGGCGAATCTTGTCGATGCGCTCCTTGGTTTCCGGATGCGACGCGAACAGGCCGTTGCGCTCCGCCTGATCCTTGTTGCGCTCGTCGAGCCGCGTCGAGAAAGTCGGCGAGCGTCGCCGACGCGTAGCCGGCCTTCTGCGTGAGCTGCACCGACGCCTTGTCGGCGTCGAGCTCGTCGCCGCGGTCGAACGCGTTCTCGAGCACCATCTCGTACGTGCCTTGTTCGTGAGCTGGTGCAGGACCGCGCCGCGATCCTTGGCGCCGCGTCTGGTGCCCATCTGCACCGCCTTGTTCTTCCTGATCGCGTTGACGGTGTGCTTGTGCGCGACGTGGCCGATCTCGTGCGCCGAGCACGCCGGCCAGCTCCGCCTCGTTCTTCATCAGCCCGAGCGCGCCGCGCGTGACGTGCACGAGGCCGCCCGGCGACGCGAACGCGTTGACGCCGTCGGTGTCGAGCACGATGAACGTCCACGCGCAGCTTCGGGCCGCTCGGACTCGCGCGCGACCGTCAGTGCCGACGAGCGTGACGTAGCTGTGCACGGCCGCATCCTGACGACGCCGAAGCGCGCGCGGATCTTGCGCGCTGACGTCCTCGCCGATCTTGCGCTCTTCCGCCTCGGTGATGTTGAGCTCGTCGAGCTTCGCCTTCTGCTCCTGGCTGCGCCTTGTTCAGGATGCCGCCGAGCTGCGCGTGCGCAGGCGAGCACAACGCGCCAGCGAACGGTCACCGCGAGGATCGTCTTCTCATGTCACGTGCCTCGTCTGCGGGCCGCAGCGGGCGTTTCGTGCGCCGCGCGCCCGTCACGCTCGAAGATCGCGACCGGCTGCGTCTTGCCTTTGACGACGACGTCGCCGAGCGGCCGAACAGCGTATGCGGCCGCTCGAGCCGCTCGCGCGTAGCGTCGCTGATGATAATCCGGGTGCCGTACTGCTTGTTGAGCGATTCGAGCCGCGACCCGAGGTTCACCGCGTCGCCGATCACCGTGTAGCTCATGATCGCTCCGACCCGATGTTGCCGGCGATCATCGGCCCGGTGTTGATGCCGATGCCGATGTCGAGCTCGATCGGCCGCCCTGCGCTGCCCACTGCGCGTTCAGCTCGCTGCAGCTCGTCGATCATCTCGAGCGCCGCCTCGCACGGCGTGATCGGCGTGGTCCGGATCGTCGAGCGGCGCGCCGAACAGCGCCATCACCATGTCGCCGACGAACTTGTCGACGCGTGCCGTGGTGACGGAAGACGATCTCGACCATCCGCGTGAAGTACTCGTTCAGCATGCCGACGATCTCTTCCGGCTCGCCCGCGTTCGGTGACCGTCGTGAAGCCGCGGATGTCCGAGAAGAGCACCGTCATCTCGCGCCGCTGCCGCCGAGGCGCGCCAGCGCCGGGTTGGCGACGCAGCTGGTCGCAGACGTCCTTCGACACGTACTGGCCGAACAGCTTCTTCATCTTCCGCTTCTCGCGGCCCTCGACGAAGTACTGGTAGCCGACGCCGCCGAAGAGCGCGAACGCCGAGGCGAGCACCGGCTGCGACAGGTTCAGCCAGTAGCCGCCGGCGAACAGCCGCGTCGCGCACCGCAGCTCAACGCCGCGATGAAGACGGCCGTCGCCGCGGTCGCCCACCACGCCGGCAGTGACCGTGGCCACGCAGGCCGATCGCCACGGCGGCCGCCGTCACCGTCGCGATCGCGGACGCGCGGGCGCGCGTCGCGGATGAAGCGGCTCGGACAGCACGTCGTCCGCCACCGCGGCGTGGATGTTGATCCCGGGCATCCGCCCGTTCGAGAACGGCGTCTCGAAGACGTCGAAGAGGCCCGACGCCGTCGTGCCGACGAAGACGATCCTGATCGCGGAAGATCGCCGGATCGATCGCCGGCTTGCGGTCGTTGAGGATCTCCTGCTCGGCGGCCGCGAGATCGAAGAACGAATAGGTCGGGTAGGTGCGCTGCTTGAGGTCGGCGAGCAGCGCCGGGCCGCGGAAATTGATCAGCCCCCACTGATAGCGCTCGACGCCGTCCGAGCTCTTCACCTGCCGCCACGAGAGCGGCATCACGCGGTCGCCGATCACCAGGCGGTCGCCGTCGAACCGGACGTCGCGCGGCGCGATGCCGGCGGCCTCGAGCGCCGCCGCCAGGCCGAGCGACGGCAGGACATGGGTGCCGGTCTGCGCGAACGGCACGGTGTGGCGCAGCGGGCCGTCGGGATCGAGCACGAAGAAGTTGTGGCCGAGCGCGCTGCCGGCCTTCGCCAGGGCGGCGAATGGCGGATAGACGACGCGGCGCTCGACCGGCGCCCGCCGCCGGCGGCGCGAACCCGGACTCGGCCATCGCCGGGCTCTGGCCGGACGCGGCGTTGTAGGTCGCATCGGCGAGCAGGATGACGTGCCCGGCCGCCTCGACGGACTTGACCAGCGCCTCGTCCGATGCCGCCCCGGACAGCGTTTCGCCGCCGTATTCGAAGCCGGTGCGCGTATCGGCCTCGGCAAAATTCACGTCGTAGACGATGATCTTCGCCGGGGCCCGCGCCAGGAAGTCGAGCAGCATCGAGTGCACGACGCGCGGCCACGGCCAGCGTCCGGCGTAGGGCTGCAGGTTGCGGAGCGAGCATCGTCGATTTCGACGAGCGCGATGTCTGGTCGCGCCGTTTCAGGGCGCGCGGTCCGCGTCAGCCGCCAGTCGTAGGTCTTCAGCTCCACGGTCTGCAGCGGGTGGCTGCCGCTGCCGCCCGCGAGGCCGGCGGACACCAGATCGGTGCCCAGCACGAGGGCCGCCGCGCCCAGACCGACGAGGAGGCCCGCCACGCCTTTCACGCGCCGAGTATAATCGCTGCCCTGAAAGGGATGTCCTTGAAGCACTTGCAGAAGGCCGCCGCGATCGTGCTCGCGCTTGGCTGCGGCCGGCGCGATCGTCGCTGGCCGCGGACCGCATCTTCACGCTCGCGGATCCGTCGGCCGAGCTGAAGCGGCTGTTTCCCGGCGGCCGCCGCGTTCTCGCCGCTCGGCGGCCAGCCGCTGCACTTCACGGCCTACGCGGCCGACCCGAAGGCGAACCCGTCGGCGGCCGCCGATCGGCATCGCGTTCTGGACCACCGACCTCGTGCCGCAGGAGCACGGCTACCACGGCCCGATCCACATCCTCGTCGGCATGGACATGACCGGCGTCGCTCACCGGCGTCGTCGTCACCTACAACTCCGAGCCGCATGGCTACTTCTCGGTCGAGCCGCCGAAGTTCGCGGCGCAGTTCAAGGGCAAGAGCATCCGCGATCCGTTCCGGGTCGGCGGCGACGTCGACGCCGTGTCGCGGGCGTCGATCACGCATCAGCAGCGCGGCCCGCGCGATCCGCGACAGCTCGCGCGTGGTCGCCAGGCAGCTGCTGCCGCCCGAGGTCGCGAAGTAGTGGATCCGTTCGTCGAGACCTGGCGCGAGATCCTCCGGCCGCAGGCGCTCGATCTCGCCTTGCTCGCCGGCTTTTTCGCGCTGGCGCTGGTCAGCTTCTTCCGCAAGAGCGTCGCGCTCAAATACGTGACGTTCGTCGCCGCGGTCGGCTATCTCGGATTCGCCAAGAGCACGCTGCTCTCGGTGACCGACATCTTCCGCGTCGCCGACCTGAGCCTGCCGATCTTCAAATACAGCCTCGCCTGGTATCTGTTCGCCGTGTTCGTCGTGGCGTCGACGGTGCTGTGGGGCCGGCTGTATTGCGGGCGCATCTGCGCGTTCGGCGCGCTGACGCAGCTGATGGATCCGATCGTCCCGAGAAGATGCGCGTCGAGATCCCGGTGCGGATCGAGAAGCACGCGAACCTGATCAGCATACGGCGTGCTCGCGGCGCGTGCTGGCGTATTTCCTCGCCACGCAGGATGTCGGCGATCTACCGGTTCGTCGAGCCGTTCTGGATGTTCGGGCTGTTCGGCACGACCGGCGATGTGGATCGGCCTCGGCGTGCTGCTCGTCGCGACGGTCTTCGTCCGGAACCTCTACTGCCGGTTCCTGTGCCCGGTCGGCGCGATGCTCGGGCATCATCTCGAACCTGACCGTGTTCCGGATCAAGCGCTGGTCCGAGTGCAACACCTGCAAGATCTGCGAGAAGACGTGCGAGTGGGGCGCGATCCGCGGGCCGAAGATCGTCGCGAGCGAATGCGTGCGCTGCGACGACTGCGAGCGGCTCTACATGGACCAGAAGAAGTGCCCGCACTGGATCATCCTCAGGCGCAAGGGCAACATGTTCGTGCTCCTCGCCCACGCCTTAGCCAACGAAAGACGTGACTCGCAACGCCAGAACGGAACACGACGGCTGAACGCATCGCGAAATCGCGAGTCGCGCGTGTTTCGTGTCTCGTGTTAAGCTCTCGTCTCCGCGAACTTGCGCTCGCGTTGAAACGTGAACGCGATTGCGCGACGCGTGAGATCCGTCTCTTTGTGGCAGGCTTTCGTCTTTGCGGGCTGCGGGCTTTGCGTTGAAAACGTGGACTAGCTACGGCGCATCGGTCGGCTGCGCCAGCAGCACGAACTTATCCTTCAGCCCCGACGACACCAGCACCTCGTTCTTCGCCGTCACGATCACGCCCTCGACGTCGGGCAGCCGCTCGATCAGCGCCATCCCCTCGACCGGCCCGAGGATGAACACGCCGGTCGACAAGCCGTCGGCGAGCAGCGGGCTGTCGGCGACGATCGTCACGCTGCGGCAGCCGCGCGCCGGCTGGCCGGTCGCCGGATCGAGGATGTGGTGATAGCGGATGCCGTCCTTCATGAACGATCGCGCGTAGTCGCCCGACGTGCTGAACGTGCCGTCGCTCAGGTCGACGGTCGCGAAGCTGCGGCCCGCCGGGCCGCGCGGGTCGTGCGATGCCGAGCCGCCACGGCTTGCCGTCTCTGTGTCCGGCCGCGTACAGGTCGCCGCCAGCCTGGATCGAGGAAATCGCGCAGGCCGGCGCGGCGCATGATGTCGACGGCGTGCTCGACCGCGTAGCCCTTGCCGATGCCGCCGAGGTGGACGCGCATGCCCCTGCGCTTCACGAACACCGTGCCGGCGCGTTCGTCGATCTCGATCTGGCGATAGTCGATGAGCGGCAGGCGCGCGCCGGATCGCGTCGCCGTCCGGGATGGTGTTGTCCTGATCGTGGTCGAACTTCCAGACGTCGGACGAGCGCGCCGAACGTCACGTCGAACTTGCCGCCGGTCCACTCGCTGATCTGGCGCGCGGTGCGCAGCGCCTCGCGCACGTCGGCGCTGACCGGCACCGCGTGCTCACCGGCCGCGGCGTTGATCCGCAGCACGTCGCTGCCGGCGCGCCACACGCTCATCAGCGCGTCGAGCCGGTCGAACTCCTTGAACACCGCGTCGAACGACGACCGCGCCGCCGCTTCGTCGGCGGTCCACGCCGTCAGGCGCAGCTCCGACCCCATCGCCACGCCCGCGCGCTCGACGAGGTGCGGCGGCGCCGGAGGGCTCGCGTCCTTCCGGCACGAGGTGACGGCAGCCACGAGCAGCACGATCGTCAACAACCGGTCCCTGATTGAACCGCAGAGAGCGCAAAGAGCGCCGAGAGATATCCGTTTTCTGCGTGCTCTGGCGTGCTCCGCGGTGAAACGTGATCTCAGGCTGGGCCTCGACATCAACGTCGATCCCTGCATCCTGCATGCGAGCCAGCACCGCTTTGCGGTTGGCGCTCGCCGCGCGCGTGCCGCGGATCGATCCGCAGCGCTTCGTCGAACTGCCGCAGCGCTTCGTCGTAGGCGCCCTGCTGCGCCAGCGCCGACCCGAGGTTCGCGTGGGCGTCGGCGTGGCCGGGATTCAACCTCGAGCGCGAGCCGGAACTCGCGTGCGGCATTCTCGATCTGCCGCCGCTGCAGAAAGACGGCGCCGAGGTTGTTGCGCGCGGCGGCGTTGCCCGGTTCGAGCGCGCACCGCCTCGGCAAGGTGCCCGACCGCGTCGGTGAACCGCCCGCGTGCGGCGAGCGCGGTGCCCAGGTTGGTGCGCGCGCGGCCAGCCCGGGGTTCAAGGTGAGCGCCCGCTGGTAGTGACGTTCCGCCTCGTCCGCCCGTCCCACCTGCTCCAGCACGTAACCGAGGTTGTATTCCGCCAACGGCATCGTCTGAAAGGGCGAGGGCGCGGCGGAGCGTGGCTTCGGCCTCCGCGAACCGTCCCAGGTCGTGTAACACTTGCCGATCTGGACCAGCGTCTGCTGATCGTCGGCGACCATGTCGAGATGATGCTCGAAGTACGGCAGCGCCTCGCGCGGCCGCTTCAACTGCTGGAGCAGCGCACCCATCTCGTAGACCACATCGGGGTTGGCGCGCGTCGAACTCGAGCGCGCGACGGACGAGGTATTCGCGCCACGGCGCGTCGCGGACGAGATCCGCCGCGCTCGCCTGCTTGAGCAGCAGGACGCTGCTGCGCGACTCGCGCGCCAGCGCGTCGACCATCGGATCTCGGCGCCGCGCCGTAGGCGGGCAGCGCCGCGGCGCGCGCGCACGTGCCGCGCCGCCATGTCCGCCGCGCCGAGGCGCTGATCGGCCTCGCCGAGCAGGCGATAGCGCGAGCGCCGAATCGCGGTGCATCCGCCACGCAGCTTTCGAGCGATTGCCTGGCGCGCCTCGACCTGACCCTGCTGCAGTGGCGACGCGCGCGCGTCCCAGCGCGCGCATAGGCGCCAACCGGAATCGTGTCGCGGCGCCCGGGCACCGGTGGCGGGGATCTGCGGCGCGGACCATCGCCGGTCATCCGCGCGGCTGTAGGCCCTCGTCGGCCTCCTGGTAAGCGCGCGCTTGAACTCGGCGTCGCCGAGCCGCAGCCACGCCAGCGCCAGACCGGGCTTGGCGGCGACGATCTCGCGCAGGCCAGTGGCGGCCTGAGCCGCCTCGCCGCGCTCGAGGTGCACGAGCACGAGCGGCAGATAGCGCCATCGCCAGTCGCCAGGGGCGAGACGTGGCGGCGAGCCCGGTAGGCCTCGGCCGCGGCGTCGTAGAACAAGTCCGGAGTGATAGACCATGCCGAGCGTGCCGACCGCGTCCGCCGATGTCGGAGCGGCGTCGAGCCCGTGCGTCGGCGTTCTTCACGTGCGCGATCACCGCCGGCGGCTGACCCGAGAGACCAGGCAGCTGTGGCAGCATCGCGGCCGCGCCGCTGCGCGCGATCGCACGCGCACGCCGATTCCTGCGGCGGCAATCACGACGAGAACAACACCGAGCAACTGGCAGCGCCCGGCGGTTCATGCGACGCTTCCAGCCATTGATCCACATCGTGATTCGCGACATCCGATCGTACGGCCGGCTGATGTGCATCCCGCCGGTCACGAGATCCGGCCGGCCGTCGCCGGTCGAGATCGCCGACCGCCAGCGTCATCAGATGCGTCGGCGACGCTCGCGATGTCGTGCATCGCGAAGCGCATGCGGCCGTCGTTCTCGAGCCACACCAGGCTCTGCGCGGCCGGATCGTCCCAGGCGTTGTAGGCGCTCACCACGACGACGTCGAGATCGCCGTCGCCGTCGAGATCGGCCGCCTGCGGGCTCGACGCGCCGGAGAAATCGGCGATGCGGTGGAAGCGCGAACTTCAGCGCTGCCGGTGTTCTCGAGCCACTGGACGCCGTGCCACGGCCGCCCGCTCGGCGGCGCGTAGTCGAACGCGTCGCCGTTGCTGTAGAGGAATGTCGATGATCGCCGTCCTTGTCGAGATCGACGACGCGTGAGCCAGCTCGATCCGAAGTCGTCGTTGGTCGAGCCCCAGATCGATGCGTCGGCGTCGAAGTGGCCGCGCCCGTCGTTGACGAACGCGTAGATCTCCTCCCACTCCTGGCTCACGAGCGACGACGATGTCGAGATCGCCGTCGCGATCCAGATCCGCGATCTCCGACGTTGATCGGCCCTGAGAGATTCAGCAGCACGTGCTCGCTGAATCGCCAGCCGCCCTGGTTCTCCATCCAGCGCGTCTCGCCATCGTCGTAGCCGAACTGGCGACCGCGAGATCGAGGTCGCCGTCGCCGTCGAGGTCGCCGGCGCGCACGTCGGCAACCCGCGCGATCTCGATCGACGAGCACGCGGTTGGTGAACCGCCCGATGGCCGTCGTTCTCGAGCACGCACCACCGACCCGATCCGGGCATTGCTCGGAAACATCACGCCGAGGCTGGCGACGAGCAGATCGAGATCGCCGTCGCCGTCGATGATCCACCGCGTTCGGCGTGCGCCGGCGCGCGGACCTCAGCGCCGAGCGGCTGATTCGGTGAAGGTGCCGCGCGGCGACTGGCGAAGCCACACGACATGCGGTTGGCGAGCACGTCGCGACGCGACGATGTCCGGCGAGGCCGTCCCGTCGAGATCGACGATGGCGACCTTGGCGACGAGCGGGCGGTCGTTCGGCGCGATCGGCAGCCCGACCGGCTGAGGGCTGCAGGAAGCGGATCGGCGCACCTGTCGGCAGGATCGACGCGCGGTCTGGCAGGCATCGCCGCCGGCCGGCCGGTCAGCCGGAAACAGAAGACTGTGGCGACCGCCTAGAGGAAGACGCCGAGGACGAGCGGCGAGAGCACTGACGACGACCGCGACGGACCGTTGCTATCGGTCGACGCGCTTGCCCGCCACGGCCGGCCGCGAAGGCGGGCTTCATCGAAAGGCGGCTACCGGCGGGTCACGGCGAGGATCTTGATCGGCGGCGTCAGCTTCTGGGCGTCGGTGTTCGGCGCCCGCTGAATCTGTCGGACGACATCCATCCCGCGCACGACGCGGCCGAACGCGGCGAAGCCCTGGCCGTCGGGGTTGCGCATGCCGCCGAAGTCGAGCGACGGCTGATCGTTGATGCAGATGAACCAGCCGGAGGTGGCGCTGATCGGCGGCGCCGCGCGCCATCGACATCGCGCCGTCCTTGTGAAGGATCCCGGTCGTGCTCGTGCGCTCGAGCGGGATCGGCGGAAAACCGTCCTTCGCCCGGTCCGGGTTGACGCCCGGCCTGGATGCACTTCGATCTTGATCGGGCTGTCCGGCTGGTTGTCCATCTTGACGGTGCGATGCCACGTGCCGCCGTCGTAGTGGCCGGCGTCGACGTAGCTCGAGGAAGTTCGCCGCCGTGCCGGGCGCGCGCGCCGGTATCGACCTCGATCTCGATGTCGCCGAGCTCGGTCTGGACACGACGACGTGCGGCGCAGTGCTGCGTGCGACTGCGCCGCCACGCTGCCAGCTCAGACAGCGGCGGCAGATCAGCAGCGAACACAGGCAGTGCAGCATGTAGAACGAGGCATTCGAGTCAGCTCTGATCGTGCAATCTGCGAGTCTCAGCTATGCGTGACATCAGAACCGATACGTCGTCGCGAACCTGGAACTGCCGTCCAGGGAAGACGTTGGCTCCGCCGGTGTGCTCGCCGAACCTGGGTTCCCGACCAGGCCGATGTAGCCGGCGCGAGACGAGGTTCTGGTTGTTGAACACGTTGAACACGTCGGCGCGGAGCTCGATCTTGTCGCTTCGCCATCGCGAAGCTTCGCGACAGCGGTCATGTCCGCATAGTTGATGAAGTCGCCGCGCGCCGTGTTGCGACCCGCCGGGCTGGCTCGACTGGCAGCCCCGCGAGCTGCAGCCGCCGGTCAATCCACCGCCGGTCGGGTCGCCCGCGTAGCGAATCGTATAGGGCTTGCCGCTCTGATGTGTGCGACACCGCGCTGAGGCGCCAGCCGCTCGAGACTGGCGCCGCTGCCTGGAACGATTCCACGTCGCGCTGGCGACGAGGTTGTTGCGGCGTGTCGGCGCCGGTCGGTCCTCGATCGAGCTCGGGATCGGCGCTGTTTTCCGGCGAGAACCAGTGATTCAGTCGATCCTCGGACTTCGAGCGCGTGTAGGACACCGTCAGCACGAGCGGCGCGGTCCGATGCTGCGCAGCGATGCGAACACCCTGATACCAGGAGCGCCCTTCGTTGGTCAGCAGGTCCATGCTCCGGAAGCCGTTCGGCCCGGCGTGATCGGCCGCGTCGCATCGGCCTGCGCCTGCGTGCGGATGCGTGGCATTCGGATTCGACGCGAGCGCCGCGTTCAGGACGTCCTTCGGAATCGGCGCCGCCTGGTTCATGTCGAGGAAGCCGTGCTTGATGCCGCGGTTGATGTTGGCGTCAACCGAATGGCTGGTGCGCGGTCCGAGCTGACGCTGGACGCCGATGCTCGCCGGTCCACGCGTGCTCGTTCTCGAGATCGGGCGAGATCTCCTGGATGTCGCGCGGCGGCAGCACCGCGCCCGGCGGGAACGCCGGCAGCACATTCGGGAACGTCGGGAACAACGGGTCGGTCGGCGCGCAGCGACACCGTCACCTGCCGTTGCGGCCGCCGACGCCGCCCTTGACGATGGTGAAGATCGGGTGCTGCTGCGTGAAGCGCGCCGACGCCGCCGCGGATCGACCACTTCTGATCGCCGTTCGGGTCCCACGCGAAGCCGACGCGCGGATCGACGTTGTTCTTGTCGGTCGGCGGCCGGCCAGTCGGGAATGTCCTTGATGATCTCGACGTCGTAGCGGAGGCCGAGGTTGAGCGTCAGGTTGCTGCTGGACGCGCCAGTCGTCCTGCACGAAGCTGCTGAGGACGTACGCCTTCGGGAACATCAGCGTCCGCCTCGGGCACGAGCGCGAACGACTGCGTGAACTGGAACGGGTTCGGCGCCGACCGCCGGCGAGCCCGGTGAAGCGGTAGACGCCGTTCTGCAGCGGCTGGTAGCAGCTGCGTCGGTCACGTCGTAGGTCAACGACGCCGCCCGTCTTGATCGAGTGGTTGCCCGTCCACAGCGACAGCGGTGTCCGAGACGTCGCACGTCGTCTCCGGGCAGCACGCCCCAGGTGCCGAAGTCGTATCCGCCGCCGATGCCGAGTAGCCGGCGCGCTGAATCGACACGCAGTCGCACTTCGCGGCGCGGCGGTCGGTAGTAGCGCGAGCACTGGCCGCGCACTTCGTTCAGAGCCGCTGTCGAGACGACGGTCGTGAACGTGCCGTGCGACGCGTGTCGACGTTGTTGTCCCAGATGAACCCGGTGCCCGGCAGCTGCAGGCCGCCGCTCTCGTTGTCCTTCTTCCAGCGCACCATGTTGTAGCGGACGCCGAGCGAGTTCTGCGGTGAGAAGCGGAGATCGTCCTCGAACGTGGCCCTGATGCTCGTCGGCCGGCGTCGGCACGACCGTCGCCGAACGCTTCCGGCGACGTCACCGACCACCTGGCTGCGCTCGCGGCGCCGCTCGTAGCTGCCGAAGAAGAACGACGCGGTCGCTGACGATCGGCCCGCCGACGGTGCCGCCGAACTGCTGCTGGTTGTAACGGCGCCTTCTCCGTGTCGTGCGAGCGGCGGCATGCGCGTCCCAGATCGCCGGGCCGGACCATGACGAACGCCGAGCCGCGTCAGCTCGTTGGTGCCGCTCTTGGTGATCATGCTCGCCACGCCGGCCGAGTGTCCGCCGAACTCGGCGGAGAACTGGTTGGTGATGAGCTGCACTTCCTTGACCGTCTCGAGCGCGAAGCCGCTCGAGCCGAGCTGCGGCGCGCGCTGCAGCGTGAGCCACTTCGAGTGGTTGTTGGTGCCGTCGACGTAGGTGCCGAAGTTCCACACCTCGCCGCCGCCGACGTTGACCGCGTTCGAGCCGGTGCCCGCGCGCGACGACGTTGGAGTCGAGCGTCAGCAGACGGAAGTAGTTGCGCTCTTGCACCGGCAGGTTCTCGAACGCCGTCTGATCGATCGTCTGAGTCACCTCGGCGGACGTCGTCTGCACCATCGGCGACTCGCCGGCGACGGTGACCGTCTCCTGCACGTTCGACAGCTTCAGCGTGAAGTTGAGCACGACGCGCTGGCCGGCGTTGAACGTCGAGGTTCTCGCGGATCTCGGTGGCGAAGCCGGCGATCGTCGATCTGCAGCGTATGCTGCCCGCGGGCGGCAGCGACGTCGTAACACGTAGCGGCCACCCTGCGTCGGTCGCGGTCGTGCGCGTCAGGCCCGGTGGACGACGTTCTGCAACGGTGACGGTCGCGCCAGGCAGCACGGCCTGCTGCGCGTCGACCACCACGCCCTCGATGTCGAAGTTGTCGGCTTCTGCGCGAGCGCCGAGCGCTCGGTCGTGGCAACGAAGACCGGTGATCAGGCGCGAAGGCGACGCCCACCCTTTTGGGTACCAGGCACCTGACACCCTAGATGCGCATTCGTGGATGGTTGGAATCGACGGGATGCTACCAGAACGGTCGTAAGTCGAGGCGAGGGCGTCGGGCCGAGTAGCTGCACGGATCGTGAGTGGGATCCGAAAGCGCGGATGCCAGACCGGTTCGGACATCTCAACGCTCAACGTTCAAGCTCTCATGTGACGCTGAGAGCGCTGAGCCTTCGAGAGTTGAGAGCTGCTGAGCGTTGAGCGTTGAGCGTTGTCATCTAGCCGACCGTAAAATGGGACGGACGCCTTGGTGCCGCGCCCATTCGACGCTCAGCGTTCCGCCGGCCGGACGTGTCGTCGATCGAGATCGTGAGCTGCTCGACCGGCGCGGCCGGTCTTGGCCATCGTCATCGGCACGCGGCCGAGATCCTGGCCCTTGGGATAGGGGATGCCCCATCCCGGCTGGCGCGCTTGCTGACGATGAGCTGCCAGGTGCCGCTGACCGGAATCGTGTGAAGGCCGTAGGTGCCGGCCGGCACCGAGAGCGCGCCGATCTCTCAGCGGCTTGTCGGTCTGAGCGTCGTCTGCTCGTCGGCGCTGTGTGCGCCATTCCTTTGCCCTCGAACGGGTCGATGTCTCGCCCGGCGTCCGCCCCTTCAGGAGCGGACCGGCCGTACTTGATCGAGATGTTCGCGCCGCTCGATCTTCCAGTCCGTCCGCACGTGCGGGCTGCCGCCCTCGCCGGTCTTGAGCGGCGTGATTTTCTGGGCGCTGAGCGTGACGCTGAGGCCGCGGCCAGCATCGTGGCCGCCACTGTGAGTCGTTTCATATGCCTTCCTGAGGTGGCGCAGGCCGTCTGACGAGGCCCGCCGCCGCTGGTAGTAACCGTGAATGTTAACGCGGGCGCGACGGCAGGAACTTCTGCACCCGCCGGCCGCTGCCCACCTCGGCCGTGTACAGGTTGCCCTTCGAGTCCGCCGCGACGTTGTGCAGAAAGATGAACTCGCCGGCGTAGCGGCCGATCCGTCCGAACCGCCCGACTTCCTGCAGCGTCTGCCGATCGTAGATGTGCACGCGGCCGTTGCCGGCGTCGGCCAGATAGAGGAACTGCTGCTGCGCGATCCGGCGAGAACGCCGACCGAGAACGACGTGCCGAGGAGCTTCGTCTTCCGCTCGATGAAAATCTCACGCTGAAACTTTCCGTCGAGCGTGAACACCTGCATCCGGTTGTTCCGCCGGTCCGTCGACGTAGACGAGCCCGTCGTCCGACACGCGAACGCCGTGGACCGGGTTGAACTGCTGCGGCGCCCGGGCCATCGTCGGTGAGCGTGTTGGTGCGCGCGTCGTCGGGCGCGATTGCCGTAGGCGCCCCACATCCGCTTGAACTGCGCCGGTGTCGGCGTCGAGCACGATGACGCGGCGATTGACGTAGCCGTCGGCGACGAACACTTCGTTCGTCTTCGGATACACATAGATGTCGGCGGCGTTGTTGAAGTTGTCGGTGTCGAGGCTGCCCTTGCTCTTGCCGCGCCGGCCGATCTGCAGCAGGAACTTTCCCGGCGCTGCGTGAACTTCAGGATCATGGTTCTCGGTGCGTTCGCGCGAGCCGCGGGCCGCCGGCCGACGAGATCCAGACGTTGCCCTTGTAATCGACGTGGATGGCGTGCTCGTCGGCGGGCCATTCGTAGCCGTCGCCCGGACCGCCCCAGCCCTGGACGTAGTTGCCGTCGTCGTCGAACTCCATCACCGGCGGCGCTGCGGTGCAGCACTCGGCCTCGGGGTTGCCGGCCTTCTCGTCGCTTTCGAGCGACCAGGGCCGCTGGATGATCCACACGTGATCGCGCGCGTCGACCGCCACGCCCGACACCTGGCCAAGCATCCATTGCGCCGGCAGCTTCGGCCACATCGGATCGACCTGGAAGGCCGGCGCGCCGCCTGTGCTGCGCGAGCGCGCGCGCTCGAGCGCGCGCTCCGCGAGCCGCCAATCCGATCGAGCAGCGCCGCGACGGCCGCCGCCTTCACATCCGTTTCATTCCACGCCTCCTGGCTCGCCGGGTACTTTACCGCTTTTGCATTACACTCTTCGGCCATGCGCATCCTTCTCGCCTTGCTTCCGTCCGTTCTCCGCCTTCCTGCCTCGTCGGCTGCAGCGAAGCGCGACCGTCGCCGCGCAGCGCGCGCCGGCGGCGCCTGCCGATCCGGTGAAGACGCTGGTCGGCCGCCTCGATCTCGGAAATGCCAAAGGCGACCGTCAAAGGGCTCACGCAGTTCGGCGATCGCCGGCAGGGCACCGATCGCAACCGCGCCGCGGTCGACTGGATCGAAGCGCAGCTCAAGAGCTACGGCTGCCCGACCGAGCGAATCAAGTATGTCTACGACCCGCCGCCGCCGAATCCGGCGGCGGACGCGGGCGCGGCAACACCGGTCTCGCCGTCGGGCGGCGGCGAGCCGCGCGGCGTCCGGACGCCGACCGGCGTCAACACCGATCCGATGAAGCAGCCCGACGAGAAGCTGCGCGCGCTCAACATGCAGCCGACGACGCCGGGGCCGCGCGAGATGGTCTACTGCACGAAGGTCGGCACCACGCACCCCGACGAGATGTACATCGTCGGCGGCCACATGGACGGCCACGGCTGGGGCGAGGCGGCGAACGACGACGGATCGGGCACGGCGCTCGTGATGGAGCTGGCGCGCGTCTTCAGCAGCCCGGACGTGCAGACCGGAGCGGACGATCCGCTTCGCGCTGTGGAACAACGAGGAAACCGGATCGCAACGGCGCGCGCGCCTACGTCGCGCAGCGTCAGGAGCTGCAGGGCAAGGAGAACCCGCCGGGTCGGGCAAGCTATCCGGAGCCGAAATGGCTCGGCATGATCCAGCACGACATGATGATGTTCGACCACGGCATGCCGCGTGCCCGACGGCACGATGCAGCAAGGAGCAGCGCCCGGAAGCCGACGTCAACATCGAGTTCCAGTCGAACTCGAAGATGGCGGCCGAGAGCGCAGGCGCTCGGCGTGGATGCTCGCACGCGGCGAACGAGAAATACGCCACCGACTATCCGGCCGCGGTCGGCCGCACATGACGAACACCGACTCCGACGCCGTTCCATGGACCTCGATTCCGGCGATCAGCCTGCGCGAGAACGAGCGCGGCGTGCAGATCGGCAGCGGCTGGGATCCGCAGTGGCACCAGCCGACCGACGTCTACGCCACCTACAGCGACAAGGACTTCCGCCTCGGCCTCAACGCCGCGCAGACGACGCTCGGCGCGGTGGCGCGAGCTGACCGGCGCGACGATCAGGAAATAGGCCGAGCGCGACCTACCGGCGCGGCTGTCCACGCCCAGTCGCGCCGTGAAGTGAAGCGTCGTGCCCTAATCCCGGCGCGCTCTCGAGCCAGATGCGGCCGCCCATCATCTCGACGAGGCGTCGTCGAGATCGTCAGCCCGAGCCCGGTGCCGCCATAGCGCGCGCGTCGGTCGATCCGTCGGCCTGCGTGAACGCCTCGAACACCGCCGCCTGCCGGTCCGGCGGGATGCCGATGCCGGTGTCGGCGACACGGCGCACTGCAGCAGCACCGACGTCCGGCGTCCGCTCCTCCGCGTCCACGCGGCACCGCCGACGCTGTCCGCGCTCGGTGAACTTCGATCGCGTTGCCGACGAGGTTGGTCAGCACCTGTTCCAGCCGCGAGCCAGTCGCCCGACCAGGTGGTCGGGCACGTCCGGGCGCCACGTCGCTGCGTGAACGCCAGCCCTTTCTCCTGCGCCCGGAACGACAGCGGCTTCATGCAGCGTGTCGAGCTGCTCGCGCAGACTGAACGTGGACCGGCTCGAGCCGACATGCGGCCGGCTTCGATCTTCGAGAGGTCGAGGATGTCGTTGATGATGTGCAGCAGCGATTCGGCGGACCGTGCGCCATGGTCAGCGAGCTCGCGCTGCTCGGCGTCAGGTCGGTGTCGAGCAGCGAGCCCGGTCACGCCGATGATGCCGTTCATCGGCGTCCGGATCTCGTGGCTCATGTTGGCGAGGAACTGGCTCTTGACGTGCGGCTCGACTCCTCGGCCTGCCGCCGCGCCTCGTCGAGCTCGCGCGACTGCGCCTGCGAGCTGCGCGACCAGCTCGCGGGCGAGCCGGATCGCGCCGACCATCCGCGCGCGCAGCCGCTCGGCGGTCCGCGCCGGTCATCGCGACGTAGCAGGCTGGCGCCGTAGAGGATCAGCAGCTTGAAGACTTCGGCCGGCCACGAAATCGGCGGTGCTCGACGAGCGCGAGATCAGGAGCAGCAGCGCGTAGCTGGCCGACCGCGAGGTGCGCTGAAGCCGAGCGCGCGCCGGAAGTTGGTGTTGGCCTGATCCCGGCGACGCGAATGAAGAGCAGGAAGAACAGCCAGCTCTGTGTCGGCGCCGGTCGAGTAGATCACCACGACGAACGCCGGCGACGTCGAGCGCGAGAAACAGCGTGCCGAGGTGAATCCGGCCGGCCTTGTCGAAGCAACGCGAACAGCAGCGCCCAGGACGCCAGCGCGTAGGCGATCAGGATGGCTGCCGAGCACGGCCGGATGGACGTGGTTCGTGCCGGGCACGAACGTCCTGCCGCAGGACGACGAGCACCAGCAGGATCGACACGCCCAGCAGCCCGGAGCCGCGGGATCTCGACGACGTGGAAGTGACGTTCGCGCCGCGGCTTCTGCGCCGCGCTCTGCGCGGGGTCAGGGTAGAAAGTGTCGTGCGGTGATTCAGAGAGGATACCAGACGCGGACCGGGCGGCCTTTCAGGCATCGATCGCCGCTCGATGTTCGACGAGGCGTGCGCGGTCATCGACACGGGCGCTCGGGCGAGCGTCACGCGCCGGCAGATCGTCGCCGATGTGTCGGGATCGCGGAATTTCAGGACCGCGCTCGTCCGGCTGCGCGACAGCATGCGGTCCAACGTCTGGAAGGCGGGCGCCGCCGAGTTTCACCTCGGCCGGATCGTCCGGACCTACGACAGCCCTCACGCGCCGGCGACGGCTTTCACGTGATGCACGACTGGGACGGCATCGCGGACCGCGGTCAACGAGGACACGATCCCGGTCGACGTCCTGAACTATCTGATCGCGAGCAGCGCGGCGGCGGCGACCGACGCCGCCGTGCTGTCGATCCTCGCTCGACTACTACTTCCTGCACGTGCTCGGCGCTGCTCTCGTTGCGGATCTGGGACGAAGGCGACGCCGACGCCCGAACTCCGGCGGCTCGGACGCCTGCTCGACGAGCTCCAGGGCCCGGACGGCAGCGGCCAGCGCTTCGCCGACGAACGCCGAAACGCTGATCCTGATCGCGACCTCGCACTTCGAGATCGACGAGCGGGGCTACGACGACGCTGCTGGCGAAGCGTGCAGACGCTCGACCGCGCGCACCAGATCAACGTCGCGCTCGGCCACGCCGGCGAGCATGGGCAGCCATCTGCGGTTCGGCTTCGAGGCGACCTACGCGCGCGACACGGTCGTCATGCGCGACGACAACGTCGCCGACTATCCGTGGCTGTGCTTTTCGCTGGCCGACGCTGATGCGCGAGTACTCGCGGATGCGCGGCGAAGGCGCCGGCGGCCGGATCGGGACGCGATCTGTCGAGGCGATGCTGAACGGGCTGTCGCCGGACGCGCGGGCGTTCGTGCGCGATGCGCCGGCCGCGCCGTCGCCGTACGAGAGCGAGCGCGCCGAGTTCTGCGATCTGTTTCGCGCGGCACACGCAGGCAGCTGCTGGCGCGAGTTCGAGCGCTACCGGCCGTCCACCGCCGCCTACTCGCCGCTGTCGTTCTTCTTCAACTTCTCGCACAACGTCGTCAAGGGCGCGGTCGTCGACGCGCTGCTGCGCGGGACGCCGTGGACGCTGACGCTGAACGACCTGCTGACCGGCATCTCGCGCGGCGCCGAGGAGAACGCGGACAAGGAAGCGCTCGCGACGACGCTGATGGGTTATGCGCGCGCGAACCCGCACCAGATCCGCGGCCGCCTGATGCCGGTGATCGTCTACGATCCCTGCGGACTGGCCGGCGGGCCTTCTCCGTGACGATGCAGAAGCTCGAGGAGTAGGTCACGGTCCGGCTGGAAGCCGGACGCTAGCGTCCGCCTTCAGGCGGACTCGCCGCGCGACGCCGGCCATGAGCCGGACTCGCGGTCACGGAAGTCGAGAGCGGAGTCGTTGGCAAAGCGGCAGCGGCGCGACCTGCGCCGCGACCGCGACGAGCGCGATCACGCCGGCCAGAAGGCGGAACATCGCCGCGTAGCTGCCGGTCCGACTCCACGCACCAGGCGAGCAGCAGCGGACCGACCGCCGAGGCGACGCACGGTCATCGCCTGCGCCGCGCCCTGAATGCGGCCGAGATGCGCGCGGCCGAAGAGCGCGCGGCACACGCTGAAGAACAGCACCATCACCAGGCCGCCGCCGAGTCCCATCGCCGTGGCCCACGCCATCACCTGCGCGATCGTCGACACGTGCGGCAGCGCCGCCAGCGCCCAGGCTGGCAGGCACGAACAGCGCGATCGGCCATGCAGCCGTCGTGAGCGGCACGCGGACGGCCAGCCAGCCGCCGAGGAAGTTGCCGGCGAGCGCCGTCATCGCCGTGACGACGAGCGTCTGGTAGTAGACCTCGGCGCTGAACCCGCGCTCGCGCGAGGATCGATTCGTTGAAGAGGCCGATGCCAGACGCGACCAGCCCGTAGAGCGCGGCGCCGATGGCGAAAATCCAGAACGCCGGCGTCGCGACGGCATCGGTCCGCGCGTACCTCGAGGGCCGTCGCTGCCCACGTCGTGGCTACGAGGCCCGATGACGTCCGCCGCTCACCGTCGGTCGCAGTCCGACCGACTCTGGCCTCGCGTGACGATAGCCCAGGCGAGCGGCGCCAGCACGAGGATGAGCGCGACGCCGATCGACAGCCAGGACCGCCCAGCCTCGCGACTGCACGAGCGCAGCCGACGAGCGGGAACGCCATCATGAAGCCGACGCTCATCGACGATGCTGTAGACGGCCATCGCGGTGTCGATGCCGCGCACGAACCACTGGCCGACAATCGCCAGGCTCGACCACCGACAGCGCGCTTCTGTCCGAGGGCGCGCGTCAGCGTGATCCACGACCGCCAGCGCCCGCGAACGTCGTGCGTCTGCGCTCATCGCGCAGACGACGAGCCCGAGCGCGGCGGCGACGGTCGTCAGAACGAGGCGGGCTGCCGAACCGATCGATGAGGTGGCCGATGCCGATGGCGCCTGCCGATCCGAGCAGCGTCGCCCAGAGATTGAGCCCGCGTAGCTGAGGCGATCGAGATGGAGATCGGCGAGCAGCGGCTCGGTGATGGAGGCTGAGGCCCTGCGTGCGGCCCGGCAGCGTGCCGACCATCGCCGCGGCGCGCGACGAGCATCGACGGTCCACCCGTAGTAGAGCCGCGCCGCCGGCAGGGCCTTGCGTCAGCTGTGCGGCGAACGTGACAACGAGCCTGTCGGCCATTCTGCGGCCAGAGTGTAGTCGATTCGGCTCGCTATACTTGCCGCGTGAGAGCCGGGGTTCCGCTCGTCCGCGAACGGCTGCGCAACCAGCGGCTGGCCGGGTCCAGGCTGCGCACGCCCGGCGAGGTCGGTCGCGTGGCTCTGGCGCCGTTCAGGCCAGGACTATCGCATGGCGCGAAGTGGGCGCTCGGCCTGCGCGCGGGGACTGACCGACGCCGCCGTCGAGCGCGGCCTCTTCGAGGCGCGCATGGCCTTACGCATGCCATATCTTGCGGCCGACCTGGCACTGGTTGCCGCGGCCGACATCCGCTGGATGCTTGCCCTGAGCGCGCCGCGGTGACACGCGCGCCAACGCCTACGCCTATCGGACGTCTGAGTCTGACGCCGCTGTTGCGTCGCGCGCAGCCGCGCCGCGCTCGGAGCGCGCTCGCCGGCCGGTTGGCCAATTGACGCGCCTTGAGCTTGGCGAAGGTGCTGCAGCGTGCCTGGCATTCAGGCCGCCGGTCCGGCGGCTGGCGCGTTGCTGAGCGATGGCGCTCGGAGCTCGAGGCGGTCCTGCGTGCAGCGGCGCCAGGCGCGGCAAGCAGTTCACGTATGCGCTGCTCCGGAGAGCGTGGCCCCGCTGGCGAAGCGGTTGCCGCGTGACGAAGTGCCTGGCTGAGCTGACGAGACGCCACGCGAGCTGCCAGGCCGGCGCGACGCGTGCGCGGCTACGTCTGGTGGTCCGGGCTCACCGCGAGAGGCACGCCCTGACGGAGATGAGCTCGCCTCGATCACACCGTCATCGACGGTCGATCCTATTGGCTCGTGCCGGCCTGATCCGGTGCGCCGGCCGCAAGCTGCGTCGGCCCACCTGCTGCCGAACTGGACGCAGTACCTGATCGCGCATAGGGACCGCGAGCCTGTCGTCGGTCCGCCGCAGGCCACTGCGGTCCGGCTGCTCGGACGTGTCTCGTGCATTCGCTGCTCGTCAACGGGTTGCTCGCCGGCTCGTGGCGCAGGACGGCCAGCCGTGGCGGGATTCCTCGTCGAGGCGACGCCTTACGCGCGGCTGACCGCATCCGGCCACGCGCGCGCTCGCTGCCGCGCGCCGACCGCCTCGCCACGTTCATGAACCTGCCGGTGAAGCGTGATGATCGGCCAGAGAGTAGTTCGTGGTCTGCCGACGTTCTCGCAGTGCGGTGAGCTCGTGGCGCGATGGGCAGTGAGCCGGGCGGCCCTATCGGCCGGACGCAGCGCGATGGGCGCGCTCGGGCTTGGCCGGCTTCTCCGCCGCCTCGTCCGGTCCACCTGTGCGCCCAGTCGGCAATGGCGTCGACCGCGGTGGCGAGGGCGCGCCCCTTGCTTCGTCAGCGGGCGCGCTCGACGCGGACTGGCGCGTGTCCGGGATGACCGTCCGCTCGAGGATGCCTTCCTGCTCGAGCTCCTGGAGGCGATCGCTGAGCATGCGGTCGGTGATGTCCGGAGATGCGCGTCGCGCAGCGTGGCGAACCGGCACTGCGACTTGAGCAGCACGAAGATGATCGCGCCGGTCCACCGCCGGCCGATCAGCTCCGCTGGCGCGGTGGAAGCGGGCACAGAGCTCCGGGGGGTGGGCGGCGGCGCGCTTCATGTTCGTCCCTCCCAGAATAGCGCGTCGCCGTAGCGAGACCTGCAAGCAACTACTTGACAGTTAGTCACTATGTTTTATATAGGTCATGACCGCCGGCGCGCGAGACGAGCGCCGCGATGCAAAGGAGTGTTCGAGTCAATGGACGCAGGATTGTTGCTGGCCCGGCTGACGCTGGGGATCTTGATGGCGGCGCATGGGTCGCAGAAGCTCTTCGGCTGGTTCGGCGGCTACGGGCTCGACGGCACGGCAGGGTTTTCGAGGGCCTCGGGTTCCGCCCGGCCGCCTCTTCGCCGCGGCCGCCGCGGTCAGCGGAGTCGGCGGCGGCGTGCTCATCGCCCTCGGCCTGCTGCGACCCGTTCGGCGCCGGCGCTGGTGGTCGCCGGTGATGATCGTCGCCGCCGTCAGCGTGCACTGGCAGCACGGGCTGTTCGCGATGTCGAACGGGATCGGAGCTGCCGCTGCTCTACGGCGCGTTCGCGCGGCGCGCTCGCGCATTGACCGGGCCCGGCGCGTTCTCGCTGGACGCCGCGCTCGGCTTGACCTCGCTGTGGACGCCGGCGCTGACCTGGAGCGTGCTGGCGATCGGGTGGTCGGCGGCGTCGCGAACCTCGCGCTCAGGCGCACGGCGCCGGGGGTCGCGACGGCCTGGCACGCGACTACGCTGCGCGTTCGCTGCGTTGCACGATATGCCGGCCGGAAGCTGCGCGAGCGACGGCCGGCCTTGTCGCGATACATCCGCTCGTCGGCTGCGGCCAGCAGCTCGTCGAACGTGGTGCCGTCCATCGGGAAGCCGCGCGGCGCCGGCGCTGATCGACAGCGAGACGCGGACGCCCGGCCGCGGCTCGAACGGGTGCGCCGCGACCGCGTTCTGCAGCTCGAGCGACCCGCCGCGCTTCGTGCTCGGGGCTGCAATCCCACAGCACGACGATGAACTCGTCGCCCGCGAATCGCGCGCACAGGTCGTTCTGGCGGACCGTGGCTCGCAGCGACGTTGCCGACGGCGCGCAGCGCGCGATCGCCCGCTTCGTGGCCGTAGGTGTCGTTGATCTCCTTGAGCCGATCGAGGTCGAGGACGACGACGCTGACAGCTCGCCTTGGCGCGCGTCGGCGCGCGCCAGCCCGGCCTCGAACTGGCGGTCGAGCGAGCGGCGGTTCGGCAGGCCGGTCAGCGGATCGGTGTGCGACTCGTGCTCGGTCTGCTCGAACGCGCGTCGAGTTGTAGATGACCGCCGCGGCCTGCTCGCTGACGCGGCCGAGCACGCGCCGGTGCTCGTCGGTGAAGCAGCCCGGCACGGTGTGATAGATCGACCAGGCCGCCGATCAGGCGCCCTTCGAACGTCAGCGGGCACGGCAGCAGCGACGTCAGATCCTCGCCGTGCGCGCCGCGTCCGTCGGCGCACGACGGCAGTCGCAGCGAGAGCTCGCTCCACGACTTCGGCGCCCACTTGAACAGCGCCTCGGTGCCGGGCCCGTGCGCGTAGCGGCAGACGTAGCCGTCGCTCGTCGTCGCCGAGGAACAGCGCGCAGGTCGTGAACGGCACGAGCCGGCTGACCTTGTCCTGAATCAGCGCCATCGCGTCGGCGACGCCGAGGCTCGAGCCGAGCGCCTGCGCGATCTCGTAGAGCGTCTGCTCCTCGCGGTGCGCGCCGGCGATGTCCTGCAGCGCGAGCCCTTCGCCGTCGGCCCACGCGCCGGTCGCCGGCGCTCGGCCGCCGCGGCTGCGTCGACAGCGTCCAGCCGTGCGATCAAGCAGATCGACCAGCGCCGGATCGAACGCGGTGCCGGCGATACTCGCGCAGCACGGCGATCGCCTCGACCTCGCTCCGCGCCGGCCGGTACGGACGATCGCGCCTGCAGCGTGCTGTAGCAGTCGGCGATCGCGAGGATGCGCGCGCCGAGCGGAATGTCCTCGCCGCGCAGCCCGCGGGATAGCCGAGGCCGTCCCAGCGCTCGTGATGGCAGAGCACGAGCTCGCTCGACCGGCGCGCCGAACGGCACGTTGCGCAGGATCTCGGCGCCGACGCGCGGGTGAATCTTGACGCGCTCGAACTCCTCGGGCGTCAGCGCCTCGGGCTTCGACAGGATGTGCTCCGGCACCGCCATGTTGCCGACGTCGTGCAGCAGCGCCGCCGTGCGCACCGCCTGCACCTCGGCGTCGGACAGGCCGGCCGCTTCGGCCAGCGTCGCCGCGTACTGCTGGATCGATCGGATGTGCTCGGGCGTGCAGCCCGCCTTGGCTTCGATCGCGAGCGCGAGCGCCTCGATGGTGGCGAGCTGCACTTCCATCGCGCGGCGCGTCTCGATCCTGCTCCTCGCGCAGCCGCGCGACGACCGTGTGGTAGCTGCGGAAGACGAGATAGAGCGGCACCGCGAGCAGCGCGAGCCAGCCGAACCAGCCGCGCGCCGACGCCGCCGTGCGCGATCGCCGCCAGCGCCGCGCCGGCCGAGATAGCTCGGCGCGCTCCACAGGAAGTTGCGCTGCCAGACGCCGACGACCGGCTGCCGCGTCGAGAGCGCGATCGCGCCGGCGACCAGCGCGGTGTTGACGAAGAAGTAGAGCGGCGCCACGACCGCCGCGGTGCGCACCAGCGGCGCCGACGCCGAGTCGCCGGTCGCCAGCGAGCAGCAGCAGCGGCAGGCCGGCCGACGACGACGGTCAGCGTCAGCGAGCGCGATGCTGAAGACGATGCGGTGCATCGGGTTCCGTCCGCCGCGCGCAGCGTGCACTGCGCCCAGGCGCTCACCGGCCGCGATGCAGACCGCGTCGCGCGGGCCCGAGCGCGAACAGCGCCCAGAAGTTCACCGCGTGCGACAGCGACAGGTTCGACTGGCTGCGGCCGAGCGGCAGCTCGATCTTCGCCGACGAGGTGGCGATGGCGAGCTGCGAGCAGGCATGACGAACAGGCCTGCGTTTGTCGAAATGGAGTTCGCAGCGCGGCGGCGACCACGCAGGCCGGCGCCGAGCGACCACGACCGCGGCGACGTATGCGCGTCGCCGCGGCAGGCAGCGAGGCGAAGCTCGGTGTCCATCTTCGCCGGTGTTCATCAGCGGCCTCGCCAGGCGGCGAGGCGCGCTGCGCGCCGGGCTGTAGCTGGACATCGGGCGCCGCCATCGAGCGCGGCGCGCACCGCCGCACGATCCGCAGGAACGCATCCGCGATCCTCGGCTCGCACATCGTGCCGCGGCGCTCGCGAATCATCGCCGCCGCGCGGTCGTGCGAGAGCGAGCGGCGGTACGGACGATCCGAGGTGAGCGCGTCGTAGCAGTCGACGATCGCCAGCACGCGCGCGCCGATCGGAATCGCCTCGCCGCGCAGGCCGTCAGGGTAGCCGGTTCCGTCCCAGTGCTCGTGGTGGTGGCGCACGATCGAGCGCGAGCGGACCGGGAACTCCGACCGCCGAGAGAATGTCGGCGCCGAGGATGGCGTGCTGCTTGACCTGGGTCGTATTCGTCGGCCGTGAGCGGCCCCGGCTTCTGCAGCAGGCGATCGGGAATCCCGAGCTTTCCGATGTCGTGCAGCAGTGCCGCCGCGTCAATCGCCGCGAGCATCCTCGGATCCTCGATGCCGGCCGCGTCGGCGAGCGCCGCGGCATAAAGCTGGACGCGGCGTGCGTGCATCGTTCGTCACCTCATCCCGCGACGCCATCTGCGCGGGCGAGCGCCGCGATCATCGCGCGTCCGAGCGACGTCCGGTTCCGAGAAGCGACAAATTACGACACTAGAGGACATTAACGTCACGGCTGCGTGGTGATTGAGCAAGGCCGATGCCTCGCGTGTGCGCCGGATGACGCCTTGCTGGCCGGACCGGGATGGCCAGCTAAAGTGCTCTGTTCAAAGGGCTCCATTGGGCTGAGGCCGGCGTAGCCGAAGGCCCGTGATGGAGCTCAACCGTGCGAGTACTATGTGCTATTTCGGGTGCAGACGTCGACAATATTGGTGAGCTGACAGTGCCGGGACGAGCTGGCTACTTCGCCGGGGCGCGCCGAGAACGGGATGTCGATCCAGTAGGGCTCCTGGCTGATCCAGAACTCGACCCTCGCCGTGCCAGCCGTGTTCGGCGTGGCGACCGGCTGTCCGCTGCCGACCCAGCTTTCTCCGGTCTCGTCGATCTGCATCGCGATCGAGCTCCTCCGGCGCCGGCCGACGGATCGTCAGCAGCACGCGCGAGGCGATCGACGCCGGCAGCTCCTCGCGGACGGCATCGGTGAAGTAGACGTGATGCGCGCGCCCGGTCGGGTCGAGCACGACCTCGTAGTGCATCTCCCCTTCATCAGCACCACGCCGCCGTGATGGGGGTTGTGATCGCCGTGCGGCGCGGTTCCGCCGCCGACGCCTGCCGTCGCGGCGGCCGGCGCGGGATTCGCCGCCGGCGGCGGCGCCGCCTGTTCCCGTCCGCATGCCACCAGGCCGAGCGCCGCCGCGGCCACGCAGGCGAGCGACCGGCGGCCTCTATTCGGAGCGAAGCGCATTGATCGGATCGAGCCGCGCCGCGCGACGCGCCGGGTAGAAGCCGAAGAAGATGCCGATCGCCGCGGAGATGCCGAACGCCAGGCCGACCGCCGCCACCGACATCCGCGTCGGCCAGTCGAGCAGCAGCGTCAGCCCGAACGACGTCGCGAACCCGAGCGCGACGCCGACCACGCCGCCGACGGCGCTCAGCGTCAGCGCCTCGGCGAGGAACTGCAGCAGCACGTCGCGCCGGCGCGCGCCGACCGCGCGGCGCACGCCGATCTCCGCGCGTCCGCTCCTTCACCGCGACCAGCATGATGTTCATGATGCCGACGCCGCCGACGACCAGCGAGATCGCGGCGATGCCGGCGAGCAGCGCCGTCATCGTCGTGCTCGCGCGCTGCAGCGTCGCGTTCATCTCGGCGAGGTTCACCTCGTCGAGCTTCGGCATGTTCGCGCAGGATGAACGCGGCCACCGACGTGTAGAGCCCCTTGGTCAGCGCTTCCGGCGACTGCGTCTTCACGGTGAAGTCGTCGGGCGACGCCGCCGAGTGCCGCTCGCCGGCATCTGGTTGCCGGTCGACGCCGCCCTGCCGCAGACGTCTGCACCGCCGCGTTGATGTGCGTCGCGTGCCGCGATCGCGCAGCAGCGTGGTGACGTCCGCGGCGATCCGCGACGCCTCGCCCGCCTGCGCGGCTTCGATCGTGATCGTGTGCAGGTAGGAGATGCCGAGCGCGTCCTGCAGCGCCGTGTACGGCACGAACGCCATCTCCATCTGATCGGGATCGGCGGTGTCGGTCACGCCGACGACCGTGAAGCGACACGCCGTGGATCGTGACCGTCTGTCCGACGACGCTGGCGCCGGCGCCGAATATCTGATCTCGCGCGGTGCGTCCGAGCACGACGACCGGGCGGCGCGCGGCGACGTCGCGCGGCGGTGAAGAAGCGTCCTCTCGAGCGCGCCAGCCGAACATCGACGCGAACGGGACGTCGGTGCCGAGCATCTGTCCGTAGAATCGCCGGCGCGCCCGAGGCGATCCAGCCGCGCAGCTTCACGCCGGGCGCGTACGCCTTTGATGCCGCGCGACGCCTCGTGCCGATCGCGGCGGCGTCCGTCGGGCGTCAGCGTCGTCGCCGACGCCGAGGCCGGTCGCGATTCTCGATTCCTCGCCGCCGCGCGTGTAGTTGCCGGCGTTGACGTGAATCAGGCTGCGTGCCGGCCGAGCGGACATCCTGCTCCACGCTCTGCTGCGCGCCGTTGCCGAGCGCCACCATCGTCATCACCGCCGCGACGCCGATGATCATCCCGAGCATCGTCAGGATGCGTGCGCAGCTTGTTGCGATTGAGGCCCCGGATCGCGAGGCGGATGCTGGTCAGCAACATGCGCTGCGAGCCAGGCCGTAGTCCCCAGTCCGCGTAGCCAGTCCGCACCACGATTACTCATACCTGAGCGACTGAATGGGATCGAGACGCGCCGCCTGCTTGGCCGGGATACCAGCCGAAGAAGATGCCGACGGCCGCGGCGACGCCTACCGACAGCAGCACGGCCGCCGGCGAGATCGTCGTCGACCATCGCAGGTAGTCGCGACAGGCCGCGCGCCGCGCAGCAGCCCGACGATCACGCCGATGATGCCGCCGGCCACGCTCAAGCGCGACCGCTTCGAGCACGAACTGCGAGCGGACGTCGCGCGCGCGCGCGCCGACGGCGCGGCGGATGCCGATCTCGCGCGTGCGCTCGGTGACCGACAGCAGCATGATGTTCATGATGCCGATGCCGCCGACGAGCAGCGACACCGCGGCGATGCCGGCGAGCAGCGCGGTCATCGTGCGCGTGGCGCGATCGAGCGTCTTCCCGAGCTGCTCGAGCGTCACCTTCTCCAGTCCCGCGACGTTGCCGACGACCGCGCGCGCGACGTCCGGGCGCATGCCGCCTCTGCGCCAGCGCCTGGCGCGCCTGCGTCGTGACCGTGAAGTCGTCCGGCTTGTCGTCGCCGATCTTGTGGCGGGCGCGCAGCAGCTTCGTCACGTCGCCCATGATCCGCGACGACGTCGCCGGTGGACGCGGCGGTGATCGTGATGTCGTTCAGCTTCGCCAGGTTCAGCAGCCGATGGACGGTGCTGAACGGGATGTAGACGGCGTCGAACTGATCGTCGCCGGGCGCCGGCGCGACCATCCAGCTCGTGGTCGTGACCACGCCGACGACGCGGAACGGCTGATTCCAGATGGTGACGTCGCGGCCGACCGGGTTCGTCGTCGCCGAACAGCGCGCTGGGCGGCCACGCTGCCGAGCACGATCACCTGCTCCGCCCGCGACTGCTCGCCGGCGCTGAAGAAGCGGCCGCTGCGGAACGTCCACGCGCGGCGAATCAGCGGCAGCTGCATGATCGGTGCCGTGCAGCCGCGTGAACCAGCGCTTGTCGCCGGCTTTGACGTGCACGTTCTGGTGCAGCCCCTCGGCCGACGTACTGCACGCCGCGCGATGCCGCGGATCGCGTCGGCGTCCGGCGGCGGTCAGCGTGGCGGCCGATCCGAGGCCGGCTTCGCTGTCGCCGAGGCGCTGCTTCGCCGTCGGATGATTGTGCTTCTCCATCGGGTCGTCTTCCGGGATGGCAGGCGACGCAGGACCACGGGTCAGACCGCTGTCGGCAGCGAACGGAAAGGTCCGACTCCCAGATCGCGGCGCGCAGGACCTGGCTCGTCGCGCTGGCGCTGAGCGCCGCCGACGGCTCGACGGCGCCGCCGCCGAAGTCGTCGGTCGACTTCACCTTGTAGTTGCCGGCGGTGACGACGATCAGGTTCATGCCGGCGGCGCGGATCTGATCCTCGATCGCGGCTTCGGCGCCGGTGCCGATCGCGATCATCGCGAGCACCGGCCGCGACGCCGATCGTCATGCCGGCGATCGTCAGCGACCGTCTGCAGCCGGTTGCGCCGCAGCGCGCGCAATGCGATGGCGAGTGCTGGACGCGCGTGGGCATTTACAGGTCCTCGCTGGGGCCGAGCGCCACCGCTTCGAGCTCGGCAGCCGCGGCGCGGCGCGACGAGTTCGGGTGATCCGACACGACGCGGCCGTCCTTGAAGCGGATGATGCGCGAGCCGTACTCGGCGACCTGCGGCTCGTGCGTGATCAGGACGATTGTAATGCCGCGCTCGTCCTTCAGGCGCTGGAAGATGTCCATCACCTCGACGCTGGTGCGGCTGTCGAGATTGCCGGTCGGCTCGTCGGCGAGCAGAATCGCCGGATCGTTCAGCAGCGCGCGCGCGATGGCGACGCGCTGCTGCTGGCCGCCCGACAGCTGATTCGGGATGATGCTCGGCGCGATCCTGCAGGCCGACGGCGGCCAGCGCCGTCATCGCGCGGCGCCGGCGCTCGCGCCGGCGACGACGCGGCTGATCGTGCGCGTAGAGCAGCGGCAGCTCGACGTTCTCGAGCGCGGAGGTGCGCGCCAGCAGGTTGAAGCCCTGGAACACGAAGCCGATCTGGCGGTTGCGGATCGCCGACAGCTCGTCGTCCGAGAGATCGCGAGACGTCGCGGCCGTCGAGCAGATAGCGTCCGCTCGTCGGCCGATCGAGGCAGCCGAGGATGTGCATGAACGTCGACTTGCCCGGAGCCCGGACGGCCCGACGACGGCGACGAACTCGCCGCGGCGGATGTCGAGCGTGACGCCGCGGAGGGCGTGCACCGGCGCGCCCTCCATGGCGTAGGTCTTGGTGATGTCGTGCGACGGCGATCAGCGCCGTGTCGCGCCACGTGCTCATTCGGTCTTGCGCGGGTGGCGTTGCCGGCGTCAGCGCCGGCCCGTTCTTGCCGGCGAAGTTGTAGAAGATCGCCGCGTGCGACTTCTCCGCGCCCGCGCATGCCGTAGACCTTGCCGGCGCCTTCGAGCACGATGAACTCGTTGGCCGCGTGCGCGTTGCCGCCGTGGCCGGCGCCGCCCATGCCGATCGGCATCGACACCGGCGCCACCTTCTCGCCGACTTCCTGGTTCGAGAACAGATACGCGGGCCAGTAGCCGCCGAGAATCGTCGGCACGTCGCGACGGCTCGCCGTGCGGGATGTTGAACTGGTCGTACATCTGCGTCATCGCGCGGGCGATGTCGGTGTCGTACGACATCTTCGACCACGGCACGTCGCCGATGATCTTCAGCTCGACGTCCTTGTAGCCGTTGCGATCGAGCTGCTCGCGGAAGCGCTTCACGATCTCGAGGCCGTTCATCTTCGGCGACATAGCGGATGTTGTGCTTCGACGTGATCTTGTTCGGCAGGATCGCGCCGGCGCCGCCCGCGTACATGTTGCCGCCCCAGATGCCGTCGAGGTTGAACGACGTGCCGTAGCGGCCCATCTTCAGCATCGTGAACGGATCCTCGGAGATGAAGCGCGCGACGCCGATGTTCTCGGCCGCCACTCTTCATGTCGACTCTTGGCCGCGGCGCTCTTCGAGCTGCTCGGTCTCGTCGGCCGACAGCGGCTCGAGCGCCGTCGAGGAAGCCCTTCACCAGCGGCGTGTTGCCGTCCGTCGGAGACGAGCGACGCCAGCATCTTCATGTGCCGCCACGCCGGGCTGTCGACCGACCGCTTGTTCGAGCCGTGGATGTCGGACTGCACCGGCCCGCGGCCCCACGACTTGCCGCTCGTCGTCAGCTCGAAGTAGACGCAGCCTTCCGATCCGCCGCCGACGCTGCCGCCGCCGCTCGGCGACTGCGTGCCCGGCCTCGCCGATCAGCGCGTCGACGTTCTTGAAGAAGTCGGGATGATCCTTGACGAACTTGCGCACGCCGACGTCCATGCGCTCTTCGTCGCCTTCCGCGACGAAGACGATGTTCACCGGCAGCTTGCCGGTGACCGCCTTGATCGCCATCAGCGCGTTCCACTGCGCCATCTCGGGCCCTTTGATGTTGGTCGCGCCGCGGCCGATCAGCACCTTCTTATAGGGCGGCTGCTCGACGATGCGCGCTTCGAAGGGCGGCGCGTTCCAGGCGTCGGGCTGCGTGACCGGCATCGTGTCGTACTGCCAGTAGATCGCGATCGTGCGCGGCGCGCCTTCGTCGCAGCGCGCGTAGACGACCGGGTTGCCGGGCGCGCCCCACTCGGTGATGCCGACGTCGTAGACGCGCGACTCCTGGCAGCCGAGCTGCTCGAAGAAGCCCTTCACCATCTCGGCGCTCTCGGGAATGCCTTCGCCGCTGTTCGAGATGCTCGGCTGGCGGATCCACTTCTGCAGGTTCACCACGTGCTCGTCGATGTGCTCGTCGATGTAGGCGAAGACCTTCTTCAGCTCCTCGGACTGGATCTTCGCCAGGTCCGGCTGAATCTCCGTGTCGCCGTTCGGCCGGATGCCGAGCTTCGGCTGGCGAGGCGCGGGGCGGCCGCCGCTGCGCGCGTCGACGCGGCTCGTTCGAGCATCCGACGACCGCCACCAGCATGCCGAGAGTCGCGAGCCACCTGCGCATATCGTTCTCCTTGTGAAGTCGGATCGACGACGCTATCTTAGAAACTGGCCGGCCTGATCGTAGTGCGGACCTTCGCGTCCGCTCGACCTGCGGCGACGGCCTGCCTACGGTCTGCTGGCGCGACTCTGCGTGCACGATCTGCGCGGATCGGCGACGACATTTGTGTAGGCGCGCCATCGGCCGCGCCTCGCCGCCGGCCGGCGGCTGCCGTCGAGGTGCCGCTGCAACGCGTCCCGGCCGATCGTGTAGGTCGCGGCGTAGCGTGCGGTATTGGTTCAGGAATTTCAGCGTCGCGTCGGCGGACGGCATCAGGGCGTCGCGCTCGAGCGCCGCGGCGGCGCGCGGAAGTCGAGGCCGCCGTCGAGGTATCGGCGCGCGATGTCGGCCTCGCACGCCGTGGAGCGCGTCGACCAGACGCCCGACGCGCACGTGACGGGCGGCGCTCGGCGGGATCGAGGCCCGCCAGCGGGAACAGCTCGTCGCGCTCGAAGGCGATTCGCGCCGGTTCGGGAAACGCCAGCCGCCCGGCGAGCGACGACGCGGCCTCGTGGAGCAGCGACTGGGGGCTGAAGAGCGGCTGAACGAGAAACTCGACGCGGCCCGCCGAATCGCGGCGTCGAGCAGGCTGGCGATCGTGTGGTGGCCGGGATACGACTCGTGACACGCGAGATCGAGCGCGCGGTCGACGGTCAGCGGCAGGCCGGCGTTGACCTGGATGCGGCTCCTGAAGCCGCCTGCCGTAGCGGGTGAACGCGCTCCACGACAGCTCGCGGACATAGTCGACGTCGACGCGCTTCGGCCGGCGGCAGGCGCAGGTGCGCGCGCGTCGCCGCCCGGCAGCCTTCGATGGCGCGCGCCAGCGACCGCCGGCAGACGGTCCGGGCGCGATGAAATTTCCGGTCGTAGGCTGCGTAGCGCGCCGCCAGGTCGCCAGGGCCGGGAAGCAGCCGATCGATTCGCCTCGCGACGCCGACGCCGCGGCGGGGCCGTGCTCCATCGCGCGGCACGTCGAGCCCGAACAGCGGGCGCGCCTCTTCGTCGAACGGCAGACGCAGCGCCGCGGACGACGTCGATGCGCGCGACGACGGCGCCGAGCTGCCGGATCAGAAACCTGGCGCCGGACCTCGTCTTCGTTGCCGGGATCGGCGTCGCGAGCTGCCCCGCGAGCGCTGCAGCCGCGCGCCCGAATCTCCGGGAGCGTCGCGTAGGCCGCGCGCGCGCCTCAGCCTGCCATTCGGGGGACCGTGATAGGCGTCGAGCGAATCGGCGTCGCGCTCGCCGAGCGCGAGCACAGGCGCACATGCGATTCGGCGGCAGCGTCCGGGCAGACGCCGGCCGGCGTGACGGAGGCTTCCGCCGCACGCGGGCAACAGAGCGCGAGCGCCGTCGTCAGCGCGACCAGTGATCTGCCACGAAAACACGAAAACACGAACTAACCGTATCGTACGCGACAGCTGTAGTAGTGCAGACCTTTAGGTCTGCCAGCACCGGCCGGCCTGAAGGCCTGCACTACAGCTTTTTTCTGGCGGCTTGCGCTAGGTTGTCAGGGTCGCTAAGACAGGCTCAGGACTCGAGGCGGCCGCAGTCGGCCTCGGCGCGCCGGCACCGATCGCGATCCGGAACTGCCTGCCCCTGAAGGTACAGCATCGTCAGGCGCTCGACGCCGCGGAGGCGGCGCGCGCGCCGCGCGCACGGTGCGGACCAGGGCGCTGACCACCTCAGGCCCGATCGGCGGCTGCGGCAAAACGCCTCGGCGACGCCGAGGTGCAGCGACGACGACTCTCCTTCGCTCGAGACGCGAAGGTACATGACGATTCCGGCAAGCTCGAGCTCAGCGGCGGCATCGTCGTCGACCGGCGCCAGCGCAAACAGGCACTGCACGTCGTCTCGTGTGCCGACGACGCACGTGAAGGCCGGCCTCGTCGCTCACGATCGCCGGCGGGCCGTACAGGTCGACGGCCTCGGTGATCGCGGCTTCGGCGTCGCGCTGCCGGGGGTTGAAGAACACGAGCTCCTCGAGCGCCCGGTGGTGCGACGGCGACGAGGCGCGAACGGGAAACACGAAGTCGACCACGTCACGCCTCCTCGAGCATCCGGACCGCGAACGAAAGTCTGCCCCGCGTGGGACTTCCACGCGCACGCGCAGGCTCTTCAGGCGGTGATCGCGTAGGTAGCAACCAGCCTGCCAGGGTCTGTTGTCGAAGCGCAAGGCGTGAGCCGAGCGTACTGCGCGGTATAGTGCCCGCGGAGGCTCTATGCGACGCGTTCTTATTCGCCGGATTCTTCTCTCGCGATCGGCGTGCGCGGCGATCGCTCGCCCAGCAGACGCCGGCGCCGGCGCCGCGCGATCCGCAGCGCGAGCTGGCGATGAGCGTGGCCGACGGCTTCACGCGTCGCGGCGGTCGGCGACTGCATCATCGCCCGGCCGGTGTCTCAGACGCCGGGGTTCGCCGCCGGTCGGCAAGATCATTCACGACGCCGACTCGGCGTTCGGCAACTTCGAAGGCACGGCGATCGATCTCTCGCGGCACGCCGGCGGTGCCGCAGGCGGAGTTCGGCGGCGTCTGGATCATCGGCGCGCCGGCGGTCGCGAAGGATCTCAAGGCGATCGGCTTCGACGTCATGTCGCGGGCGAACAACCACGCGACCGACTGGGGACTCGAGGGCATGCGCGCAGACCAGCCGCGCGCTCGACGAGGCCGGCATCGTGCACGCCGGCGTCGGCGAGCATCGCGCCGCGGCGCGCGCGCGCGCGCTTCTTCGACACCGACAAGGGCCGCGTCGGCGCTGATCTCGATGGCGTCCACCTTCACGCCGCTCTCGAGGTCGGCGCCGCCGGTCGGCGAGGCGCCGGGCCGCCCGGGCGTCAACGCGCTGCGGACCACGAGATACTCGCTCGTGACGGCGGACGAGCTGCGGGCGCTGCGGAAGATTCGGGACGAGCAGCCGGCCGGGTCGGTCCGCGCTGTCGGAACAGGAGCCGGCCGACGAGCTCGAGCTGTTCGGCGTCCGCTACAAGGTCGGCGACCATCGCGGCTTCACCTACACGATCGATCCGGTCGACGAGCGCGAGGTGCTCAAGAGCATTCGCGCGGCGAAGCAGCTGTCGGACTTCGTCATCGTCACGATTCACGCGCACGAGCCGGGCAACTGGAGCCAGGAGCCGGCCGACTTCCTGCCGAAGCTGGCGCACGCGGCGATCGACGCCGGCGCGGACCAGTTCATCGGCCACGGACCGCATCAGATCCGCGGCATCGAGGTCTACCGCGGCAAGCCGATCTTCTACAGCCTCGGCGACTTCATCTTTCAGCTCGATCTGCTCGAACCGGTCGGCGAGCGATCTCTACGAGCAGTAAGATGGACGCCGCGACGGCGACCGACGCCGAGTTCAACGCGATGTGGAACCGGCTGGTCTTCGGCGGCGACGTCTGGTATCAGAGCGTCGTCACCACGAGCCGCTTCGAGAAGGGGCAGCTCGCCGAGATCCGGCTGCACCCGGTCGATCTGAGCTACACCGCGCGCGGCGCCGATCGCGGCGTGCCGCGCCTGGCGTCGGCCGAGGTCGGCAGGACGATCCTCGAGCGGCTGCAGCGCCTGTCGCAGCCGTTCGGCACCCGGATCGCCATCGAAGGCAGGCGTCGGCATCATACGAGCGTCCGCGCAACCCGCCACTGCACCGACGCCGATTGCGGACGCGGATTGCGAATTGCGGATTCGGATTCGTCGATTGCGGATTCAATCGCAATGATCGGATCCCAATCCCTCGATAAATTCGCAATCCGCAGTCCCAATCCGCAATTCTAGTAGCTTCGCCCTGCGCCGCGGCGAAGCACCGTGATCTTGTCGGCGGCGATGTCGCCGAATCGTTCCGCGCTGGCCGTCGGGCCACCGCACGCGGACGTCGCTTGACGCTGGTCTCCTGTGCCGAGCCCGACGTGGACGCGCGGGTCGTTGCTCGCCAGGTAGCTGTAGGCCGCGCGCACGTCGCGGCGCATCGCGCGGGCGCCGACCGTCATCGTCAGCTCGGCGCCGAGCGCGTCGCGCCCGTGCTCGTCGAGCACGCGGAGCATCGCCCAGTGGCCGCGCGCCGGTGACGATGTTGTGCAGCACGTACGGCCGCGCGTCGCGGTTGGCGACGACGATGTCGATGCCGCCGTCGTTGTCGATGTCGCCGAACGCCGCCGCGCGGCTGCTGCCGACGAGCAGCGGCGTGGTGCCGCCCCGCGGCGTCACTTCCTCGAACCGCGGTCCCGCGACACCGCGAAACAGCAGGTTCGGCTCCGCGTACGGATCGGACGAGAACATCGTCGACTGCCGGCCGACGCGGCCGTTCGCCTCGTAGAGATCGAGCAGGCCGTCGTTGTCGAAATCGAGCAGCGCGGTGCCGAACCTGGTGAACGGCCGGCTGACCGTCCGCAGGCCCACCGCCGCGGCGTCGTCGCGAAAGAACGTGTTCTCGTTCCGGTAGAACGAGTCCGACTTCGCCGTCGAGGTTGACGACGAGGAGATCGAGATCGCCGTCGCCGTCGACGTCGGCGAGCGACACGCCCATGCCGGCCTTCGGCTTCCCGTCGAGATCGACCGCGCAGCCCCATCGCCAGCGCGGCGTTCTCGAAGCGCGCGCCGGCCGCGGTTCAGCCACAGGTGATTCGGCGTGCCGTCGTTCGCGACGAAGATGTCGATCCGGCCGTCGCCGTTCACGTCGCCCGGCGACGACGCCGAGGCCGTTGCCCGTCGCCGGCGCGCAGGCCGGCGCGATCGGTGTCGTCGGTGAACGTGCCGTTGCCGTTGTTGCGGTACAGCGTGGAGTGCGACGGCAGGTCGTAGGTCTTCGGGGCTGCAGTAGTCGGGCACGCCGGTCAGGCTGTAGCACTCGACTTCGGCGGACCGCTGCCAGTTCAGATAGTGGGCGACGACGAGATCGAGGTCGCCGTCGCCGTCGTAGTCGAGAAACGCGGCGCTCGTGCTCCAGCCGGAGCTGGCCACGCCGGCCTTCGCGGTCACGTCGGCGAAGTGGCCGCGGCCGTCGCCCTTGAGCAGGACGTTGCCGCCGAAGTTGGTGACGTACAGATCGGCGTTGCCGTCGTTGTCGAAGTCGCCGGCGGCGACGCCCATCCCGTAGCCTGCGACATCCGCGCCGCTGCCGGCGGTCACGTCGTCGAAGGTGCCGTCGCCGCGGTTCCGGTAGAGCCGGTTGCCGGTCCGCCTTCTCGCCCGGCGCGAACAGGTTGCCGCTCTGCACGAGATACAGATCGAGATCGCCGTCGTTGTCCATGTCGAACAGCGCGGCGCCGCCGCCGATGATCTCCGGCAGGAAGAACTTGTCGCGATGGCCCGAGCGGTGAACGAAGCGAACGCCGCGCGCGCTCGGCGATCTCCTCGAACCACGGCCGCCGCCGCCGACGCCTGCCGGACGGCTTGCTGCGCGCGGCGCCGCGGCGCGGCAACCGCGAGCGATGGCACGCACAAGACGCAGCAGGCATAATCGACGGCGGCCGCTCAGCGTTCCGGCGCTCATCGTCGCAGGCTCCGCAAGATGCTCGGCCGCCTGCTTCACGTCGGGCGAGTCGGGATTGAGCTGGGCGGCGTGCTGAAGCGCCGCCGCCGCCCGATCCCACGCGCCGAGGGCCATCGTCGCGTTGGCCACGCCGACCCAGGCTTCGACGCGCGTCGGGTCAGGCCTGGTCGCGCGCGCCGAAATGCTCGAGCGCCTCGCGTGGATGGTTGCGGTTCATCTCGACCATTCCCGCCCACACCAGCGCCCGGACGTTGCGCGGATCCCAGTGCAGCGCGGTCTTGAAGGCGTCGACGGCGCCCGGCTTCATCGCCTCCGCGCCAGAGGATCAGCCCCTTGGTTTCATGCGCGCGGCCGAGCGTCGGGTTGATGGCGATGGCGCGGTCGACGGCCGCTCGCGCCCGCGACGAGATCGTTCTGTTTCAGGTATCCCGACGCGAGATTCACGTGGGCTTCGAATCGCTCGGGATCTCCGGCCACCACCTGTTCCGAGCATCGCGACGCCCTCGTCGACCTTGCCCGGCCGCGACATACACCTCGCCGAGGTGATTGAGCAGCGCGATGTCGTCCGGCTTCTCCTGACGCAGCTGCTGCAGCAGGCCATCGCCTCCGCCATCCGCCCGGCGACGAAATGCTGCGTGGCGTCCTTCAGCCGCACCGCGAACCCGCGGCGGAACTGCAGCATCTCGTCGGTCCAGGGATCGGGCCAGGCGGCTCGCCCGACTCGCCGACCGCGAGCGCGAACTCCGGCCTCGTCGGCGCGTCCGAGACGACGGTAGGCGGTGCCGAGCAGCCGCATGGCGTAGCGATCGCCGGGGTTCTTCGCCAGCGTGCGCTCGAGCAGATCGGCCGCCGGCCTGGTCCTGCCGCCGCTGCAGGTAGACGCGCGCCAGCCCCAGCGCCGCCGAGACGTCGTGCGGATCGATCTCGCGCGCGCGCGATGAACGCGCGCTCGGCGCCGTCGGCGTCGTCGCGGTCGAGCAGCCAGAGGCCGAGGCGCCAGTGCGCCGGCGCGTACGTGGCGTTCAGCCTCGATCGCGCGGCGCATGTCGGCGATCGCCTCGTCCATGCGGCCGCTGCGCGCCTCGACGATCGCCAGGCGATACCACCATTTCGCCTCCGGACTTCTCGAGCGACGTCGCCGTGGCGCATGCGCGTCCCGCGCGGGGCCGACGAGGCCGTTCGCTTCGCAGATCATCCCGAAGCGGCCCCATCGCGCGGCGTCGCGCGGATCCTGCGCGAGGCTGTCGAGCGCCTCGCGAGCGGCGTCGGCCACTTCAGGCGCGATCGCGCCGAGGCTCTCGACGCTCGGCAGCGCCGGTGACGGCGACGCGGCGCGCCGCCCGCAGGAACACCGCCAGCAGCGCCGCGACCACGAGCGATCGCCGCTGCTGAGAGCGAGAACGAGGGACCGTGGACGGCTGAGGCTTGGAAGACAGGGGAGATCAGGGATCAGGGATTAGTGGATCGAGGATCAGGGATTGCAGGGATCAGGACGCAGGGACCAGACGAAGCCTGATCCTGATCCCTAATCCCTGATCCCTGCCCTCTACAGAACTACCATTCGAACTTCGCGCCGAATGCGTGGCGAGGCGCGGCGAGACGATCGTCACCGGCAGCAGGAACGTCGAGCCCGAGCCCCAGTTGATGTTCGACGCGGCGTTCGCGTTCGTCAGGTTGTAGCCGTCCACGAACAACGAGACCGACCGGCCGCCGCCCACCTTGATCACCTTCTCGACCCGCGTGTCGAGCAGGACGATGTTGTCCTGCTGCCGCGTGGCTGATCGGCTCGGTCAGGATGCGCTGCGCGCCGTAGTTGAGCGTGACCTGAATCGTGCGGCCGTACGGCTGCCCGGCCTGCAGCCGCAGCGCCGGCGTGATCAGCAGGTTCCACGGCGCCTGATACGTGCCGTGCGCTTTCGCCGACCACGTGCCGAAGACGTAGCGGCCGTCGTCGGTGTTGATCATGTCGTTCGGGTTCGCCACGTCCTGCCGCACGCGCAGGTTCTGGCCGAAGTAGGCGTTGGCGTTGTCGCGGTTCCAGCGGTAGGCGTAGGAACCGCTCAGCGACCACTTGCCGGTCGACCGCTTGCTCGGCGCTGAACTCGAGCGTGTAGAAGTCGTCCTTGCCCGGCGTGTTGTGCAGGATGTTGACGACCGGCAGCGCCAGGTTCGCCGCGCTCAGGTTGAAGCCCGAGATCGTCGGCCCGTCGTCGCCGTTGCCGAGACGCCGTCGGGACCCGGATCCCTGATCGGCATCGGCACGTTGAAGGCGCTGATCGGGCGGTTCGACGTTGTCCTGCTGCGACAGCTGATCGATCCGCCGCCAGACGAGGCCGGCGTGGATCCCGAAGTTCGGCATCAGCTCGTGTTCGACCCAGCCGGCGACCTCGCGCGTCCGCGTATCCTTCAGGTTCGCGTCGAGCTGTGTGCTGCCGACGCCGCCGGCCAGCGACGTGGGCGCGGCGCCCTGCTCGCCCGGCTGCCACACGCTTGTCGTTGTTCGCGTCGATCCAGTTGAACCGCCTGTTCCAGTCGACGGCGTTCGGGTTCACCAGCTCGTCGACCGCGCCCGTTCCCGGGTTCCACCAGTACAGCGCGGCGTTGGCCTTCAGGATGGTCTTGCCGTTGCCCCTGAGGTCGTAGGTCATGCCGACCCGCGGCGCCGGCAGATTCCAGGTGAGCACGTCGTTGATTTGCCGGGAACGTCGTCTGCGCCGTGTTGAACGGACCGACCGGCGGGGCCGATCTGCTCCGGCAGGTACGACCGATACCGGTCGAACCTGGCGCCGAGCGAGAGCGTCAGTCGCGCGATCCGGTCCGCCACGTGTCGGCGAGGTAGGCGCCGTAGGTCCGCAGCCCGTTGAGCGAGGCGGTCGGCGACAGGAAGAACAGCACTTCGGTGGGAGCGCCGTCGCGCAGGACGTGCAGCACGTCGCCCGGCACGTAGCCGACGCCGTTCTGCCCGCGCAGGTAGTCGAAGCGCTCGTCGAAGATCTCGCCGCCGATCTTGAAGTTGTGGCTGCCGCCCCACCCGTCCTTGAAGTAGCTGAACGACCCGAGCACCTGGTTGCGCGTCGGGATGTTGAACCAGCCGTCGCGATTGCCGCCGCTGACGATGTTGGTCGTCGAGGTCGGCGTAGCGCCGGAGCCTGCGTGTAGCGGGTGTTCGGCCACAGGTAGTGGAACTGGCCGCCGCGGATCTCGAAGAACGTCGCGGTCGCTGATCGACGCTGTCCCACTCACCCTTGTAGGTGTGCGCCCAGTAGGCCTGGTTCCAGGTCGAGTCGGCGCTCGGGTGGACGGCCGCCGTCGCCGCGATGAGGAACGTGTCGAGGCGGTTCGGCTGCGTCTTCTTGCCCCACGTGCCGTAGCCAATCAGCTTGTTGTTGGTGGTGACCGCGTAGGTCGCCTTCGCCGAGATGTTGCTCAGGTGCGTCTCGAACGGCTCGACCGGGAAATTCGGCAGCAGCGATCTGCACCTTCTGGTCGCGCAGCGAGCCATGCCACCAGATCTTGTCCGGCTTCAGGTAGCCGCCGACGTCGCCGTTCAGGTCGTAGTAGCTGTGCAGGCGATTCAGATCGGTTTCGGTGCAGCCCGCCGCCGGCTTTGAGACCGAGCTTGATCTGGTCCGCGTCGATGTTGCGCGACTGGATGTTCTCGCTTTCGTAGTCCGCGTAGATCTTGCCGTGATAGGTGTTGCCGCCGGACTTCGAGATGAACTGCGACATCACGCCCGGCCACGGCATCTCGGCGGTGTTGGTGCCGGTCGCGACCGACACTTCGTCGAACGAGCCGTAGTCGTAGTAGAAGCCGGCGGCGTTGGTGCCTTCGGTGTTGACGATGCCCTCGACCATCGGCCGGTGCTGATCCGCCTTGGTGTCGTAGGTCGAGTAGCCGGTCTGCGTGCCCGCGGCGCTGCCGCCGACGTCGATGCGCTGCATCTGCACGGCGGGGCGGCGGCGAGAATCGCCCAGAAATCGCGCGCGCTGGGCAGCGAGGCCAGCTCTTTCGCGTCGAAGTTGGTCGCCGTCTTCGTCGAGCGTGATGTCGACGACCGGCGACTGCCCGCTGACGGTCACGCTTTTCGGTCAGCGACGCGACCTTCAGCTCGGTGTTGACCGTGGCGGTGAACCCGAGGCCGACGCGGATGCCCTCGCGGACGACCGTCGAGAAGCCTGCGAGCTCGTAGGTCATCTTGTAGTCGCCGGGCGGTATCGCCGGAAAGCGATAGCTGCCTTCCTCGTTCGGTCACCGCCGTCCGCACGCCTTGCATGGACGGACTGGAGATGGTGACGGTCACGCCGGGCATCACCCCGCCGGTGGCGTCCGAGACTTTGCCGTTGATGGCGCCGGTCGTCGCGCCAACCGCCTGCGCAAACGCCGGCCCCGCGGCCAACGCGATCAACCCGACTATCGCTGACAGGATCCGCAGCCGCCTCATGGTCGCTCCCTTCGATCCAGACGATGAACGCGCGCTCAACCCGATGGATTAGGCCAGGGACTCGGCGCGTCGAAACCGTGATCGCAGAGACGGCTGCGACGCGAGATGCTTCAGTTCGGTATGGTCGAAACCCTACACTGTCGCAAGTCGGGATGCAATCGGGTTCTCGAGGTTTTTGTCGGACCGGCGCGGGAACGGAGACCCGAATTCTAGGATCGGCATGGCAGCAGAGCGGTGCCCGGCGGTCGTCCGGTGCATCCGGCAAGCGCACAATAGACATGACCACGATCTGTCCGGCTCGATCGCCAGCGCATCGTCGCCAACTCTTGCGTCGATTTCCACATCGCTGCTACGCTGCTCCGCTTCACTCCGCCATACGCACGCTGCGCTTGTGCGGCTCCGCCGAACTCCGACTGGTCGTTACGGTCGACGGTCGATGCGTTACCGGCCCCGAAAGCCAATCGCATTTCTGCACCGCGCATCCATCAATCACACGATTGTGCCTGATTCCGCCAGCGCTCAGCCGCGGCCGCGTGCTTGCTGCCTGCAGCGAACCGCGGTCAAAGAGAATCGACCGTTTGCAGATCGATCATGCCACGTTCGCGCTGAGCAAGCTCAACGACGATGAACGCCGACGTGTTTTGCGACAGGGAGATGAAGATGCGTAGCAGCAAGCACCTGGCGTCGGCAGCGGCAGCCGCCGCGACAATCGCCGTCGCCGTCGACGATGTGGACCGGCTCGCGAGTATCGCGCCAGCGGATCCGATCCGGTTCGTAGCGGCGCGGCGCCGCGATCGAGACGCGCCGCGGCGAGATGTCACCGTATCCGCGAACGCCGCCGATCGCGTGCTCGGCACGCCTACGGGAAGCTGCCGCTCGCCTTCGTCGGAGAACCGCGGCCAGACCGACCGCGCGCGTGCGCTACTACGCGCAGGGCCATCGCCGCGCCTTCTACCTCACGCGCGACCAGGTCATGCTCTCGCTCGAGAAGGAAGAGCAGCGCGGGCTGGCGATCTGCGCTGCGGTTCCTCGGCAGCAACCCGCGCGTCGTGGTCGAAGGCGAACGCGCGCGCGACCGGCGAGGTCAACTACCTGCGCGGCAATGACGCCGCAGGCTGGCAGACCAACCTGCCTCGCTACGGGCAGATCGTGTATCGCGATCTGTGGCCCGGGCGTGGATCTGCGCCTGCACGATCGGGCCGGCGCGCTGAAATGCGAGTTCCGGCGTGCGGCCGGGCGCCCGCCCGGCGGACATCCGCCTCGCCTACGCCGGCGCCTCGGGCCTGACGCTCGACGATCCGGCGCGCTCGCTCATCGAGACCGAGATGGGCGCGCTGCGCGACTCGGCGCCCGTGTCGTATCAGATGATCGACGGCGCGCCGCGTGCCGGTCGAGAGCCGTTATGTGCTGAGACCGGAGACGCTGCCGACGCGCTACGGGTTCGCCGTCGGCGCGTCGTACCGGCCCGGATCGAGAACTGATCATCGATCCGGGCCTCGAGTACTCGACCTTCCTCGGCGGCGCGGGCCCACGAAATCGCCGCCGGCATCCAGGTCGACGCGGCCGGCAACGCCTATATCGTCGGCTCGACGCAGTCGCCCAACTTCCCCACGACCGCCGGCGCGTTCGATCGAACCGGGGCCGTCAACAACTCGCTCGAGGCCTTCGTCACCAAGTTGAACCCGAGCCGGAACGGCCCTCATCTATTCGACCTTCATCGGCGGCAGCCAGCTTCGAGTGGGGCCGCGCGATCGCGATTGACGCCGCGGGCAGCGCCTACATCACGGGCCAGACGCAAGTCCGTCCAACTTTCCGACCACCGGCGGCGCGTTCGACAGGACCTTCAACGTCGACACCTGCCCACGCTGCGGCGATCGATCAATACGACGCCTTCGTCACCAAGTTGAATCCCGCCGGTTCGGCGCTCGTCTATTCCACGCTACCTTGGCGGATTCCAGATCGACGACGGCATGGCGATCGCGGTGGATGCGGCGGGCAACGCCTACGTCGCCGGCCAAACCGATTCCTCGAACTTCCCGACTACCGCCGGCGCCTTCGACAGGATCCAAGAAAGACGTCTTCGTCACCAAGTTGAATCCCCACCGGTTCGGCCCTCGTCTATTCCACGTATCTCCGGGGCACTGGAGTGGCGTTCCCTCCCATGTGGCCGTCGACGCCGCTCGCAATCTCTACGTGGCGGGCTCGACCAGCTCGACTGATTTCCCGACGACGCCGGGCGCCTTCGACAGGACGGAAAACGGCGCGTTCGACGTGTTCGTGACGAAGTTGAATCCGGCCGGCTCGGCGCTCGTCTATTCCACCTTCCTCGGCGGCAGCGGCTTCGACTCCGCCGGCGGCCTGGCGGTCGATGCCGCAGGCAACGCCTATATCTCGGGCGGGGCGGGCTCTGTCGATTTCCCGACGACGCCCGGCGCGTTCGACACGCCTCCTGACGGCAGCGACGCCTTCATCACCAAGCTGAATCCCGCCGGTTCGGCGCTGGTCTATTCAACGGTGCTCGGTGGAACCGGGAGTGAAGGCGCCAGTGACATCGCCGTGGACGCCGCCGGCAACGCCTGGGTGACCGGCGGCACGGGCTCCGTCGACTTTCCGGTGATTGTCGGCGCGGTCGACAGCACGCAGAACGGCAGGTCGGACGTGTTCATCTCCGAGCTGAACGCCGCCGGCTCGACGCTCTTGTATTCCACCTTCCTTGGCGGCTCGGACTCGGACGGAGGCAACGGCATCGCCCTCGGCCCGGGCGGCACGGTCTACGTCACGGGAAACACCATCTCGCCCAACTTCCCGACCACCGCGGGAGCGTTCGACACGGTCTGGAACGGCGATCCGCTGATCTTCTGGGGCGACGCCTTCGTGGCCAAACTCGGCGCCGTGTCGTCGCCGCCGTCGACGCCTCCGGTGCCGGCCGCGCCGGCCCTGCTCTCGCCGCCCAACGGCGAGAACCCGTCGACGCAGCCGATCAACTTCCAGTGGGCGATCGCCTCCGGGCGCGGTGTCGTACACGATTCAGATCGACGATTCGAGCGCGTTCACGGCCCCGCCTCGTGCGCGAGCAGCAGGACATCAACACGTTGTTGATCTATGCCACGACCGGCCTGGCGACCACGCAGCACTTCTGGCGCGTGCGGCGGCTTCAACACGGACGGAGTGCCGGGTCCCTGGTCCGCGGTGCGAAGCTTCACGCCGGGGCCGGCGCCAGCACCCGCGACGCTCGGCTCGCTCGACCTCAACCCATCGTCGGTGATCGGCGGAAGTTCCTCGAGCGGGACGGTCGTGTTGAGCACCGGTGCGCCGTTTGGCGGCGCGCTGATCAGCCTGTCGAGCAGCAATCCGGCGGTGGCCAGCGTGCCGGCGACCGCATTGGCGGCGGCCAACAGCTTCACGGCGCTCTTCGCGGTCACGACCTCGGCGGTGGCGACGAGCACGCCGGTGACGATCACGGCGTCATAGCAACGGCAGACGAGGACCGCGAATCTGGACCGTCCTGCCGCAATGCGCCACTGCCCGGCGCTGCAAAGTGTGGCGGTGAACTCCGCCGGCGCCGAGTAACAACGAGCACGCAGGGAGCGGTCTTCCTGGCGAGCGCCGCGCCTCCTCCTGAAGGAGCGACGGTGTCGATCTCGAGCAGTCATCCCGGCGCTCGCCATCGTGCCCGGCGTTCGTCACGGTGTTCCCTGGAAACACCTTCGTGTCGTTCAGCATCTCGACGACGACCGCCAGCGTGACGACGACCGTCACCATCTCGGCGACCTACAACGGCACGACACGGTCGGCAATCCTCGTCGTGACCGGATCCGGGGCGCCGCCTCCGCCGCCGCCGCCGCCGCAAGGCGCGGCGTTGACGGTCACCGCGAGCGGACGAAGCGGGGAGCGGGTCACGTCGAGCCCCGCCGGGATCAGCGTCGCGACCGGCAGCAGCGGCTCGGCGTCGTTTGCCACAGGGACGTCGATCACGCTGAGCGTCTCGGACGGCCGCGACGCCATCTGGTCCGGCGCCTGTTCGAGCGGCGGCAGCAAGCGGAGCAGCTGCGTTCACGCTGAGCGGCACGGCGTCGGTGTCGGCCAACGTGCGGTGAGAAATAACGACGTAACGCAGGTCCGCAGAGAGCAGAAATCTTCGAGCGTTTCTCTGCGGCCTCTGCGATCTGCGTTCATCGTTCGTGACGTCGTTCAACCATCCGGTTGACTATTGCCGGCCGATCGGCATAATCGTTCCTGGACCGCGGCGAGCGCCGCCGCGGCGTCAGGGAGCGAACGATGAAGATCCGGCTCACCAGTGTGTTGGTCGACGACCAGGAGAAGGCCGTCAAGTTCTACACGGAAGTGTTGGGCTTCGTGAAGAAGCACGACATCCCCATGGGCGAGGCCAGATGGCTCACCGTCGTCTCGCCCGAGGGGCCCGACGACATCGAGTTGCTGCTCGAACCGAACGGGCACGCCGCGGCCGAAGAGCCTTCCAGCAGGCGATTTTCAACGACGGGATCCCGTTGACCGCCTTCGCCGTGGATGACATCCAGAAAGTGCAGAGCGCATGAACGGCCTCGGCGTGGTCTTCAAGCGGCCGCCGGCCAAAGCCGGCCCGGTCACCATTGCCGTGTTCCGACGATACCTGCGGCAACCTGAGTCCAGATCTACCAGCCCTGAGCGATCACGTCTCCCTGACGACGTCGCGGCGCGATCTTGTCGGGGCGCACGCCGAGCAGGCGGGGATGGCGAAGCTTGCCGTTGCACCGTCCACTCGATGAAGGCGACCTGGACCACGAGCTCCGGGCGCACCCAGTGGGCGCGCAGGCGCGGCAGGCCGACCGCCCTGGTGAACGGCGTCGTCGGCGATCTCGAGCGCGTCCGAGCCGCGCGCGCAGGTCGCAGCAGCAGCCTCGTGTCGAAGCCGGTGCCGATCTTGCCGGCGAAGACGAGGTCGTCGCTGCCGTCGTAGTAGCCGACCAGCAGCGCGCCCGAGGCCGACGCGTCGCGCCCTGCGGATCGGTGAACCCGCCGACCACGAGCTCCTGCGCCGCCTCGCATTTCATCTTCAGCCAGTGCGGCGAGCGCCGGTGCTCGTGCGGCGAGTCGCGCCGCTTCGCGACGACGCCCTCCCAGCCCTCGCGGCACGCACGCTCCCACGGCGCCGCATCGTCGAGCGCCGTCAACGCGCTCGAGCGGCGACTGGAAGCGGCAGCCAGCTTCAACAGCGCGCTGACGCGCCTCGAGCGGCAGCGACGTCACGTCGCGCCCGTCGAGCCAGAGGATGTCGAACACGTGGTAGGCGACCGCGCCGCGCTTCCCCACGCCGGTCGCCTCGCCGTCGAGGATCAGCTCGCGCGACCGGCGAGGCTCTCGATCGCCTGGACGAGGGAGGTGGAGGCGTTCTGCGGCAGCCGGTTCCGCGAGAGCAGGCGGACGTCCGCGCCCATGCTTGAACGCGAGCAGGCGGATGCCATCGAGCTTGCGCTCGAAGATCCACTCGGGGCCGGTGAACCGCTCCTGCGTGAGCGTCGCGGCCATCGGCTCGACCCAGTCGGGAAAATCGTGATGTGTGTCATCTGCGCCCAGAGTCGCTGGAAAGAAACGTCACGCGACCGACGGCGAACGCAGAGCTCGCCGGGAGTTCCGTGATGTTATTCGCTCCGCGCTGGCGTCAGCGCGGTTAAGAACAGTGCACACGACGAATGGTTACGGCGTCCGGCACACGAAGTTGACGGCGTCGTCGATGCTGCCGGCGCCGGTGTATCGCGCGACCTGCGGGTAGGCGCAAGCAGCGGGCGCGTGCGGTCCACCTTTCCCGCGGTGCTGTGCGTCGCGACGATCCCGTTCCGGCACCTTCCCGCCCTCGACCCAGCGGCGCGAGCGCGCTCATCATGTCGAACGTGTTCGGCCCGTCGCTGCCGCCGCAGTGCCCCATGCCCGGGACCATGAAGAGGCGCAGCCACACCGCGCCGTCCGCCGAGCCTCGTGGTCTTCTCGAGCGCGCGCGTAGAAATCTCACGCTCGCCCGCGGCGCGATGCTCGGATCCGGTCCAGCCGTGATACATCAGGAGCTTCCCGCCGTGCTGCGTGAAGGCGCTGAGGTTCGGATCGATCGCGGCGAGCGTGCCCTGGCTGATCTTGTCGGCCAGCGGCCGTATCGCGTTCGAGGTCGAAGCGTCCGCCAGTCCCAGTGCGGATCGCGGAAGGTGACGAACTTGAACTGATCGAGCGCAATCGCAGTGCATCGGGCCCGGCCCGGCGAAGGCGTCCCCACATCAGCTCGGTGCCCGGTTCCAAGCCGGGAAAGATCTCGGCGCCGGTGCTGCCGATCCTTCGCCGGCCCTCCATCACGACTTTGCGCGGCGACCACCTGCGGTGACAGTCAGACAGTCCGGTCCGTCGCCGCTCGTGCACTTCGAGGACGCCGGGGTCGAAGTGGCACCTGGTCGGATCCTCGATCAGCCCGTCGGTCGAGCGCCGTCGAGCGCGCGTCGCACGCCTTCAGCACCGCCCTGGTGAATCGCCGGGGCATCAGCTGGTCGCGGGGATGGCGCTCGCGTGATCCTTGAACATCGCCTGCGCCATCGAGACGCGCCACGCATCCAGGTGCGTCTTCGGGTTCGCCGCGGCGCCGGCGATGATGCCGTCGATAGTCGTCGGGATAGCGCTGCGCCTCCGTCAGCGCCTGGCGGCCGCCGGTCGAGCAGCCATTCCAGTACGACCGCTTCGGCGCGCGTGCCGTAATAGGCGATCGACGATCGCCTTCGCCTTCACCGTCATCTCGTGCACCGCACGATGCGCGTAGTCGACGAGCTTCTCGGGATGGTCGAGCGCGAAGGCTGCCGGTCGCGCCGGTGTGCCCGGTATCGGTGGACGCCGTCGCGTAGCCCTGCTCGAGCGCGCTCGGCCATCGCCGGGTAGCTGATCGTTCCGGCCCAGCCGCCGTTGCCGACCGCCTGGAACTTGCCGTTCCAGCCAGCGGCCGGCAGCCAGACTTCGATCTTGATGTCGGAATCGGAGAGCGCGGAGGCGATCGCCGCCGACGACGCGACAAAAATGCCGGCACGCTGCGGAAGCCCCGCCTTTCCGCCGGCTCGCCCGCTGGCGCCGACGGCGAGCTCAGCCAGCTGCCGTCGACGGTCCCGCTGCCGTCGCGATCGTCGGTGTCCGGCAGCTTCAACGACGACAGGCGCTCGCAACGGAACCGCCGGCCGCAATCAGCTGTTCACGCCGAGCCGCCATACGGCGCGGAGGACCTGCGTGCCGCATCCGGCGGTCGGGAGGGTGACGAAGGAACTGAGTCAGTATCCCTCGATCTCTTGCTGTTGCCAACCGGCAGGAGGCGGGCGGGCAGCGCGGATGTTAGCACGCGCTGCGACCAAGGCGCTGCACGTGCGGACGCGGGTTCGGTCGCGGTCGATGTTCCATGCCCTTGCAAAGATGTCCACGCAAACGCGCGCAACATGCAGTAAGTGGCCAAGATCCAGTGTCTGGCGCTGTAAATCCACCTGTGTATCTCCGTGGAAATCCCTTTGTGGTGTTACAAAACAGCACGCGTGCGCCGCCGGTAGGCAAGGTGTTCCCTTGCGCTGCCTCCTGGACCCTGAAGTGATTGGCGACAAAACGGGCGCAGTGCCAGACCTCGACGCGTTGAGCCGGGTCCTGTGTATTTAATATGCACGAATTCTCGAGTCAATAAGCATTGAGCTTCCGAGATCTCCAGTCGGTCCGCTCCCCGTGAGCGCCCTCCGTAGCCGGGGCGGGAGATCAGTCTCTTGTGGCCTCCTCCCATGTCTGAGCGGCCAGTCTGGCTGATGCCGTCAGTCTTCTCGGGATTGCGGGTGGTGTGGGCCTACGCTGAACCGGCCTGGGTGCTGGTCGGAGGCGATCCCAGTCCTTTCCTGCCGGCGTGGCCGGCTTCACAGCCAGCTCGCTCGTCCCCGCGAGCGATCGTCCTCAGACGCTCGCCGTTCCTCGCACATCCGCAGTGCGTCGTGCATCGCAGCAAGCGTGAGCGATCGGCGAGCTTCTGGCCGAGGTGCTCGCACGCACGCCGAACCATCCGGCGAAACCTGATGCCGTGCGGTTCCTGCGGCCATCGGTCGCCAGACGCCCAGACTGGGAAAAGACCGGCCTGTGGCGCAGCGCCACGGGCCTCTTCTCAGACGTCACGGTCCTTCGCGCGCGACCACTCGATGGGGTGGAGGCGCGCGGCGCTTCGGGGTGGAAACGCAGCCTGGCTGTGACACACAGACGCTGCTCTACGACGCCGGCGGACGGCCGATCTTCAGCGGCGGCATTAGCCGATCCCGCGGCCACGCCGGGGACCGCGGAGAGGCCGCGCTGGTCGCGCTCCTGATGAGCGGCCAAGCAATACGTAACTGAAACGCGTGAAGTAC